>WBZR01000488.1_pt1 | contig 52705 bp, 45 predicted proteins | sample 5204231 | NCBI WGS metagenome assembly WBZR01 (sample SAMN12412403, study PRJNA552823) | activated sludge metagenome | isolation source: activated sludge from anammox sidestream of wastewater treatment plant... | place: USA: Virginia | collected 2017-08 | reverse complement strand
GTCGAGGTGTGGGGCGATCCTCGACATGCGCCTGGCGGTCGCCATGGACACCGCGACCACGAACACCAACGTGAGCAGGACTCCGGCCATCGGCGCTGCGAAGTCTACTCAGCCTGAAAGGTACGCTCCTGGATGTGGGCCGGACATGGAGGATCTATCGAGCGTTCTTGCGAAGCTCCCTAGTCCGTGCGATGCAGTTCAAGGCCGACTTCTTCGCCAAGGTGGCCTCGGTCGTGACGTGGGTGGTCTTCGTCGGCTTTGCCGTGGTCGTCATCTACGACAACGCCGAGACGGTGGCAGGCTGGGCGCGGGGCCCTGCGTTCGTGCTCTCGGGTACGGCGTTCCTGGCGAGCGCGTTCGGCTACCTGTTCTTCCCTAGCCTGATCGAGATCCCCGAGCAAGTCCGGCGGGGCACTCTCGACTTCGTCCTCACCAAACCCGTGGACTCACAGTTTTGGGTCTCGTTCCGAATGATCGAGCTGAGTAACTTGGGCGTCGTCATCGGCTCGGCCGGAATGGTTGGCTATGGGGTGTCCACGGCGTCGTACGTCCCTACCATCGAGAACTGGATCGCCTATTCGATCTGCCTGGCGGCGGCCGTTGCGTTGCTCTATGCGCTCCGGCTCGGATTGATGACCCTCGCCATTTGGTTCGTCCGTGTGGACAATCTTTGGGTCCTGGAGGAGTCCACGGAGCAGATCGCAAGGAACCCGGTCGAGATCTTCGGCCCCCCGGCCCGGCAGATCCTAACACACATCCTGCCCGTTGCCTTGCTTGGCACGATACCGGCCCGCCAATTGGTGGGACCCGTCCTGCCGTGGGAGGTCGGGCTCTCGGTGGCCTGGGCGGCCCTGGGGCTGTTTTTGACCCGAAGGTTCTGGAAGTTTGCGATCGTGAGATATTCGAGCGCAAGCAGCTAGAAGCCGCCTCCCCTCCCTCTTCCGACTCCCTGCCCGCGGGTGCCTTGTCCAAAGAACGACGAGGTCGGGAGGGCCTTGAGCCGAATGTAGAGCGAGAACGTGCGGCCCGCGTTGAACCCGACGTTGTTCTCGATGAGTTCGAAAACCATGTCGGCACAATGAAGGTCGTACACGAGCTGGTAGTGCTGGGCCACCACTTGGTTGGTAAACCCGTTGAAATCCCAGATCGCGTTGGCCGTGACCTTTCCCGCACGGAAGCCTTCCACCAAAAGGTTGACCGCACTGAACTTCTTGGAAGGGCCGTCGTAGCTTGCGCCCGCCGCCCACTTCGCCCCGGCGAGATCGAACTGGCTGTCCATCCGCAAGACGCTCCACACGTGGTTGAAAGTGTCATAGACCGCAGAACTCTGCAACGAGAACCGCTCCGAGGGTCGCCAGTCCCCTCTCAACCAAACCTGCTGCCAAGGGACCTCGCCTCTCGAAGCGAGCAACACATCGTAGCCTGTCAAGGCACTGAGTTGGAGCGAGGGGGCGGGCTGATACCCCAACTCGATGTCGAAGGAGTCGGTCCTCCCCGTCCGGTCAATTTGCAACGGCGTGAACCCGAAAGAGCGGAGCGAGGAGTATCGCACCCGCAGCGAGGACTCACGATGGAACCGCCAGTCCGCCTGGCCGTCATAACCCAAGACGTACTGTGCCGTGTCGTCGCTGTAGAGGCCCTGCAGGAACCTTCCCCCCCAGTCCACAGAAAGCGACGGACCCATTTCCTCGCGCCTCCGCACGGCCCCCGAGAGCGAGAGGCGCGTCACGGGACGGGAGAGGAGGGCGTCGCTCATCTCCCCAACCGACGTCTCCATCTGGATGGGCCACTTTCGGCCGAACTCCTGTCCCCAAAGGCGCGAGGAGTCGCTCCGCAGCGTGAGGAGAGGGGTTCGGTCGCTCTGGGAGCTGAAGTTTGCGCCGCGCCCGATGGGCAGACTCCTTTGATAGAGGAGCTCTCCCGTGGCCTGACGCCAGTCGCGACGTGCAAGGAACCGGGAGTCCAACCGTTCGCTGCGAACGCCCGGCTGGCCCGTGGACACGGTCTCGTACTTGGAGACGACGACTTCCGAGTCCAACGTGAGCTTTCCGAGCTTTCGATTGTCGCTGAGGCCGCCGCTTTGGTTCACGGATCTGAACCCGAGCGTGGAACCATCGCTCCGCGAGTAGCTCAGTCTTGTCGTGCCGCCGAGCGGTTGGAGGGCGAGGCTCCCGACGAGGTTCCAGAGCGTGGAGCTCGGTGCGGTCAGATAGTCGTCGCGCTGAAGGTTGGAGGTAAGGGAAAGGTCTCCTCCCAAGATGCGCTGGTTGTGCAGCGCAGTGGCGGTGAACGTTCGGTTCGGCCCCAGGATCGTATACGCGGTCGCCGTCCCGCTCGTCCTGGGCGTCTCATAATTGAGATCGAGGCCAAGTCCGACACCCAGGCGGGTCATCAAGTCCAGCCTCGTATCAAAGTAGCTTTCACCGGGCAAAGGTGTACTGAACCTCGTCTTGACGAAGTAGCCCTCCTGAGCACTGTTGCCGACTTCCGGAAGGTTCTTGCTACCGTTTTCGACGAGGGGCACGACTAGGTACGGCAGACCGACGAGAGTCCGGTCCAGGGCTCTGAGCCTCACATCGCGAAGGACCACCCGTCTGTTGGGCACAACCTTAGTGGTTCGTGCCTCGATTTCCCAGTGAGGATGGTCGAGCTCGCAGGACGTGAACGAGCCTTCCAGCGCGTCAAACTCGCGCTCGTCCCCTACTCCGCTCGCCCCGCGAACGTAGAGGTCGTCCGTCGCGGCCCCTTGCAAGCGCTCTGGCGCGAGCCTTGCGCGCCCATGGCGAAAGCCCAGCGTCTTCGTCCGGAAGTCGAGTGTGACGCTCTCGGCGGTGATCGTCTCGGTCTTGCCCTCGATTCGAACATTTCCGAACATCTCGAACACTTGGGTTCGGCGATTCCCCTCGACCGCATCCGCCCAGACGTCGTAGCCTTGATACTGATAGTGGACCGCACCGCTCGCGGTCACGGAGTCGCCTGCCACCTTCGACACGTCGGCGTGGATCAGCTTGAACCGTTGGCTCTTCTGCTCCGACGGCTCCGGGAGCGAGGGCTCCGTCGGGGCCCTTCGCACGATCTGCTCGAAGGCACGCTCGAACCCAGGATGCCAGGCCTGAGCATGGCCAAGGGCCGCGGCTAGCGCCGTGGCCAGAAGGAACCACGTCCTCACTCCAACCGGCGACCGAGCACCAGGCCCAGCCCTCCGAAAACGATGACCGGCAGCCATGCCGCAAGCCAAGGCGGGACCCAACCGGCCCGGCCCAGCACCTCGGCGGAGACAACGTGCGAGTTGAAATAAAGGACGAGCACCGCAAAGCCCGCGAACAAGCCAACGAACGCTCCTCGCCGGGCAAATCGGACGGACAGCCAGAACGAGGCGACTGCGAACACGATGCACGCCGCCGGGATCGCAAGCTTCTGGTGGAGGGCGGTCTCGAGGTCACGGACCGAACCTCCGGTCTTCCTAGCGTTCTCGAGGGCGGCCCGCAAGGCGGCGCTCGTCTCCTCGTCCGGGGCTGGCGCTGCGAAGAGGTCGGCCAACCGGACCTTCTCGTTGATCACGAGCTCTTGGGGGCGCACGTATTGGAGACGCTCCCCCTTGAGCCAGAAGCCGCGCGAGTCTTGAAACTTCCAGACTCCGCCAGAGTACGTCCCGCTCGCCGCCGTATAGATCATGTATTCCGTCGGTCGTGGCTTCTCGATGAGGAGAGCGTCGGTGAGCACCACCGTCCGGTCGTCGCTCCGGGTAATGGTCCCGAAGTGGCACGTGTACTTGTCGAGTTGGAGGGTGACGTTGCTCTGGAACCGAGGAGCAGCCGCGATGAGGCTCACTTCGTTCACCAAGCGCCGATAGCGCAAGGCGGAGAGCGGGGCGAGCCTGTCCACGACCAAGTGATCCACGACCGAAGTGGCAAGGCCTGCCAGGAGGATCGGCACGAGGAGCCTGCGGATCGGATAGCCCGCCGCCCTGAGGGCCGTCACCTCGCTATCTCGGACGAGCCGAGAAACCGCCAAGGCGGACGCCATCGCCATCCCTGCCGGAATCGTCATCCCCAACCAGAACGGGAGTCGCAAGGCGAGCATTTGGAACACGGCGAGGTGGGGCACGCTCTCCAGGTTGAAGTTCTTGAAGATCGCGATCGCATCGTTCGCGACGAAGATCATCGCGATCACCAGGGTGCCGGTCAAGAGAGGGAGCGCCAACTCCCGAAACACGAGCGAGTCAATCTTGCGAACCCCGGTCATGTCTCGAGGACGCGCCCTCTGATACCGATCACGATGGCGGCGCCGGCGATCCCCAAGATCCCTAGGGCGGCAAGGATGGGTTGCTTACCCAGGTACGCGAAGACGGTTGGTACCCCGACGACGACCAAGGTTCCCACCGCCCATGCCGTGATCAGCTTCCGCATCAAGTTTCCCTTGACCACGCGACCACGCACCGAGTCCAACAGGACGGGGGCCTCGCACCGGCTGCAGCGGATCGTTCCGGCCGGATTCGTGAGTCCGCATTGGATACAGGCGCTGACCGGCGAGGCTGCCCTTTGAGCCACCGCACGCCACTGGGCCAATGCGGCGAGCTCCTTGCGAAAGTGGGCTGGGTTTGCGCCCGCGAGCGCAGTATCGGCCATGGCGATCGCGTGGCCCAACTGCCCATACTTGAAGAGCATCTCGGCAGCTGCCAGCTTGGACGCCGCGTTGTCGGGCCGAGCTTCGCAAGCGTCCAGCGCCCGCTCCAACCGATCCACGTCAATCTCTTTGAGCTCGTGCTCCAGCGCCAGGCGACGAATCGGCCAGAACATTACCATCGTCACGATGGTCGCACCGAAGAGCACCGGACTCAGCCAGTCTACGGGGGGTCGGACGGTGAACACGATGATCGCGATCCCCACGAGAATGGCCGAGACCGCGAACGGGGACTCGATGTCCCCGCCCACCCACATATGGATGATCGCCAAGATCCAGACCGCGATGGGGATCCAGATCAGACAGCCCGAGACAAAGACCCCCCACCGATTGATCGCTTCAGTGAGGAACACTCTCTGCCTCCTTCCCTTGCCGGGCCCCAAACTTGAACCGGGGCTCCTCACCGCGCCGCAACCGCGCAAGGTTCGCCCGATGGCGGTAGAAGACGTACCCGATCATCAAGGTCATCGGGATCACGAACCGCCAGTCCCGATCGAGATACACCGCAACCGCCCAAATCACCGCCGCCCCCGCCAGGCTGGAGAGGCTCACGATCCGAGTGACCACCATGAGCACCGCGAAGACGACGAGGCCGCACAGCCCGGCGAAAGGCGTCGCCGCCAGGACGGCTCCCAGCGCGGTCGCGACCCCTTTGCCCCCTTTGAACCTCAGCCAGGGAGAGGCGGTGTGTCCCACCACGGCGGCGATCCCGAGCAGGAGGCCGTGGGGAGGGCCGGGGTTGAGCCAACCTTGGTGAACGAGCCATGGGCCCGCAAGGGCGGCACCGGCCCCTTTGGCGATGTCGAGCAGCAACACGAGCGATCCCGGCCCCTTGCCGAGGGTCCGGGCAACGTTGGTCGCACCCGTGTTGCCACTTCCCTTCGACGTGATGTCCACTCCGAACGCCTTGGCGATCCACACTCCGAAGGGCAGGCTCCCGAGAAGGTACGCGGCGAAGTAGCAAAGGGCGATGCTCACTCTGGGCTAGATCCTTGCGACGACTTCCTCGAATACAGACTCGACGTTCCGACGATGGGACTCGAACTGCGCCAGGACCTCGTTACCGTCATGTGAACATTGTAGACGCGCAAGGACCGCCAGTTTGTCCGGGTTCTCCGGAACTACGTCGTCCGGGAACCCCAATGTGCCAAGACGAACCCGGAGGCGGAGCAAATACTCATGCGCGTCGCTGAGCTTTGCGACTTCGAGGTCCGAAAGGAGTCCAGCCTCGGCGGCGAGGGCGAGGCGGCTCAAAGCGCCCGCGGGCTCGGTGGGTGCCGGTACGCGGCCAAGACTCCAGACCAGGAGTTGGCCCAGCCAATCAATGTCGAGCAAGGTGCCGGGCGAGAGCTTGACGTGTCGCAGCCGGTGCGAGACTTGTACCCGCTCGCTCTGGATGCGGCGGCGCATCGCGAGGAGGCCTTCGAGCCGAACCCGGTCGAGCGGCTCTCCGCGAGCGGTGCTCAGGAGGTTCGCGACCCAACACTCGTCCCCGAAGATCAAGCGAGCACGCCCCCAGGCGAGGCGCTCCCAGTCCTCCATCGCCCGGTCGGCATAGATCTCCAGGGACCGGGGTGTGATCACGAGCCGTCCTTTGCGTCCGTTGGGCCGTAGCCTTAGGTCCAGCAACCAAGGGAAGCCCTCCGCCCGGAGCGATTGGAACTTTCCGACCAAGGCCTCGGCGAGAGTGTCGGAATCTTCCCTCTCGTCGGACGCTAGAATCAGGACATCGAGGTCGGAGCGGGGCACGAGCTCGGCGGTGGCGAACGAGCCGAGCGCGGCCAAGGTCAGATCGGTCCCCATCTCCCTTGCGATCTCCGCACATGCGACCCTTGCCACTTCCGCCGCGTCCTCGGAGAACGTGCAGCGAGAAGTCAGGGCTTGGCGGGCGAGGCAGCGAAGCCAACGCCCGTTCGCCCACTTGGCCACGCTCGTTCCAGAGGGTACGTGGAGCGGCAGGGATTCGAGAATCTCGCCGCTCACAACCTCTTCCACGAGCGCGCTTGCCGCACTGACCTCCGGGGCGAACGCAGGCAGCTCGGTCGCTATCGCGATCAACCTCTCCAGGCTCGACTCGTTCTCTTCGAGCACGGCCCAGACCGGATTGCCCGACTCCACGGGCCCCAAGAGCCGCTCCATTGTGCTCCACGCCGCTCCTACAGCCCTACGAAGGTCGTTGGTCGGTTCGTTCGATCCAGTGCCTAGGCGCGAGGCATAGACATGTCGAATGTCGGCACGTTCCGCCGCCAGGTGCGCACGAAGGCCCGAGCCGCCGACGAAGCCCAGGCCCCGCGCGAGCCAGTCCAGGGTCTGGGCATCAGAAGGAAGGCAGTAGGCCGGCGTGTCGTTCCACATCTGGCAGCGGTGCTCGATCTCCCGAAGCGTAAGATAACCATGACCCAAGGTCACGGACTCCTCCTTCGTAATCTCGCCGCTCTCCGCCAGCGCTCGGACGACCGGTAGTGTCCCCCGCACGCGGAGGGCAGGGACGCGATGCCCGTTCAGTACTTGGAGGATCTGCGTAAGGAACTCGACGTCCCGGATGCCGCCGGGCCCGCCCTTGAAGTCCTCGGGCCCGGCCTTCGCCTCAATCCGCTCGCGCACCTCGACCAACGAGTCCAGGAAGATCTGCGATCGACTGGGGCGGAACACCGTGGCCTCGCGGAGCCCGTCCCACCAGGCACAAAACGAGGCGTCCCCGATCGGGCGCGAACGCACCATGGCGAGCACCTCCCAGGGCTCGGCGTACTTCTGGTAATAGGCCTCCACCGCGGAGCGCAACGGCACCAAGGGACCTGTCCCTCCAAACGGACGGAGCCTAAAGTCCACTCGGTACAGGAACCCCCTCCCCATGGGGTCGGAGACCGCCCTGCTGAACTTTTGAGCGGTTCGCGCGAAGGTGTCGCTCTGCCCCTCGCTGGCACCGTCGGGCCCAACGAGGACCAGGTCTACGTCGCTCGATACGTTGAGCTCTTGACCACCTAACTTGCCCCAAGCGACGATCCCCAAGGGTTCCACGCCCGCCTCGGACGTGAGCCGAAGCGCCGCGGCGAGCAAGACGTCGGCCAAATCGGAGAACCCCTTCCAAACCGCCTCTCCGCCCCATGCACCCGCTAACTCCGCGATCAAGATCCTGGCCCTCACGGACTGCATGCAGTACCGGAGCCGATCCAAAGAGTGGGTGTGCGACGTACTGTTGGCGAGCAACGAGTCCAACTCCGCCTGGATCGTTTCCGAGGTCGGCGGGCTCGCCCACAGGCCCGGGCTGAAGAGCGAGGCACCGATCTCTGGGCTTTGGATCACTGCGTCCGCGATCCCAGCACTCGAGGAGAGGAGCGCTGCCACGAGCCGCGCGACACCCTGCTTCTCTGCAACCTCCTGCACGAGTGCCTCCGTGTTCGCCGACCGGGAGAGCCACTCCTCAAACCTCGAAAGGGCCCTTTCGCTCGCTGGGGCAGAACGACAGATGGAGACGAGCATCTCGGTCGCCTCCGGGCCTACGCGCTTCGTCAGTCGCTCTATCGTAGCGTCGGCTTGGGGATCCATCCTTGGCTGGGGAATGTGGACGGTGCCGTTGGTCGGCGGTCGTCGTGGAAGGCAGAATACACTCTAGCCATGAACCAAGGTGGCTCGCATCGCCGGTTGGCGGTGATCATGGCAGGCGGATCGGGGGAAAGGTTCTGGCCCGTCTCGGTGCCGGAAAGGCCGAAGCAGTTCTTGCGCCTTGCCGATCCTGAGGCATCGTTGCTTCAGATGGCGGTTCGGAGGGCCTCCGACATCGTCGGCGCCCAAGGGACGTTCATCGCCACGGGCCGGGCCCTCGTCGCCCAGAGCACGGAAGAGTGCCCGCAGGTCCCTTCCTCCAACTTCCTGGCAGAGCCTTGCCGAAAGAACACCGCTGGCTGCTTGGCCTGGGTCGCGGCGAACCTCATCGCCACCAACCCTGACGACTGGCCCTTGCTGACCCTCGCGGTCCTCACCGCCGACCACCGAATCGGCCCCCCGGAGCGCTTCGCCGCCTCCTTGCGAAAGGCTTTCGAGACTGCGGAGCGGACGGGCGGCCTGGTCACCATGGGCGTACCTCCCACACGTCCCGAGACCGGGTTCGGGTACATCGAAGTGGGCGAGAAGGAAGGGAACGCCTCCAAGGTTCTACGTTTCCGTGAAAAGCCCGACGAGGCGACCGCCGCCGAGTTCCTCGCGAAAGGCGGGTTCCTTTGGAACTCGGGGATGTTCGTTTGGACCCTGCCCGCCTATCTCGCCGAGACCGAGCGCGCGGACCCGGCTTACGCGACCGCGATCCGGGACATGGCGGCGGCTCTCGCGAAGGGCGACGCACCGGCAGCGGAGGGGGTCTTCGGTGGGCTCGAGTCCATTTCGATTGACTATGCCTTGATGGAGAAGGCCGAGCGCGTCTTCGTGGTCCGCGCAGAGTTCGAGTGGGACGACCTCGGCGCGTGGGACTCCTTGGAGCGCTCGCTCACCCCCGACGCCGATGGCAACGTCCAGGTCGGATCGGCCCGGCTCTTGGACTGCCATGGCATGGTCACCTATGACGCAACCGGCACCATGGAGATCTGCGCCCTGGGCTGCGACGATCTGGTCGTGGCGGTTACCGAAGGGCGGGTGCTCGTGATGCCGAAGGCACAGGCCCAGAGCGTCAAAAGGTTCCAATCTGGCTGAGGGCGCGATTCAACGCCTCGACCAGGCTCTCCCCAGGCTCGCAGCGACAGGAGACGAGCCCCGCGGCCTCGCCGCACTCCACGTCTGTGAGCCGGTCGCCAATCATCGCGCTTTGAGGCCGGTCTATCCCCACGACTGCGTCGAGCGCTTCCACCATGCCCGGCATAGGCTTGCGCGCAGGGCAGCCCTGGCCCTCTTCGTGGACACAATAGCTAATGGCGACGATCGGCGCGGCCGCCATCATGCGCTCGCTGATCTCGACCAGTTCGGCCTCGGTTAGCATGCCCTTTTCGATGCCGGACTGGTTCGTGGCGACGAGGTTGCGGAAGCCCATCCGTTCGGCTTTGGCCAAGGCGTCCAAAGCGCCCCGGCGCCATTGGAAGTCGCTCCAGGAACTGATGTAGCCAGGATCGTAGTTCAGCGTCTCGTCCCGATCCCACACGATCGCGGGCGCGACCGCCCTGCCATAGCCTGGCAAGGTGGTTCCGGGGCAACCCCGGAAAACAAGCCCGGCCAAAGGTGTCTACCTCAATCTGCTGGCCGCAGAGGCGTCCTTGTTCACCACAAGCCCGAGGAGCCGACCGCCGGCAAAGTCAATCATGCCGACCGCTTCCCGCATCTTGGGTTTCGTCGGCCTTTGAGCCACGTAGACGTAGGCCACGTCCTTGACCTGACCGACCAAGCTCTGGGTGTCCGCGAAGCCGAAGGCGGCTGGCGAGTCGAAGATCACGGTGTCGAAGCGAGCCTTGAGGTCCTCAATGACCTTGGCCATTCCTTCGGAGCCGATCAGTTCGGTGGGGTTGGGCACTTCTGCGCCCGCCGTGATCACGCTCAGGCCCGGCGTTGCGGTCTCCTTGACCACTTCGTCCAGGGTCAGGGTGCCGTTCGCGACCTCGCTGAGGCCTCGCTCGGAATCCACCTTGAAGAGCTTGTGAACCGCGGGGTTGCGAAGGTTCGCATCCACCAGGACGGTCCGTTTGCCTGCAAGTGCGGTCGCGACTGCGAGGTTGCCCGCCACCGTCGTCTTCCCTTCCTTGGGAACCGTGCTCGTGACCACGAAGGCGGACTTCTCTCCACCTGCCGCGAGCAGGGCGCTGGACCGAAGGATTCGGTAGGACTCGAAGGCGCGCGCCCTTTGGGGGTCCGCGATCAGCGGGTCTCGGGCACTGGAGCGCATCGGGATGCGGCTCAGAACCTCGGATTCGGCAAGTACGCTCGCCTCCTCGACGGTGTTCACCCGGTCCAGCGACGCATCGCGGAGCAGGCTGAAGAGGGCTCCCAGCAGAACCCCGGCCACGAGGGCGAGGGCGAGGTTCAAGACGAGGTTCGGACTCACCTTGCGGGCCGGGGTCGCTCCGGTCAGGTCTGTGACGGGGCTCGAGAGCGCGTTGTCACGGATCTTGGTGTCGCTCAAGAGAGTCTTGAGCCTGGTGATCGTCTGTTGCGCCTCCTGGATGCGTAGTTCCAGTTCTCGCTGCTTGGCAACGATGGGGGCGAGGGCCGAAAGCTCTTGGCGCTTCTGGCTCAGAACTCCTTGGGCGGCTGAGACCCTGGCCTCGGAGGCAACCACCCCTGCCCGCGCTGCCTCGACCTGTTGGTCGTAGTAGTCCACCTGCGGGTTCCGGGTCGTCACCGAGACGTCAATCGTCTCCTTCAGGCCGTTGATATAGGTCTCTTGCTCCTTGATCGCCTCGTCAATGCGCTTGACGCGGTCACTGTCCGGGAAGTTGTTCACCAGCAGGGTGGCGCGCTGGTTCTTGAGTGCGGCAAGCTGGGCGTTCTCGCGATCAATGGCCTCGACGTTCTTGCGGGTCTGAGGGTTGTTCAGAACCATCGGGGTGGCGGCCCTGGCAGACTGTACGGAGCGAAGGCTCGCGCGGGAGCCGTCCAGTGCGAGTTGGCTCTCGTTGAGCAGGGTTTCGGCCCGAGCGACTGCCGCCAGACGTGCTTCCTGCTCGAAGTTGGAGTCGGCCACACCGTTTTGTGCCTTGAACTGTGCGGCTTCTTGCTCGACCTGGCGCAGACCCTCGCGCTCTTCGGCCAGACGCGCGGTGACGAACTCGATCGATCGCTTCACCTGGTCGCGCTGCTTGTCCTCGATGAACTCCTTATAGACCACCGGTAGGGTGCTCGCCACCGCGTTGGTGAACTTCGACTCTCCGTGCTCGACCGACACCTGGACGGCGTTGGTCGTCCCGATCTGGACAACTTCCACCTGAGGAAGGGTCTCATAGACCTGCTCCGAGATCTGCTGGGGCAAGGGATAGTTCGATCGCTTCAGTGCCGCATAGACCATCGCGAACGAGGACAGGATGCGGATCTGGGTCGGGACGTCGTACTCGACGCCGACTTGGGTGAGCGCCGACTCGATGTCGCTGCTGCTTCCTTGGTTCGCCTGGGTCTTGCCCTCCAGGATCACCTGGCTCAAAGACTGGTACCGCTCGGGCATGAAGAGCCCCAGCGCGGTCGCGATCGCCAGACACGTGAGGAGGGTCCCCCAAAAGACGGCCTTGCGCCGCTTGAGCAGAGCGTAGATGTCACGGAACGACATGTCCGTGAGCGTCAGGTTCAGCAGTTGGTCCTTATTCATCCCGGGCTCGATTCCGTTCTTGCGTTCTGTCCCGATACCATTCTTGGTCGGAACCTCGGTATGCCTCACATTTCGGGCCATCCAGGCCCGCGTTCGGTTCACCCGCGATTATACACCGGACTGTGCGTTTCACGGGGTTCTTTCCCGAAAATGCAAGTTCCCGTAGGTTGACTAGCCAGTATCCCTCTCTAGGGACGGAACGAACCCAGTATGGCGCGTCATCGCGGTGTTGGTGGCAAGGTCACCTGTGTCCTTCAAGTTCTCGCAGTCCTCGCTACGGTCGGAGTCCCCAGACTCGTTCATAGCCAAGCCCGAATCTACGTCCATCCCCAGGGCAACGATGCGTGGAACGGTCTTTCCCCGAGCCGGGACGGATCGGGCAATGGTCCAAAGCGAACCCTCTTTGGTGCCCGGAACCTGATCCGGGAGATGAAGTCGAGCGGATCCTTGCCTCCCAACGGGGCGCGGGTCTATGTCTATCCGGGCCGGTATCAGCACATCAGCCCGTTCGACCTCACCGCCACGGACAGCGGCACCTCGACCGGCACGATCGCCTACATCTCGGTCGTCCCCGGCGGCGCCGTGCTCGACGGTAGCCGAACGATCAACCGCTGGCAGTCCCCAACCCAGAAGCCGAGCCTAGACAAAGTTGCCCCTTCGATTCGCAACCTGATCAAGACCGCGGACCTGCGCTCCAACGGAGTGAGCGAGGCAGGCAACCTGAGCCACAGCGCCGGGAACTTCGAGATGGAGCAAACGGCGGCAGAGCTTTACTTCAACGACGAGCGCATGACCTTGGCGAAGTATCCCAACGAGGGCTACTTGAGGGTGATGGGACCCTCCTCGACCAACACGTTCAACGCACCGTCGTTCCTCGGGGACGTCGGGCCCATGCGCACCCCCTCGTTCCAAAGGGCACCTGGGTCTCAACCGGACTTCGAGCACGACTATTTCTACCGGGGCGTCCTCAACGAGCGGCTCTACAACAACTTCTTCGAGAAACTTTCGAAGATGGACAAGGTCGCAGGCTCGCTCACCGTGCAGATTGATTCCGGAAACCTGGTTGACGGTGCCCGGCGGGTCACCGAGAACCCGTTCCAGGATGGCAGGTTCCAACTCGTGAACTCGCTCTACGAGCTCGACGTCCCCGGCGAGTATTACATTGACCGAACCAACCTCGTCCTCTTCTTTTATCCGCCGTCCACGGTCACTGCGTCGAACGTGCGGCTGAGCATGACGCAGGCTCCTGTAGCAAGGCTGAGGAACGTGCGGAACGTCACCTTGGACGGCTTTGCGATCACGGGTGGCCGGTCCGACGGTGTCGAGGCAAACAACTGCTATTTCGTGCTCTTTCGCGGCCTCAAGGTCTATGGCGTGGGCGCCGACGGGGTCCGTGTTCAGGACGGCCGCTACGTCACCGTGCAGAGCTGTGACATCCGCGGAACCGGGGAGACCGGCGTGAGCCTGGTCGGCGGCGATCGGACCTCGCTCTTGCCCGCAGGCCATGTGGCCGCGAACAACTGGATCCGCGACGTCGGCCAGTTCCAGAGCGCCAGGCGGCCCGGCGTGTACCTGAGCGGGTGCGGCATGACGGCGCGGAACAACACCATCGCCAACGTCGCCCACACCGCGATCCTTTTCGTAGGCAACGACCATCTCATCGAGAGGAACGAAGTGGACAACGCCGTCTACGATTATGTGGACATTGGGGCCATCAGCACGCTTTGGGGCGACTGGAGCTGCCGAGGCAACGTGATCCGCGAGAACCTCGTCCAGAACGTCTCGCAGAAGATCCATGCCTATCACATCGTCCACGGCCTCTACCTTGACGATATGTATAGCTCTGCTCTAGTGGAGCGCAACGTATTCAGGAACGTGGAGCAACCGATCCAGTTCGGGGCCGGCTTCCATAGCAGAGCGCGCTACAACGTCACGTTCGACTGCGTCGGCGGGTTCAGGATTGACGATCGCGGCCTTTCCGCCCCGGCCGATTGGATCCAAGAGCTCCGGGATCGTGCGAACCTGATGCCGTGGGCGTCCACTCTGTGGAAGGATCGCTACCCCGAGCTGTACGCGGTGCTCTCCAGCAACGATCAGCGCAAGCCGCAAGGCAACGAGTGCGTGGGCAACGTGTTCATCCGGTCTCGCGTCACCAGCCGCATCGGTGCGGTCCTCGAGCTCTGGGGAGTGAACCGGACCGATCCGACTGCGACCTACTCCGCCTCGAACACGGTCTCCAATGCGAGCCTCTTCGTGGACGAGACGCGGGGCGACCTCACGCCGCGACCGGGCTCCGTCCTGTGGGATCGCGGGTTCACCCCGATTGACATGACCGAGATGGGCGTCCAGACCGACCGCTACCTGGACGGCAGCGCGATCGGGTGGAAGACCGAGCTCCAGCCCTGAGCGACCCTAGAGCTGGCCGCCCTTCGCGGCCAGCTCCATCTCTGCCGTCTTCATGACGATCATCCGTTCATAGATCGCGTTCAGGCGGCAGAACTCGAGGCCTGCCCGCCCGTCCAAGAATCCCAGCTTGGCCAGGTAGAGGAGGCAAAACTTCATCTGGGGCCGCGCGGGCATTCGGTAAAAGATCTCCTTGAGGTGGTATCGGCGCTCGGTGTAATCCTTCCCGACGAGCGCCTTGAGAAGCGAGGGCCGCACCCCCGCTTTCCGGTTCTCCACGATCTGGCGCGCCTCCAAGGTGGAGTATCGGTTGTGCTTCTCGAACCAGTGCGTGAGCCCCTTGCTGAAGGGAAAGTGGTCGAAGTGCTCCTCGATCATCCCTACCGGGCCGTCCATCACCGGCACCGGGTTGATCAGGCGCTCGTAGCGCATCTTTTCGTGGAGGAACAATCGGATGTTCGTCGGCGATGGCACGCAATGGCGGAGCCATTGGCCCCTGAAGTAGTCTCGCCGCCGCATCCGGAAGGCTACGTTTGTGCCTGGATGCTCCACGCGCTCGCCGATAGCTCTTGCGAGCCCTGGAGTGACCCGTTCGTCGGCGTCCGAGTGGTAGACCCAAGGGTGCCGAAAGGGCAGGTTCTCCATCGCCCAGTTCCGGTGTACGGACTCCGTGTCGAACCGCCGTTCGGTCACAATGGCACCGAAGGTTCGAGCGATCTCTTGCGTCCGGTCGCTGGAACAGGAGTCGAAGACATGGATGTCGTCCGACCACGCAAGGGATTCGAGGCATCCTGGCAGGTCTTGCTCCTCGTTGAGGGTGTAGACGATGACGGAGACGGGAAGTTTCATCCGCTGTGGCGTGCCCGCTCCTTGAGGGGCTTGCAAGGGTTCCCTGCGCACACGGTCCACGCCGGGATATCCTTGGTCGCCACCGAGCGCGCGCCCAGCACGGCGCCTTCTCCTATCGTCACGCCAGGGCCTACGAAGCTATCGGCGCAAACCCATGCCTCGTCCCCGATCGTGATCGGCTCGGCATAGAGTTGAAAGTTCGGGCTTTCATAGTCGTGAGTCCCAGCACAGAGGTGACTGTATTGCGAGACGGTCGCCTTCCTACCGATTCGGATCAGGGCCATGTTGTAGACGATCACCCCTTCGGCCACGGCGGAATAGTCGGCCATTTCCAGGTTCCACGGGGCCCAGACCCTGGCGGAAGGCCGGACGTTCGCCCCCTTTCCCATCTTCGCCCCGAACGCTCGTAGCAGGGCTGCCCTCCACGCGCGCATCGCGCCAGGGGTGGGGCGGAAGAGGATCCAGTAGACGAGTCCCCAGACGCCGCGGCGCACACGGTTCCCTAGGCTGAAACTGGGTTGGGTGTAGGCGTCCGAACCTTCGAGGATCTCAGGCATCGGGAGTCCCTCCAACGACGGCCAACAGGCTCTTTGCCGAGCCTTCGACCGTGAACCGTTCCTCGAAGAGCGCACGGGCGTTAGTCCGCATCGTATCGCGCTCCTCCGCCGACATCGCCATCCATGCTTCCAAGAGCCTCAAGGTTCCGGCCTCATCGTCAGTATCGGCGATTCCCGCCCCGGCTTCCGTGACCTCGCGCCAGAGGTTCACCTTCTTGGAAACGAGGGCGGGTGTCCCGCAGGCCAGAGCCTCGGCGACCACGATCCCAAAGTTCTCTTGGTGCGAGGGGAGCACAAAGGCCTCCGCCCCGTAGAACGCGCCCCACTTCGCTGCACCCGAGAGCATGCCAGGAAACAACAGTCGGTCACCGAAGCCAAGTTCCTGGGCCCGGTTTGCAAGCCCGGCGACGAGGGACTGTTGGTCTGGGCCCGCAATCACGAGCCTGAGACCTGGATCCTGGGCCGCGACCTTGCCAAACGCCTCGATGAGGAGGTCGCACCCTTTCTTCACGTGAATCCTGCTCAAGAACAGAAGGAAACGACCTGCACTCGCCTCCGGGCACTTTTCCGCGAAAGCCGAGACCGCGGCTTCCCTCGGGATGTCCGGGCCCGCCGTTCCGTAGCTCACTACAATCTCCTTGACCCGGTAGGGCCTGAACGAGCGGCGGGCCAAGACCCTTTCCTCCTCGGTCGTAAAGATGACACCTGCCGCGTCACGAAGCACGCGATACTCGCCCCACCGCCAGTAGAGGTTCTTTTTGAGCCGCTTGAGCGGGTACGCCTCGTTGAACCACGGGTCGAGCATCCCGTGCGTGAACACCCAATAGGGCTTCCCGAGTTGGGTCATCGCGGCCCGGACCGCGAGGCTGTGATACTGCCAGATCCCGTTCACGATCACCGCGTCAAAGCGGCCCGCGTTCTCGATCAGCCACGGTGTCATGCGGGGTGCGAGCCCGAACGCCCCCCTTCCTGGCCCGAGTGCGGTCACTGGGAACGGATGGGCCGAGACATAGGCGGCGGCGGGGTCGTCCAGCGAGCAAGCCTCCACAGAGTGGCCCCATTCGTGAAGGATCGCCGCACGCTGGCGCAACCCTTCGATCGGGCCCCCCATCTTCGGGTCCACCGACGCGATGCAGTGCAAGAACCTCACGATGCCAGCCTCGAATAGATCGCTCGATACTTTTCGATCATGACCTCGGTCTCGAACTGGGCCGCTCGCAGGTTCCCTGCCTCGCGCATCTCGTTTCGCTCCGGCCAGGCGTTCGCGATTACGTCCGCTGCGGCTTCTGGTTGTTTTGGGTCGAAGCACCGCGCGGCATCGGCTCCGATCTCGGGGAGCGGGGGGCGGTCAGATGCAAAGACCGGGCAACCGTAGCGCATCGCCTCGATAACGGGGAGGCCGAAACCCTCCATCAAACTGGGGAACAAGAGGGCGGCGGCGTGGGTGTAGAGGGCGGCGATCTCCCGATCGTCCACCTCGCCCACTACGTGGACGGAAGCGCCGATCCCAAGGCTTTTGACCTGAGCGAGCAAGGGCTCTAGAGGCCGATGCCCCGCCATCACGAGCCGCGACCCTTCGAATCCTGCCCGCTTCCTCAAAGCGGCGAAGATCTCGATGAGCCCCGGCTTGTTCTTGTACGGCGAGTTGCCGCCGATGTGGAAGACGTAGCCCGGCTCGATCCCAAGCCGGGAGATTGCCGCGAGGGAATCGGCTTCGCCAAGCTCGACCTTGGGTGAGTAGAACCCGTTATAGACAAGCTCTGCCGCATGAGGCGCGCCAGGCACGAGCCTGCGCAACTCCGACAAGGTGAACCGTGAGACGCACGCGACCGAGCTTGCGAGCCCGATGGAGCGCTTGATCCACTGTTGGAGCACCTTGCCCGACTTCCCGACCTCCCACTCCGGGATCTCACCCAGAGAGGCGCTGAGCGGCAGGAGGTCGTGGCACGTCAAGAGCGAGGGGGTGCCGCGGCACGACTCCAAGTACATGGCGTTGCCCTGGTCCACCACGTGGACCACGTCGTACTTCCTCGCAGCCGCCTTCAGCTGGCTTGGGAACAGCACGTACTTGTCCACGTAGGCGCGGTACTTGCCCAACGGCCCACGGTTCCCAAAGAACCGGCCGGGTCGGACTGTTCCCACCGGATCGCCCAGGTCCGAGAGAGACCGACCCAAGCACCGGAACAGTCCGTTCATCGAATACTGGTTGTCGGGCGCATAGTTCCCGACGAGGAGCACCCTTGGCCTCACGTGGTCTGGGCGGGCCGAGCCGACGCCTCGTAGACGTTGGCGGCCGACCTCCATCGTTTGGTGAGCGAGGCGGCGAGGAACACCACCGGCAGGGTGACCATGAGAAGGAAGATCGGGTACTGGACAATGTTCAAGATTTGCGCCTGGATCGTGCCTTCCGAAAAGATCCAAGTGATGATGAAAGCGAGCGAGACGGAGTAGACGTTACGGTGTAAATGTCCACCCAGCACGAGGTGGTACACACTAAAGTAGGCCAAAGCGATTACGACCGAGAAAAAGTAGACTCCGGCCCACTTGAACGACATGTAGCCGTCGCAAAAGTAGCCCAGTGTGATCTGCGTGTACGTATCGTCAGCGCCCACGAGGCCCATGCCTCGACGCGCGATCCAGTTCGAGGTGCCGAACGCCTCCTTTTTCGGGTTCAAAAAGCGGGGGATCAGCATTTCGAGCCCGGCTTCCGTGGTCTGCCAGCCCGTGGTGCCGCGAAGCTCGGTCGCTTGGATGATCTCGTCGTTCACGATGATCATGGAGTACCGGTCCAGCGTGGGAAGCCGGCGCCCGAAGTATCGCATGCGCTGGAACTCGTAGCGCTCCTGCTCCTCCTTCGCCTTCTCGATATCCTTGTACTTTCCGGGGTTCGTGACTACGTCGCCCAGGGTCGAGGCCGCCTTTTCGATCCGGTCCTCAAAGCCGCCGATGCGGACCTCGCCCTCGTTACGGGCATAGAGCGCATAAGGGAACATGATGAACTGGAAGAAGTACGCGGCCATCGCGGCAACGGCGAAATGGAGGAAGCGAAACTTGAACTGAAACGCGATGCAGGTCAGGACGAACGTCACGAACACGCCTGCGGTATCGGCCCGGACCGCGCCGAGGATTCCGGCGAGCACAGGGACGATGATCGCCACGAAGTTCACGGGCCCGACGCACCGCCTCCCTTGAGAGGCGAGGATCACGGAGGCAGTGCCATAGGCGACCGCGAGCACCGTGATGAACGTGAGCTGGCGCAAGGGGCCGACCCAGCCGCCAATATAGACGCCTCCCCCTGCGCCCTCGTAGACGCCATACCTTTGGAGCAAGAAGAAACGGACCACCGAGAGTGCGGTGAAGATGAGCGAGAGCACGGCCAGTCGCCGAGGATCCTCCTCTTGCCGCAAAAGGGCCGGTGCCTTGTCCACGTTCAAAAAGCGATAGATCAGGGCGGCGGTCAAGATCCCGCACATGCCGAGGCAGTACATCAGCATCGTCGGGAGCGGGTGCTGCAGAGGCGCGTCCGCCGACTGGAGGAAGATCACCTTGGCGACCTGGGAGACCGTGACGTGTTGTAGCGCGAGGACACCGACGCTCAGGCCGAACAGGTTCCAGACGCCCCCGAGCACCTTGAGGGTGAGGCCAGTCAGAAGATGGAACAGGAGCACCATGGCGGCAAAGGCCACGCCGGTGCCGGTAAGCACTTGCCCGAAGAAGAGGAGCACGGCCGCCAACAGATAGGCGAGAACCCAAAAGTGAGCCCAACGCTCCTTTCCTCTTGAGATCGGCTCCAAGGCCGGGTTGATCGCCATGCGGTGCTCGAGCGTGAGTTTACTTGAATCCGTGACCCGGTGCGCTTCGAACCGTTTCCGCGAGTCCTAGTATCTTGTCGGCATATGTCTCCCAACCCCCCAGCGAGCGGGCCCGCTCTAGGGCCGCGGCGCCCAGCTTCTCGACCAGCTCGGGGTCGTCGGCAAGCCGCTGAAGGGCGGCGGTGATCGCCCCGGTGTCCCCTGCGGGCACGATCAGGCCGTTCTCACCATGCGTGATCAGCATCGTGGCACCGGTGTGGGTGCTCGCGACGACTGTGGTGCCACAGGCCATGGCCTGGCTCATCACAAGGCCGTACCCGTCCTCGATACTGGGCAGGACGAGCACGCTCGCACGGCTCATGACCTCTTTCAGGCGCTCTTGTGGCATGTGCCCCAGCGACAGGACATGGCCCGTCTTCACCGCTGCCGTGACGTGCCGCCGCACCTCCGGCGAGACTTGGCCGACCAGGAGCAACGACTTGTCCGGATGCCGAACCGCCTCAAAGGCCTCCAGCAGCCGGGGCACGCTCTTGCGCACCGAGGCGTAGCCCACAAAGAGCGCGATGAACTTCCCTGCCTCTCGCTTCGCGACGGGATGGAACCGCTGAAGGTTGACGCCATAGGGAATCACCACCACCCGATCCTCAGGAAAGCCCATTTCGAGGAAGGACTGTTTCGCGAAGTCGCTTGGGACCGTGATCACGTCGGCCTCGGCGTACTCCCTTTCTTCTTGACGGATCACCCGCGGGTCAATCCCAGGGAACTGCACACCGCTGTACTCGAACTCGCCCGCAAGGAGCCGGTTCTGGACCACGATGTGAGAGCATGGGCGGTCGAGGATCACTCGCTTTCGTCGCGCGTGGGCGGCTCGGATCGTTCGCAGGGCCGAGCCCGCGATCAAATGGTAAACGTCCGCGGTCGGGATCGTCCGGCTGGCAAGCCAGTCGAAGACGACCTTGTCCACGTACTCGAAGACAAGGCCGAACCGACCCATGACGCGAAAGGCGAAGTGATAGTAAGGCAGAGGGATGAAGTTTCGGGAGGGAACCCTGCGGTGCCGGGACCTCAGCATAAGATAGCCGGACATGAGGGCGCGCAACGCGCCCTTCTTCTGTAGCTCGTAGGCAAGGTCGTACAGGTGGTACTTCGAGGGCCCGGCGAGGACGATCTGCGTCGGATGAGGCACAGGCTCGTCGTCTTTGCCCCCGAGCCGATCCATGACGGAGCGCAAGATTCCGAAGGGCGGCGTGACGACGAAGGGCCAGAACTGGCTCGCCTTCTCGTCGAGCATCCTCCAGGCCGCCCGTGTGACGAGCACGAACATGAACACCTCCGACGCCACCACCGTCCACGCACCTCCCTCGATCCCGGCGAGCCGGAGGAGCGGGAAGCTCGCCCAGAAGGCAAGGAACGTCACAAGCACGAAAAGCGCAGTCAGCTTGTGGTGCCGGTTCAGCGAGACCGGGACTACGAGACTCACTCCCCAAAGGCCCCCGATCACCGAGGCCAAGAGGAAGATTGCAAGCAGGTTCGGGTGAAACTCGACCTTGCTCCGTACCCAGGTGTCGAAGATCTGCCTGGCAAAGGCGAGCAGCAGGCCCGAAGCGATGGACGTAGACCAGAGAACCGCCTGCCACGAGAGCCGATAGATGCGCCGGGCCCGTTCGGTGTCCCCCGGCCCAAGGGCGCGAGAGAGCTCCACGGAAGCGGTCTGCGAAACCATAAAGGCGAGTTGCCACACCATGCGGGCGAGCGTCCGGTGAAGGGAGACGACCGTGACCATCGCAGGCGAATAGACATGGCCCACCGCGAGCAGGATCCCCTGGATGCTCAAGGCGTAGGCCAAGGGCGTCGCGACAAAGCCGAGCGCAGGCATAAGGAGAGGCTTGACCTCGGACAACCGGTCCATCACCCAGGCGGGGCGGGCCCAGGGAACCCTGCGACGCAGGTCTGCCCACATGACGACGTATCCGGTCAGTCGCAGGACGACGAGGGTCGCTGCATAGTGCCACGGGTCTCCGCCTGCGAGTACGACGCCCAGTCCGCCCACGAACTCCACAAACCGCGCTAGGTTCAAGAACAGCGTGCCGGTGGCGTAGTGACCGTCGCAACGGTAGATCGCCTCGATGATCCCCCCTTGCTGCGAGGCGCACACCAGCAGGATCAAGAGCACCGCGATCGCGTTCGCTTCGTCCCTCGCGAGCATCGTGAGGTCGAGGAGGGCCGTGATGGGGAAGAGGTGCAGGAGCCCGACGAGCACGATGCACACCCCTGCCGAGACCAACGTGATGAAGGTCCACGTACACTGGAGAAGCCTCAACGCCCCAGCGCGGTCGCCTTGGGCGACCAGTACGGTCATCTGCACCCCGGCCGCAGTGGAGAAGCCCAGGTCGCTAATCGCCAGGTAGACCGGGATCAAGCTGAGCAGGAGCCACTCGCCATAAAGGTGCGAGCCCCACGCGTTGAGAAAGATCGGGACCGAGACAACGAGCGTGAGCAGGGCGACGAGTTGGCCGAACCCGTTGGCGGCCACGCCCTTGGCCATGGTGTCGAGAAGCCCTTTGGGCACGGGCGCGGACTTCATGAAAGGCTCTGCCCGAGGTTACCAGTCGCCGCCCTACCGACCACTGTATACTCCTCGCCGATGGGCTCGATCTTGGCGGTGGTCCGGCTCGTCCGCCCTAAGCAGTGGAGCAAGAACCTCCTCGTGCTGGCCGCATGGATTTTCGCGGGGAGGGTCGGCGACGCCGATGCGGCCCAGCTCGTCATCCAGGTCTTTTTGGGGATGTGCCTCGCCAGCTCGGCCGTGTACGTCTTCAATGACCTTCTCGACGCAGAGCGCGACCGGAGCCACCCCGAGAAGCGTGGCCGCCCCATCGCCTCGGGCGCGATCCTTCCCTCCTTCGCTTGGTTCCTGGGTTCGGCCCTGCTTGTGGGCGCCTTCTTGCTCGTCGTTCCGATCAACAAGACCAGCACCGCGATCTTGGTCTTCTACTTGGTCCTCCAAGTGCTCTACAACGTTTGGGCCAAGCACGTCCCCATCCTCGATGTCTTCATCATTGCGGCCGGGTTCGTGGCTCGCGCCGTGATCGGGGCGTCGGCGATCCAGGTCACGATCGGGGCTTGGCTGCTCGTCTGCACCGGGACCCTCGCGATGATGCTCGGATATGCCAAGCGCAGGCACGAGCTCTTGCTGCAGGGCGACGGGGCTTCCGCGAGCCGGGCGAGCCTGGGTGCCTACAACCGTCCCGCTTTGGATGCCCTGGTGATCATCTTTGCGGCCCAGGCGATGATCTCTTACGGCGTCTATTCCATTGAGAGCACGACTGCGACGCAGCATCCTGCCCTCATCATCACGACGCCGCTCGTGATCTATGGCCTGGCGCGCTATCTGTTGCTCGTCTTTGTACGAGAAGAGGGAGGAGAACCTGCCGATATCCTTACGCGAGACCCACACATCCTCGCGAGCATCGTGCTCTTTGGCATCGCGGCCACCGCCGCCATGAACGGGCTCGTGCTCCCATTCTTGGAGCGTTAGTCTTTGTTCGCGCTCTTCGGCTCTCCGAGGACGCCCTTGCTCGTCACCGCCGCGGTATCAATGTACGCAGCGGCGAACGACTTCACCTCGTCCTTGGACGCGCCGGTGTAGAGCGGGATGAACCGGTAGAAAAAGCCCTTTTGGAGGCTGTTGGCGCTCATGCCGGCAACGAAGTAGTCGCGACCCATCTCGAAGGTCGTGGCGTGGAACTTCGTGGGGCCCTGGAACGTGAAGAGCGCATAGGTCGGCGGCATCCCGCCCTTGGAGATCTGCACCAGCTGGACTGGAATCTCCCCCGCCACTTTCGTTTGGATCGAGTCCGTCGAGGACTCTCGCAACTCGTAGCCCTGGGCTTCAAAGCACCACCGCTGATCGTGGAACGACTCGTTCTGGTTCCCTGCGATCACCACCGTGTCCATCTCGAGCCCACCGAACCGGAACCGCTGTGCCGCGATCCCGATCGGGTCGAGTTCGTTATAGGTGATCTCGTCCATCTTGTACGAAACGGGCTGATCGGGGCCGAGGGCTCGATCAAGCTCCCATTCGCCGACATGGGTAGGCACCATCGCGAGGAGCCAAGACTCCGGTGGGCGGCTCCCGTTCTGGAGCGCGTTCACGTTCACCCACGCACCTGCTCCGACGAAAAGGGCGACGAGGATAGCTGCATGCTTGATCATGAGGACCACTTCTCCAGGCGCTTCGTAATGAGGCCAAGGATGACGAAACATAGGATGAGGGCGATGTACCCGCTATAGTCGTGGAACTTTGCCGCCGCATCCATGCCTTCCTCCGCGCCCACGACGCCGATCAAGGCGATTCGCGTTCCGTTGATCGCCACGCTGAGCGGGATCGCGATCACAGCAAGGATGAGGTTCGCCCACCATCGAAGCTTGCTCACGAGCATGAAGAAGACCACAGCCGCCGTCACCGCGATCGTAGTCTTGAGGCCGCTGCACGCGGCCGCGACCTGGAGCGCATAGTCGTCCACGTAAAGGATCGTGGGCTGAGTGCGCATCGTATCGTATCCGATCAGCTGCAGGAGCCGATACGCGATCCCCGTGGACTTGATCTGGAGCGGCATCGTCGAGCTGTCAATGAGCCGGTCGAAGACCGGGAGCCCCAACAACAGGAAGCCCGTCGCCGGAAGCGTCGCTTTCAGCCAACCCCAACCCGCGATGAAGAGCACGGAGAGGCTCACCGCGAGCACGAAGAGCAGCGAGAGCAAGAGGAACATCCAGGACAAGGAAGCATAGTGGGCGATATAGAGCACACCCAGCAGCGGGATCACGGCCCAAACGAAGGGCTTCACCGGAGTCGCCTTGATCTTGTCCCACTTGTCCCAGATCAGATACGCCGAGCACAGGGGCACGAGCATGCCGTGCGCATAGTAGGAGTCCATGTCCATCCAGACCTTGCTGAGCTGGATCATGAGGGGCCAGAACGCGAAGCAGAGCGCGGCAAGTACCACGATGGTCACCCGGAAAACCGGGCTCGCCACCATGGCCCGCCAGTCGAAGCCTGCCTTGGTCGGGGCCTCGCTAGGGCTCGCGGCGGCAGGGGTGATCGCCGGGTCAGTTACCGACATAGTTCGTCAATGGTACACAACGCATGCCAGTCGCGCTTTGTCCCGCAACCGGGACCGCAGGCCCGAGCCTAATAGGCACCGTCGCCTCGCAGAACTGCCAGAGGGGTGAGGACCAGGAGCTTCAGATCCACCCAAACGCTCATCTCTTGAAGGTAACGATGGTCGAGCTCCATCCACTGCTCGAAGGTGAGGTCGCTCCTACCCATGACCTGCCAATAGCACGTGATGCCTGGGCGGACCGAGAGCCGCTTGAGCATGTACTCGTCGTATTGCGCGACCTCCTTGGGGATGGGGGGCCTCGGGCCCACCAAGCTCATGTGCCCCAAGAAGACGTTCAGCAGTTGGGGAAGCTCGTCCAAGCTGTACTTGCGCATGAACTTGCCGATCGGAGTGACGCGCGGATCGTCCTTCATCTTGAAGATCGGGCCCTCCCGGTCGTTTTGGTCCGAGAGCTCACCCAATCTCTTGTCCGCATCCACATACATGGACCGGAACTTGTAGAACGGGAAGACCTTGCCGCAGAGTCCCACCCGTTCTGAGACATAAAAGACCGGGCCCTTGCTCGTGAGCCGGACCAAGGTCGCGATGACCAGGAAGACGGGGAAGAGCAGGATCAGAAGCATTGTCGAGCCGAGGATGTCGAGGATCCTCTTCCGTTTGCGATAGTTGATCACCCTCGGCTCAAGATTCTTGAGCCCTGCGTTGATCAACGGCGCACTATCCGGGACACCGTCCAATGCCATGCAGTCTCCAATCCTCCATCAAGTACCGGGCCAGTAGGGCCCAAACCGGCACAGAACAGAGCTTCGTGCCCACCCCCATCATAGCATGTCGGCACTCCGACCGTGCAGGTTCAGGCTGATCCGGGAGTCGAACCTATTCTACGGTGATTGACTCCGCCAGGTTCCGAGGCTGGTCTATCTCGCAGCCTTGCTCCCGTACCATGTGGAAGGCCAGCGGTTGGAGCGGCACCACCGTGAGGAGGGCGTCGAGGTAGGGCGAGTCGGTGGCGGGCACGCGCACAGTCTCATCGCCCACCCTTCCAAGGTCGCGCCGTCCTCCGTCGTCACGGCAAGCGGATACCCCCCCCCTTGCCTGCACCTTCCTGACGTTGCTCACGAGCTTGTCGCGCACGTCAGGATCGGTGGCTCCTAACACGGCGAAGGCCTCTTCAAGCCAGCTTTCCCCGCTCGCAGCCAGCTACCGGAAGTACTGCTTCCACCGCAGCACGTGCTCGTCCAGGCGCGGGTAGTCCGGCGGGCCGATCCGGTTCTCGGGCGACCGTTCAAGCGGTCGGTTGGGCTCGGCCTCCGCTTCGGTCATCGAAGTCAGGTCGAACCTGCCCCAATAGTAGTCGCACAGAAGCCAGCGGACACGGGGGATCGGGCTGTCCAGGAGCGCAGATAGGCGCCTCAGGTGCTCGAGGCCGATCTCCTCGCCGCCCGTGCGGCACGAGAGTAGCATCTCCTGCGCCTTCGGGTTTTTCAGTCGCACGATCGTCGAGACCCACTCTTCGGCTGTGGGCAGCGGGGGGGCCTGGAGCCGGACCTCCTCTTCCGTCAGGCGTGCTGCCCAGCCCATCGGGAACGGGGCGCTGTCCCAAGGCGGCGGGTCGGCGTCCGTCGCCGCGTACTCCAGGAGGCTCCGGTGGTAGTAGCTGCTGCTACCCGACACACCGAGGGCCTCCATCGCCCACCCCGCGAAGAGCCGCTCCTTGGGCCCGTGCTTCGCGGCCCATGCGGCTAGGCCCCGGGAGAACTCGCCCGGCGCCCAATAGCCGGGGAGCTCGGAAGCGTCGTACCCCGTGAGCCCGAAGATCGCGCTGCCCGTCCTTCGGTACCGGTCGTCAGGGACGGAGCCACGGACGAACTCTGCCAGCCCCTGATCGCACAGCTTCGGGTCGCCCTCGAGGGCGGCGAGGATGGCCCGGCCGAACCACTCCTCCTTCGTCCCGCCGGTTCGGGGCAGGGTTCCGCGGAAGGGGAGGGCCCAATACACTCGGGCGTGCCCGGCGGCAGCGGGGTCGAGAAGCATCATGTCTTGGTCTGAGAACAGCGGCGCGTCCTTGCCGGCCTTCGGCATAGCCCCGAGCACGAGGTAAGTGCAGGGGTAGTCCAGCCAGCCGTCCGGGACGCCCCATGAGCCGCGCACCTTGAGCCGGTTTGGGCCCAGCCCGCCGGAGTACGTCGAGAGGACGGCGACCGGCCAGTCCCGCCGCGGGTCGTTCGGGTCTTCGGGCACCCGGGGCGGCGCCAGGACCTGCACCACCGCCGCCACGTCCATCCGCGCCCAGCCGCCAGCGTCAATACCGCTCCCGAAGAACCACGGGGGACGCTCCGGCTGCGATTGCGCTGGGGTGCGCAACGGGCCCATGCTCGCTACTGCCACTGCAACGAAAACGAGGGGATTTGATCTAGCTTTCATCTTGCTCGCACGTCCCGGGCTGTCCTTGGGTCAGTTTGATCGTCCAGGAGCGCTTCAAAATGCCTCCTTGGGTCAGACTCTTCGTCGCTACCCAGTATTCTTGTGGGAAGTCGTAGTAGGGGTATGGGGGCCCGGGGGGCCAGACGTACCTTAGTTCGTCGTACCGGTTCCAGTTCCCATTGGGGATCTCGATGCCTGCGAAGTGCAGCGTGTACCACGCCTGTGCCTCGGTGTTCACCGCGACACCCGGCGGCATCTCGTTCGGTTCGGGGAAGCGTTCTTGGCAGAGAACGCCAGGCATGTTGCGGCTCGCCGTGTCCTTGAGGTTGCACCGGACTTTGCGGCCGCACCTGCGGAACGGGTTTGCGCTCGGGTCGTACGGAAAGTTCTCGATTCGCGTCAGTTCGCCCGGCTCAGCGGCGGTGATCTTGCTGACCATCTTGAGGTTCGGCGGATAAGGAGTGTTGGGGACGACTTCGTAGAGACTTTGCTCTGTGTCGTCCTCGCCCGTGTTCGAGAACAACCCGGCCGGATACGTCTCTACCGAACCTCCAGACTGGAAGCCGTCCAGCAACTCCACGTCTGCATAGAACTCGCACTTCACTTCTCGCCCTTCGAACGCCTCGGTGGCTTGACGGTCAACCGCGGGCGGGTCGGGCCACTCGGTCGGCCATCCCGCCAGCGTCTCGCTCCAGGTGCCGGGGACGTTCATCCACACCCATTCGACGCCCTCGGGCTGCGAGTACTTGAGCGCAGCGGCCGCGTCCTGGGTCTGTTGGTACCCGGCCGGGACTGCCGCATCCGGCGCGTAGCCGAAGTACTGGAGGTACCAGGGCTCACTGTTGGCGGTATTGTTTGCACTGGAAACGCGGCCAATCTGGAGCCAGGTTTGCGTCTTGTCGCCAGGCTCGCGACCCGTGACCCCCAGCTGAAGCGGCCCGCCGAAGGCGCAGCACTGGGCGCTGAGCCACACCCCGGGCTGCCCGACCGGTTCGATATAGCCTCCGGGGTGCTGGCGGCGGATGCCGACCTTGGCCCAGAAGATCCCGGGAAGCGCGGCCCGGCCGGTCGCGTACTGGTTGAACTGGCCCTCGATGATCGTGAGTGCGTCGGCAGGGATGGCCGGACCGCCGGGCGGCTGCCAGAAGTATTGCCACTCGAACCCGGCGAGCCCCCAGCCTTCGGCAGGCTCCCAAACCGCCTTGAGCTTGAACTTGGCTTCTTGCCGGGTGCTCGGTGGGCCGGGCTGACCGGGAATCTGCAAGAGCGTCGAAGCCGACAGGGCCTTGACCCGGTCAACCGCTGTGCCGGGTTGACCACCGGCGGTCAGGAACTCGATCTGGCCCGCTCCGCCGAACTGCGGCCCGCCGTAAGGCTGCACCCCTGCGACGCAAGCCCCTAGGGCGCAAAGCCACGCCACGCCACGCCACGCCACGCCACGCCATAAAAGATCAGACGCTTGGCGAGACAGAAGGGTTCATGCTCTTGGCGCGAACCGTTCGCAAGCGCTTCCGCGTTGCCGTTGCAGGATCGAGGCCGTCTAGGGCCGGATTGAAGTCCGCTCCCCATAGGGAGTGCGCGGCTTGAGCCGCTCATTCGGGCACCCCGGTCGTCCTTGGCTTAGGCGAAAATCTTCCCGACCTGCGACGCGACGGACTGAAGTCCGGGCTCCCGAGGCGGACTTCTGCCCGCCATCCCTGCTACTCGACCGTGACCGACTTGGCCAGGTTGCGGGGCTGGTCTATCTCGCAGCCGCGGGCGCGGGCTAGGTGGTAGGCGAGGAGCTGCAGGGGCACGACCGCGAGCAGGGCGTCGAGGTACGGCGACCCGGTCGCGGGGACGCGCACCAGTTCGTCACCAACGCCATCGAGCGAGCCGTCGTCGTCGGTCGTCACCACCAGCGCGTACCCCCCCCTTGCCTGGACCTCCTTTACGTTGCTGGCCAGCTTGTCCCGCACCTCCGGGTCGGTGGCCCCGAAGACGGCGAGCGTCCCTTGCTCGATCAGGGCGAGTGGCCCGTGCTTCATCTCGCCGGCCGGGCACTCCTGGGTGGGCACGTAGGCGACCTCCTTCAGCTTCAGCGCCGCTTCGCGGGTCACGTGCGCATCGGCGTTGCGCCCCAGGAAGAACGCGAGCCGGGCGTCCTTCTGCGCCTGCGCGACCTCCTGCATTCGCCCCTCGACCTCCAGCGCGAGCGCGAGCTTGTCCGCCAGGCCAGACAGCCGGCCCGCCTCTTGCTCGATCCGGATGCCAGGCATTTCGCGCACCTGGGCGATGTGCAGCGCGAGCAGCTCGAGCACGAGGCACTGGGCCAGGTACGCCTTGGTGCTCGCCACGCTGATCTCGGGGCCGGCCTGGGTGAAAACCGTGCGGTCGCACTCGCGAGCGATGGACGAGCCCACCACGTTGACGATGCCCAGCGTGCGGATGCGCCGCTGCTTGCACAACCGCAGCGCGGCGAGCGAGTCAATCGTCTCGCCCGACTGGCTGATGAAGACGGCGAGCGACTTAGGCGATAAGAGCGGGTCGCCATAACGGAACTCGCTCGAGTAGAAGACGTCGGTGGGCAGCCGCAGCTCGCGCTCGAAGAGGTACTTGCCCATGAGCCCGGCGTGGTAGGCGCTGCCGCAGGCGATGATGTTGACCCGGTCCACCTCTTGCCAGACCGTCTCGCTGAAGGCATTGTCGAGCCGGACGCGGGCGTGCTCGTCAATCCGCCCGGCCAGGCATTGGCGCACGACGTCGGGTTGCTCGTGGATCTCCTTGAGCATGAAGTGCTCGTAGCCCCCTTTCTCCGCAGCCTCGATGTCCCATTGGATCTCGTCCACCAGGGCCTCGAGCACCTTGCCGTCGAGGTCGGTGACGGTGACGCCTTCGCAGGTGACGACGGCGATCCGGTCGTCTTCGAGGTAGGTCACGCGGCGGGTGTAGGGGAGAAGGGCGGGCACGTCGCTGGCGACCATGTTCTCGCCTTCGCCCAGGCCGATGATGAGGGGGCTGAAGTTCCGGGCAGCCACGAATTTTGCAGGTTCTCGGCGGCTAAATACTACAAATGCGAAGGCTCCGCGCATCCTTTTGGCGGCCCGGCGGACGGCTTCTTCGAGCGGGACGCCCTGGGCGAACTCGCGGCCGATGACGTGGGCGGCGACCTCGGTGTCGGTCTCGGAGCGGAAGGTATGGCCCTCGCGCAGGAGCTCTTGCTTGAGCTCGAGGTAGTTCTCGACAATGCCGTTGTGGATGAGGACAATGTCTTCGTAGCGGTCGTGGTGCGGGTGGGCGTTCTCGTCGGTCGGGGCGCCGTGGGTCGCCCACCGGCTGTGGCCGATGGCGATGCCGGACTCGGGGGTCTTCTCGTCGAGCAGCCTGCCGAGCTCGCTGAGCTTGCCAGCGCGCTTGAGGACGTGGATGGCGTCGGTGCCGTTGAGGTAGGCGATCCCGGCGCTGTCGTAGCCCCGGTATTCGAGCCGCTTGAGCTGGTCGAAGACGACCTCGACCGCGTTGCGTGGGCCGACATAGCCCGCAATCCCGCACATGCCCGGGATTGTACCGGCGGCGATGGAAAGGGTTGGAACGAAGCACCCTACGCGAACCACCCCCCGTTGCTGGACGTCGCAACTGCAGGGATAGCTCTGCCCGCCTCTGCGCACGCGGCCTCTGCCTCCCCAGGAACGCAAGAATGGCGACCGTAAGGAAGTATGGGACAGTAGCCGACATGAAATCGGACTACGCGAACATCGGCAACGGCGACCACTGCATCGTCCAGGGCTACTACGCCCCGGACGACGGCGGGGGCGGGATCTGGAGGAAGGTGAGCGCCTCGACCGCACCTCCCAACGACGGCTCGGTCTTGGGCGTCTGGGCGACCGATCCGCCTGCGTTCATCGCGGGGCGGCTGCTCCTGCTACACAACGGCTTCCTCACCACCCGCCAGTTCGGGGCACCAGGCGCGACCACGACCCTGGCGGCGCAAACCGGGCCCGGCCTCCGCTTCGCAAGCCTGGCGCATGTCAAGGCGACCTATTCCGGCGGGCACGGGGAGGCGTTCAACGGGCTCAAGGACGCGGACACCGCCGATTGGGCCGCCATCCAGGCCGTTCTAAACTGGTGCGGCGAGAACGGGGTCCGCCTCGAAGGCAGCTCTGGGGAGTTCTTCCTCCGCCGCCCTCTCTGGCTCGGCGACGACGACGTGGACTATGACCAGCCCGAAGGCGAGGACAAGTTCAAGGACCACAACCAGCAGGGCCTCACCTTCGTCGGCCAGACCGGCAACTCACGGCGCGAGACCGACGGCCAAGCCTGCAACTTGCGCCTCACCTCCGACTGCTCGAACCGGTACTGCCTCCCGTCCAACGTCGGCACCGTAGACACGGATACATTCCGCCTGGTACTGCCGGGGGCCGTGGGAGGCGGCACGACGGCCGACATCGACGTGACGGAGCAACACGCGACCGTCGTCGCGGCGATCGAGACCGCCCTCGGCTCGAACCCGTACTCGGTCGTTTACTTAGGGGACGACACCACCGACACGATCGACGAGGTGAACTGCTACTTCCGCATCGTCCACGACACCAGTGCTAGCCCCGCGTTCCTCGGGCCGATCACCCCGATCCAAGGCGCTCCCTCGACGGACCCGACCTATGTCGTGCGGTGCCTGCCGGACTCGGGCATCGTCTCGTTCCGCCGCTCGGCGGGGCTGTACTACCGGCTCGAAGGCTTAAGCCTGAAGGGCAACGACGAGGCCACGAACCCGCCGGCGGGCCAGCCCGGGGTGCGCAACGCCAGCTTCGGCGTGCTGTTCGCCACGAGCCAGTTCGTGGGACACGTGGTGGAACGGGTGAACGTCGCGTTCCCGGACACCGTCCTCGGCGTTCTCGAGGGCACGGGGGTCAACGGCGAGGACCTCTACCTCGCCCGGCTCAAGAGCGAGAACTGCCGCCGGGGGTACTACTCCGACGCCCCGCAGTCCTTCGGCCACGACCTGGTGAGCTCAACCCTCAGCCTGGACTCGGGCGGGGTGATGCTCGAGTTCGCGCAGGCGCCTTCACCCGGTTACGGGTTTACTGCGTTCGGGCTCGAGGGGACCTTCGAGAACGACGACGCGGAGGGCGTGTTCGGCCACGGCACTTTGGTGAAGGTGCGGCGGGGGACGGGGACGGTGCAGCTCGTCGGCGGGCGCGTGGAGCACTGCACCACTGTGCTCGACTACGACGCGGTGGACGGCCAGGGCGCGAGGAACAACCTGGACCTCACGCTGCGCGGCACGGAGTTCGACGGCATGAGGGGAGGGACGCTCGGGGCGCTCGTCAAGGGCTCGGACCAGGGCGGCACGCCCGGCACCGACTACGGCCTCTACGTGCAGGACTGCAAGCTCAAGTGCAAAGACGGCGTGGCCGCGGAGCACGCGAGCCTGCGCTTCGAGAGCGTCCCCAAGGGCGGCCTCCGCGCTGTCTTCGAGCGGTGCCGGTTCATCGGCTGGCGCGACTTCGCCTCGAACGGCTGGAGGGGGGGCTTCCAAGGCTGCTGCCGCAACGACTACACCACCCCCGGCGCCACCAGCGCAGAGGGCCCGCTGCGCCAGTTCAGCTCGGAGAGCGGCGCACCGAAAGCCCGCACCCAGAGCGTACGGACGGTCTTCCAGGACACTCCCTGGGCTTCGAGAGCTTCCGCATCAAGCTCAACGGCGAGACGGTCTACGGGAAGACCTTCACGCCCGAGGAGCGCGAACTGTTCTCCAGCTGGCGGGCGCACGTGATGTTCGATTCGACCCGCTGGGGTGCCGGCACCTCGAACTGCGTCGTGCGCCTGGAAGCCAAGGAGGTCGGCCAGCCGGAGAAGCACACGGAGATCACGGTGCCGATCAAGAACATGGCCGCCGGCTACATCCTCAGCCACTTCGTTGCGACCGGCGACTCGCTTACCCCAACTATGGACGCCCTCGACGCGATGGGGTACGTGAACCAGGCCGAAGTCTCGGCCCCGAACTGGTTCGCCGCCCAGTGCCTGGGAGACATCGCAGGCTGTACAATCTTCTACGTGGCCAGCCACGGGCACTTCATCCAGCCGGGCAAGTCGTACTTCGCCGACGGCACTGCAGGCGCGAACGAGAACCCTCCTGGCACGCCCGTCTACTCGCTTGTCGCGCCTGGGTCGGGCAACGAGGTCGAGCCAGTGCGCGAGGGAGCGGTCGGCACGAACTTGCCACCCGAGCGACTCCCCCCCCTTCAACCCGACCGGCATCCCGCCCATCGCGTTCGCCAGGGTCGACTCGTGCAACACGGGCATGGGCCCGGAGTTCTTGCCGGCTTTCTGCTACCCGGAGCGCAACAAGTACGAGCCGGAGCAGATTGAGGACCGAGCTGAGATGGGCTGGAAGTGGCAAGCTGCGAACGCACTTCTGGACGAAGTAGCGTCTGAATTCTGGAGATGGGCAAGACTGGGTAATACCCTGTTTCATTGCCGAAACAAGGCGGCAAAGGAGTATGCCGACCTTATCGGAAACGAGGAGGCTGAGGAGTTTCCGTACCTCGTGGTCTACGGGGATGACACGACGCGGCTCAAGGATGTATGGATCGGTGACCACACCGTATGGCCGGTGTTCGTGTTTTGGCGGCACTGGTTTCGCGTCGTGTCGGAGGGCAGCTAATGCCGGGCGTGCTCGCTCTGGCCGTGCTACTCTCCTCGGATTGGAGTCCGGGGCAAACCGACCGTCTCGAACTCGCAATCGCGGAGGCAAGGAGGTTTGCGGCGCTAGCCAACGTGCTGTCCGGCCCACTTCGAGCTGCAATGGCTGTGGAAGGGTCGGATGGGGCCCAAGAGTACGTCGTGGCTTTCGAGCGATGCACATTTCACGTTGGCGACGAACCCAAGTTCGTGTCGTCGTTTATCAACAGCAGTCGACTCGCACTCCGGGAGGCCCGGAAGCCTGGGGAGAGCCGAGGCCAACTCCCGGAACGGGACGTGGCTCTGCGCAGGCTGGAAGCAGCCGCCGAACTGCTGTACCAAGGTATGAAGTACGTCGCTACCAGGTTAGAGTTATATGCGGACGATCCGCCAGCTGAGATTCAGATTCCGAGAGACGGATACCGAGGCACCAGTTCGAGCTATGGCTACTTCCGGCGCACTGACGCTCGCGGTACGCCGTACTTTACGTTGGCCGGATCGTTCAAGCTTTTGCTCGATCCGTTGGATGGCGAGTGGCTTGAGTATTCGGCATACGTGCCTGGTGAAGTTACAAGTGATACTGACCTGATCGGCGAGGCCGCAGCCCGAAGGATCGCGGAGGCCGTTGCCCTCGAGCACTTCGGCTCGGGGTCTCAATACTCGACCATGGAGCTGGGCTACTCCGAGCCGCGGCCAGACACGCCAGGAGCTACGTTTCGGGGCCGAGGCGGAAGTACCAAAGAGATCCGATTAGCCTGGAGGTTCATGATTGAGAAGTTCTCGTATCAGGGCCGTTGGGTCGACCTGTGCATCGATGTGGACTCCGCTACGGGGCAAGTGCTCTGGACCAACCCTCGACCTCGCGACCCGAGGAAGGAGAATTGAGCGGCAAGACGGGGCTCGTCAGCTTGGCCTCTTCGTGGACATTGACGCCCAGACCGGCGAGGTGCTGAACCTGGGCTGGCTCAAGCCTGCCCACCCCGGCTAGCTGCCTAGGCCAGCTCGCCGCTCCAGCCCGCCAGGCTGGCCCGACCCAGGCTTGGCGCAGCCCTACCTAAGGCTGCCCCGGTGAACTTGCCACAATCCTACTTGGCACAAATGAGAGTCACAGTCGTAGGGACCGGCTATGTCGGCCTTGTGCATGGCGTTGTGCTGGCCGACATGGGTAACGAGGTTGTCTGTGTGGACAACGACCCGGCCAAGCTCGAAAAGCTCCGCAACGGGGTTTCGCCGATCTATGAGCCGGGGGTCGAGGAGATCCTTTCGCGGACCCTGGCCAATGGCATGTTCCGGGTAACCGACTCGGTCGCGGAAGGCACGAAGCATGGCGAGGTCGTCTTCATCGCCGTCGGAACCCCGCCGGGACCGGACGGGACGCCAGACACCAGCGCGGTTCGCGCAGTCGCCTCGCAGATCGGCTCCGCCCTCGATTCCTACACCGTGGTCGTGAACAAGTCCACGGTACCGGTCGGTGCCGGCGACATGGTCGAGGAGATCATCCTCGAGGCGGGCGGCGACCCTTCGCTGTTCGACGTCGTGAGCAACCCTGAGTTCCTTCGCGAGGGATCTGCGGTGTGGGACACCCAGAACCCGGACCGAGTCGTGATCGGGGCCAAGACGCCCGAGGCGGCGAAGAAGCTGCTCGAGCTCTATGAGCCGATGGGCACGCCGACCTTGGTGACCGACCTCAACAGTGCGGAGATGATCAAGTATGCGAGCAACTGCTATCTCGCGACGAAAATCAGCTTCATCAACGCGATCTCCCGCATCTGCGAGCTTTGCGATGCCGATGTGGGCGCCGTCGCCAAAGGAATGGGCATGGATCCACGGATCGGCGCGCAGTTCCTCCAAGCCGGGCTCGGTTGGGGGGGGTCTTGCTTCCCGAAGGACGTGGCGGGGCTCATCAAGATCTCGGACTCCTTTGGCTATGACTTCGGGCTGCTCAAGGCCTCGGAAGCGGTGAACCAAAACCAGACCCCTCACTTCCTCCGCAGGCTCGAGGATCGCATGGGTGGGTTCGAAGGCAAAACGATCGCGGTTCTTGGCCTCGCGTTCAAGCCCAACACCGACGACATCCGGGACGCAAAGTCCATCGAGGCCGTTCGGATCCTGCTCGCGGGCGGGGCCGAGGTGAGGGTTCATGACCCGGTTGCGATGCCTGCCGTGAAAGCCGTCTTGCCCCAGGCCGTCTATTGCGACGAGCCCTATGCCACGGGCGAAGGGGCCGACGCCGTCCTCCTGGTCACGGAGTGGAAAGCCTATAGGGAGTTGGATTGGGCGCGGTACGGCTCTGCCATGAGGCACCGTGTGCTCTTTGACGGTCGCCGGGCCCTCTGCCGAGCCGAGGTCGAGGCCGTCGGCTTCCACTATGAGACGATCGGTTCCAGGCCGCTGCTAGGGACCCCGGTCGCCGACCAGCCATAATCACCCCCGCTTGAGCGAGCACACGCTGACCCCTGAGCAGGTCGCCGCGAGGCGGGCTGAGTTCGAGGACTACCTTCGCAAGGCGAACGGTGTGCTCATCGGCACTCACGTGCAGCCGGATGGCGACGCCATCGGCTCGAGCCTTGCCGTCTCGCTTTGGCTGAGCAAACTGGGGATCGAGAGCCAAGTGCTCTGCCACCACCCCGCGCCACCCTATCTCGAGTTTCTGCCCGCGATCGAAAGGTTGCGGCAAGCCCCCTCGCTCGAAGCGGACACAGGCATCCTGGTGGACCTTGAGTCCATGAGCAGGCTGGGATCGCTGGGCCCGCTCTTCGAGGCGATGCCCCGGCTCGTATTGGTGGACCACCACTTGCCGCACGAGCGGCCTGGGGACCTGCGCATCGTCGCCACAAACGCCCCTGCGACCGCGTCCGTGCTGATGGACTTGATGGAGGCGGCCGAGCCGGGCCTGGACGCGGACATTGCTACGTGCCTTGCGACCGGACTGGTCACGGACACGGGGAGCTTCCGCTTCCCCAACACGACCCCGCACGCGCTCCACCAGACCGCGCGGCTTGTGGAACTCGGAGCCGATTTGTCTAAGATCTCGCAGGAAGTCTATCTTAATAAGGACGATGCCGCGGTGAGGCTGCTGGGGTTGGTCTTGGCCCGCATTCGAACGGCGGCCGAGGGCCGCCTCGCTTGGGCGACGATCCCACACGAGACCTTTGAGACTGCTCAAGCCGAGGAGTTTCACACAGAAGGAATCGTGAACGAAATCTTGAGCATGCGCAGTGCTCGCGCCGCGTTCCTGCTTCGAGAAGCCAGGCCCGGCAAGATTCGTGCGAGCCTCCGGAGCAAGGGGGCCGTGGACGTGGCCCAGATCGCGCAACGGTTCGGAGGTGGCGGGCACAAGCTCGCGGCAGGGGCCAGCTTCGAAGGTTCACTGGAAGCGGCCGAGGCCGCCCTGTCGGAGGCGTTCCTCGAGTGCTTGGAATCCTGATTCTGGACAAGCCGTCGGGGGTCACGTCCCACGATGTCGTCCAAACGGTCCGAAGACGGTTCGGAATCCGCAGGGTCGGGCATGCGGGCACGCTCGACCCCCTCGCGACCGGCGTTCTCGTTGTCGCGGTGGGCCCCGCCACACGGTTTCTGCAGTACCTTCCTCTAGAACCCAAGCGCTACCTTGTGAAGGCGAACTTCGGGGCCACCACCCCGACTTATGATCGAGAATCAGAGCCAGAAACGGGAGGAGAGGTGCCCCCAGACCTCCTCGGAGCCATCGAACGTGCGCTGCCCGCCTTTTATGGCGCCATCGAGCAGGTGCCGCCCATGTACAGCGCTGTGAAGCGCGCAGGCAAGCCCCTCTATGAATACGCGCGCAACGGGGAGTCCGTAGATCGGCCCACGAGGCGGGTCTTCATCGAGTCCCTCGCGCTCTTGGGAGTCCAAGGCCGGACCTCAGACTTCGAGATCGTTTGTAGCGGGGGCACCTACGTTCGCTCCCTTGTTCACGACCTCGGCCAAGCCCTCGGATGCGGCGCCTACGTCGAGGAGATCGTCCGGACGGGGGTCGGAAAGTTCGCGTTGGGCGACGCGGTGCCTCTCGATGAGGCGAGCTCCGAACGCCTTCTGCCCTTGGCGGCGGCCCTCGGCCCCATGCCCATGATCCGGCTCAACGATGGGCAGGTAGAGCGGGTGCGTCACGGCCGGTTCGTCCTCGATCCAGGGGGGAGCGACGGGCCGCATATGGTCCTGTTGGACCAGGAGGGAACGCTGGTCGGGGTCGCCCGCCGCGAAGGCAACCAACTCCAGCCCGAGTGCGTCCTACCTGATGTGGAGGCGCGCCCGATTGCTTGAGCCAGGCTATCCGCGCAAACGGCTTGCGGGTCAGCTAACTTGGTCAATCCTATGGCTCGCCGTGACCGTCCTCGGGGCGTTCTTCCTCAAATCCAGCACCGCGGGCCACGGCACTCACACCCAGCTCGGACTTCCCAGTTGCCCGACGGTCCTGCTCTTCGGGCGCCTCTGCCCCGGTTGTGGGTTGACCACGAGCTGGACCTCGCTGCTCCATGGCGACTGGGCAGCGTCGCTCCATGCCCATCCCTTCGGCCCGCTCCTCTATCTTGTCTTTACGTTCAGTGCGGTTTTGTCCATGTTCGGGTATGTGACCTCATGCAAATTCGACACCAATAAGCGTTGGATCACGGTGGCGACGAGCGTGTTTGCCGTAGTTTTCATCGCCTTTGGGGTCTGGCGGTTCGTATACGAGCCCCCGTCAAGCTCCCTAGCCCGTGTCGCCGGCCCCAGGGGCACAGACCGTAGCGAACCCCCCGGTGTGCCAAAAGAGGACCCGCCCCGCTAGCTCCCCCCGCTCGGCGAGCCCAACCAGGCCCGACATCGCCTTCGCGCTATAGATCGGATCGAGGAAGACGCCCTCCTCTCGTGCCAGCCTCCGCAATGCGGTTTGTCCCAGCTCGCTCGGGATCCCGTATCCCGGACCCACCCAGTCCGGATGAAGCCGAAGGTCGTTCGCTCGGATCTGCTTGCCGATGCCGTGCAACTCGTCAAGGCCAGAGCACAGGCGAAGAACGTCGTCCAGCAGGTCGGGCTCCGGGTCGCAGGCGATCCCATGCACCTGGGTCTGACTCCCGTGAAAGTGCCAGGCAAGGCCCGCATGGGTGCTCCCGCTGCTCGTGGGCACGACGATATGGTCGAACTCCTCGCTGACTTCCTCCCCTGCAAGGACGAACCCGTGCGCTCCGAGCGGGCTGCTCCCCCCGATGGGGATCTCGAAGACGCTCCGGCCGAGCTCGCGCTCTCGCTGGGCCGCGTCGGAAGCCGCCTCGAACAAGGCCTCCCACGGGCCATCGGGGATCACCTCTAGTTCGACGCTTAGGATTCTGTCCAGTTCGACGTTGCCCCCGGTCTGAGGTGGGTGACCAGCAGGCCGGCCAACTTCGCCCTCAAAGGGCAACACCATGACCACTGCAACGCACCGGATCCCCAGCGTGGCGGCCAGGGCTCCGGCGCACCGGACGAAATTGCTCTGCAAGGCGCCGCAAACCACCATGGTGTGTGCACCGGACTCGAGGAGGCTCCCTGCCAGATACTCGAGCTTCCGGCCTTTGTTCCCGCCCCCCGCGAATCCTGTGAGATCGTCGCGCTTGATCCATATCTCGGCCCCCAGCGAGCGAGAAAGCCGACGTAGCGGGTGCAGCGGCGTGGGCAGGCAACAGAGCGGGTGGCGGTTGGGCGCAGCCATCCTTGCGCTTCTACCTCTTCCATAATGGGGGAGACATGCGAAAGTTGCCGAGATGGGCCAAGTTCGCTGTGCTCGTCATCGGCCTCGGGCTGGGAGCAGGCGCTGCGTGGTGGCTCTACCAGGTCGGGAGCGCGGCCCTCGACTTGGCCAAGGCGGGTGCCTTCTCGGAGGTCGAACAGCGCGAGTACCACCCGGACCGCGAGGGGAACCTGAAGGCGATCCACAAGGCGCTAATGCTCGTCGCCGAGAGCGACGGTGCGCTGCCCACCGCGGACTGGGAGTCGGCCGCGATGCTCCGTCTGAAGACCAGGGACCTCAGCGAGGAGGAGGCGAAGAAGAAGCTCGTCCCCGTCGGGAGCGACGCGAAGCGCTACCGGCTGAACGAGGCCGTCCTCGGCAAGTACCCGAAGGACCTCGATCCCGCGACCGTCCTGGTCTTCGAGTCCGCGAGCGAGAAGGCGGACACCGGAATACCGGAGCCGGGCGCGATGGCGATCACCGTCGCAGGCAAGATCGTAGAAGTCCCCGCCGAGTAGCGCCACCCTCACCCGATACAACGGCCCACCCCCTCGACGCCCTATCTGCCCTGCTTGCCCTCGGGCCCGAGCGAGACGTAGCGCACCACCGGGTTCGCCGGCACAACCCGTGTTTCAAACGATTGGCCGCGCGAGCGCAATATCATTTCTCGGCCCTAGCCCACCGGGGGGCCTACTCGCACCCCCGTGGAGCCGGAGCACCGCAGGTGCGACCGACGCGCGAGCCCTGCGGTCGAAGACCCCAAGGCTGCGCACGTCGCTTAGGGCTCGTTCCCGATGGGCAGGACGTTGTCCCAGCCGCTACCGAGCATCTCGCCTGGGCGGTAGGCTCGGAAGGACTTCACGAGTTGGAACGCCCCTCCCGGCTGATAGCCGCTAAACTCGGTCCGGAGTACATTCCCCGAAGAGTCGTAGACGTGCAGCGCCCGATTGTCGTCTTGCAGGAACATCGTCCTTTGCGGCCCAGGGGTCATGGCCATGAGCCCGCCCGGCAGGGAGACGTTGACGCGAACACCAAACCTTTGCGACCCGTGCTTGCGATAGCGCGTCCAGCTTTGCCCACCTTCCACAGCCACGAGATAGTCGCCGGTGTCCGAGTCCACGGAGAACAGCGTCGCGCCACCGCCCAGGAGAATCGGATCGGCCAAGCCGAGGCTCCGGAACGTCTCCTGCCTCGATGTCTTGAAATCGGCGTCGAATGCGGTCGTGCTCGAGCCGTTACTATTCAAAGCAACCACCCCGCCGGTGACCTCATCCACGTCTATTGCGAGGGCGCGGCCAGGAAGCGTCTTCGTCACCGTCGCCCCGCCATCGCGGCGGATCCGTGTGACGGTGTCAAAGCCCAAGGAGGTGCGGAGAAGGTAGACGTCTTGGTTCGGGCCCCCGATGGCAACCTGCCGAACTGACGAACTCGTGAAGAGAAGGGTCTCGTCCCCTGTCGCAACATCGTGCTTATGGACGCCACCGCTGGAGTCCACCCAGCAGACGCCGAACTCCATCGGGTCGAAGCACCAGTCCCGAACGTCCCCCACCGCGTTGAACGAGTAGTCCATGGGGAACTCCACCGTGTCCCCTGGCATGTATTGGAAGTGAATGTGGAAGTTCGTCCCGTCCAGGTTCGGTGCGGTCCAGCCTGCGTAGGCGGGATAGAAGCACGTCATCCCGTCCACCAAGGCTCGGTTGTTCCCGTTCGGGCCGTCCCAGTTCGTGTACCGGGCATGGGTGATCGGGCCATGGTCGTTCGTGTTCAACGTGATGTTGCTAGTTTCCTTCTGGGCGTACCAGAATTGCCCCTGGGTTCCGTAGTTGTCATCGTCGGAGGCTGGGTCCATGACCAAGAAGTAGTCCTGCTGGCTACCAGAATCGAACCTCCCGTGGCCCGCCATGGTGACACTGTGCCCTCCGACTCGGAACCAAGTCCCGTTCACGTTGGCATAGCGCCCGTAGCCCATGCGCACCATAGCCCCGGACCGGAACTGGTTCATAATCGTCTTGTAGCCCCACGTGCTGGACGGGCCAAAGTTCCCGAAGCAAACGAGCTTCGAAGTCTTGCTGTCCACCCACCCCGACTCGGTATTGAACGACCCGTGCGTCCCCGTTTCCGCGTCCGTGTGCATCAGCACCCCGAGCACGAAGATGAGGTCGGTGATCTCGGTGTGGCTGTTCGGGTTGGCGCCGTTGAGCATGTTCGGCATCCCGTTGGCCGCGAAGTACGCGCAAATGTTGGTGAAGCTGGTGGGTACGCAGTACATCGCCCCCGGCACTCCTTCGTGCGAGGGGAGCCCGTTTCGCTTCTGGTCAAAGTCGAACATGTCCTCGCGGAAGCGAAACTCGTCCAGCGCGAGAGCCGAGCCGGAAAGGGACAGAACGGGAAGCAACGCAAAGAGGTGTAAAAGCCGTGGGGGCATGAGGCGTATCATGTCACAATTCTAAAACATATCTCAAGCGGCTAGCCGAACCCGCGAAAACCCGACTCCGAGACCCCGACCTACGCGGTCGCGCCCTTCCGACCGACCTTCGCCCACCCGAGCGGACCGATCCGGGATAGAATCGTTCTCAGACCGGAGCCAAAGATGTCTCTCGCCAACACCCCCCGAACCATGAACAAGCTCGACTACCTTCGCCTCATGATGAGCTGTCGCGAAGGGGACAAGCGTGAAGCCATCCTGCTCCGGCAGAGCAAAGGCTGGTTCCATGTCGGCGGGACGGGCCACGAGGCGCTCGGGATGCTCGCCTTCGGCCTCGGCAAGAACGACTTCCTCTACCCATACTACCGCGACCGCGCCATCATGCTAGCCCGAGGGCTCACCAACTACGAGCTCGCCCTCGCCTACTTCGCAAAGCGCGAGAGCAGCAGCGGCGGACGCCAGATGCCCGGCCACTATAGCAGCCGAGAGCACAACATCGTGAGCGTCTGCACCCCCACAGGGGGTGGCCTCATCCCCGCCGCTGGCACCGCCTGGGCCATGAAGCTCGCAGACAAGGGCGAGGTCACGCTCGCCACCGTGGGCGACGCCGCCATGCGCCAAGGAGAGTTCTATGAGGCCTGGGCGTTCGCCGTCCAGGAGAAGCTCCCCCTCGTCCTCGTCATCGAGGACAACAAGTACGGCATCAGCACCCCCACTGAAAAGTTCATGGCACTGAACCTTCGCGGAGTGCTCAGCGAGGATCTTGTCGTCAAGACCGACGCACGATACGTCGAAAACGTCCGCAAGGTCGCAGAAGACGCCTACGCCAAGGCGCGAGCGGGCGAAGGGCCCACCCTTGTCTGGGCCGACCTCGACCGCCTCTCCAGCCACACCTCCAGCGACGACCACCGCGTATATCGGGACCAAGCCGACATTGACGCCATGTTCGAGCGCGACCCCATCAAGCTCCTCGCCGACGAGCTCATCGCCAAAGGCGAGCTCACCCAAGCCGCCTACGAGAAGCTCGGAGAAGAGATCGCCCTCGAAGTCCGCGACGAGTACGACCGGGCCGAACAGGCCGAGGACCCGCGCAGCAGCGAGCTCTTCCTCCACTGCTGGGGCGAGGAGCGAAAGGCCGAGAAGCCCCCCCTCGAACCAGGAAGCGTCACCATGGTGGACGCCATCAACAAGACCTTCAACAAAGCCCTGGAAGAGGATCCGAACGTCATCTTCTTCGGCGAGGACATCGAAGATCCCAAGGGCGGCGTCTTCGGCATGACCAAGGGACTGAGCGAGACCTTCCCCAAACAGGTCTTCAACTCCCCCCTCGCCGAGGCCACGATCGTCGGCGTCGGCGTCGGCATGTGTGCCTATGGCATGAAGCCGGTCTTCGAGCTCCAGTTTGTGGACTTCATCTGCCCCGCCTGGAACCAGATCGTCACCAACCTCAGCACCACGCGCTGGAGGAGCTTTGGAGGCTGGTCAACCAGCATGGTCGTCTATGCACCTTACGGCGCATACTTCGGGGGGGGCAGCCTCTGGCACTCACAGTCCAACGAGTCTTGGCTGTGCAGCCTTCCCGGCATCAAGGTCGCCGTCCCCTCGACCCCGGAGGACGCCGCCGGGCTCTTCTGGACCGCGATCCAGTCCGATGACCCCTGCTTCGTCCTCGTGCCCAAGCACGTCTTCCGCGTCCGCAGGGACGTCGAGAAGGTCGAGCCGCTCCCCTTCGGCAAGGCCAAGGTCGTCCGCGAAGGGTCCGACGTCACCGTCGTGGGTTGGGGCAACACCGTCCACCTTGCCGAGCAGGCCGCCGAAAAGCTCCAGGGCGAGGTCTCCCTCGAGGTCGTTGATCTCCGCTCGCTCGTCCCTTGCGACTACGAGACCGTCGTCGAGTCGCTCCGAAAGACCGGGCGGTTGGTCGTCGTGCAAGAGGACACCCGGACCTGCGGCTTTGGCCAGGCCGTGGTGAGCGAGATCACCGACCGCCAGGAGTGGTTCTCGCTGCTTTGGTCCGCCCCGCGCCTCCTGAGCCGGCCCGACGTCCATATCGGATTTCACCCCGCCTATGAGTTCGAGGCCCTCGTCTCGGTAGACGAGCTTGTCGAGGCCTGCCGCGCCGCTATGGACTAGCGCCCCGCAAGGCTTTCGCCACGAGCACGTGGCCCTTCCGCCGGGCGAGGTCGAGCGCGGTCTCGCCCGAAGAGTCCCGCGCGTCGGGGTCGGCCCCCGCCTCCAGGAGCACGGTCGCGACCTCGGCGTTCCCTGGTGAGTTCCGCAAGGCCGTGACGTGCAGCGCGTCCCAATCGTAGAAGACATAGCCCTTGTCCGGCCCGCTCCCATACGGGGCACGGCGGAAGGCAGGGTCGGCCCCGTGCGCCAGCATCGCGCGGACCATTCCCGCCTCGCCCCAGTAGCAGGCACGGTGGAAGGCGATCGCCCCCGTCTCGAGGTCGGCGGCCATCGGGTCGGCCCCGGCGCGGAGCAGAACCTCCACGGTGCTGCGCTTGCCCTCCACACGGGCCGCCGCGCGGGAACGATCCTTGGACGTCGTCTCCGTCAGGCTGATCGTCCACGGCTCGTAGTAGAACCACTTCTCGCCGTGGTCGTCGCTCCCGCACAAGAGAGCCGCCAAGGAGCCGACGCTCCCGCGATACGTCCGGCACTCCCGCAATGGCACACCGGCGAGGGCAAAGATCTCCAAAGCGCGAGCGTTCGCCTTGGAGACCGCTTGCAACACAGCGTTCGAGGCGTAGTTCTCAGGGACCTCGCGCTGCGGCTGGGCACCGAGCTCCAGCATCGCGGGGACGAAGGTATCGGTCTGCCCCGTTACCGGACCACCGTAAAGGAAGCGCTCCAGGGCCAGGGAGGCGAGGCTGCTGCGCCGCTCCGGGTCAAGGTGCCCGATCAAGGAGCGAACACCTGCCGCGTCGCCCACGTAGGCAAGCCGGCTCACGGCCTGCTCCGCCGTCTGGACATCCTGCCCTAACGCGACCGGGAACAAAAGGGACGCCCCGATCCAAGCCATGACCCGCCTCACCGCATCACCTAACCCTCAGACGAGCGGCGCGCCGAAGAGGAACGCCCCGCGTTTACAACCGTCCCTATCCTTATGAGCATCGCATCCATGGCGCTCCTCATCGCGGCGGCCCCGCAAGCGAGGCCCCGCGGCCCGATCCAGGACGGCGCAACCGTCGCCCACGCCGTGGACGCCTACCTCGATGGCGGAGAGGCCGGCCCAGCCTTCGCCCAGATGCTCACGAGCGCGGACCCCAAAGAGCGCCATGCCGCGAACCTAGTCCTTTTCAACACCGGCGAGCCCCGGTTCGCCGCTCGACTCGTCCGACTCTTTGCCGACCCCGACCCACGAATCACGTACATCGCGCTTTGGTCCGCTCGCCGCTTCCCGGATGCGGCCTGGCCCATCCTTACCGAATACGCCGAGGCAGGAACCCCCACCGTCTTCCCCATGCTGCGCGAGCTCGGGGCGCCGGGCATGGCGGAGATCAGGAAGCACATCCACCACCCGTCCGCCCCCGCACGGGTCGCGGCCCTTACGCAGTTAGACGACATCGGAGAGTGGCGAAAGGCGAGCTTTGACCCCGATCCTATCGTCTATGGTCGCGCAGCAGGGAGGCTCGCCGCCTATCCGGGAGAGACCCGTGTCTTCGCCTTCACCCATCCCAGGGTCGAGGTCCGGCGCGAAGCCCTGAAAAGGGTGCAGCGAGGCACGGGGACGACGATAGACGAGTATGTGCAGGCAGCTAGGGACCGCGACCCTTGGGTCCGTGCCCTCGCGCTGCCCGAACTGGGCCGGCTCGCCTACTCGCAGACCAAGGTCGCGAGCCTCCCGGAGGCGATCGGGATCGTTGGGCAGGGCCTCGCCGACCCCCACCCCGAAGTACGGAACGCTGCCGTCCTCGCGGTCAGCCCTTGGTTCCAAGAATGGGACGCGACGAAGAAACTCTGGGGAGCCCACGCCGTCCAGGCCGCGCTCCAGACCTTACGCACGAAGTCCGCAAGGGACGCCCTCTTCGAGCGGGCGTCCTTACCCATTAGCCACAGAGACGTCTGGACGTTTCTTGGGCAGACCGAGCACGGGGCTCTCCTTGCCATGGCCCTTGTCGGTGACGATAGGATTCTAGCAATCCTCTCGCGCGAAGACCTTGCCAATCCTCTTGAGTTTCTTCCCATTCTTGCCTCTCTCCAGACGCACAAGTGTCGGGAATGGCTTAGTGACCAGATCGCTCGTGTTCTTGCCGATCGAAAGAAGTCACAGCTTGGCATTGAGCCCTATGAAAGAGACGGCGCGATCCTTGCTGCCGCGCTCCAGTTCGCCGATAACGAGATCAACTCCCGGTTAAGATCAGCGATTCGAGACTCCTCGGTCCCGAGGGCTGCTCGGCTCGACCTCCTTCGCGCCCTGGCGTACGCCCAACAGGGCGAGGCGGAGGCGTTCCTCATTGGACTCCTGGAGGACACGACCCAGGAGGCTGCCGTTCGTTCCGCGGCCGCGTTCGGGCTCAGCTATAAGCCCAGCCCCGCCGCGATCGCGGCCCTACGAAGGACCACCCAAGACCCGGACGCCTCCGTCGCCGGTGAAGCCGCTAGCGTTTTGCGGCTCATCGCCGAAATGGCCAAGGGCGGGTAGGCCCGAGCCACGGCACACCCCCCCGAAACGCGAACGGCGCCCCCTGCTAGGAGGCGCCGCTTTGTTCTGGCGAGGGATGGTTCAGGCCGCTTGGAGCTGTTGCCCCCCGCCGCCTCCATACGCCGTTACCACGTTGCTGTATCCGCTCCTGTCGTTGCCGCGCTGCGAGTATACACGGTAGCTGACCTGCTGGCCAGGAACCGCGTCCTGTACGCTGTAGCGAGTCTTCGTGGTGGAGTCGAGGTACGTCCACTGTCCGCCGGGCAGCATCTGCTCGATCACGAAGTTTGTCCCCTCGGCGTTGCCCGCTCTTCCCCACTGCAGCTTGTTCGTTACGTTGCAAGGGTTGCAGACGAGGTTGGCAGGGACGAAGACCGGCACGGACGAGCCGCCCTGGTCGTGGGGCACGAGGCCGAGTTGGAGCAGCAGGTTGTCCGAGACGTTCCCGGCGGCGTACCATCCGTTCACAAAGACGCGGATCGTGGCAAGGGAGGTCACGCGGTTCTGGTTCTTCGTGCTCGTGGCGGCGAGCGCGGTAGCGGAGGCGGCGACCTTAGCGTTCAGTGCGTTCTGGAAGTTCGTCTTCGCGTTACTGATCTGGGTGAGCTCGGCAGGGTCGAGTCCGAGCGGGGTCGCGTTTGCAGCGGCCACGGTGTTGAAGTTTGTCAGCCAGGCGGCGAGCTGGTCGTCGGGGAGGCTGAAGTAGTTGTTGGGCACGTTTATCGGCCCTCCTGGTTCGGTAGTGTCTTGATGCTTCCAAGCATGTTGCTTTTTCCCCGGCCTTGCAGGGCCGTAGGGGGGGCATTCCACACGAGCCGGGTGCGAGTGCCGGTATTCCTACCGGGTTTCATGACATTTGCCGTGCGAAACGCCTCGATTCCTCCACTCGATGCCATTTTTTCCGCGGACGAAGCCATTTTTTCCGCGGACGAAGCCATTTTTTCCGCGGGCGAAGCCATTTTTTCCGCGGACGAAGCCGTTTTTTCCGCGGGCGAAGTGATTTCTTCCGCGGATAAAACCGTCACTTCCGCGGGTGAAGTGGATTCTTCCGCGTGCGAAGGCGTCTTTTCCGCGGAGGACGCCGTCCTTTCCGTGGGTTTCGTCGCGTCTTCCTTGGGCTTGGCCGTAGTTCCCGCAGCGCTCGCCCCCCAAGGCTCGGTTTGTGTCGCGGTTTCGGTGCACCCTTCGCCGGCTTGCGGAGTCTCTTCTGCGTCACCCGCGCGCTGCGCGGACGCGATAGACTGCGGGGCATGGCGATTTCCGCGATCCCTGGCGTCTTGATCCGTCCGCTTGCCCGCTTCGAGGACCAGCGCGGCTGGCTCAGCGAGCTTTACCGCGAGGACGAGCTGCCCGAGGGCTTCTTTCCCGTGATGGGCTATTTGAGCGTGACGAAACCCGGCGTCGCCCGCGGCCCGCACGAGCACCGCGAGCAGACCGACGGCTTCGCCTTCCTCGACGGCGAGTACGACCTATTTTTATGGGAGAATCGGCCGGGGCGAGGCGAAGCGGCGGAGCGGCACCGCGTCGGCGCGGGAAGCCCGGTGCTCGTCATCGTCCCCCCCGGTGTCGTCCACGCTTATCGCAATGTCGGTCCGCGCGATGCGTTCGTTCTCAACTTTCCAAACCAGCTTTATGCCGGTCGCGGAAAGGAGGGGCCGGTAGACGAGATCCGCCACGAGGACGACGAAGGCTCGCGTTTCTCTATGGCCTGAAGTTTCACCGGGAATCGCGCAATACTAGAGGGCAGTGAGGCTTCTCGTCACCGGCGCCGCCGGGTTTATCGGCTCGCACTTCGTCCGTCACGCGCTCGTTTCCGAGCCTGGGGCGAAGGTCGCGGTGCTCGACGCCCTTCGTTATAGTGGGAACCGCTCGACGATGGCGGACTTCGCCGACCGGGTCGAGTTCTTCCACGGCGAGATCCAGGACGCGAGCTTCGTCGAGGCTTCCTTTAGGGCGTTTCGCCCGACCCACGTCGTGAACTTCGCGGCAGAGAGCCATAACGACCGCTCCTTTCTGGACGCTGGCGGCTTTGTGGAGACGAACGTGCTCGGGGTCCAGGTGCTTTTCGAGGCCTCGCGGAGGCACGGGGCGGACCGGGTGCTGCATGTGAGCACGGACGAGGTCTATGGCTCGATCCTTCAGGGGCGTTTCACCGAGGAGTCGCCCTTCCGGCCCAATACTCCTTATAGCGCGGCCAAGGCAGGGGGGGATCTCTTGTGTCGGGCCTATTTCAAGTCGTTCGGCCTGCCCGTGATCGTGACCAGGGGGGGGAACACCTATGGCCCATTTCACTTTCCCGAGAAGCTAGTGCCGTTCTTTTGCACTCGACTGCTGCGGGGGAAGAAGGTTCCGCTCTATGGCGAGGGGGGGCAGAGCCGGGAATGGATTCATGTCGCGGACCATGCTTCTGGGATCTGGGCGGCAATGACGAAGGGCGAGCCCGGCGAGGCCTACAACGTGGGCGACGACAACGAGCGGACGAACCTGGCCGTGGTGTCTGCGATGCTGGACGAGCTTGGGCTCGACAAGGGCTTGATCAAGCGCATCCCGGACCCGCGAAGGGGCGGGCACGACTCGCGATACTCCATGGACGCGGGCAAGCTCCGCGCTTTGGGCTGGGCCCCGACGATCTCCTTCGAGGAAGGGCTTCGTGCGACGGTGCGTTGGTTCCGGGATCGCGAGGACTGGTGGGGGCCGCTCTATGACCGGGGGGACTCGCAGGAGTTCTTCGCGCGGTTCTATGGCGCGAGCCTCGGCGATGACCTTTAGGGGGCCGCTCGTGCCAGACTCTGCGGAGTGAAAGGCATCGTCCTCGCCGGTGGCACCGGCTCGCGCATGTTCCCTTTGACGCTTGCGGCCTGCAAGCAGCTGCTTCCGGTCTATAGCAAGCCGATGGTCTACTATCCGCTCAGTGTCCTGATGCTGGCGGGCATCCGGGACGTCTTGGTGATCACGGCCCCGCAGGACCAGGCGGCGTTCGCGAGGCTCTTGGGGGACGGCTCGGCGTTCGGCGTGAGGATCGAGTACGCGGTACAGCCGGAACCGGGCGGTCTCGCGCAGGCCTTCTTGATCGGCGAGGGTTTCTTGGAAGGGGGGCCGGCCGCGCTCGTGCTGGGCGACAACATCTTCTATGGCCAGAACTTTACGGCACAACTCTCAGAGGCCAAAGCGCGCACTTCCGGCGCGACCGTCTTCGCCACGAAGGTCGAGGATCCGAGCGCGTACGGCGTTGTCGGTTTCGACGCCGAAGGGCGGGCGGCCAGCCTGGAGGAAAAGCCGAAGAACCCCAAGTCGCACTTCGCCGTAACGGGGCTTTACTTCTATGACTCGACGGTGGTGGGGCGGGCGAAGACCTTAGCGCCGTCTCTCAGAGGGGAACTGGAGATCACGGACCTGAACCGGACGTACCTTGAGGACGGCTCGTTGGACGTCGTGCGTTTAGGGCGTGGCTTTGCTTGGCTCGACACGGGTTCTTACGCTTCCTTGTTACAGGCTAGCGAGTTCGTGGAAGCGATCGAGACGCGCCAAGGGCTGATGATCGCCAACCTAGAGGAGATCGCCTTCCGCCAAGGATGGATCACGAGGGACTCGCTCCGCGAGACGGGGCGGAGCATGGCAATGTCGCCGTACGGGCGTTATCTTTTAGCGATCGTGGAGGAAGCCTAGAGTTCGACCGGGCCTTCCTGGCTCACAGCGGGGCTCTTCGCCTCGATCGCCTCACTGGACTGGAAAATGGGGTTGAAGAAGCCCAGCAAGGCGACGATCCCGAGGAGCGAGACGCCGATGAACATGGCTTGGGCGAGCTTGGCGGTGGAGTCTTGGGCGCGCTGGCTCACCGTGATCCCCCACCGTATGCAGAAGTTCCATATCCCATAGCTGAAGTGATACGCGCATGCGACCACGCCGATGATGTAGACCGCAAGAATCACATAAGGTACGCCCAAGACGGGCTGGCTGAGCGTGCCCGCCCAGTTGTGATACTGGATTGTCGCCTCTGCACCGTACATTTTACCGAATATCGAGGTGGTCGTCATGTGGTAGCAGAGGAAGAGGAAGGCAATGATCCCGGTAACACGCTGAAGCGTGTAGTAACGGTTTTCTCTGAACCGATAGGCAGGCTCAGTGTAGTTCTGTTTACTCCTCTGGGTGATAAAGAGCCCATAGACGGCGTGAAAGATCAAGGGGATCCAGATCGCCACCGCCTTGAGGGCGACCTGGAAGTGCAAGGGCATCGCGTCGAAGAACGCGATGACGCCATTGAACTTCTCCGGACCCCCGAGACTGAAGGTGTTCAGCGTGAGGTGCTGGACGAGGTAGAAGCCAATCGGCACAATCCCGGTGAGAGAGTGCAGCTTGTGGAGCAAATAGTTCTCTCGCATCGCTTTGCCCTGGAGTCTACTCCCGCGAGGGGCGAACAGGCATGGGGACCACCTCCGGGAACGGGCTATCCTGCCCTCGACCATGTCGTTGATCGCCAACATCTACGCCCGAGAGATCCTGGACAGCCGGGGAAACCCCACGATCGAGGTGGACGTGACCCTCGAAGACGGTGCCATGGGGCGGGCCGCCGTCCCGAGTGGGGCGAGTACGGGCCAGTTCGAGGCCGTGGAACTGCGCGACGGGGACGACCGCCGCTACCTGGGGAAGGGCGTCCTCAACGCGGTGGAGAACGTCAACGGCCCGATCGCGGCCGCGCTCGAGGGTTGGGACGCCGAGGATCAAGAAGGGCTCGACTCGATGCTGATCTCGCTCGATGGGACGCCGAACAAGGCCAGTCTGGGTGCGAACGCGCTCCTGGGCGTCTCCCTCGCCACCGCACGGGCTTCGGCCGCCTCGTTCGGCATGGAGCTCTACCGCTACATCGGAGGAATGGGCGCCAGCACCCTTCCCGTGCCCATGATGAACATTCTCAACGGTGGGCGGCACGCCGATTCCAACGTGGACTTCCAGGAGTTCATGGTCTTGCCCGTCGGGGCTGAGTCCTTCGCCGAGGCCCTCCGGTGGGGGAGCGAGATCTTCCACCGCCTCAAGCAAGTCCTGCACGACAAAGGCCTCGCGACCGGGGTCGGTGACGAGGGAGGCTTTGCGCCGAACCTGCCGACGCAGGACACGGCACTGGACTACATCCTCGAAGCCGTGAAGGCCGCGGGCCTCAAGGCAGGCGAGGAAGTGTTCCTCGGTTTGGACTGCGCCGCCTCGGAGTTCTACCATGACGCACAATACGTATATAAAGACGGAAGAAAGCTAGACGGATCGGCCCAGGTGGAATACCTCGCCAAGCTCAGTGCCAACTATCCCATCCTCAGCATCGAGGACGGTTGCGCCGAGGACGACTGGGACACCTGGAAGTCCCTCACCGAAGCCCTCGGGAGCCGCGTCCAACTGGTCGGTGACGACCTCTTCGTGACGAACGTCGAGCGCCTCGCACGCGGAATCGAGTCCGACACCGCGAACAGCATCCTGGTCAAAGTCAACCAGATCGGAACCTTGAGCGAGACCTTGGAGACGTGTCGCATGGCGGCTCGCGCGGGCTACACCGCGGTAATGAGTCACCGGAGCGGAGAGACCGAGGACACCACCATCGCCGACTTGGCCGTGGCCACCCGGTGCGGCCAGATCAAGACCGGCGCCCCGAGCCGAACCGATCGCGTCGCCAAGTACAACCAGCTGATGCGCATCGAGGAGCAGCTCGGGCCCAGCGCGGTCTACGCCGGAATGAGCGCGTTCAACGTGTAACCCGCATGTATACTTAGTTTCGTGGCGAAGGCACAGCCCTTCCCGCTTGGAGACGCACACATGAAACTCAAGACAATCCTCGTCGCCTGCGCCGCGCTTTTCTCGCTCGGTGCCCAAGCCCAGATGGGAGAACCCATCCCCGATGAGTGCAAGCAGCTGGAAGCCATGACTGGGACTTGGACCGGAAAGGCGAAGTACAGCTTCATGGGAGAGGAAACGGAGGGCCCAGCAAGCATCACTGCGAAAATGTCCCTCAACGGCAGATACCTGGAGGGCCACCACGATTACGAAGTGCCGGACATGGGCAAGCACTTCGGGCTCCAAATGATGACTTTCGACAAGGCCAAGGGTGAATGGCTCTCCTACTGGTTCGATTCAGCTGGTGCCGGCGCCCTCGAGATG
>WBZR01000638.1_pt1 | contig 52792 bp, 32 predicted proteins | sample 5204231 | NCBI WGS metagenome assembly WBZR01 (sample SAMN12412403, study PRJNA552823) | activated sludge metagenome | isolation source: activated sludge from anammox sidestream of wastewater treatment plant... | place: USA: Virginia | collected 2017-08 | reverse complement strand
CCCCAGGTTCTCGACCTCGATGTGGTACCGCTTCTGCTCCCCGGCGTTGACCTTCTCCGGCTCGCTCGTCTTCGTCAACTTCAGGTCCGCCGTCGCGCACACGTCCTGCGCCGCGGTCGCGCTGTTGTCGTCGGTATCGGGATCCTTGGTGCCGCTCGTCACCGTCGCCGTGTTGCTGGTGCCCACGCACTGGTTCGCGTCGTTGGCCGGCACGATGTCCTCGGCCACCTTGAACGCGATGACGATCGTCCGGCTCGCGCCGGGATCGAGGTCGCCGAGCTCGCAGCGCACGACCTCGCGGCCGGTGCTCGAGCCGGGCAGCGGCGAGATCGAGCAGACCTCGTCGGTCACGCCTACGACGTCGACGCTCGTCCCGTCGATGCCGGTGGGCAGCGGGTCCTCGACGCGCACGCCCGTCGCCACCGACGGTCCGTTGTTGTTCACGACCAGCGTGTACGTGCCGGTGCCGCCCGCCGCGAACGACGGGTCGGGGTCGTCTTCCTTGGTGATGTTGAGGTCGGCCACGGCGATGACGTCCGTCCGCGCCCGCGTCCGGTTGTCGTCGTTGTTGGCATCGAAGGCGTCGCTCGTGACCCACGCCTCGTTCCACAGGATCGTCCCGTGTGGCACGTTCGCCGGCACCCGCACGTAGATGTCGATCCGCACCTCGTCGCCCTCGGCGATGGTGCCGAGGTTGCAGGTGACGACCTGCTGACCCTGGGCGCCCTGCACGGTCGTGCACGCCCCCTGGTCAGGCTCCTTGCGGATGCGCGTGACCTCGACCTCCTTCGGCAGGTTGTCGGTCACCACCACGTTGGTCGCGTCGCCCGGCCCGTTGTTCTCGACGTTCAAGCGCCAGTGGAAGGTCGACTCGCCCTGCGGGTCGTTCGGGTCATCCGTCGACCCGGCGATGGCCACGGTGTCGCCGTTGCCCATCATGTCGCAGAAGTTGCCCGGCCAGGCGTCGCCCGGGTCGCAGTCCGGCAGGTCGGTCTTGCTGATCGACAGGTCGGCGCTGGCGACGACCTCGTGCTCGGTCGTGGCCACGTTGTTGGACTGATCGGGGTCGAGCGAGCCCGACAGCGCCGTCACCGCGTTGTTGATCGAGCCGGGCTCGTCGCCGTCGACCGCGATCTGGACGATCCAGCGGCCGCTGTTCGGCGGGCCGTCGGCCGCCAGCACCCCGAGGGGGTCGTCGAGCGTGCAGTCGAGCTGGTAGAGGTTCGACAGGTTCCCGGTCTGGCCGGTGCCGGCGGTCAGGGCGTTGGCAGGCACGAACGGGTTGCCGCCGATCGGGGCCGGCAGCGAGTTGCACGTGGCCGGCCGGTCGCTCGAAACGGCTTCGACGTCGAACTGGCCGCTCGCGGCGATCAGGTCCTTGATCGCGGCCGCATCGGCGAAGCTCGGGCCGTGATTGTCGACCACGATCGTGTAGGTCAGAAGCTCGTCCTCGTCGACGACGTTGTCGGGCTTGCCGACCTTGGAGACCCTGAGGTCGCTCACGCAGTCGACGAGCACCTCGGACACGCTGACCGACTCGGAGTCCAGCGTGCCATCGTCGTTGGCGTCCCAGCGCACGCGGACGTTGTTCGTCAGCGTGTCGCCGCACGCGAAGTCGGCGTCGAGCCGGACGAAGATGTCGAAGGTGATGGTGGCGCCCGGCAGCATGTCACCGAAGTTGCAGGTGACCTGGCCGCCGCTCTCGCTGCAGCGCGCGTCGTTGACCGACACGAAGCTCAGCCCGTCCGGCAGCGTGTCGGTCACGGTGACGTCGAACGCCGTCGACGGGCCGTTGTTCTTCACCGTGTACTTGTAGCTGTAGTCCGTGCCGGCCACCGGCGAGGGATCGCTGGCGACCTTGGTGATCAGGACGGTCGAGACGCCGTCGACCTCGGTGCTCTCGCAGCGGTTTGCAGGCGGGTTGAAGGTCACCGGGGAATCGGCGTCGATCACGAAGCAGTTGTCCAGGCTCGTGCCGTCCGGCGTCGACGGGTCGACCGCGAACTCCAGGTCCAGCCGGAACGTCCGGCCGACGGGCACGTCGCCGAAGCTGCAGCGAACCTGCGTCGCGCCGTTCAAGTCCTCCTGGTAGCAGGTGTCGGCACCGCCGTGGCCCTGGACGTTGGCGCTGATCAGCTTGACGAACTCGCCGCCGTTGAGCCAAGTGTCCTCGAAGATCACGTTGTTGGCCGTCGAGGGACCGTTGTTGGTGATCTGGTAACCGCAGTGCAGCACGCCGCCGGCCGTGACGGGGTCGGGCGTGCAGACCTTGCGCAGCGTGAAGTCCGAGAGCTGCCCGACCGGCGTGACCTCGACGTCGATGTTGTTGCGGTTGTCGTCGTCGAACTCGTCGCTCGACACCCGCACCTCGTTGAACAGGTTCGTCCCGTTCGGCGTGCCTTCCTTGACGCGCACCGTGATCGCGATCTGGCGCTGGGGCGTGTTGGCCGCCAAGTTGCCCAGGAGCGACCCGAGGTTGCACGTCACCACCTCGTTGCCGGCGGCGCTCTGCGTCGTCGCGCAGCTGCCCGCCCCGCCAGCCGGCGGCGGGCCGACGGCGCCCACCGCGATGCTCACGACCTCGAGCTCGAGCGGCAAGACGTCCGTCACCACCGTGTTCTCCGCGGTGGACGGGCCGTTGTTGCCGGCCTCGATCGTATAGGTGAACTGCTCGCCCGCATCGGGATTGGCCGCGGCGTCGGTCTTGGTGACGAACACGTCCGCCACCGACGTCACCGAGAGGTTGGTCACCGCGAAGTTGTTCGACATGTCCGGATCCGGCGTGTTGGCCGACACACGAACCGTGTTCGTCAGGTCCATGGCCTGCCTGGCGACCAACCGGAACGACGCCCGGATGCGGCCCTGGCTCGTCGGCGTGAGGGGCTCGAGGAAACTTGTGCGGAACGTCCCGACGTCGGTCCCGAACTGGGTCGAGACCAGGTTGCCGGTCGTGCACGTGAACTGGGTGATCGCGCCGCCGCCCTGGCTGACCGAGAAGGCGCAGCTCTGGATGGAGACGTTGGCGCTGCTGAGCAGCGTGTCGGTGATCGTGACGTTCCGGGCTGCCGACGGTCCGAGGTTGTCGACGTAGATGGTATAGGTGAAGATGTCGCCGGCACGCACGGACGTGAACGGCTCGACGAGCTTCGACACGCGCAGGTCGGCCCGGTCCTTGACCACGTCGCAGTCGCGATCCTGCTCGCGCGACGGGCTGTAGGCCAGCGTCATCGGGTTGGTGATCATCGCGTCGTTGCAGATCTCGTCCTCGGCCGGGTAGGGCGGCGGCGGCTGGATGAGGTAATCCGCATCGACGATGAACCCGAGCTCCCAGGACACGCTGTCGTTCCCGGGGACGATGCCGACGTCGAACGTCACGTCGGCGGCGCCGGCCACCGGCACCGCCGGCACGCTCGGCCTGCCGCTGTACAGCAAGCGGGTGTTCGCGGGGATCGCGTCGGTGACCTGGACGTTGGGCACCGGGAAGCTGCCGTGGTTGGTCACCTGGATCCGGCAGATCCACTGCTGCCCGGCCAGGACGACCTCGGCCGTGCCGCCCGCCGGCGCGTTGTGGAGCTCGGTCTCGGGCGCGAAGCAGTTCTTCGTGACCTCGAGGTGCGGCGGGTGGAAGACGACGTTCTGGATGAACGTGCCGGGCTTGCTCATCAGCGCCGGCTCGTTGAAGCTGTACTGCAGGCCCGTGGTGCCGTCGTCGGCTTCGATGCCGATCGTCGCCTCGCCGCCGCTGCCGCGCTCGCAGTCGTCGAGCGCGCAGTCCTGCGGGTCGAGGTACTCGACGCGGATCTCGCCCGTGGCCTCGAGGAGCTGGATCTGGAACGTCACGTGGCCAGCGTCTGCGTCGGCGACGAACGGCACCTCGTTCCATTGCACGATGAGGCGGCGATTCGGGGCGCTGCCGACGACCTGCCAGTAGATGCCGCAGTCGAGGTCGCCGGGGTTGGCCCCGCACGTCAAGGCGCTGGTGCCTGCGGTGAGGTCGTCCCAGAACGCGTACACGGCATCTTCGGGATCGTTGTTGCCGTCGGGAATCGGCACGTTGCTAAAGCTATTCGCACCGCTCGAGTCGAAGGTGACGAACCCGTTCGTGCTGATGAACAGGTCGTCGCCGTTGCGATCCGAGCCGTAGAACTTGAACGGGAAGGGGAACGAGATCTGCCAGTAGCCGTCGTCGAGGCCGCCGCCAGCGATACCGCCGACGTCGATATCGCCCTGCGCCAGCACCTCCCCCGTGCCCGAGATGTCCTGCCACTGCCGCCCGTGGGCCGGGTGGCTCTCGTTGTCGTCGAACGTGTAACCGAACCCGTCCGGGCCGCCGGACCGGTTGTCGAGGGCGTCCGCGGCGTCGGGCGACGCCGCTCCGCCTGCCTGGTCGCCGGCGGGCGCTCGTGGTTGCAGGGAGTCGGGTGCGGATCCCTGTTCCGCGGCGGGCGCCTTCTCGGCCTGCCGGCTGCCCATGGCCGCGGTCGCGCCGTCTTGCGACTGCGCGCCGACCAGGCGGCTGGCGCCGGCCGGCAGCACCACCGCGAGCAAGAGCGCGACGACCACGAGGCTGGTCACGCGCTGGAGCACGCCGCGGGGGCTGAGGGTCCATCCGTTCGTTCCGGTGGGGTTCATGATGTCGTCCTCCCTGTTAGAACCAGGTCTGCGTTGGATGCCGTTACACGTGGGGAGAGGTTAAGCACGAACAGCCGGGGCTGATGCGCCCGGCCGGCACGATCCGCGCGACTGTGCGGTTTGGTGCGTCACGATACACAGCGTTGCACGATCTCAAATCGATCACTCTCCATGGGGCGGGCAAATGCGATCGACGGTCCGCGGGGCCCATACCTGGCGCCGATCGTGTGTCGCCCGTCCAAGGCGGTAACACCCGCCGGCACGCGGCGTGCTGGCGGTTACCGCCTATAGTAACGCAAAGCGAGGGGGTCTAGATACGGCCCCGCGCGCCCGGATTTGCCGACATGAGCGCGCCGTGAGCGCGCCGTGAGCGCCATGAAGCGTCGAAATCGCCGCGCCCTGGTCTGTAATCCCGGCCCGGTCGGGGCGCCGATTAATCCCGGATTAACCTTGCGTGTTGGCGTAGAATGATGGCCGCCCGATGTGTTGCCGCCGCGCGACCGCCCGCGGTCGCGCGGCGTCCGCGCGCCGGGCGTCACAGCCTCCCCGTCACGACCTTCGAGGATGAAGCCTGCCATGCCGACGAACGCCCCCGCGACCGCCGAGTCGTCCACCCCAACCCGCGCCCTGGTCATCCTGGCCCACCCCGACGACCCCGAGTTCGGGGCCGGCGGCACCGTCGCCCGCTGGGTCGACGCCGGCATCGAGGTCCACTACGTCATCGTCACCGACGGGTCCAAGGGGTCGGGCGACCCCGCCATGACCCCCACCCGCCTGGCCGCCATCCGCGTCGAGGAACAGCGCGCCGCCGCCGCCGTGCTCGGGGTGGGCGAGGTCGTGTTCCTCGGCTTCCGCGACGGCGAGATCGCCCCCGACCTGACGCTGCGCCACGCCATCACCCGCGAGATCCGCCGTTGGCAGCCCGACATCGTGGTGACGCACGACCCGGCCAGCCTCTACTGGGACAACGCCATCAACCACCCCGACCACCGCGCCGTCGGGCAGGCCACGCTCGACGCGATCTACCCGACCGCCCGCGACCGCCTCAACGCGCCGCACCTGCTCGTCGAAGGGCTCGAGCCGCACGCGGTGCGCGAGATCTACCTCACCGGCCCGCACGCCGCCGACACCTGGATCGACATCGGCGCCACGCTCGACCGCAAGCTCGCCGCGCTCCGGGCGCACGCGTCGCAGATCAAGGACTTCGACGCGCTCGAGGTGCGGCTGCGCGAGCGCTACGCCAAGCTGGCCGAAGGACGCGGCATGGCGTATGCCGAAGCGTTCAAGCGCATCGTCTTCCTGTAACCCGATATCGACCCGATGGCTTGCCAACAAATATATAGACACATGGCCCTGCAGGGGCGCACGCCGTGCTTTGACGCCGACGCCAAAGCTTGGTTATCATTGCGGGACTATGCACGCGGTCCAGGCACCCCGTCCCCGGTGCGCACCGCGCGTCGATCCGCCGCCACCCCGCGCGGCGGAACCCACTCGATGTGACCGGCGCCAGGGGGGACGCCCGACACATCGGAGCCAGGGCATGTTCGCCCTGTGGCTCCTCGTCGTTGCGTTGGCACCCGCCGGCTGCGGCGGCGACGCGACGACGCCCGAGCCCGACTACCCCGGCGTGCCCGTGGCCCTGGCGCCGACGTTCACCGCGCTGCCGGCCCCCACCGACACGCTGACCCCGCTGCCGTCGGCGACGCCCACGATGCCGTACTACACGCCGACGCCCGACCCGTTCGAACGGGCCGGCCCGCCCGTCCGCGTCGAGATCCCGGCGCTGGGCGTCGACGCCGCCGTCGAGCAGGTCGGCCGGCTGCCCAACGGGGCGATGGACACGCCCAAGGACGCCGACAACGTCGCGTGGTTCACCGAAAGCGCCATCCCGGGGCAGGCCGGCACGGCCTCGGTGATCGCCGGCCACCTCGACTCCCCGTACGGCCCGGCCGTGTTCTACCGGCTGCGCATGCTCGTGCCCGGCGACGAGCTGGCGGTGACGTATGCCAACGGATCGCGCCACGTGTTCGCCGTGGAATCCAAGGAGCGCTACGTCTACGACGCCGCCCCGGTCGAGAAGATCTTCGGGCCGAGCCCGCGCCGCACGCTCAACCTGATCACGTGCGACGGCGCCTGGGACCGCGGCGCGGCCAACTACCAGCAGCGGCTGGTGGTCTACACCCGGCTCAAGGAAGGTTGAGGCGCATGGCGCTTCCATCCCGAGCCGCCGCCGAGCACCCGGCCCACCGCGGTCCGCGCCCCTTCCCCGACCTCCGGCCATGTCGCTGACCGCCGTCGCGCTGCAGTTCGTCGGATGGAGCAACGATCGGCTCCTGCTGTTGATCGTCCTGCCCATCGCGGTCCGGCTCGGGCGCGCCACGTGGCACCGTGCGCACCAGCCCGAGGCCTTGCTGCTGACGCGGCTGGCGGCCTACCTGTGGTTGTGCCTCGTCCCGTGGGCGACCTTCACCGTGGTCGGCCACGCCGCCGGCGTCAACCCCAACGTCTGGGCGCCGGTGCTCGACCGGCTGATCGGCGTGGCGGCGGTGGTCGCCGTCGGTTGGGTGGCGGTGCCGCGGGCCACCGAGCGCCGGTGGCCGTGGCGTCGGTTGCTCGCGCTGAGCCTGGGCGTCAGCACGATCGCCTATGCGGCGTGGGCGCTGCTCTGGGCCGACGCGTTCACCGCAGACCCGCGCCTCGCCGTCGCGAGCGGGGTGGCGGCCCTCCGGTTTCCGTGGGACGCCTGGCAGCTCGGGCTGGCCGTCGTGGCCGCGATCCTGTGCGTGAAGGGCGCCCGCGCCGTTCGTGCCCCCGGCCGCACCACCGACGGCGCCGGCCCCGTGCCGTCCGAAGCCCACCTCACGCGCATCGCCCGTTGGTCGTCGATGGGGGCCCCGCGCTGGGCGTGGGCGGTCGCCGCCAGCCTCGTGGCCGGCCACCTCCTGCAGGTCGTGGCCGCCCCCGAGCAGGCGCTGCTCGCGGTGTGGTCGCGCCTCGGCATCCTCGCCGCGGGGCTGGCGATCCTGGCGGCCGGCGTCGCCCGCGCGGTCGAGCCGGCCGCCGCCGAGGCGCCGGGGACGGGCACCGCGCCCGGCGCCACCGCCGGCGCGGGCGACGCCGGCGATGCGGCCGAGCCCGTGATGCCGTTGAACGGCTGGCCCGGGGCCGTCTGGGCGCCCCTGATCGCCTTGATCAACGACCAGACCATCGCCATTCAGCGACTGAACCGTGTCCTCGAACGCCTGGCGGAGTGCATCGCGCCGGCCGCCGACAGCCAGCCCTCGGCCCTCGCGCCAGATCCCTCGCCGGAGGTGCGCACGCCGGTGGCCGTCGTCGAGCCGGCGGCGGCCGCGCCTGCGGCGCCCGCGGCCATCGTGCGGGCGCCCGCCGGCGACACCGACGCGGGTCCGGCGATTGGCCGCGCCGCCGCGACGCCGCCGGGCATGGGCCCGCTGGCCGACGTCCTCCTGCCCGACCTGACGGAAGCCTTGAAGGCGCCGATGACCAGCATCCTGGGCTACAGCGACCTCTTGGCGCGCGGCAGCGGGCTCCGCGAAGAGCAGGTGAACCGTTACCTTCAGCGCATCGACGCCAACCTGATGCGGATGCGCGTCATGCTCGACAACCTCCTGACGGTGCTGGCCCAGCCCGAGCACCCCGACCGATCGGCGCGCGGGGTCGACGTCTCGCGCGTCATTCGCGATGCGGTCGACCGCACGCTGCCGCAGTTCAACGAGAAGGGCCTGGCCGTGCACGTCGCGATCGACGACCTGCTGCCGCCGATGTTCGCCCATCCCGACTCGGTGACGCGCATCATCGACAACCTGCTGGTCAACGCCACCCAACGCTCGCCGCAGGGCGGCGACGTGCGGGTCAGCGCCGCCCTCAAGTCCGCGCCGGGGGACGAAGACACCGTGATGATCTCGGTGACCGATCACGGCCGCCGGCTGCCCGCGCTGCCGGGGGCCGACGCCGCCGACGCCGCCGACGTCGACGCCTCGACGCGCGTGGCGCTCCGCATCGTGAAGTTCCTGGCCGAGCACCACGGCGGCTCCGCCTGGGCCGAAAGCCTGCCGGCCGGCACCGGCTTCCACGTCACGCTGCCGTTTCGGCGTACCGCCTGACGGACCCGGCCGTCGACAGATCGCGCGTGGCGGCTATCCGCGCGACGCGACCACCCGCACGAGCGTGCCGTCGGCATCGAGCTTGACCCGCACCACCGACGGCGTGCCGGCCGGCCCGCGAAACGTGAACACGTGATGCGGGCCGGTGCGCTGGACGGTCGGGCGCACGCCGCGCAGGGCCGGGAAGGCCCGGCAGGCATGGCCGCACGCCAACGCTTCGAGCCGCCCGGCCGCCGGCATCAGACGACCTCGCGCAGGCGTTCGGAGACGCGATAGGCCGCCCGGTCGCGTCCGACGAGGGCGGCCATGGCCGCCGGCGCGCCCTCCGCCCGTGACGCGGCGGGTGTGATGCCGGCGCGGCGCCGCACCCGCGGCGTCGCCCCGGCCGCCGCGCCGGGCAGACCGGTGCCGAGCACCGTCACCTGGGCCGAGCCCGCGAGCGACGGGTCCAGCGCGACCCCGGCCATCAGCGCGCAATCCGGCGCCAGCCGCGACTGCAGGTCGTCGAGCGCCGCAGCCGTGTCGGCGACGGCCAGGTCGTCCCCCCCGCACACCTGCACCAACACCGCCCGCGCATGCCGCAGGGCCCCCATGTCGGCCAGCGGGCTCGCGAGCGCCGCCCGCATGGCTGTCGCGGCCGGCCGATCGCCGCGCCCGAGCCCCAGCGCCAGGCAGCCGTTCCCGCCGCCGGCCAGCACGCGCCGCACCGTCGACCAGTCCACGTGGATCCAGCCGTGGCGGTCGAGCATGGCGCCGATGCCGTGCACCGCCTGGCGCACCACGTCGTCGGCCACGCGCAGGGCGACGTCGAGCGGGACGCGATCGCCGGCGACGCACAAGGCCCGGCGGTTCTCGAGGCATACGGTCGTGTCGCACGCCGCGCCCAGGGCGTCCCAGGCCATCGCCGCCGCCTCGACGTGCGCGCGCGCCTCGAACGGAAACGGCTGGATGCCGAAGCCCACCGTCACCGCGCCGGCGTCGCGGGCGATGCGCGCGATCTCGGGCGCCGCACCGCCGCCCGTGCCGCCGGCCAGACCGGCGACGATGTAGACCAGGTCGGCACCGGCGACCGCGCCGCGCAGCGCGGCGCGCGCCGAGCGGGCCAGCGCTGCCCCGAGCGCCATGTCACCGCCCGTGCCCCACGCCCGGCGCGGCGCGTCGAGCAGCAACGCCGGCATGCCGCCGGCCCGCGCGAGCACCTGGGCGCTGGCGTCCACCGCCGTCAACCGGGCCCCCGGCAACCCGACGTCACGCAGCCGGGTCACCGTGTTGACCCCTGCGCCTCCGACCCCGATCACCACCACGTCCGGCCGATAGCCGTTCATCGTCTGCCTCGCCGGGTTCCCGCCCTCGCCGGGCCTGTCCGTGGCCGCTGCGCGCTCACGCAGCCGGCTCCCCACGTCGGCGCTGGCCGTGCGCATGCCCCGCCGCCGTCATCGCGACAACGTCAGCTTGCGGATGTGCCCGCGGGGGTCGACGGTCGCCCGCAGCACGGACTGGCAGCGGCTGCCCTCGCTGGTTGCGACCGATCGCCGCAGCGTCACGATCAAGCGGTCCGCGGCACGCGACGGCTCGCCGCCGCCGGACTTGGCGATGCCGCCCGCCGACGCCGGCGCCAGCGCCACCGCCACGTCCTCGGCGTCGAACTCCGGCAGCTGGCGTGCCACCGCCTGCCGCACGTGCGCCGCCAGGGCCTGCGTGTCGCCCGCGCTCAGCCGCTCGGCGGGCACTTCCGCCGCCGAACGCGGCCGGGCCGGCGGGATCCCCACCATCCCCGCCGGCCCGGCCGACTCGACGGCGCCGCCGAGCCAGTCCAGCCGAGCCGCGTCCTCAGCCCGGCGCGACGGCGTCGGGTAGTGCAGGCTCGGGTCGCCGTAGAGCACGAAGTTGGCGATGGCCTTCTCATCCTCGGCGTCGAGGTAGCCCTGACGGGCGATGGCCTCGCCGGCCAAGCAGCCCTTGGCCCGGGCGAGGGCCGCGCCGACGGGCAACCCCGCCAGCACGCCCTCCCAGAATCGATGCGCCAGCAGATCGGCCGCCACCAGCCGGTCGTCGAGGCCGCCGTACGCCACGCCCGTGGCCCCGACGAACGCGGTCGCGCCCGCGCGCAGGCCGGTCAGGGCGATGGAGTCGTGCACCGCGCGGCCGTTCAGGTGCGCCCCGAAGCACGCCTCGCTGAACACGAGCGCGCCGGCGGCCGGCCCGATGTCCTCCGGCCGCAGGGCCACGGGGTACGGCTCGAAGTCGGCGGCGAAGATCGGGTCGCGTTGGCCGAACCAGTGGGCCGAGTCGACCAGCCCGTGCAGGTTGTAGTAGCCGAGGGCGACGCCCGCGGCCTGCCGGCCCGGCGCCTCGGCGTGGGTCAGCGGCGGCGACAGGCGCAGGCCCGACGGTTCGCCGAGCACCGCGAACACGCCGCGTGCCGCGCGCTTCCACACGCTGGCCGAGTATCCCACGACGGCCCCGGACGCGGGCGGCGGCCTGCCCGGCGCGCGCCGCCGGTGCTCGGCGGCGCACGCGCGGATGGTCTGGAGCAAGAGCTCGAGCCCGGCGTCGGGGATCCGGCCGACCGCGCGCACCGGATGCAGCGGCTGCCCGGCGTCGACGGCGTAGACATGATCGGAGTAGAGCGCGTCCTCGTCGTCCGGCGACGGGTTCTCGGGGCGGTCGAACGGGACGACCTCGTGACCGCCGAGGATGAGGACATAGCGCACGCGCTCGCCCGACGCCGCCAGGCGGGCCGCGAGGTCCCGGATCACGCGGGCCACGGGCGCCGCCTGCCCGGGGTCGGCGGGCAGCACGCCGAGCCGGGTGAGGAGGGCGCTGTCGTCGACGTACACCAACGTGCCCGTCAGCCCACGGCCGGCCATCGCCTCGGCCAGGTCGCCGACGGCCTGCTCCACGGCCTGGACGCCCTCCGGGCCATAGCGCTGCCACAGGCGGTGCCGGCTCGTCACGATCAGGCACGTGGCCGGCGCGGGTGTGCGCTCGCGGCCGAGCCGTGCCGACAAGCGCCGCAACGTGCCATGGGCCAGTCCGGTCCGGTGACCGCGGGCCGTGCGCGCGTCACCCATGGCGCACCTCGGTGTCCTCGTTGGCCAGCTCGCGCGCCGCCGACCGGTCGAGGAAGTGCAGCGCGCTGACCGCGGCGAACTGGGTATAAGCCGCCGGGTTGGACGGTGACAGGCGCATGGCCTGCTTGAACATCGCCAGCGCGTGGGCGTAATCGCGGCGCTCCTTGGCGACCATGCCGGCATCGTAGTAGATCTCGGCTTGGGACGGCTTGTGCTCCAGCGCCGCGTCGAGCGCGGCCGCCGCCTCGTCGAGCGCGCCGAGTGCCAGCTGGACGCGCCCGAGGCTGTGCCACGGGCGATGATCGGCGGGCGCGATCTCGGCCGCGCGCCGGAAGTGCGCCAGCGCCTTGTCGGTCAGCCCGGCCATGACGCACACGTCGCCGAGCCGCAGGTGGGCGTCCACCGCTTCCGGATCGCTCACCACGGACTGCTGAAAGGCCTGGATGGCCTCGTCGAGGCTGCCCTGCTCCAGGTAGACCTCGCCGAGCGCCATGAACGTCTCGACCGCCGCGTCGTCGAGCTGCGCGGACCGCTCGAGGCTGGCCTGGGCGGCGGCCATGTCCCCGCGGGCCTTCGCCGCCTGTCCGAGCCAGCGCTGAATCCGGGCGTCGGTCGGTCGATGCGCGGCCGCCCAGGCCAAGTCCTCGCTCGCGGCCTCGACGTCACCCGCCACGAAGGCCAGCCGCCCCCGCACCGCCCGGGCGAGGGGCTGCCCGGCGTCGGCGGCCAGGGCCTGGCCCACGGCCCTGCGGGCCGCCTCGACATCGCCCAGGTCGAGCGCCGCCTCGGCGGCCGCCGCGTGATCGGCGGCGCTGCCGGTCAGCGCCGCGATGTGCTGGAAGTGGGCCAGCGCGCGGCCGGGATCGCCGGCCTCGGCGTACAGCGCGCCCAGCTCGGTCAGCGTGGACATCCCGGCCGCCGCCTCGAGCGGGGCGGCTTCGAGGATGGCGATCGCGCCCTTCAAGTCGCCGGACTCGCGCCGGGCAGCCGCCAGCGCGCGCAGCGTCTCGGAGCCGCCGCCGTGGTCGCGGGCGCACGCCTCGAGCATCGGGCCGGCCGCGGCCGCGCGGCCGGCCGCCAACGCCGTCCGTGCCACCTCCGCGCACCAGCGCTCGCCCCCCGTGCCGGCATGCGCGCGGGCGTAGGCGTCGAACGCGCCTTCGTGCTGGCCGAGGGCCGCCAGCGCCGCGCCCAGGGCCGCATGGACCTCCGGCCGATCCGGCGCGCGATCGCCGGCCCTCCGGAACGCCTCCGCCGCGAGCGCCACGTCGCCGCGCAGCTGGTGTGCCCGCCCGGCCAGCCAGTGCGTGGTCGCGTCGTCCAGCCCCAGCGCACGTGCCAGCCCGATGGACTCCAGCGCCCCCGTGCCGTCGCCGGCCTCGAGCCGTGCCCACGCCAGGATCAAGAGGCAATCCGGTGCGTCGTCGCGGTCGGCCGCGCGCTCGGCCGCCGCCGCCGCCGCCGATGCGTCGCCGACACGCCCGCAGATGACGGCCAGCGCCCGGGCCGCCCGTGCGGCCAGCGCCGGCGGCGCCGCGTTCTCGAGCGGGGCCAACCGCGCGCGGAGCATCGCCGCCTCGGTCGCGTCCATCGCGGGGACGTGTTCCGACAGCAAGGTCGGGCCATCCCAGCCGTGCGCGGCGGCCAGCTCGGCGTAGTGGACCAGCGGCTCCGGATCGGACAGGCCGAGCTCGCACGCCCGCCGGTACGCCGCCCGCGCCGTGTCGACGTCGCCGGCCAGCTCCGCGACCTCGGCCTGGGCCCACGCCGTGGCCGGGTCGTCGGGCGCCGCTGCTTGAGCGCGGGAGAGGGCCTCGGCTGCCGCCGAAAGGTCGTGGTTGGCACGGTGTGCCGCCGCCAGCGCGTGCCAGCTGGCGGCGTCGGGCGTCAACCCGGCCGCGCGTTCCGCCTGTTGCACCGCGTCGAGGACGAGCCCCTGGCGGCGTGAGGCCTCCGAAAGCCCCCGCCAGGCCTCGGCGTCGTCGGCGCGCAGCACGGTGGCGCGGCTGAACGCGGCGATCGCCCCCGACGGGTCGCCCGCGGCCAGGCGCGCCCAGCCGAGCCGGCGGTGGCTCGACGGATCGTCGCCGGCGACGCGCGCGGCCGTCTCGAGCGTGCGCACGGCGTCGCCGGGCCGGCCGGCGCGTTCGAGCGCCGTCGCCAGCGCGGCGTACGCCGAGGCGTCGCGCGGGGCGATCCGCACCGCATGTTCGAACGCCTCGATCGCACCGGCCGAGTCTTGCCGCCCCAGCCGCAGGTCGCCGAGCCGGCGCCAGGCGGCGGCATCCTCGGGCGCGAGGCGGACGGCCTCGATGTAGCAGTCCAGCGCGGCGGCCTGCCGGCCGGCGCGCGCGTGCCAGTCGCCCAGCGCCGCGTGGGTGCCGGCCGCCCGCGGGTCGAGCGCCAGGGCGCGCTTGAGCACGTCGCCGGCCTCGGGGCGATCGAGGCGGGCGAGGCACCTGCCGAGCGCCTGCACGTACGCCGGCTCTTCCGGCACCCGCCCCACCGCCCGCTGGAAGTGGACCAGCGCGCCCTCGTCGTCGCCGGTGCGGGCCAGCAGCCGGCCGAGGTCGAACGCCGACTCGGCGTCGTCCGGCGCGGCCGCCACGGCGGCCCGCATGACCTCGATCGCCCGCGCCTCGTCGGCCTCCGCGAGCTGCCGCGCCTGGGCCCGCAGGTACACCGGGCTGTCGGGCTCGAGCATCGCCGCGTGGGCATAGGCCGCCTGCGCCTCGGCGTGCCACCCCCGGGCGGCGTACACCTGCCCGAGGGCGTGGTGCAGCGCCGCCGTTTCCGGGCAGTCCGCGATCCCTTCCTCGATGGCCGCGATCGCCTCGTCGTACCGCCCGAGGTCGGCGGCGATGCGCGCATGGGCCAGCCGCAAGCCTGGGTCGGCGGGCGCGAGCCGCGCGGCCGCGGCGGCCGGCGCGAGCGCGGCCTCGGGCTCGCCGGCGGCCCGATGCGCCTCGGCCAGCGCCGCGTGCGCCTCGGCCGACCCGGGCTCGTGGGCCACGGCCCGGCGCGCGCTCTCGATCGCGTCGTCGAACGCACCGGCACGGCGCGCGACCCGGCTCCATCGCAAGAGCGACGCGCCGTCGGGCGGCCCGGCTTCGGCGGCGGCCGCGAACGCTGCCAGCGCCTCCGGCACGTTTCCGAGCGTGGCGTGCGCCTCGGCCATCTCGCGCAACAGCGCGGGCTGCGGGCCGAAGCGCCGCCGGGTGGCCTCGAGCAGCTCGACCGCCTCGTCGAACCGGCCCGCATGGCGCAACGCCGTGGCGTGGGCCACGGCCAGCTCGACGTCGTCGTCGGGGGCCGACGCTCGGGCCTCGGCATACGCGTCGCACGCCGCGCCCCACGCCCCCTCCGCCACGTGCAGCCCCGCCAACCGGGCGCTGACCGCGGTCCCCGATGCCATCGACGCCAGCACCTGCCGCGCCTCGCCGGCATCGGTCGACAAGCTGAGATCGGCCAGGCGAAGGCCGTAGCGCGCCTCGTCGGGCGCAAGCGCATGGGCCCGGCGCAGCGCGTCGCAGGCGGCGTCGATGGCGCCCGCGGCCGCCTCGACCTCGGCCTTGACCGCATAGGCGTCGGCCCGATCGGCCGACAGCTCGAGGGCCGAGTCGATGGCCGCCCGGGCCTCGTTCAGCCGACCGAGCAGGCGCGCCACCTCGGCCAGCTCCACCAGGACGCCCGCGTCGTGCGGAACGAGCCGTGCGATGCGGCGCCACACCCCGAGCGCACGCTCGAGGTCGCCGGCCAGACGCAGGGCCTGACCGAGGCGCCGTTGGACGTCGACGTCGGATGGAACGAGGCCCGCGGCGCGTGTCAGGTGGGCCACGGCATCGTCGGTGCGGCCGAGGTCGAGGCTCAGCTGCGCCGCACGCAGCCGGAAGTCGAGGTCGCCGGCGTCCGGGGTTGCGGGTGCCGGCCCGTCGTCGTGGTGCCGCATCGGCTCGGCCGCCGCGTCCGGGGCGGCGCCCCTGCTGTCGGCCGGGCGCCGGGCCGCGGCGTCGGCATGGGGCGCCATCACGCCGCCGTCGGCGGAAGCGCCCGCCACCGGGGCGGGGCGTGGGGGCTCGAAGCCGGGCGGTGGCGGCTCGGCCACGGCCGGGCCGGCATCGGGCGTGTGGTCGACGGCGCGGTTGAACGCCGCCAGCGCTTCGCGGTATTCCCCCCGTGCCTGGTGGACGCGCGCCAGATCGGCCTGCGCCTGGCTGCTGCCCGGCGCGAGGTCGACGGCCCGAAGGGCGTGCGCCAGCGCATCGTCGAGCCGACCCGAATCGCGCAGCAAGCGCGCCAGCCACACATGGTCCGCGGGCCAGCCGTCTTCGACGGCCACCGCCTGCTGGACCGCCTCGATCGCCGCGTCGACGTCGCCGTGGACGGCCAACGCCAGGCCGAGGTCGGCATGCCCGCCCGCGGCTGAAGGATCGGCAGCCACCGCCCGCCGCAGCGTGGCCACCGCCTCGGCCGCAGTGCCGGCGGCGAGCTGCGCCCGGCCCAGGTGGCGCAGGTAGACGGGGTTGCCCGGCTCGAGCCCTTCGGCGCGCCCGAAGGCCCGCAGCGCGGCGCTCCATCGCCCGCGCTCGGCCAGCACCTGGCCGAGCGCGTCGTGCCACGCGGCCACGTCGCCGCCGAGCGCCGCAGCCTCGCCCATGGCGTTCGACGCGGCCTCGAGGTCGCCGAGCTCGGCCTGCAGCTCGCCGACGGCCTGGGCATAGCCGGGCACGTGCGGCGCCAGCCGCCGCGCCGCCTCGAAGCTCTGCAGCGCCTCCTGGACCCACCCCCGCGCACGGTAGGCGTCGCCCAGGGCCGCCTCGATCGGCGATCGGCCGGGCATCAGCTCGCGGGCACGCTGGAGCTGGTGCACCGCGTCGGCCGCCCGGCCGAGCGACAGCAGGAGCTGCCCGTGGTGGAACAGGTAGCGCGCACGGTCGGGCTCGGAGGCCGCCGCGGCGTCGAACGCCGCGGCGGCCGACTCGACCTGGCCGGCGGCGACCGCCGAGAGGCCCCGCTCGAACGCCAGGTCGGCGGTCAGCCGGTGCAGCGCCGCGTCGGCACGGTCGAACGCCGCCAGCGAGGCGTCGGGATCGCGCACGCCCCGCAGCACCAGGCCTCGGTTGCGTTCGGCGATGTACTGGCGGACCCAGTCGGCGACGGGCGGCGAAGGATCGACGTCCGGGCGCTCGAGCAGCGCGTCGACCTCCGCGTCGTCGCCCATCCGGTCGAGCGCCGCCCACACCGCGGTCTCGGCCGCCGACGTGGCGCCGGCCCGTGCCAGCACCTCGCCGAGCTGATAGAGCCGGCCGGCAGCCACGGCGGGCGTACGCCCGCACAGCGCGGCGACCACGGCCGGCCCGCCGTACGGCCCGTCGGGGTCGGCGGCGATGGGCGTCGTCAGGCACAGCGCGGCGCGGTCCAGCCCCGCAGCGGGGTCGGCCAGCAGCGCCGCGACGAGCCCGGACGGGTCGGGGGCGAGCGCATACGCGGCCAGCAGCACCTCGGCGCCCCGCTCGGGCGGCAGGTCGGCCAGCCGCCGGGCGACGGCCTCGGGGCTGGCGGCGGCGCGGGCGAGCACGGCCAGCGCGGCGCAGTGATGCGCCAGCGCGGGCTCGACGAACTCCAAGGCCGGCCCGCGGGCCATCACCACCCCGGTGCGGACCATGTCGTCGCGGGTGACGGCCAGCCCGAGCGCCATGGTGTCGGCCTCGAAGAGCGCGCCGCGCCCGAGCCCGGCCAGGGCGATGTCGCCCAGCGCCGCGCGGTGGGCGGGCCGATCGGTGGCGGCGACGGACTCGAGGTGCAGCGACAGCAGCGCGTCGAGGACCCGGCCGCGCCGCCAGGCGTCCATCGGATCGCCGCGCACGACGGTGAGCACCGCTTCGAGCCCGATGGGATGGCGCGCGACGTCGCCCAAGACCGGGTCGCGCGCCAGCCAGCGCCGCGCGGCCGCCGCTGCGTCGGGGGAGAGGGCCTCGCCGAGCCGGGCGGACACGGCCTCGCGGGCGAGCGGCTCGAGCTCGATGACGGGCAGCCCGTCGAACCACGTGTGGTACAGCGGCCAGTCCGACGACCGACAGGCCAGCACGACCGTGGGGGCCGACCGGCCCCCGGCGCGCATCAGGAGCTCGAGACCCTCCAGGAGGTAGACATCGGTCACCCGGTCGAGGTTGTCCATGAACAGGTGCACCCGATGCAGCGGCACGCTGTCCGGCTCTGCGGCGCCGTGCGCGGCGAGCGCGCGGGCCACGAGCTCCTCGATGCCGTCACCCGACCGTGCCAGCGCCAGATCGACGTACACCGGCAGCGCCGCGTCGGGCGCGCCTGCGGCACGGGCCAGCTCCGCCACGCGCGCCCGCAGCACCGTCGACTTCCCGGCCCCAGGCGACCCGGTCAACACCAGTCGCCGGGCTGTGGCGAGGGTCGGCCGCACGTCGCGCACGCCCTCCGGCGTCCGCCCCGTCAGCGGCAGGCAAGCAGCGGCGGCGCCGGCGAAGGCCGAATCCTCGGCGATCGCCTGGCGGTAAGCGGGCGCGCCAGCCCACGGTTCGAGCGTCTCGGTCTCGGGCGTGTGTTGCGACATCGGGGGACTCCTGAACGGGGGCTAGATCGAGAGGATCCAGAAGGCGACCACGCACATGCCGGCGCCGAGCAGGCAGAGGAAGGCGCCGATGCCCATCGCGGTCCGGATAAGCTGGTTGACGGCATCGACCAGCCGGGCCGACGCATCCAACACCGGGCCGACGCCGATCTCGCTCAGCGATCGGGCGTGCAGCCGATTCGACTGCGCGGAGATGCCTTTCAGCGCCTGCTGATACTCCCGGGCCAGCATCAGCCACATGCCGGCGACACACGCCGCCAGGCCGAGGACGAACAGCAGGATCGCCATGCCATGCCGGATCACGAGGGACCATTCGGTCTGCATCTTGCCTCATCACCTTGTTGGGTCGACAGTTTACCATGGGCACGGCGGCCGTCCGCCGTCGTCCCGGTCCTTGCAAGGAGCGTGCCAACCGGCGCCCGGCGGGGACCGCCTCCGCCCGCGCCGGGCGCTCCGCCCTTCCCACAGAGGTGACACGACGCGGGCGGGGGTATCCGGAGCGGGCGTCGCTGTCACCCGCGCCCCGGACACCCCCGCCCGAGCTCGTCGCGGGGCTGCCTGGTCGGCCGCCGCCGCGGTCGATTCCCCGTTGGCCGGGGAAAATCACGCGTCGCCTAGGCCACGGCGTTGACCATGTGCTTGTCGACGCGGTAGCGCAGCTCGTCGCGCGACAGGCCGAGCAGGCGTGCCGCCGCGCTCTGGTTGCCGTCGGTCCGCGCCAGGGCCTGCTCGACGAGCGACCGCTCCCACGCGGCGCAGGCCGCCTTGAGGTCCAAACCCTCCGGCGGCAGCGTGGCCGGCAGGCCGTGGCTCCCGGCGTCAACCGGTGCGCCCGCGGCATGCGGCCGCGACACCCTCGACGCGCCGTTGTGACCCGTCCGCCCGCCGTCCACGGCCGCCTGGCGGACGGTCTCGGGCAGGTGGATCACGTCGATCCGGTCTTCGCCGGTGGCGAAGATCACCGCGCGCTCGACGGCGTTGCGCAGCTCGCGGATGTTGCCGGGCCACTCGTAGCGACACAGAGCCCAGAGCGCCGCCTCGCTGACCCCCGTCACCGACGTCCCGGTCTTCTCGCGCAGCTCGCCGATGAACTTGTGCACGAAGAACGGGATGTCGGCCACCCGGTCCTTGAGCGCCGGCAGCTCGATGGTCAGCACACACAGGCGGTAGAAGAGGTCGTGGCGGAACTCGCCGGCTTCGATGGCCTCGACCACGCTCCGGTTGGAGGCCGAGACGATGCGGACGTCGACGTGGATCTCCTTCTGGCCGCCGACACGCCGGAACTTGAACTCCTGGAGCGCCCGCAGCAGCTTCGCCTGCATCTCCATCGACATCATCGTGACCTCGTCGAGAAACAGCGTGCCGCGGTGGGCCAGCTCGAGCAGGCCACGGCGCATCTGGTGGGCGCTGGTGAACGCGCCCCGCTCGTGCCCGAAGAGCTCGCTCTCGAGCAGGTTTTCGGCGATGGCGGCGCAGTTGACGGCGATGAACGCGCCCTCCGCACGGTTGGACCGGTCGTGCAGCGCCTGGGCCACGGCCTCCTTGCCGGTGCCGCTGGCGCCCTGGATGAGGACCCCGGCCGGGGTGGGGGCGAAGCGGTTGACCAGGCTCTCGATGGTGCGCATCCGGGCGGTCTCGCCGACGTCCCAACCGCTGGTCGCGCGCTTGCGGACGTCGCGGAGCACCCCGAGGGCACGCCGCGCCGCACAGAGCTCGACGCCCCGGCGAGCCAGCATCAGCAGATCGCTCGGGCCGACGGGCTTGACGACGTAGTCGTACGCACCGCGCCGCAGCAGCTCCACGGCGCGCACGGCGGTGTCGTTGGCCGTGACGATCACCACGGGCACCTCCGGAGACACCTCCTGCATCATGTCGAGGAGCTCGCGGCCGTCACGGTTGCCCAGCCCGAGGTCGAAGATGGCCAGGTCGAACGACTGGGTCTCGATGGCGGCCTGGCCGTCCGGTACGTTGGTGACCGCGATGACCTCGTAGCCTTCGGATCGCAGCGCCCGCTCCATGAATTGGCGCGTGAGGTCGCTGTCTTCGGCGATCAGGATCGTGTGCGAACCGCTCAAGCCTCACCTCCGTGCGTCGGCTCGATTCGGGGCAGCCACAGGTGGAACGTGGTGCCGCAGCCTTCCTCGGTGTCGAAGTCGATGTGCCCGTGGTGGGCGAGGGCGATCCGGCGGGTGATCGCCAGGCCAAGCCCGGTGCCGCGGGTCTTGTCGGTGAAGAACGGCTCGAAGACGTTCGGCTGGGTCTCCTTCTTGATGCCGACGCCGGTGTCCGACACCGACACGCGCACGCCGGGGACGCCCCGGTCTTCGCGCGCCGTCGTCACCGCGATGCGGCCGTGGGGCGCCGTGGCGTCGAGCGCGTTCTCGATCAGGTTGCCGAGCGCCCGTTCGAGGCTCGAGAGGTCGGCCAGCACGCGTGCCCCGGACATCAGCTCGTCCTCGAGGGTGATCGAACGCGATGCGGCACGCGACCGATAGCGCGCCACCATCCCGCGTGCGACCGTGTCGACGTCGATCTCGACCTCGACGAGGTTGCCCGGGCGCGAGGCCGCGAGCACGTCCTCCAGGATGCGGTTCACGCGCTGGCACTCGACCAGCGACTGCGTGGCCGTCGCGCGCTGGGGATGGTCGTCCGGGAGGTCGTCGACCATCATGCGCAGCCCGCAGTAGACCGCGGCGAGCGAGTCGCGCATGTCGTGCGCCACGAGCGACACGAGCTGCGACTTGAAGCGGATGCTGCCGTTCTGCTCGGCTTCGGGCGTGTCGTCGAGCAGGAGCGCGTAGCCGGCGCCCGGCTCGCTGTCGGGAACCCATTCCACGACGATCTGGCCACCGGCGACCGACGACGCGAGCACCGTCTGGCGCTCGCCGCGGGTGCGGGCCGTCTTGAGCGCCGTGCGCGCGAGCGGCGAGAGCTGCAGGAACCGCGTGAGCGGCTGCCCGCGCAGCGACGCGGCGGGCTGACCCAGGAGCTCCTGCACGCCCGGCGTCGCATCCGCCGCCAGGCCGTCCGGGCCCACGAAGACCGATGCGATGCCGCCCGCCTGCAGCGCGCTCAGGACGAGGCCCCACGATCGGGCGGGAGGCGGCGGGCGAAGGGAGGCAGCAGGGCGGTCTGCGGCGCCGGGCAGGGCCTCTCCCAACGACACGGGACCGGTGAACACTGCCGCGGCGTCGAACACGGCCTCGCCCGCCAGCGCCGGCGCATGGGTGACGGTCGTGACCAGCGGCATGGACGCGGCGGGCTCACGCGGCGTGCCCGCCGCGCGCACCACGCCCGTTGCGATGCGGGCGCCGGCTTCCGGGCCGGGGGGCGAGCCGGCCAGTCGGTCGCCGGCCCGCGGGGCATCGGCGAATCGGAGGGGGGTGAGCGTAGCCTCGATGCGTTGACCGCCGCGGTAGACGTACCGGGCATCGACCTCGGTCCATACGAGCCGGTCTTCGGAGCACGCCATCGCCACGGCGGCAAAGCTGTCGCGCCCGAACAGGACGACGTCTTCGAATCGGCGCATGACGGCGGCCCGCTCGTGCGGCAGCCACAGATCGCACAGCGGTCGCCCGATCAACGACTCGGCTGGGCGGCCGAGCAGCGCCGCCAGCGCCGGGCTGGCATCCGTGATCGTACGCGTGCGCACATCCATCTGAATCGCCGGCTTCTCCGCTGCCAAAGGCGGGAGCCGGCGTTCCGAGGACACGACCAGCGGGAGGCGGGGGAGGGACATTGGGGCAGCCTCCTTCGGAACTAGGACGGATATGAAGTTAAGTACGGCGTGGTGCTCGCCGCGCGGCGATCAAGGGCGCACGATCGCGTTGGGCGAGATCAAAGCGAGGAGCGGCTCACTTCGTCGACGCTTCCAATTCGGTCGTCACCCGCAAGACGCATGCCACCGCTCCCTCCGATGGCCAGGCACGCGCCTGGCCCACCGCCCGGCCATCCCGCCCAGGGTCGGCCGGGAGGTCGGGTATCCGGCGGAAGCGGATGGGCACACCCACCGCCGCGCTCCGATGCCCATGCCGGCTTGCTCGCGCGGCCCCGGGTCGGGCCCTTGCACACCAATCGGTGTGCGCAAAAGCCCCCACCTGCTGGGGAAAGTCGCGCGCGTCAGCCGCCACGTCATCTGAACACTTTCTTAATATACACCGATTCGGGCAACTTGGACCTATGAGCATAGTATACGGTGGGTCACAGACCGCGCGCAGCGTGCGGGCGGCCGGGCCGGCCACTGCCCGGCGCGGGCTGTGCTATCGTTGCACGCGTGCAGGTCGCATTCTTTCTCTCCGACGCGGTGGCGGCGGACCCGGCCGGCGGTGTCGCCCTCGACGGGCTCGTGGCGCACGGCATCGAGCCGATCATCCTCGTGCCGTCTGCCGGCGGACCGCTCGGCACGCCGGCAGACGGCGGCTGGCGACAGATGGTGCTGGCGTCGGACCGTCTCGCCGACGGCGACCCGATCTGGTCGGCCGGCGCGGGGCGCGGGATGTCGGGCGGCGGCGTCGCCGGCGCCTTCGTGGTGTGCCGCGACGCCCGCGACGCCGCCTGCGCCGCAGAGCACGGCTGCCGGGTCGTCATCGTCCTGGGCGACCGCCTGCTCGACGAGGTGATGGGGCCGGAAGAGCCCGTCTGGAAGGACGTCAGCGTCGCGCCGGACCTGGCCGCGGCCGCCCGGTACGTGGCCGACGAGGTGGCCGAGACGGTGCGCAGCGGGCCGTTCCCCTTCCAGCAATCGGCGCGCGAGGAACGGCCGGCGGTGACGGCGCTGTCGGCCGGCGACATGGCCAAGGTCTTCGGCATCGTCGTCAGCGCCGGGGTGGCGGTGTCGCTGGGCATCACCTACCTGCTGCGCGACATCTACCAGACCTACACGTTCCCCCCCATCGCGTACTGGCTGACCTTCCAGTTCATCGACCAGACCTGGCGCGGCATCCTGTTCTTGTTGATCGGCACGGCCATCGGGCTCCTGGCCCCACGGCTGGTGCGCCGGGTCATGCGTCCGCCGAGCTATCGCTGACCGCGCGCGGCCCGTCGCCGCGGCGACGGGCGAGGTGCCGGTAGCGACGCAGCACGCCCCAGGGCGAGGCGAGCGGCTCGAGGCCGAGGGAGACCTCGGCCCACGTGGCGGTGCGCCGCGCCTGGATGCGCCGGCGCTGCCGCAGCACCGGCCCCAGGCCGGCCAGCGCGTCGATGCGGCCGCGCACGGCCGCGGTCTGTCCCTGGAAGAGGAGCCGATAGGGCGCGCTGCCGAGGTCGTACGCCACGATCGCCGGGCACCAGGCGAGCAGCGGGCCGGCGGGATAGTTCTTCACCACCGTCCACACCTTGTTGCGTGCCAGGAGGCGGTTCTTGAACGCCGAGCCCTCGCCCGCGGACGCGCTGCCGTGGTGCAGCACGCGGGCCTCGGGCGCGTAGGCGCAGCGCCAGCCGCGGAGCTGCAGCCGCCAAGCAAGGTCGACGTCCTCGAGGTACATGAAGAAGCGCGGGTCGAAGACGGCCGGGGCGCCGTCGGGGCCGGGCTCGGCGACGTCGTCGAGCGCGGCCCGCCGGTAGAGGGCGGCGCCGGCGGAGGCGCCGAAGACCGCGGCCGGCGCATCGCCGTCCGCCGCGGGCGCGCCGCCCAGGCGGTCCCAAGCGATGCCGGCCCGGTCGACGGCGATCCCGGCCGAGTTGATCGTGCCCGGGTCGTCCATGAAGAGCATCCGGCTCGCGACGGCGCCGATCCGCGCGTCCGCACGCGCCGCGGCCATCGACGCGGCGACCCATCCCGGCGACGGCAGCGTGTCGTTGTTGAGCAGCGCGACCCACCGCGTGTCGGTGGCGCGGATGGCGCGGTTGTTGGCCTCGGCGAAGCCGAGGTTGGCGCCCAACGCGAGCACGCGCACCGCCGGCCACGTCTCGGCCAGCCATGCCACGGTGCCGTCGGTGGAGCCGTTGTCGGCGACGACCACCTCGACCGCCGGCCAGGTCTGCGCCGCAAGCGCGGGCAGGCAGCGCGCCAGGTGGCCACGGCCGTTCCACGTGACCACGACGACGGCGACGCGCGGGTCCGCAGGATTCATCGGCCCCCCAGGCGCTTCCAGGCGCGGTAACGGCGGATCTCGGCCGCGAGCGGGCCCGGCCCACCGCCCCGCAGCAGCGCCCATCCGCGCCGCAGCGCGCGCCAGCGCGCGAGGCCGGGGCGCGCCGCGCTTGGGGATGGCACGGGGCCGAGGACGAGCGCCAGGTCGAACCGGTCGACGGCGGCCACCAGCGCCGCCCAGGCCTCGGGCGTCGCCGGCACCGGGGCGTACGGCTGGCCGAGGCGCGGCAACACGTCGGCGTCGGCCCGCCGCCGGAGGGCCTGGACGGCCGCGCGCGCGCGCGCCAGCGCCGGCCAGTCCAGGTCGAGGGGGGCGAGAAACGGCCAGCCGGGCCAGTCGGGGTCGGGCAGAGGGAGGCCGTCGGCGACAGGCTCGCTTGCGGCCGCGCCGCGCACCGCGCGGCCGCCGTCGATCCCGCCGCCGACGCCCGGACGGAGCCCGGCCTGGTCCTGCGCCGCGGCGTCGATCACGCCGCGCGAGGCGCCGGCGCGGACGGCGGCGAGCGCCAGCGCGGCCGCGAGGAGGCGAGGGAGGTGCTCGGGCGCGTAGTTCTTGGCGACCGTCGCCAGCGCGTTGCGCTCGAAGAGCCGCGCCCGCACGCCGGCGGGCCACCGACCGGACGTGCCGTGGTGCCGGTGATGGACCACGGCGGCCGGGACGTGAACCACCCGGTGCCCCGCGAGCCACAACCGCCACCCGAAGTCGACGTCCTCGTAGTAGGCGAAGTAGCCGGCGTCGAACCCGCCCACCTGCAGGAACACCGCGCGTTCGACGAGCATGGCGGCCCCGGACGCGAACAGCGTGTCGCGCGGTTCGCCGGCCGGCGCCGACCTGACCGGCTGGCCGTGGCCGGCCGCATGCCCGTGCCCGGTGAACGACGCGCCGCCGCCGTCGAAGTCGAGGCGCCGCCCGTCCCAGCTCACCAGCCGTGCGCCCGCGCAGGCGGTGCCGTCCTGCACCGCCTTCCGCAAGTGGCGCAGCGCGTCCGAGGTGATCCGGGTGTCGTTGTTTAGGAACAACACGTGCTCGGCTTCGACGATCTCGGCGGCGCGGTCGTTGCCGGCCGCGAAGCCGAGGTTGTCGCCCCAGGGCAGCACCCGCACCCCCGGATACGCGGCCCGCACGTGTTCGACGGAGCCGTCGTCGGACCCGTTGTCCGCCACGACCACGGCGGCGGGTCCGGGCAGGCCATCGAGCGCCAGCGCGGCGCGCAGGCACGGGTCGAGGTGCTGGCGGCCGTTGTGGTTGAGGATCACGACGGCGATCGAGCCAGGCCCCGTCGTCGGCTGGGCGGGCATGGCGGCAAGTATAGCGGCCCGCGTGGGCGTCCCGCGGGTGGCATGGGCCCGGCAGCCCCGAAAAGGGTCTTGCCAAGCAGGGGCAAGCTGTGGCATACTTTAAGAGGATAATAACTCATACACCGCCCGCGTGGCCACGGCAGGGTTGGAAGCGGGAGGGATGTCTCGACGGCCGGAGGTCCCCATGCCGGAGTAACCGGGCGCTCCGCTGACCGTTATGAACCAGACCCGGCACCCTTGGCCCCCACGCCAGCAGGAGTTCAGCATGTTCGAGCCAGCCAGCGGCCGCCAGGCCCCCCGCGCCACGGCGCCGCGCCGCGCCACCTTCACCGCCGTCCTCGTGGTGGCCGCCGCTGGCTTCCTGGTCGGGCTCGGCAGCGGCGGTCGATCACCGGAGGCGGCGCTGCGCGCCCAGGCCGGCGCGCACTACAGCGCCGTCCGCATCCACGGCTACCCCGTGGTCAACCCCGCCACGGGGCCGGCGCACGCCAACCGACCGGCGACGGCCGGTTCGAACACGGCGGTGGACCCGCTGACGGGGCGGTTGCCGGAGGACGCGCCCTATACCGATCCCACGGCCCCGTTCGACCCGTTCGCCGCCGAGGCGCCGGAGATGGACGTGGTGACGTGGAACCCGGCGTGGATCTCGGAGCGGCTCGGGGACCCCGCGCTGCGCGCGCAATGGCCGGGGCTGGTGGGCATCGACGAGGTCAGCGCGGCGGCACACATCCGGGCCGGCGGCCGCGACGCGTCCGAGAAGGTGTGGCTGCGGCACTGGTACGAGCCGCAGCACCTCGACAAGGACCTCAACGCCGACGGTCGCCTGACGGACGCCGACAACAACGGCGAGCCGGACGCGCCGGTCAACCCGGTGCCGTCGGCGATCGACGAGTGGTACCCGGCGATCATGGCGGAGCTCAGCTACGTGCTGACCGACAACGACCCGCTGCCCGCGGCGGCGCCGGCTCCCGACGACCTCCATCGGTCGGCGCCGCGGCCGGTTTGCGGCGCGGCGGGCGACACGCGCTTCGTGTTCCCGGTCGGCGTGGCGGCGGCCGAGACCGAGGCCGGCGGGCCGGCGGTCGGACACGGCCTCACGAGCCTCGACGCCGACTTCGACGGCCGGCCCGACATGGTGCGGGTGTCGAACGAGCGGGCGCTGCCGGGGCTCCTGGCAGGCATGCGGCTGGACTTCGACGGCGACGGGCAGCTCGACACGTTCAACACCAACGGCGGCCCGCTGGACTGCGACGAGATGGTGGTGTTGCACACCGAGTCGATCGTGGTGCCGATCGGCGGCAAGGTCCAGCTCCTCGACCACTTCCTTGCGGTGCGCGCCGTCAACGACAACAGCGCGGTGCTGGACGTGTGGAACACGGGCGGCCTCACGCCGCGGTTCATGCAGACGCGGACGCTGGGCCGCGGCGCCGCCCTCCTGGCCGGCGACAGCGGCCCGCTGCAGGTGGTGCCGGCGGGCGGCAGCACGCTGGGCGCGGTGCCGCCGGGGCCGTGGTTCGCGTACGTGGTCGACGTCGACCCGTCCAACGGCACGGCGGTGATCCTGGTGGGCCGTGCGCTGGGTGCGCCGTGCGCGGCCATGGAGGCGGCCCCCGGCCAGGCCAACCTGACGGCGGGGGGGCCGTGGTTCCTCAAGCGCTTCTACGTCGACGGTCACGAGTACAACACGGTGGCCATCGGCACGTGCCCGACGGGCGACTTCCAGTTCATCACGCTGCGGACGCCGCTCCCCAAGGTGCCGGTGGTGATCGAGCAGCACTCGGTGCAGCTCCAGGGCTACGCGATCGTCAACCCGGCGAACCTGCCGTCGCTGCCGCTGCCGCCGCCGTTCAACCACGAGCACACGATCCTCGAGGACGTCCGGGCGTTCGAGTCCTTCGCGCCGGTGCAGGTGCCGCCGGGCTCGGGGTCGTCGACGGTGCCGCGCCCGACGGTGCTCTACATGGGCGGCCCGATCGGCCCGGTGGCCCCGGTGCTGGGCGCCGACACGCCGCTGCCGTACACGGGCCGCAACCCGGCGCGCCCGGTCGGGCCGTACGCCGATCGGCGGGCGACCTGGTGGACGTACGTCCACGAGAGCCGCGATCGGGCGATGCTGGGCCAGCTGCGCGAGAAGTACGGCGCGGCGCCGCCGGGCGCGCAGGCGCCGGGACAGGCGACCTTCTTCTACAACGAGCAGGTGTTCACGCTGCCCTGGAACTTCACGGAGTTCTTCATGCCGGACCTGCCGGACCCGGCGGGCAGCCCGAAGCCGTTCGATCCGGACCGCTACCACATCCGCAGCGCGTTCACGAACCCGACGGCGCGCTGGCGGCGGTGGACGATGCCGGACGGGCCGGTGCCGGCGGTGATCCCACCGACGCCGCCGGACCTGACGGCGAACGTCACGCCGGACGGCGGCGCGCCGCTGGGCGCGCCGCGACGGGCGGCGTTCTGGTTCGACCCGGACACGCCGCCGGGCGAGCCGGTCAAGCTGTGGCTGGACGACAGCGGCGCGCGGCTCTTCGGTGGCCAGCCGGAGGCGCCGGGGCTGCCGTGCGACCCGGCACGGCCGGCGCTGCGGTTCGGGGCGGGCGACACGCGGGTGGCGGGCGACCCGGTGTCGGGGGGCAACTACCCGGTGGAGGTGTTCCCGTACACCGACCCGTGGGCCCCGTTCAACCCGCAGCACCCGCACGCGCCGCGCGGCGACAGCATGACGGCCAACCCGGCCTACATGGACGAGTTCCGCAACTTCAACGAGCCGCTGCGGCGCCTCTACGCCCAGCTCTCGAACGACGGCCAGGACGCGCGCGAGAAGGTGTACCACCGGGTGTGGTACGAGCCGGCGTACACGACGAAGATCCGTTTCCGCGGCGACTGCCGGCGCGACCTGCGCTTCCCGGCGGTGATGCAGGAGTTCACGTACCTCTACGTCGACACGATGGACCAGCCGGCGGCGGCCCCGGTGGGGCGCAGCCGTTTCGGGTTCCCGCTGGCCACGGCGCCGGAGGAGCTGCCGGTCCCGCTGCCGGGCGGCGGGCTGCCGGCGGGCGGCGGGTTCGGCTACGGGCTGACGTCGTTCGACGCCAACTTCGACGGTCGGCCGGACGCGGTGACGGTGCACTCGGAGGTCAGCCTGGCGGAGGAGGCGACCAACGCCTGGCGGCTGACGCAGCCGCTGTCGCCGCTGGCGGGCCCGGAGCTCGACTTCGACGGCGACGGGCAGCTCGACCACGCGGACGCCGACGGCATGAGCCTGACGGGCGACGAGCTGGTGGTGTTCGCGGTGGAAGACGTGACGCTGGACCTCGACCCGGCGACGCCGGCGGGCAGCAGCGCGATGGCGCTGGACCACCTCGTGACGCTCGAGAACGTGACGCGCGGCGCGCGCACGCAGCTCCGGTTCTGGTTCACGGGCGGCAACGCGGCCGATGCGCGGCCGGAGCAGGTGGGCGGGGTGCGCAGCCTCGACATCGGTGATGCGGCGATCGTGGACCGCTTCGAGAACCGGGTGACGCTGGTGGAGCCGGGCCAGCGCAACAACGGCCCGTTGGGCGGCTGGTTCGTGTTCGTCAAGGACGTGGCGAGCGACGCGGATCGCGTGACGGTGACCATCGGCCGCGCGCTCGGCGCGAGCCATTCGGCGATCGACGACGGCGCCGGGGCGCACGACCTGCTGCCGGGCGACCCCTGGTACCTCAAGCGCTTCTACGTCGACGGTCACGAGTACAACGTGGTGGCGGTGATGACGCGTGCGACGGGCGTGGGTCAGCCGGCGCTCTTCGAGTACATCACGCTGCGCACGCCGGTTCCGAAGGGCGACTTCGTCAACGCGCAGGACTCGCTCTTCCAGCAGGGCTACTTCCTCGGCGGCCGGCCGGCTCGGATGTCGGTGCTCCCGCCCTTCAACACGCAGCACACCATCGCGGCGGACATCGAGCGGCTCGAGGCCACGGCCTTCGCCAACACGGGCCACTACGATGGCTGCGTGGGCGAGCTGCAGCCGTTCGGCCCGCTCGTCGAGCGGATCAACGCCGAGACGACCGAGCCGCGCTACGGCGTGGAGCTTCGCGAGATCTGGAACCTCCGGCAAGGGGTGCTGGGCTGGCAGACGGATCAGTCGATCAACATCCCCAACCAGTACACCGACATCTCGTTCTCGCGCGGGCAGTACTACCTGTATACCAGCCAGTGGACGTCGCCGGTCAGCCGGCTGCACTTCAACGGCTGTCTCCGCGGCGACGAGTCGCTCCCGCCGGGCGTGCCGGGGCTCTCGCACGCCCAGCTGGCGGCGCTCGCGGCCGGCTGGAGCCCGCCCGCGCCGGCCAACATCATTCCGGCACCCAACCAGCCGTCGCCGCCCCAGCCGTTCGGCAACGGCGCCATCGCCCCCTACTTCGACGCGCGTCTGGGACCGCCCTCGGTCCGCGTGAAGCTCTTCTACGATCCCAACGAGCCGATGAACGACATCTACTTCACCCGCGGCCCGGTCCCATGGGGCGACCCGCACACCCCGGTGCCGAACCTCACGCCCACCGTGCTGCTCTCGGGAACGCCGGAGGAGATCACCGCGACGTCCGAGACCACGGGGACGCCCGGAACGCCCGGGACTCCGGGTACGCCTGGGACTCCAGGCACGCCCGGAACGCCCGGGACTCCAGGCACGCCCGGCACGCCCGGGACTCCCGGAACGCCCGGGACTCCGGGAACACCCAGCACGCCCGGGACTCCCGGGACGCCTGGGACCCCCGGTACACCGGGTACTCCGGGAACACCCGGCACTCCGGGCACACCCGGTACGCCCGGGACTCCGGGCACACCCGGTACGCCCGGGACTCCGGGAACACCCGGCACTCCGGGCACTCCCGGCACCCCCGGGACTCCGGGTACGCCCGGCACTCCGGGCACGCCTGGCACTCCGGGCACACCCGGCACGCCTGGGACTCCGGGAACACCCGGCACTCCCGGCACACCCGGCACGCCCGGGACTCCGGGAACACCCGGCACTCCCGGCACACCCGGCACGCCCGGGACTCCGGGAACACCCGGCACTCCCGGCACACCCGGCACGCCCGGGACTCCGGGCACACCCGGCACGCCCGGGACTCCGGGTACGCCCGGCACTCCGGGCACTCCCGGCACTCCCGGGACTCCGGGTACGCCTGGCACTCCGGGCACTCCGGGCACTCCCGGCACTCCCGGTACGCCCGGGACTCCGGGCACACCCGGCACCCCCGGGACTCCGGGTACGCCCGGCACCCCCGGCACACCCGGGACTCCGGGTACGCCTGGCACTCCGGGAACGCCCGGCACGCCCGGCACTCCGGGCACTCCCGGCACCCCCGGAACGCCCGCCACACCGACGCGCACCTCGACGCCGTCGGTCACCCCGACGCGCGCACCGACCAACACGCCGACCAACACGGCCACGCCGGCGCCGTTCAAGCTGTTCTGCGGGCCGGGCCCCAAGCCGGAGCAGGTCCACGTGGGCTGGAAGGACGCGACGACGTTCGAGACCGAGTTCGTCCTCGCGGTCAGCGTCAACGGCAGCGAGTACGTCACGTTGGACGAGCCCATCGCCAGCACCACGCGCACCGGGTACGGCGCGCAGTACGGCTACACCACCCCCAAGCTGCCGGCGAACCTCCGGCTGCAGTTCCGCATCAAGGCCCGCAACCCGGGGGCCCGTCAGGAGTCGTCGTTCTCGCTGCCGACCGCCGAGTGCCGCACGCACTCCGCCACGAGCCGTGAAACGGGCTGCTACGTCGGCCGCATCGACCTCCAGGGGCGGTCCAACCACGGCGGCGCGTGGCTCTACCACGACGGCTTCCCGGTGGCGCAGACCGACGGCAACGGCGCGTTCCAGGTGTGCGGCGTCAAGCCGGGCGAGCACACGATCAGCGGCGGCGACGCGTGCTACCTGCGGGCGGTGGCCCAACCGATGAGCGTGCAGGCCGGGCAGAAGGTGAAGATGCCCACCGGCGCGTTGTACGGCGGCGACGTCAACAACGACGGCGTCATCAACATCTTCGACCTGGTCCGCATCGGCGCCGACTACCGGTCGGCCCCGCCGAACGATCCCGGCGCGGACTGCAACGAAGACCACCGCGTCGACCTCTTCGACCTCGTGCTCGTCGGCTCGAACTACGACATGGAGGGCCCGCTGCCGTGGGCCTACAAGCGGCCTCCCCGCGACTCGGCCGCAGCCCCTGGGCACCGCGTACCGCCGTCTGTCGATGCCGCGGACGGGCCGCAGGCGGCCGGCGCGGCCCCGCGCGCCGAGGGCCCCCTGCCGGCCGGGATCGTGCTCCGGCAGCGCCGGCTCGGCGCACGCTTGGTCGCCCTCGACGTCATCGCCCCGGGCGCGCACGGCCTCTACGGGGCCGACGTCACCCTGCGGTTCGACCCCGACGCGCTGCGGCCGATCGACCCCGGCAACGGAGCGGCGCTCCAGGCCACGCCGGGCGCCGTGTGGAAGACGGGCGGCGGCTACGTGGCCGTCAACCGCGTCGACCCGGCGACGGGCACCGTCCGGTTCGCCGCCAGCCGGATGAAGCCGTCGGCGCCCCTGGTCGGCGACGTCCACGTGGCGACGGTGGTGCTGGAGGCGCACGGCGCGCCGGCCGAGCCCGGCGTGACGCTCGTCGACGCACGGCTGGCGGACCGCGCCGGGGATGCGCTCGGACAGCGCGCCGCCGGGCCGGCGCAGCGCTGGCGGCGGCTGCTGTACCTGCCGGCGGCGCGGCTCTGGCGCGCCGAAGGCACGCCCGCCGATCGTCGCTAGCGGGCTGGCGCCGGAACCTTCTGGGATCGCCGGCGAGGGCTACATACGACCGGGCCCGGATCCTACGTGGATCCGGGCCCGAGTCCTATGTGGCCCTCGCCTCCGGCCGGTGGTCGGCCCGGCCCGCCGGCTACGGCGCCGGTGCCGGATCGTTTGCGGGCGGGTCGCCGGCCTGAGGGTAGTAGCGGTCGACCAGCTGAAGCAGCTCGACGGCGTGGATCGGCTTCGACAGGTAGTCGTCGCAGCCGGCCTCGAGGAAGCGCTCGCGGTCGCCGCGCATCGCCGAGGCCGTGATGGCGATCACCGGCAGGTTGCGCAGCGCCGCCTCCGACCGGACCCAGCGCACGATCTCGAGCCCGTCGACGTCCGGCAGGCCGATGTCGAGCAGGAGCAGCGGCGGTCGGCCGGCGCGCAGCATGTCCATGCCCTGCGAGCCGCTCTCGGCCTCGACGACGGTGTAGCCGCGCGAGGCCAGGATCTTGCGCACCAGGCGCCGGTTGTGGAAGTTGTCCTCGATGTACAGCACCGTCCGCTCGGACATCCGCTACTCCAGGATCGTCTCGACGTGCGCCAGCAGGCTGCTGCGGTCCAAGGTTTCCTTGGACCACACCGAATCGGCCTGCGCCGCCAAGCGCGCCCGCAACGGGGGGGCCGGATCGTGGGTGGCGACGACGATCACCGGAACTCTGCGCGTCTCGTCCCGATTGCGCAAATCCGCCAGCAAGTCCTCGCCGTCGATGTCCGGGAGCGCGAGGTCCATGATCACGAGGTCCGGCGCCGCGCGGTCCAGGTCGGCCAACGCCTGAGCCCCGGAGTGCGCCTCGACCACGTCGAAGCGGTGCCGGGCCTCGAGCAGGCGCCGCAGCAGGCGGGCGTCCAGCGCGTTCCCGTCCACCACCAGGATCCGGCGGCGATCGAGGTCCCCGAAGGCCTCGAGCACGCCGTCGGCGATCCGACGCGGCGTCGTCGTCAAGGGCTTGTCGGGCTGGTCCAGGGCGCCGCCGAGCATCCCCACCACGTGCTTCACCATCTCGGCTGCGCTGAAGTTGCCCTTCTGCCAGATCGACGTCGTGCGGTCCTCGAGCAGCGCGCGCTCCTCGGGCTCCAGCGACTTGGCCGAGACGATCATCACCGGGATCCGCCGGGTGCGCGGGTCGCTCTTGAGCCGGTCGAGGATCTTGAAGCCGTCCATCTCCGGCAGGTTGAGGTCGAGCACCACGAGGTCGGGCCGGCGCTGGCGCACGAGGTCGATGCCGTCGGGGCCGTTGTGCGCCTCGAACACCCGGTAGTTGCGGTGATGCCGCAGGAGGCGGCAGATCAGGCGGCTGTCGTTCGGGTTGTCGTCGATGACCACCACCGTGGTCACCTGCTCGTCGAGCTGCCGCAGTGCCGCCACGAAGCCCTCCGACGTGTGCGCCGGCTCGGACGACGGCACCGGGACGTCGAGGTGCAGGACGTAGCGGTCCTCGAGCGCGTGCTTCTCCGCGCTGAACGTGTGGCCCGAGCAGTTGACGACCACCGACGCGTCGGGATCGATGTGGCCGTCGGCGATCAGCTGCTCGAGCCCGGCGAAGGCCACGCTCACCGCCGGCTCGACCGAGAAGCCCTCGGTGCGCGCCAGGCGCCGCATCGCGCGGAACGCCGCGCCGTCGCCGACCGCCACCATCGCGCCGCCGTCGCGGTCGTTCGCCCGCTTGAGGATCTCGTAGGCGAAGCCGGGGTCGCCGGTGGCCAGCACCGTGATCAGCGTGTCGGGCTGGACGGGGGTCGCGACGGCGTCGCCGCGCTCCCACGCCCGCACCATGGGGGCGCAGCCGGCGGACTGCACCACCGCCAGCTTCGGGACGCGGTCGATCAAGCCCACCCGATGGAGCTCCTCGAAGCCCTTCAGCACCCCCAGCGGCCCGATCCCGCCCGACACCGCCTGCACGTACCAGTCCGGCGCCCGCCAGCCCAGCTGTTCGGCGATCTCGAACGCGATCGTCTTCATGCTCTCCTTGCCGGGCACGGCCTTGGCGCCGCGGTCGAGCCACACGCCGCGCTCGGCCGCGAAGTCGGCAGCCACCTGCTTGGCCTGGTCGTAGGTGCCCGTGATCTTGACCACCTCGGCGCCGTACAGCGCCAGCTCGCGCATCTTCTCGGCCGGCACGCTGCTGGTCAGGAAGACCCACAGCTTGATGCCGGCGCGGGCGCAGAACGCGGCGTAGGCGGCCGCGGCGTTGCCGGTCGAGGCCAGGACCAGCTCGTCGACCCCGAGCTCGCGCAGCGCGCTGACGGTGGCCGCGGCCTGCCGGTCCTTGAACGAGCCGGTCGGCTGCTGGCGCTCGTCCTTGATCCACAGCTCGCGATAGCCCAGGTCGTGGCCCAGCCGCTCCGACCGCGTCAGCGGCGTCCCGCCCTCCCCGAGCGTCACCGGCGGCAAGCCGTCGCCGAACGGCAGGAGCTCGGCATAGCGCCACATCCCGGCCGGCCGGGCCGCGACGCGGGCGGGCCAGTCGGCCGGCAGCGACGCGTAGTCGTAGCGCGCGTCGAGCCACGCCCCGCCGCAGCGCGCACACGCGCCGGCGTGCAGGTCGGCTGGCATCGCGTGCCCGCACTGCAGGCACACGACGGCGTTGAAGAGGGTGCGCGGGGGGTTCGTCATGGGCCGTCTCCGCTGAACAACGACAGCATCTCGGCGCGGCTGGGCGGCGGCGCGGCCGTGATCGGCAGGCGCACGCTGAACCGCGTGCCCTGGCCGGGGCTGCTCTCGACGTCGATCCGGCCCTCGTGCAGCCGCACGAGGTGGTGCGTGATGGCCAGGCCAAGCCCGGTGCCGCGGGCGCGGCGCGTGAGCGATCCGTCGGCCTGGCGGAACTTCTCGAAGATGGTGGCGAGGTCGCGCGCCGGGATGCCGATGCCGGTGTCCTCGACGTCGATGACGACGTGGTCGGCGTCGCGGTAGGCCCGCAGCCAGATGTGCCCCTCGTCGGTGAACTTGACCGCGTTGGACACCAGGTTGTTGAGGATCTGCTGGAGCCGCAGCCGGTCGCCCTGCAGTGCCGGCAGCGAGGGATCGACCTCGAGCGCGATGTCGATCGGCTTGCGCAAGAGCAGGCCGGCGCTGCTGGTGCGCACCTCTTCGAGCAGCGGCCCGATCAGGACGTCCTCGACCTCGAGCCGCATGCGGCCCGCCTCGATCTTGGCCAGGTCCAACAGGTCGTTGATCAGGGCGAGGAGCTGCTGGCCGTTGTCGTAGATCGCCTGCACATCCTGCAGCGTCTCGCCGTCGAGCTCGCCGTTGATGCCCATCAGGATCAGCTCGGCGTACCCGATGATCGAGTTGAGCGGCGTGCGCAGCTCGTGGCTCATGTTGGCCAGGAACTCGCTCTTGAGGCGGTCGACCTCCTTGAGGCGGTCCGCCACGCGCTTGAGCTCCTCGAACACCCGCGCGTTCTCGAGCGCGACCGCGATCTGGCCCGCCAGGATCCGAAACGTGTCGAGCTCCGAGGGCGTGAAGCGCCCGGGTCGGCTGTCCTGGACGTCGAGCACCCCGACCAGGCCCTCGCGCGCCACCAGCGGGACCGCCACTTCCGACCGCGTGTCGGGCAGGAGCGGATTGGGCAGAAACCGCCGGTCGCGCCGGACGTCGTCGACGTGCACCAGGTCCTCGGTGGCCGCCGCGAACGCGACGATGCTGCGCTCGGACGTCAGCGGGATCGTGTGCCGCTCGTCGACGAGCTGTCGGCCGACCGTGCCCGACCCGGCCCGGACCACCAGCGCATCGCGCGGCCGGTCGTAGAGGTAGACGTGCACGTGGTAGAGCGCGAAGCGGTCCTGCATCAGCTGTACGGCGTCGCCGAGCACCACCTCGGGGCCGAGCAACGAGTTCAGCCGCTCGCCGACGTCGGCGGCCGTGCGGAGCTGCTCGATGAACCGCGATCGCTCTTCCTCGGCGGCGCGGCGGTCGGTGACGTCGACGAGCACGCCGGCCTGATACGGCGGCGCGGTCTCGGACTGCACCGCCACCATGTAGTCGTGGATCCACGCGTACTCGCCGTCGGCGCGGCGGCAACGGAACTCGAGGTCGAGGACGCCCGGCCGGCCTTCCGCGGACCACTGCGCCAGGCGTTCGCCGAGCCGCGGCTGGTCGTCGGGATGGATCAGGCTCGGGAAGAACGTGCGGTCGTCGACGAACGCCTCCGACGGATAGCCGAGCATGGCCACCGGGTCGCCGATGATGTTCTCCCGTCCGGCGCCGGTCTCGTAGAGCAGCACCTGCGGCAGCGACCGAAACAGCGTGTCGAGCCGGAGCTGAGCCTCGCGCAGGCGCGCCTCGGTCTGGCGCTGGACCTCGAACGAGCGGGCGTTGGCGAGCGCGACGGCGACCTGCCCCGCCAGCGCGCGGTACGTGTCGACGTCGTAGGGCGAGAAGCGGCCGGGCTGGTCGTCCTGCACGTCGAGCACGCCGACCAGCCCGCTCGGCGCGATCAGCGGCACGGCGACCTCGGAGCGCGTCTCGGGCAAGAGCGGGTTCGGCAGGAACGCCGGGTCCGACGCCACGTCGTCGACGAGCACGACGTCGCGCGTCTGGGCGGCGCGCGCCACGAGGCTCCGGCCCGCCGACCGCGGGATGCGGTGGCCTCGCGCCACGAGCGCGCGGCCGGCCTCGCCGGTGCCGGCGGCCACCACCAGGTCGTCGGTCGCGGGGTCCACGAGGTACACGTGCACGTGGTAGAGGTCGAAGCGGTCCTGCATGCGCTGCACCGTCTCGTCGAGCAGCACGGCCGGGTCGAGGATCGCGCTCAGGCGGCTGGCCGTCTCGGCCGCCGTGCGGAGCTGGTTGGCGAACTGCACGCGCTCGTGCTCGATCCGCCGTCGCTCGGTCACGTCCTCGGCCACCGACAGCACGCCCCATGGCGTGGGATAGACGCGCGCCTTGAGGATCCGCCCGTCGGGGAACGGCCCCTCGACCTCGCTCGCCTCGCCGGTCGCCAGCGCGCGCTCGAACGCGGCGTAGGAATTTGTCGCAGCGAACTGCGGGAAAAGCCCCACCACGGACTGGCCCTCCAGCGCCGCCATCGGCAGGCCCACCATGGCGGCGTAGGCGTCGTTGCAGTAGAGGATGGTCATGTCGCGCTGCAGCGCCAGCACCGGCGACTGGATGCTGTCGAGCAGCAGCCGGTGCTTCTCCTCGCTGTGGCGCAGGGCGTCGAGGGCCTGCGTGCGCTCGTCGATCTCGCGCCGGAGGCGCGCGTTGGCGGCCTCGAGCTCGGCCGTGCGCTGCGCGACCTGGTGCTCGAGCGTGCGTTGCACCTGACGCAACGCCGCGTTGGCCGTCTGCTGCGAATGGAGGGCTTGGTTCAGCATGTCGGAGGCTCGGTACATGAAGGCCGCCATCACACCGATCAGGAGCGCATAGGTGCCCACGACGGCCCGCGGGTCGACGAGGTCGAGCGCATACACCGGCACCAGGGACCGCGCATCGGCCCAGCCGAGCGCCAGCACCGTCGCCAACACCAGTCCCGCGAACGCCGCCCTCGCGCGTCCTTCCAGCAAGAGACTTGCCATGGCGACGAGGACCAGGAACGCGCCCACGCCGGGCACGGCGATGCCGCCGACCAAGCTGAAGGTGAGCACCAGCACGGCCCACAGGCCGAGGGTCTGCAGCCAGACCGCGGCGCGCGTCGACCCGGCGCGCAGCGCCGCGTGCACGCCGACCTCGAGCACGATGAGCGCCGCGCTGAAGCCGAGGCGCGGCGCGCGGGGCTCGGGCACCGCGGCCAGCACGTAGACGGCGTACAACGCCATGCCCACGGCGACGATCCGCGCGATCGTGCCGACGAGGCTCGCCACGCGCCCGTCTCCGTCCGCGGTGTCGACGGGGGGAAGCAGCCAGTGTCGCAGCCTCACGACCATGTCATGCCTTCTTCCTGAGACCAAGCCCGCACGCACTTCATACGAAAATGGTACGCCGAGTTCACCGTTGGTCAAGGCCAGATTAAGAACGGGCCGCTCACGCGTCGCGGCGGGGCCGGGGCCGGCGGGCCGGGGCCGGCCGTGCGGCCGTGGCGACGACGGCGGCGTGGGCGGACTCGAGGGCGTGCGCGATGGCGTCGGCCGTTCCGCCGTGCGGGAACGCCGGCGCCACGAGGTCCCACGCCGCTTCGAGCGCCGCATCGGACCATGCGGCGTCGCCGCCCTCCAGGCCGGCGACGGCGGCGTAGACGGTCTGGAACGCGTCGAGGCGCGCGGCGAGCGGCGCATCGGGCTGCCCGCGGAACGCCTGTGCGGTGGCGCGGGTGGCGAGGTCGAGTCGGGATTGCTCGAGGGTCATGCTAGACTCCGTGGTGGATGGGCGTCGCGGGTTGCGGGCCGGGTTCGGCACGCCGGCAGCGTGCCGAGCACCGGACATGGCATCGAACGTCCGCCGCGCCCGAAAGGTTCCCCCCACCCGGTCCTGCCGCGCGAAGCCACCCCGAGGAGGCTCCCATGCTCGCATCTCCGGCCGGGCGGCCGCGGCGCCGGGTCCCCGCGGCCGTGCTCACCGCCCTGGCGATCGTGGCGACCATGGCGCGGCCGGACCCGGCCGACGCCCAGGCGTCCCCCGGCTGGCGGCTGGTGCTCCTTGCCCCCGCCGGGGCCGGCACGCGCGGCGCCCGCGCGCCGGCGCTGTCGGCCGACGGCGCGGCCGCGGCGTTCCAGCACGACGGCGACATCGCGGCGGGCGGCGGCAACGGCGACGGCAACGCCGAGATCTTCGCCTGGCAGGCCGCGACGGGCCTCGCCCAGATCACCGCCACCGCCGCCGGCGGCGGCGCGTTCCCGCAGCAAGCCACCCCCTCGATCGGCGCCGACGGCCGGCGGATCGCGTTCGTGTCGAACGCGGACCTGGCCGGCGGCAACGCCGACCGCACGCCCGAGGTGTTCGTGTGGGATGCCGCGGCCGGCGTGCGCCAGGTGTCCGACGGCGGACCCGGCACGGCCGCCGAGGCGCCGTCGCTGAGCCGCGACGGCACGTGGCTGGCATACTGGCACACCGGCGACCGCGCCGCCCCGATCGACCCCGACCGCGGCCCCGAGCTGTACGTCGCCGCGCTGGCAGGAACGGGCACGCGGGCGGCCGTGACGCGCCTGGCCGGGCAGCCGTACCACAGCCGCCCCGCGGTGGCCGACGCCGGGCGGGTGGCGTTCGTCGCGGCGGCGGACCTGGCCGGCGGCAACCCCGACGGCAGCTGGGAGCTCTTCCTGTGGTCCGGCGCGCCGGACCGGCCGGCGGGCGGCACGTTCCGCCAGATCACCGACTGGCATCCCCCGATGACCGGCCGCGAGCTGTACGACCCGTCGATCAGCCGCGACGGCCGCCACGTCGCGTTCGCCGGGCGCGGGCACGTCGATGCGACGCTGCCCGCCGGACACGTCCCGCTCGAGGTCTACCGCTGGACCGACGGCGCGGGCCTCGCGCGCCTGACGACGGCCACCGGCAGCCGCACGAGCAGCGCCGCGCCGCGCCTTTCGGGCGACGGCCGGCGGGTGTGGTTCGTGTCGCAGTCCGACTTCACCGGCGGGAACGGCGACGGCAACACCGAGGTGTTCCGCTGGACCGACGGCACAGGCATCGTCCAGGTCACCGACACCCGCGGGGTCCCCGGCGTCATCGCCGTCAGCCCCGACCTCGTGCCGGGCGTGGACGGCGGCGGGGACCACGGGCTCTACCTGGCGGAGCGCGAGGACGACCCGGCGCCGCTGGTGTTCACGTCGCGGCGGGCCCAGCCCGTGCTGGCCGGGCCGGCGGCCGCCGAGCCCGGGCCGACGGCCACCGCCACGCGCGCGGCGCCGGCCACGGCGACGGCGATCGCCCCTCCGGCTCCGTCGCCCGCGCCGACCGCCACGCCGGCTGCCGGCCCGGTGGCACGGGTCTGCCCGCAGGTCCAGGGCCGCGTGCCGCCCGCCGTGGTGTCGCGCGCGCTCGCCCAGCCCGAAACGGTCGAAGGGTGGGGCGAGCTGGCCCGGCCGGGCTCACCGGCCGGCCCCTTCAACCCGCCGCGGGCATGGCTGTCGATCCGCGACCTCGGCAAGCCCTTCGGGCCGGCCAACGGGGTGATCTGGCGGGCCGGATGCCCATAAGGGCAGAGACGAGGGCGGGCCTCAGTAGCGCGGGGTGTCGGGGTCGATCTCGGCCGACCACGCGTCGATGCCGCCGACGAGCGTGTGGACGTGCTCGAAGCCCTCGGCGGCGAGCACCTTGCAGAGCGCGGCGCTGCGCAGGCCGTGGTGGCAGTGGAACACGACCTCCTCGGTCGGCTCGAGGCTGCGCCACCAGCGCCGCACCTCGCTGAGCGGCAGGTGCTCCGCGCCGGCCAGCCGCGCCAGCGCGCACTCGAACGGCTCGCGAATGTCGATGAGGCGCGGGGGACGCCCGCACGCCCGGCGCTCGGCCAGCTCGCGCACGGTCATCTGCCCGAACGCGGCCCCTTGTGGATCGCTCATGGCCGGATTATACTGTCGATCCGCCGGTCGGCGCCAGCCGCACGGCGACAGATCCAGCCGATGACCCGACTCCCCATCCACGGCCGAGCTCCTGCCCGCCGCCGACCGGGCTGTCCGAAATGACGGCCGGCGGGGTTAATCCCCCTGGCACGGGTCACGACGAGGACGGGCTGGTCGAAGCGGCCCGCACCGACCGGCAGGCGTTCGGGGTGCTGTACGACCGCCACTTCGACGCCATCTACCACTACATCGCCCGGCGCGTGGGCGATGCCGAAACGGCGGAAGACATCGCCAGCCACGTCTGGGAGCGGGCATTGAAGGCCATCGAGCGGTACGAGATCCGGGGGGTTCCCTTCGCCGCGTGGCTGTACCGCATCGCCGGCAACCTCGTGGCCAACCACCACCGCCGGAACCGGCTGCTGAGCCTGGTGCCGCTCCTGCCCCAGCACGCGGCTGCGCCCCGCCACGAGGCGGCCGACGAGCACGCCGCGCTGCGCACCGCCCTCGGCCGCCTGTCACCCTCGGACCAGGAGCTGCTCTGCCTGTGCTACGACGCGGGCCTGTCGCCCGCCGAGATCGCCGACGTGCTCGACTGCACGCCGGCCGCGGTGCACAAGCGGCTGCATCGGGCGCGCTCGCGGTTGCGCCACCACTTGGAAGGCACGCATGCGGCAGCCCCCTCGGCCTGAGCCGGCCCACGACCCGGCCGACCCGCTGGCGGCCCGCTTCGGGTCCGGCGGCCGCACGGCACCGCGCCCGGCCTTCCGCGCCGCGCTGCGCGACGACCTGCTCGCGCGGCCGCCGGCCAGCCCGTTCTGGGGGCGGATCGCGGCGCTCTCGCTCCCCGGCCCGCTGGCCCGCCCGGTGGTCGCGCTGTGGACCGTGGTCGCCGTCACGGCCGTGACGGTGTTCGCCGCCGTCACGGCGCTGCGGGTCGAGCACGCGCCGGCGCCGGCCGTGCCGGCGCCGGCGGCCACGGTCGACCACACCGCTTGGCCGCAAGCGGGCGCCGCGGCGTCCCCGACGGCACCGCCGCCGACGGCCGCCGTCCCGGCTCCAGGCGCGGGCGCCGCCCGCGCCGTGGCCGCCACCATCGCGGCGCCGACGGCGCTGCCGCCGACGGCGACCGGCGCCCCGACGGCCACCGCGCAGGCGACTCGGACGCGCCTGCCGGCGACGGCGACCGCCACGGATGCCCCGGTCGCGGCCCCGCGCGGGGCCTCCGACCGCCCGCGCCCGGCACGGACGGCCGAGACGCCGGTGACGCCCGCCCCGACGGCGACCCTGCCGCCGACGACGGCGGCGACGCGGCCGCCCGAAGCCACGAGCACCCCGATCGTGCCGGGCGGGTTCCCGACGGTCACCCCGGAGCCCTCGGCCACGCCCGAAGCCACCAGCGGCGCCGCCCCTGCGGCACACGACCCGAGCCTGTCTGCCCACACCGCGGACCGCCCGCGCCGGAGCTGACGCGCCGTGCGCCGCGGAGCGGGCCGGTACCGGCGGGCGGCGATGGCCGCGGCGGTCGGCGCCGCCTGCTGGTCGGCGCCCCGCCCGGCACGCGCCGACGTCCCGCCCGCCGCGCCCCCGCCGCCCGCGGCCCGGGGGCCGATGGTCGCCGACGCCGCGGCCGCCCGCCACCCGCGGGCTTACCTCCCGCATGTTCTGTCGACGGCCGTCGAGGCGGAGCCCTGCGGGCCGGTGCACGTCGAGGCCTGCCCCGGAGGCGCCGGCTGGGCGGCGGTGTGCGGCGGCATGGGCGCCATCCGCGACATGGTGGCGCCGGACGATGGGTCGGGGACCGTGGTCGCCGTCGGCGACGGGGCGGCGGTGCTGCGGCTCGGCGCCGAGGCGGCGTGGCGGGCGCAGGTCGGCCAGGACCTGACCGGCCTGAACAGCCTGGCGGTCGACGGCGCGCCGGCGGCCGGCGCCGCCGGGTGGGCGGCCGGCGACCACAATCAGCTCGTGCCGCTGCAGGGCGGCTGCTGGCTCGGGATGCCGTGGGCGGCGCGCAACCCGTCGGTCACGCTGCACGCCGTGCGCGCGCGCGCGGTGAACGGGATGCCGGCCGGCTGGGCGGTCGGCGAGCGCGCGCCGGGCCGGGCGGCGGTGTTCGAGCTCCCCGCGAACCAGCTCTGGCAAGACCACTGGACCGTCCAGCACCTCGCGCCGGCGTTGACCGACGTCGTCATCGATCCGTTCCCGCCGGGGCTCAACCTGCGGCCGGGCGCCTGGGCGGTGGGCGGCGATCCCGATGCCCGGTCCGGCGTGTTCCTGCGGGCCGACGGCGCCCGCTGGCGGCTGGCAGGGCTCACGGCCGACGGCTGGCCGCGCGAGATCGTCGTGGGCGACGACAACGACACGGTCCGCGCGTTCGGCGTGGACTGGGCGCAGGCCGGGGTGATGGGCTGGGCCTATCAGCCGGTGTCGCGCACCTGGGCGATCGACGCGGGGTTCGCGCGGCCGGGGTACGACCTGGTCGACGCCTACAGTCTGCCGGGCGCGACCCGCGCGGGCGCGGGCATCTGGCTGGGGCTGGCGCCGCGGCCGGGGGCAGGCGGCACGCTGGCGGTCGAGCGCTTCGAGTGGTCGACGGAGGCGTGGACCGCCGCGGCGGCGCCGTTCCGGGCCGATCCGGCCGCGGAGGGCGGCAGCCGAGCGGTGGCGGTGGCCGAGGTCCCCGCGCCGGCGCGGACGACGTCGACCACGGTGGTGTTCGCCTGGAACGACGACGTCTGGGGCTTCGCGCCGGGTCGAGGCACGTGGCGCATGCTCCGGCGGCGACGCCGCCTGCGGGACTTCGTGCCGGACGCCGTGCGGGGCCACCTGCTCGCAGAAGCGCCCGGGGGAGGGGCGCAGCTCTTGTACCGCGACGGCGATCGGATCGTCCCCGGCCCCGTGCTCGACGAGACGCTCGACGCGCGGCTGGCGCGGACGCCGCTGCGGGCCGCGGCGATGGCGGGCCGGGCCGGCGTGACGTGGATCGTCGGCGCGGGCGGGGCGAGCGTGCGGCTGCGCGGTCCGCTGGCACGGGCGGACGTCTTCGACCTGCCCGGGGCCGGGCCGCGCCCCGATCTGGCCGCGGTCGACGTCTCGTCGGCCGGCGATGCTTGGGCGCTGTCGGCGGACGGCGCGGGTGCGACGCGGCTGTGGCGGTTCGGCGCTCGCGACGCGGCGTGGCAGCCGATGGCGGCGGGCGACGCGCCGGCGGAGCGGGGCCTGGCGGCCGTGGCGGCGCTGCCCGACGGGTCGGCCTGGGCGGTCGGCGACGGCACGAGCGTCCACGTGCGGCCGGGCTGCCCGGCGCCGCCGGCTCCCGGGTGCCGCTGCAGCTCCGGCGCGTCGGCCGCGACGATCTGTCGGCACGCGCTCCCTCCGGTCGGGCCGGACGGCCGGGCGGACCGGGCGCACGCGCTCGCCGCCCTCGACACCGGCCAGGTCTGGGCCGCCGGCGACCAGCTCGTGCACACGGCGTCGGCGGGCCGCGGCTGGGTCAAGCTGCCGGCGCTGATGGCCGGGCCCGACAACCTGCTGCGCTCGGGCGAGCGCATCGTGGCCCTGGCGGTGGGCGCGCCGGACGACGTGTGGGTGGTGGCGCACTGCGGGCGCGCCGCGGCGCTCGACGCCATCGCGTGCGGCGGCGGCGCGCCGGTGCTCAGCCGGGTGTTCCACTTCGACGGCCGGACGTGGCGCGAGGCGACGCGCGTCAACGTGCCCATCCACGACATCGACGTCGTCGACGGCGGCATGGCGCGCACGGTCTGGCTGACGGGCGACTGGACGACGCTGGTGCGGTTCACCTACGCGGCCGGGACGGGGCTGGCACCCGGGCCCGGCCGCGGTTATACTCGTGGCGACGATTCGATCCATCCATCCGACGAGGAGTTTCCCGAGTGACCGCAACTGCCACTGGCCGCATCGAAGGCGACGTCCGTGTAACGCTGCGCCTGGACGCGCTGCATGCGCTCGACCCGTCCGACGTCGTCGGCAAGGGCGACTGGGAGCTCCGGGTGTGGATCAACGGGCTCGAGCGCTGGCGGTCGGCGCACACGATCCACGTCGGGCAGGACGAGACGGTCGACATCGGCGAGGCGATCGTCACCGAGGTGCCGGAGTACACCGACACGCTCGAGATCGAGGTCCAGGCGCGCGAGAAGGACCTGCTCAACCCCGACGACTATGCCGACGGGATGGCGACGCTCTACCGCAGCCTGGGCTTCCGCGCCCCCGACGACCCGCTGGTCATCGACATCCGCGGCGACGGCCTGCTGCGGCTGATCTGCTCGGTGGAGGTGGCGGCCGGGGCGTAGGGCGGGCCGGGCGCGATCCTTCGCCCCGCGCCGCGGTGTCTGCGCGCCCTCGGGCGGGCATCCTCGCTACGCCGCCGCCACCACCCGCTGCAGCAGCCGCAGCCCGTGCGGGACGCCGCCGGCATCGCCGCGCGCGTGCCAGTCGGGCGCCTGGAAGGGCGCGAGGTAGCGCTCGGGGTGCGGCATCAGCCCGAGGATGCGGCCGGTGGGGTCGCACAGGCCGGCGATCGCGTTCTGCGAGCCATTGGGGTTGGCGGGATACGCCGCCGTCGGCGCGCCGGCGGCGTCGACGTAGCGCAGCGCCACGAGCCCCGCGGCCTCGATGCGGTCCATCACCGCCGGCTCGGCCCGAAACCGGCCCTCGCCGTTGGCGACCGGCAGGCGCACGATCGGCGGCAGGCCCTCGACGAAGGCGGAGTCGCCCTCGGGCGCCACGGTCACCCAGCGGCACTCGTAGCGGCCGCTCTCGTTCTGCACGAGCGTGGCGCTCTGGCGGCCGAGCTCGCCGAACGGCAGGAGGCCGGTGCGCACCAGCACCTGGAAGCCGTTGCAGATGCCGACCACCGGACGCCCGGCTGCCACGAAGCCGGCCAGGGCGTCGGCCAGGAAGCTCATCAGCTCGACGGCCATGACCTTGCCGGACGACACGTCGTCGCCGTACGAGAAGCCGCCCGGCAAGACCAGCAGGTCGTAGGCGTCGAGCCGCGCCTCGCCCCAGCGCAGTCGGTTCATCGGCACGATGTCCGCCCGTGCGCCGACGGCCTCGAGCGCGTGGGCGGTCTCGATCTCGCAGTTGGTGCCGTCGGCCTTGAGCACGCAGGCCCTGGGCTTGACCGTGTCAGCCATGGTTCGATGCGCCTCCTGGGGTGCGGGCGGGGATCCGTGCCGCCCGGTCATTCCGACGCCTGCAGCAGCCGGTCGACGGCCGCCGAGAGCTGGGCGAGGTTGGCGACGGGGTACACGGCGTCGCACACCGGCGCGTAGGCCGGCATGTCGCTGTCGTCGGTGCCCCACTTGCGGGGGTCCTCGGGGTTCAGCCAGATCAGCCGCCGCGACCGGCGGGCCACTGCCCGCAAGAGGTCGACGCGCGGGTCGCGGTGGTTGTTGCGCCCGTCGCCGAGCACGATGACGGTGGTGCGGCGGTCGTAGGCGTCGGCGTGCCGCGTGACCAGCGTTTCGAGGCTGGTGCCGAGGTCGGTGGCATACCAGCCGCGCGGGATGGCGTGCAGCACCTCGGCGACCGCGTCGCCGGCGCTGCGGCCGTTCATCGCGGGGCTGATCTCCTGGAGGTCGTCGTTGAACGCGAAGCTGCGCGCCCGTGCCACCTGGTCCTGCAGCTCGTAGATCAGGCGGAGCATGAACTCGGCCACCGGCCGCATCGAGGTCGACACGTCGCAGACCAGGACGAGGCGCGGCTTGAGGCGGCGCTGGCGGTGGCGGATCTCGATGGGGACGCCGCCGTGGCGCAGGTTGGCGCGCAGCGTGCGCCGCGGGTCGATGCGCCCGGCCTTGGCGCGCCTTTGGCGCAGCGCCGCGCGGCTGCGCAGGCGCGCGACGAGCCGCCGCACCTCGAGGCGCAGGCGCTCGACGTCGAGCGGCCCGAGGTCCTGGAGCGGCGTGTGCAGCAGGTCGTCGCCGGCGTCGCGGGCCGGTCGCTCGGCGCGCCGGCGGGCGATGTCGAGGCCGATCTGGGCGGCGACGCGTTCGGCGAGGGCCTCGCGGTTGGCCTGGACCACGCCCATCAGCCGGTCGATGGCCTCGTCCGACAGGCCGGCGGCGGCCAGCCGTGCGCGCAGCTCGCCCACGAGGCGGTCGAGCTGCCCGAAGCCCATGGCCTGCAGCATCCGCCGCGTGACCCACACGGCTTGCCCGGGGCGGTCGGCCCAGTCGAGGCCGGCCTGGCGCGCGAGCGCCTCGAGCGCCTCGCGCGTCGGCGGCTGTCCGGAGGTCAGCCAGTCCATGAGCTGCTGCAGGCGGCCGGTGAGGGCGGCCAGCGCGGCGCGGACGGCTTCCTGGTCGTCGGGCGGCAGGTCCTCGAGGGCGTTCTGGAGGGGCGGGCCGCCGCCGCCGAAGTAAAGCGGGAACAGGGCCTCGAACGCCTCGAAGTCGTCGGCGGCCTTGACGAGGCTGGCGCGGAGCGCACGGCGGAACGCGTCGCGGTCGCCGACGCCCATCGCCTCGGCGGCGTGCAGCGCGTCGGCGGTCTCGGCGACCGAGACGCGCACGCCGGCGGCGCGCAGCCCGCGCGCGAACTCAGTGATGCGATCGTCCATGGTCGCGCCTCCGCCCGACCTCGGGCGGCAGCGACATCATCCGCCGCCCCTTGGCCAGGTCCGACTCGTACTTGAGCAGCACGTTGAGGGTTCCGTGCAAGGTGTCGCGGTCGATGGCGTCGGCGTTGAGCTGCAGGAGCGCCCGGGCCCAGTCGACGGTCTCGCTGACGCTGGGAGCCTTGCGCAGCTCCATGTCGCGCAGGCCCTGGACGAACGCCACGGCCTGGCGGGCGAGGTCGGCGCCGAGCTCGGGCACGCGCAGGCGGACGATGGCGAGCTCGGCCTCGAGGTCGGGGTAGTCGACGTAGAGGTACAGGCAGCGGCGCTTGAGCGCCTCGGACAGCTCGCGGGTGTTGTTGCTGGTCAGCAGCACCATGGGCTGGTGCCGCGCCTGCACGGTGCCGAGCTCGGGGATGCTGACCTGGAAGTCGCTGAGGATCTCGAGCAGGAAGGCCTCGAACTCGACGTCGGCGCGGTCGATCTCGTCGACGAGCAGCACGACCGGCGTGTCGGACGTCAGGGCGGTGAGCAGCGGGCGCGGCAGGAGGAAGTGGCTCGAGAAGAACACGTCCTCCTCGGCCGCGAGGCGCCGCGCGGCCTCGCCGAGCGACGGGGCGTCGGCAAGGCGCTCGCGCAGCGAGTCGCGCAGGAGCTGGGTGTAGAGCATCTGCTTGGCGTACTCCCACTCGTAGAGCGCCTTGCTCTCGTCCAGCCCCTCGTAGCACTGCAGGCGGATGAGCGGGCGGCCGGTGGCGGCGGCCCAGGCCTTGGCCAGCTCGGTCTTGCCGACGCCCGCGGGCCCCTCGGCGAGGACGGGCTTGCCGAGGCGTTCGGCGAGGAAGACGACGGTGCCGATCTCCTCGGACGCGATGTACTGCGCCCGCCCGAGCCCCTCGCGGACCGCGGCGATGTCGTCGAACATGGGAGCGCCTCCGGTCTGCGGATCGTGCCGGGCGCGGCGCGCGCCGGCACCGGCCGGTTGCCGGGCTCAATCGTAGCGCGCTTGGGGCGCGGCGACCAAGCGTGCGGGCGGTGGGCAAGGGTTCGGGGGAGCCGCGCGACGGATCGCCCCCGCCGCCCACGCGGGACGCGCCGGCCGCCGGGACGCTCGCGGCTGCCCGGGTGCCGCGGCGGGGAACGCGGTTGCCGGGGCGGCTGCGTCTCGGATAGAATCACCGGCGGCGGGCACGCGGACAGTCGCGAGCGCGGCCGTCGTGTCGGCGTCGGCACCGCTCCGCCCGCCACCGCCGAGGGGGCACGATGGAGACGAAACGGACGACGCCGGCCTCGATCGACGCGTACATCGAGGGGTTCCCGCCGGAGATCCAGTCGATCCTGCGCGAGATCCGGCGCGTGGTGCGCGGCGAGGCGCCGGACGCGCAGGAAGGCATCAGCTACCAGATCCCCACCTTCAAGCTGCACGGCCCGCTGGTGCACTTCGCGGCCTTCAAGCGGCACATCGGCTTCTACCCGCCGGTCCGGGGCGACGCGGGGCTGGAGCGCGACGTCGCACCGTACGCGGGCGAGAAGGGCAACCTGCGGTTCCCGCTCGACCAGCCGATCCCCTACGACCTGATCGCGCGCATCACGCGGCTGCGGGTGGCGCAGAACGCCGCACAGGCGGGCGCCAAGGCGGCGGCGAAGGCGGCGACCGACACGGAGATGCCGGCGCGCGCTGGAGCGCGGGACGGAGGAAAGGAGCGGCAGCCATGCGCTTGACCGACGTCATCGTCTCGCAGTACCTCGCGGCGCTCGCCATGCTCAAGGCCGCGATCACGCGGTGCCCAGAGTCGCTGTGGGACAGTCCGGACGACCGGAACAAGTTCTGGCACGTCGCCTACCATGCCCTGTTCTACACGCACCTCTACCTCGCGGACTCGGAGGAGACGTTCCGGCCGTGGGCCAGGCATCGGCCGGAGCACCAGTTCCTCGGCCAGCTCCCGTGGCCGCCGCACGACCCGCCGCGCATCGGCGCGCCGTACGACAAGGACGCCGTGCTCGAGTACCTCGCGTTCTGCGAGCACGAGGTGGCGGACCGGGTGCCGCGGGTGGACATGGCGGCGGCGTCGGGCTTCGACTGGCTGCCGCTCGGCAAGCTCGAGCTGCAGCTCTACTCGATCCGGCACATCCAGCAGCACACCGGCGAGCTGATGGAGCGCCTGGGCGCGCGGGCGGGGGTGGACGTGGATTGGGTGGGGCGGGGGTGAGCCCAGACTGGGCCGAGGCGACGGCAGGGTTCGCGCCGCGCGAAGCGATGGGTCATGCCCTCAGGAGGTATCTGACCCGTGGCGCTCACATCGTCCGGCTCCAAGTGGTGTACGATTGTGTGAGCGAGCCGATGTCCACTCGATCCGTGATCCAGCACGGTCGGAAAGGGAGCCGGTGCGGTTGAATGGTCCAAACAGGTGGATCGGCGCTCACCGTAGCCTAACTCCACGGCGGACGCGGCCCAAGACCAACCCCATCGAGGTGACCGATGATCTCAATCGAAGTCGATGAGTTCTACCGACGCTACATCCAGCCTCTGCCCGTTGCCACACGGCTTCAGCTCCTGGCTCGGATGGCTCAGGAGTTGGCCGAACCTGCACCACCGACGTCGGGCGTCGCTGTGCCGGCACGCAGTCTCTTGGAGCTCGAAGGACTTGGGGCCGATCTTTGGAAAGGCATCGACGCCCAGACCTATGTGGACACGTTGCGCGCTGAGTGGGATCATCGTCCGTGACACCGATCGAAACCGCCGTTGCGGGTGTGACCGCCTTGGGGTTTGACACGTCTCCATTCGTGTATTTCATCGAACGCCACCCAGCCTATGTCGATGTATTGCGCGAGGTGATCCGTCGTATCGACACGGGTGTCATTTCTGGCCATAGCTCCGTGATCACGCTTGCCGAGGTGCTGACGCGACCCATACAGACAGGCAACAGGCGCCTCGAGCTCGAGTACCGCACGCTACTCCAATACAGCCGGCACTTTACCTTGATTCCGATCGATGACGCGATCGCCAGTCAAGCTGCTGTGCTCCGGGTCCGCTATCGGTTGAAGACCCCCGATGCGCTGCAAGTGTCCGCCGCGCTTCAAGGCGGTTGCGAAGCCTTCCTGACCAATGACCATGCTCTCAAGCGCGTGCAGGAGCTGCGGATCCTGCTCGTGGATGAGCTCACTTTCTGAGTCCCCTCGGACTTCGACGAGACGACTTGTCGTTCCCTGACCGCACGACGTGCTCCCTGCATTGTACTTCCCCATGCCCCCCACCTACGCCCTCATCGGCTGGCCGCTCGCCTTCAGCCTGTCGCCCGCGATGCACCGCGCCGCGTTCCGCGCCGCCGGCATCGACGCCGACTACGTGCTGCGGCCCACCCCGCCCGGCCAGCTGCCCGCCGCCGTCGACGACTTGCGCGCCGGCCAGCTGGCCGGGGCCAACGTGACGGTGCCGTACAAGGTCGACATCCGCCGCTGGCTCGACGACGAGAGCGACCTCGCGGCCGCCGTCGGCGCCGTCAACACCGTCGTGCGCACGCCCGACGGCGGGCTGCGCGGTGAGAACACCGACGTCGCGGGCTTCCGGCACGCCTTGGCCGCGCTCGACGTCGCCGCGTCGCCCGGCGCCCGCGCCGTGCTGATCGGCGCCGGCGGGGCCGCGCGTGCCGTCGGGCTCGCCCTGCTCGACGCCGGGTTCCACGTCCGGATCCTCAGCCGCAGCACCGCCCGCGGCGGCACCGTCGCCGGCCAGCTCTACCGCGCCCGGCCCGGCGCCGGGCTGGCCAGCGCCCTCCTCACCCCTGCGGCGCTCGTCGAGGCTGCCGCCCGCGCCGCGCTGGTCGTCAACGCCACGACCCTCGGCGCGGGCGGCAGCGCGATCGGCGGCGCGATCGGAAGCACGGTCGGCGGCACCGGGGCGGACCATCCACCCGAGCGGGTCGACCTCACCGCGGCCCGTGGGCAGGGCGGCCCCGGCGCCGGGGCCGCCGACCGCGACTCGCCGTGGCCCGAGGACGTCCCCGTCCCGGCGCACCTGGTCGTGATCGACATCGTCGCCTGGCCGCTCGAGACCCCGTTCGTCCGGCACGCCCGGGCCTGCGGCGCCCGGGCCGCCGGCGGCCTCGACATGCTCGTCGGGCAGGCCGCTGCGGCGTTCCGGCTGTGGACCGGTATCGCGCCGCCGCTCGACGTCATGCACGCAGCGGCGCTGGCGGAAGCGGCGGGCGCGTGCGCCGTCGACGGCGATGTTGCTCCGGAGAGCGAACGTCATAACGACGGACACGGATGACGAGGCGAAGAGCGCCTATGGACTTGACAAGTACGGCTCGGTCCGGTATGTTAAGTTTGCCGCAACGAACATCACCGGGGAGCCGTGCCCGACCAGGATACGGCCACAGCCGGCGGGACGCCAAGGAAGACGACCCGAGATCGCCATGAGAGGGTTCGCCCGGTCCACAGTGCTACGGTCGGGCGTGCCACGGACAAGGGTGTGTGCGACGGGTATAGCCGCAACTTCGGCCACTCTTGCTGGCAAAGGTGGAGATCCTCTTGATTAATCCCGGTGACTTACCATAAACTGACCGATCGTGCGACTATACCCGACTTGCAAGCTCCTACTCAGCATCCTATCGAAGTAAGCAGAAACGATCGACCGACTAAACATGAGTTGAGAGCTTCTACAAATGTAAATGTTGTGATCATTGCCGTGATTAGGACAGTCACAATTGCAGTGGTAAGATTTCGACCCATGCCCGTTGGTCGACCGAGTCTGAAGCCAATCCATACAGCAAGAGTCAATGTCGCGAGGTAGATCCCTGCGAAAATCGTGCCTGCCACCCGATCGCTAACACCCCGTCCGAAACCCCAGAAGATGCCCAACGCCAAGGCGAATGCCATCAGCGTTATACTTATGCCGCTCAAAAGACGTGGAGCCAATTGCCTGTCCTGCCTGCGACTGATCCACAAGTACCCAATGACGAGAGTAGTCCCTGTAATCAGCATCGGGAAGGAAAGCCTGGACATGAAAAAGTGTATGGCAGTCATGAACACATGTCTCCGTTCCCCTGACGGCGTGACAGAACGTTCGTTCCGTTTCGGCGCTGAGGCTGCCCGGGCGGCGGGTGGCAGATCCTGGGAGCGCCGGCTTCCAGCCGGCAAGA
>WBZR01000619.1_pt1 | contig 52851 bp, 54 predicted proteins | sample 5204231 | NCBI WGS metagenome assembly WBZR01 (sample SAMN12412403, study PRJNA552823) | activated sludge metagenome | isolation source: activated sludge from anammox sidestream of wastewater treatment plant... | place: USA: Virginia | collected 2017-08 | reverse complement strand
GTTGCGCGCTGGGTTGAGTTGTTGTATGCCGGTAAGGCTGTCTGTCCATTGGGTGATGAGCTTGTACTCTATGTCTGCTATGTCGCATCCTCGCTGCCAGTCGGTGCCGCTGAGGATGAGTGTGGCGTCGGGTTTGTATTGCTTGATGCGGACTCCTTCTATGGTGCGGCGCAGGGATGGCAGGGAGAGTTGCTCGGCGCCTGATTCTTCTGTGCCTCTGCAACCGCCTCCTAATACGAGGATGTTGGCTTTTTGGGGCAATGCGGCGGCGGATATGGGTTCGAGGTTGCTTATCAGAGGGCAGGTGATGAGTTTGGCTCCTGCTTCGGTGCTGAAAAACCAGCTGAGTGCGAATGTTGTGTAAAGGAGTCTGCGTCCTGCTTTTTTGTGTTTCTTTTTGTATAATATGAATCCGACTGCGCCGAGTATGCTGAGTAGGCTGGGCAGCAGGATGATGAATTTGATTGATTTTTCGAGGTAGAACATGGGGTGTTGGGTTGCTTTATGCTTTTTTTGCTTGGTGCTGTTAGGGAGTTTTTGCTTCTTTTCCGCTTGCCCCGGCTCTGTAGGGTGGCGGAAAAGATATGATTTTTGTTTTTCTTTGGGTGTTTGAACTAGTACGAGATTGTGTCTGCCCGCCATGGCTTTGCTGTCCTCTAGCCGGACGGGCTCATACTTTTGGCATTGCCCCAAAAGTATGCAAAAACTCTAGGCCGCTCCAAGGCAATTCGATTGATATCTTTTCTAAGTTTGGTATAGAACTCGAACCGGACCGGAAAGCTTAATACATTGAATTGGTTTGGTAAGTTTTTACACCTTTCCGGCCCTTTGCTGTGGATCGGCCGGTTTTTTTTATTGTGCTAGGTTGGAGAGTTTTTTGTTTTGCTACTTCTTTTCCGCTTGCCCCGGCCCTGTAGGGTGGCGGAAAGTTTATGGTTTTACTTTTTCTTTGGGTATTTGAATGAGTATGAGATCGTGTCGGCCCGCTATGGCTATACTGTCCTCAAGCCGGACGGGCTCATACTTTTGGCATTGCCCCAAAAGTATGCAAAAACGCTAGGCCGCTCCAAGGCAATTCGCTTGATATCTTTTCTAAGTTCGGTATAGAACTCGAACCGGACCGGAAAGCTTGAATACATTGATTTGGTTTGGTAAGTTTTTACACCTTTCCGGTCCTTTGCTGTGGATCGGCCGGTTTTTTTTATTGTGCTATGTTGGAGAGTTCCCCGCCCCCCGGCCTCACCCCGGCCCTCTCCATTTCCGGAGAAACGGAGAGGGTAACTCTTGATGAGTTTTTGCTTCCTTTTCCGCTTGCCCCGGTCTTGAAGGGTGGCGGAAAATTTATGATTTTTCTTTTACTTCGGATATTTGAACGAGTACGAGATCGTGTCTGCCCGCTATGGCTATGCTGTCCTCAAGCCGGACGGGCTCATACTTTTGGCATTGCCCCAAAAGTATGCAAAAACGCTAGGCCGCTCCAAGGCAATTCGATTGAAAGCTGTACGAAGTTGGATATAGAACTCGAACCGGACCGGAAAGCTTGAATACATCGAACTGGTTTGGAGTGTTTTGACTCCTTTCCGATCCTTTGCTGTGGATCGGTCGGTTTTTTTTATTGTGCTAGGTTGGAGAGCTTTTTGTTTTGCTACTTCTTTTCCGCTTGCGCCTGCTCTGTAGGGAGGTGGAAAGTTTATGATTTTGCTTTTTATGATATTTTCCGTTTTGCTCCCTTTAGGGTTTGGGGCAGACAAAACGGTGTGGGATGCTCTAATCTGTGCCCTTCCGTTATTCTGACAAGGAAAAACGCGTGAGGGGTAGAAGGCGGCACGTAGTAAGCCGGATGACCCGACCCGTCAGGGGCACGCCCAAATTGAAATATCAGATGGTCGTGGTGTGTCGGGCTGTGAATAATTGTTGGTATTGGGTGCGAAAATCTGTGGTTTATTGACGGAATAATGTCGAATAATCTTTTATAAAATTGCTGGTTAAATAATATTCTCTGGCTAAGTTGTGGGCATTCGCTCTGTACAGTGACCATGTTTTTTCATCATAATCTGATAATTCGTCTATTAGTTGGCTAATAGATTCAGGTGTATTTATGTCAACATTCCAACCTGACTTTTTTTCGTTAAGCTTATTCCATGGTGTAAAATGGCTTGTGATGACAGGTGTGCCTACGCTCAGACTTTCATATATGGCATGACCAAAGTTCTCTCCCAGGGTTGGCAAAAACATGGCGTCGTAGTCGGACAATATTTGTTGTACATGATGTGGCTGAACATCGTTTTTATAGGTAACGGTTACATTGTGTGGCATGTTTTTAATTAAGTCAAGGCAGGTTTGCCAAAAGGCTTCATCTTTGACCGGACCGTAGATATCGAAGGAGATGTGCCGCTGACAGTTCATCAATACCTGAAGAGCTGAATGGAGCTGCTTTTTGGGTGTTATCAGAGAGAGATACACCAGCCGCAGACTGAATTCTTTCTTTGTACTGTGGGATGAGATGTGTTCCAAAGGAAGCTTAGGCACATTGTGCGCAATAACGATGTCTGCTTTGGTTGAGATTCGCTTCATAATGTCTGCCTTCTCTGATTCATTGGTGGCATGCCATCGCACATCCCTGAACTTGTTAAGAAAATTAAGCACATACAAGTACAATTTTTTCTTCAATGGCTTAACGGCAAGTGCACCGTCCTGCAACATTCCTCTTGGGCTGATTATTAATTTTATATTCGTTTTTTGGAAGCTTGAGTTCATCCATAATACTTGATTGAACCAGGATGTGTACAAGCCATTCACATAGACGATATCAGGTTTTATTTCCTGAATTTTTGCATTTAAAACAAACTTCTGTAAATTGGGGGAATCTGTATAACATACTTTTAGTGGCTTTTTAGAGTTGGGTAGCTGTACGGAATTCCATGTATTTACTTCAAGTTCTGTATTTAGTTTTTGACCGCCGAAATCAAATGCGGATGTCAGGACATAAAAATCATAATCTGTCGAAGACTCAAGTGCCGTTATCATATTCACCAAAGACTGTACAGGACCACCTGCTTTATAAGCCGGATAAAAATACTCGTAAATAATCAGTACTTTTTTCATAGTTATGCAGCAATGGATTATATCCTATTGCGGAGGTTGATGCCACCCGTCTTGTAAGCAGGCAGGTACCAGTCTGTGAGAATGAGGAGTTTTTGCATGGGTGCGGTGGAATCAGGGGATTGACGTTCTCATTCAATCATAATCTCAAATATTCTTTGAGTCGGTTTTTGAATATCGGGAAACCAAAGGTTTCTAATACTTGTTTCTGCATTTGTTCAGCCTGGTGGTGTTCATCTGCCAGCGCTTGTTGTAGTGCAGTACGGATTTCAGCCGGATTGTCGGGGTCGATGAGGGTGCCGAGCCGGCCGTGTTGCAGGGCTTCTGTACTTCCGTCTTTGTTGCCGGCGATGACTTTACAACCGCATGCCATGGCCTCGATAAATACGATGCCGAAACCTTCTTTTTTGCTGGGCATGATGAAGGTGTCTGCCAGTAAATAGTGGTCGGTGAGCTCTTCGTCTTTGATGTAGCCGGACAGTGTGACAAAGTCAGTGGCGTCATGCTTTTTGATAACTGCGTTAATCCGCTGCAACTCTGAGTCATCTGTTTTACCACATAAGAGATAATGTACAGGATGAGCGAGTGAAGTATTGAGCTCTTTCATGAGAGCTATAATGGCATCATAACCTTTGAATTTTTCTGTTGAAGCAAGCCTGGTGACCGTCAGCACGACTTTGGTGTTATTGTCCAAACCGTAGCGTTCACGCAGATATACAGGCTTTTCAAAATTGGAAGGTAAGCGAAAGTATGGATCCAGCGTATTGGGAAATAAACGCAACTTGCGGGAATCTATATATGGATTGTTGTGAAGCATGGTACTGCGTGTGTACTCGCTCACTGCCCAAATCTCATCTGCAAGCTCAAGAATTTGCTTCTTTCTTTTAGTCTGTGGTTGCCAGATGTCGATACCATGAACAATCTGTATGATTCTGATTTCAGGATTTATTTTTTTTGCGAGGATACCGATTAATGCCAGATTGATATGGCCCAATATCAGCACCTTGTGTTTTCTTGCTTCTATGACTGACTGCAAAACACACAACCATCTGTTTCCTTTCCAGGCTTTGTAATGTTTTTGGGAAATATACCTTTCATCGCAGTCTGAGTCGTACATAGCACCAGTACGCATATACATACCTGATTCATCTGTGATTTGTCGCAAAGCCATTAGAAAGCAGCGATTGAATTTTTCTATGCCACCGGTATGAAGGAAGGTGTCGAGTGTGAGGAAGAACAATTCAGTCAGAGATTTGGATAATTTATAATCGTATCTTAAAGAGGAGCAAAAAAACCTTGTACATAATCCACACCATGAGTACCGATTTGGTGAATGCGTTGAACCCAGTAAGAACATCTGATTCCACTCTTACAACCATGACATAGATGGAAGGCACCCAAAGAATAAGCGTAGGATATTGTTTGGCCACGACCAAAATCTTTAAAAAAGACCAGCGGAAAAAAAGTCCAAAAAAGAACATAAATATCCAGGCCCCGGGCAGACCAAAGCTGCCATACGCCTCACCAACAGGGGCGACGTTCATACTGGTTTTTGTCAATTTAACACCTGCATAGCGCATCATATTTTCCCTTCCTCCTGAAACAGGTTTATCCTGCCAAAGGAAACGGGGAACAAAACCACCAACTATGGCGGCCGTAAGTGGCTCCGAACCGACATACGGTTGATGATTAGGAATATAATTAATCACTTTCGAAACCAGCCAGCCCTGATTAAATCTTGCCAAAAGTGCAAACAACTGACCTTCATCCTCAAAAACAGCAAAAGGATCTTTCAGTTTCTCACCGATTAAATCAAAAAACAAAGCAGTTTTACTTCCTGAGTAGCCTGTATATCCGGCATATCCGCCCCATGTATTCTTCCTGTACTCATGTTTGACACTTTGCAAAATAATGATCAGGAAAATACCAACTATGCTGATGGTAATTTTTCGGAACATACTGATTTTGCGTTCCCGGACCACCAATACAATCATGGTGGCGAGTATGGAGATGAATACCAATTTACCAAACATGCCGCCATATATAGATATGCTTATGATCATGGCTATAACTACAGCCATTAGCCAGAATTTATTCAGACCATGGGAATAATAGGCATAAAAGGCAGCTACAAATATAAAATTACCGCTTATCTCAAACACTTGACCCAGGGCTGCCGGTACTATTGGCATAAGTACCAAGCTCAATACGCCAATAAGCAGTAAGATCTTACTTATCTTGCCATAGTTCTGATCATTAAGCTTTAGTCTTTCTGTATATTCTCTGGCTGTGAGAATTTTGAGTTTTTTGAACGGAAAATGCAGGCCTGCCAGCATGGCAACTGTGCCCCAGAATACTACCTCGTAGTAGGTATCGCTCGGCACGTACATATATATCAACCACAACTTGGCAAGATAATTTCCTTCATTAAAATAATGGTAAGCAAATATGGGCATCACCAGCCACAACAAGCATGCACCGACACCTATAATCTCAATAATCTGAATTTTTTTACCGAGATTATCCATGAAATACAATATATAGGCACTTGACAAAAATACTGACAATGCCTCATAAGTCGTTAAGTTATACTTTAGGAATAAGGTATAACTTAAGATAGCACTCATAATGATATGTGCGATTCTCATTTTATTGTTCAAGCGTGTTTAAGATTACCAAAGCAGTTATACTATTCACTACGGATACAACAAAAGCATATCAGGAACCGACTTCATAGCAGTACACAGATCATGGCAGGCATGATACTCCACTTTGTGCGCTTGCAAATATGCGTGTTTTTGCGATGGCAATCAGAATTTTAAATGTCTTTTTGCACCTCTGAAAACAGTGTCATAAGGCGGTAAGTCATGGATTTGAGCAGCTAATTTCTTCTCCCAATCTCTTTTAAATGCTATTGCTTTATTCAATACTTTTTCCATTAATTTTTCAGGGTCTTGATTTTTGTTTTCGGCTTTGTTGTAAAATGGAAATAAATATTCCTCAACATCTATTCCTTCCATTTCTGTCAAATACCAAAAGTCGTATAAATCTCTCGGTTCGGTGCGCCCCATTAACGCTGTCATTTTTTCAATCAGTACTTCGGCTAATGAATAACATTGCAATTTGAAATCATCCTCAAGGTCTGAATAGTAGCGATAAATGGTTTTGTATTCAACTTGCGTTTCTAATATTTCCCCTCTTGTAATGTCAATTTTCAAATCACGACTTCCCATATTCCCCTGCAATGAAGCAACATAATCAATGTAAAATTGCGGACTCCCCGATTCATGGGTTGTCCATTTCTTTTCGTCAATACGCATATCCATATTTGCTTCTTCTTTGATGAAATCAAACAAATTGTTGAACTCTGATTTGATTTGTTCGTTCGTTACACTTTCATCCATCAATGTAAAGTCCAAATCTTCCGAAAAACGGTAATCTTCAAAATACGCTTTCTTTAAAACGGTTCCTCCTTTAAAAACTAATGCTTTTTTCAGAATTTCATTTTTTGAAATAGCAAACAATACCCACGACAAAACATAATCTTTTTCAATTTGCCTGTCATTTACCCGCTTAGCTGATGCGATTTTATTTATCTCTTTGGGTTCAATCATTCTAACTGTAGATCGGTGAAAGAATTGAATTACTGTCCATATTCTGCTGAATAGCCCAACGGAAAATCGTTTTGCCTTCTTTAGGATAGGAGGGTTCTAATGCCACAAAGGAATTAGTCCGCAGTTTTTGCAATTTGTCAATTACCGGATTTTCAATTTTCAACAACTCTAACAAAAATCCCAATCGCTTTATAACAGCTTGTGAATTGAAGCGTATGGCATAATCCAGCAATTTCGGATAATCAATTTTGTCTTTTGATTTGTGTATTGCTTTTGCAATTTCCGTTATACCACCGGCATATTGTGGTTTGAAAAGACAATCAATAAAAGTTTTTTCCAAATCAGAACAATGCACTTTATTGAAACTGTCAATCCACGTTTTTTTATTACCGAAAAAATGTTCTTTGTTGTGATAAATGAACTGGAACGGGACACCCTTTACCAAAAGTGTCGAGGGCTTGATTTGTTTGTTTACAACAATCTGCTCTTTCAAATGTGCTTGTGTTGTCAAACTGTGAATTTGCAAAGCCGAAAAATAGCCGATATAATATCCTACTTCACCAACCAGGCACCGTGAAAGCAAATGCCAGTCAGGCATAAAAGCATCGGGGTCTTGCTCAAAAGGAATAACATAATAGAGCCCATCTTTTATCCGCATCAGTAAGCCACGCTTTACCATATTGCTCAACATACGCTTTACAGCATCTTTGGAAGAATCGGAAAGCATCGTGTATGCTTCATCAATTGTGAAGCACTTTTGCTTATACCCGTTCAGATTATCTAACAGAGTAGCTGCTGAAGATGACAGTATTTTATCTTTAATAGCCATTTAGTATCATTAAAACAACATCATAAAGATATGAAAGATAAATTTACTTAACAAGCCAACTCTTATTTTTTGCTTTAAGAATGTTTCCCGTACCTGATAAGAGGCGAAAAAATCAGGACAATTCCATTAATCACACAAAGCGCATTACAGAGTTGCCTGCACAAGCTAAGCTTGAAAAATGCCAGGAATATATATTAGGACAAAGATGGTCCGCTCAATATAGTGATTCGGTTAAGCCCGTTTTCTTTCGGAAAAATGCGCCATAAAATATTTTTGATGAGTTTTTTCAAGGCAAAGCTTTTGATTGCAGGTGGTTTTTAAATTACTTTGGTGTTAAAATTGAGGTTAAAATGTATTCAGTTACTTCCTGTAACAAACAATAAGAACATCAATAGGATGCAATTACTTTCATTAATCCTTCACTGAGAGGCGTCAACTCTCTGTTAAGTACCATTTTCATTTTTTCAATATCCGGCTGCCTTCTGCTCATATCACCTTCTTTGAGTGGTGGCAGGCTTACTATTTTTGATTTAGAACCGGTAAGTTGAATAATGGACTCCGCCAACTCATTGATAGTAACAATCTTATCATTCCCCACATTTACCACATCATTTATATAGAGCTTATCCTCCAATATTTTTAATGTAAAATCGAGATTATCTTGAATATAACAAAAGGTGCGGGTCTGTGAGCCATCACCATATACTGTTATATCCTGGTTGTTTCTTGCAGCATCCAGGAATTTCGATACCACAAAATCTCTGCTCTGTCTTGGCCCATAGGTATTAAAAAAACGAAGTATGGTATAATTCAGACCAAATTCCTGATGATATGACCGGCAAAAACATTCCCCGATATTTTTCACTACAGCATAAGGCAATCGCGAATTTAAAGGCGTAACATGTTCATTTTGTGGCAAATGTACGGGTTCGCCATATACTTCTGACGAGGAGCTATAAAATATGCGCTCAACATCCGTATTTTTTGATAGTTCGAATATGTTTTGCAGACCTTTGATGTCATCAAGAACAAGTTTTGGGTGCTCGAGTGTGCGCAATACGCCTACTACAGCAGCATAATGAAAAACATAGTCAAAATCATTGTACAACATAATGGCACTTATGTCAGCGTAATCGTTGGCATCTGCTTTGATGAATTTGTAATTCGGATGTTGCAGAATATGTTCCTGACGACCTGTCAACATATTGTCTATGGCTGTAACATGATATCGTCCGGTTGATAACAGATGCTCTGCCAACGAACTCGGAATAAAGCCGGCACCACCGGTAATGAGTACTTTTTTCATACAATTAAGAAATTGAATATTAGCTTCATTTAAATCGGAATCTAAGTTTTATTAACTATTCAAAATGAATATTAGAAATTAGTATTAATTGATTTGTTTTTTAATATTTTCAACAATCACGTCAATGGAGTACTGGTTGATTATTTCGAGTGATTCCTTGCCCATTTTCCTTAAATTTTCTTCAGACAAAAGGACTGATTCAATCTTTTTTGCCAGTTCGTTAACATCAGATTTTTGGAAAATATATCCGTTTACTCCATCCTTAACCAAATCAAAACTACTTCCACATGTAGAGGAAATAACTACCGGCAATTCAAAATTCATTGCCTCATTCAAAGACAAGCCCCAGGTTTCCATTTCGGAGCACATTACAAACACATTTGCAATGGCATAATATTTTGATATTTGACTTTGGTTAACAAATCCAGTCAATAACACATTTTGAAGCCCATTCTGTTTCACATAATCCTCCATTTGCTTGCGCAATTTACCCTCGCCCACGAAGATTAAAAGGTAATCCGGATTATTCAGCATTTTGAATGCTTCCAATAAATCAAGTGGCCGCTTCACTTCAATATATTTGCCTGAAAATAAAATAATTTTTTTATCTGAATCTACTTGTAATTCGGTTTTAAGTTCATTTATATTTTTTGAAAATTTTAATTTTTCTGTCTGAAACTGCTTGTTATCAACTGCATAAGGTGTAAAAATATAACGACTTTCTTCATTGACACCGTAGAACTGATAAAATGCCTTATTCTGGCTGCCGATATATAAAAACTTATCTATAAAAAGCTTAAATAAAATATGCTTGAGTATGATTTTTTTAATAAATAAGAGCTTCGGAGATTTAGTCAATTCCTTATGTAAAGGATTTTCAGCTCTCATCCATATTTTCTTACCGAAGAGTTTTCCAAAAATAAAAACAAGCCAATTGGAGCTATAGGACCAACCGTTGACGACGACTATTTTATGCTTTGTTTTCCACAATTTTGTAATGACCGAAGGGTTGAATACATCAAAGAAGCTGTTTGTCAGCGGACCTGATGACCTCCAGTTTTTCAGAAATTCTGACTGATAGCCTTCCAATAAAGGTATGTCCCATTTGATGGCTGTCCCAAAGCCGGCGTCTTTATTCAGTTTTAATGACACATCAGAAAAATAGCAGACTTCAAGATCCGTTTTCTTAGCCAGCTCTTTGAGCAATGGAGAAAAATACTGGATTGGATGAGAGAGGAAGTATAGCATTCAGTATTAATTGTGTTTGATCTAAACAAAGAATCAAGGTAAAAGACTCCCCACCTAAAAATAATTATATTAAAAATATTAAGGTTTCACCTTTTAAAAATCGAAAAAAATCTTGCAAAGACAAAAAAGACAAAAGCTCAATATGAAAAATATTTCCATTGCGTTGAGTAATAATAAAATAGAAATATAATCCCGTTCCAGAACTTAATCTTTTCTTTAATTATCTCAATCTCGAACAAGATATTTCATCGAGATTTTTCTGTCCGAAATATCAACTAATTTTGATTGATTTAGATATTCCAGACAATATGAGTATTTTTATTTTAGAGGTATTTCTTTCGAAAATATACCAAATAACATAAGCATAAACAATGATAACAAAAGACAGAGCGATATAATACAATAAATTAGTACATGAAAATTGCTTTAAAGTTAAATCAAAAAAGCTACAAATGAATACCAATGCAGGTAAATGAATCAAATATAAAGTATAAGATATGTTTGACAAAAACTCCGATAGTTTTGATAGAAACCGGCCTGGCGTTTTTTTTAATTTAGTTATAAAAAAAACAAAAACAGCAAAGGAAATTCCTAGCGTAAAATCATTGAAATAGATTGGAAAATTGGCAAGTCTGATTTGGGTAAGTATGAATATGGTAGAAACCAGTGAAATAATCAGCCAGAACCTGCAAAATTTAACTCGAAATGGAGATAAGTAAAAAACGATTACCCCGAATAACCAAACCAAAAAATATAAAAAAAACGTTTTACCTATAAAATAAGATATAATTAAAGCAAATAAGGCCAATAATAACCTTTTTTTAAATTGATAATCTTTCTTAACAGTAAACAAGAGTTATGGAAATAACATATAATACCAAAATTCATTTGCCAAACTCCATAAGGCTCCATTGCTGCCATAAGTAGGCGATAAAATTCCTTGCAAAAAAAAGATATTAGCTATTGCTATAGATACTGTTGTTTTGTCTTGTGGCATTATGTCAGGCATATATAGGATTTTCCCTAAAACAATATTTGATTCCGGAAAGAAAAATAAAGTCAGATTATCAAATATTGCGCCTAGAACAATCGCAGGTATCAAAACATCCCACAATCTTACAAACCTGCTGAAAATATAGGACGAAAATGACCAATTATTTGCCTTTATTGAATTATTAATCGTCTTTGCGATAAAAAAACCGCTTAAAACAAAAAATATCATCACAGCCTCATGACCAAACCCAGTTATAAAATAAAACGATTTTAACGCTGAACCTTTATGGTTCTGAAAAGGATAACCCATAAAATAAATAGCCCTTAAGTGGCCATAAAACACCAATAAAGCAGCAATGCCTCTTATTAAATCCAGATAAATAAATCTTTCCCGATTCACAACAGCTATGGATTACATTAATTTCTTTATAAATTCGACATACCTGTCGCCATAAGCATCCCAACTCATGTCGCTTAGATTTTGAGTAGATTCTTTCATAAGCTCTAATTTTTCAGGATTATAATAAAGATATTCTATTTTTTCAGCTATTGCTTCAGGTGAACGGATAGGAATAATAAAACCATTTACAGAGTCTTTTATAATGTCCTCACCGCCTGTGTTGGTAGTGGCTATAACGGGAATTCCGCTAGCGATCATTTGTACAATGACCATACTCAATCCTTCCTGAAGCGAGGGTTGAATTCCTATATCGCACTGTACAAGTAATCCCGGCAAATCATAGTGCTTAACATGTCCAAACACTTTCCAATTATCTTTTTTATATCTGTCCAAAGTAGATTTTATTTCATCACTCACATTACCAATCAACCAAAGTTCATAGGAATCAATTGGAATATCTAGTTTTTCTATAGCCTCAAAAAGATAAATAACTCCTTTCTGGACAGTCAGATTACCCAAATAAACGATTCTAAACTTTCGATTTATAGCTTTTGATTCAAGCTCATTCTCAACATGCCTTTGGAAATAACTGGACGTACCATAAGGATTGTGAAATAGTTTCTTTTGATCTACACCATATTCGATAAAGGATTGCTTAGCAAATATTGATGGTATGGAAATATAATCAGCCTCAGCATACTCTTTCAATTCCTTTTCAATAACCTTGGGATGGATTTGAAAATCAATATCAAATTTCTTATATTCATCCTTTAAGATTTCATTTTGATATAAGATATGTGATGACCCTCTTTCAAGGATTGTAAGCTTCCCATCTCTTTTAGCCTGGCGAAGGCTATGCAAAGACATACCGCTCCAGCCGATAAAGATTTTATAGTCTTTCTGAGAACTTATTCTCAATGCTGTGAGTCTGTCATAGCATTCATTCCAAAACCAATCTTTCCTCCATCCCTTGATGCCAATGGCCAGCGGTATGGCAGTATGGATCAACGATGGAGGTATATTCTCTTTATCAATGCGACCTGCCAGTTTCCTGAATGCCTGATTCTTTTGATATGCGTAGGAGGTGTAAAGTCCTGTAAGCATTCCATGGCGATGCAGTTGCTCTGCAAGCGCAAAAGCATGAAATTTCCCGGAACATGATACAATAACACTCATTTCAAGTTGTATATAGGGAGGTTAATGAATTAAATACTCTCTCTGCATTTTTTTTGTAAGAATATTCCTTTGTAATAGAAGCATTTCGTGCATTAATTCGTATTTGTGCAGCTTCCTGTATAGTTAATCCAAGGATATATTTACACTTATCTATTAAATCACGATCGTCTCTATACGTAAATATTTCTTTGCCACTTTCAAAAAAATCATTGTGCTCCTGACTTTCGGGTGCGAGCATAATACCACCACATGCGGGTATCTCAAATGTTCTCATATTATGTGAGTCCACATTATGCGGGCGGAAAATATTGAGATTGATACGGTATTTTCTCATTGCACTCCAAAATTCTCTGCCATTAATGGCATTGAAAATCTGAATATGCTCATTAGCACCTAAGTATTTATCCCAACCGAAGCCAAAAACATCAATAGATATACCCTGTGATGCCAGCAACTCAACTATACGGCTTCTTTCTTTGTCAGGATTACCAATAAATGCCACTTTATGCACTTCCGGTTCCGTTTTGATACTATCGTATATTTCTTCACTCAGCTCAAACCCAAATGGCAGATGAACTGTAGGTATGTTATAGTTTGATTTAATCCGGTGACATAAATCTCTGCTATAACAAAAGTGCAAATCATAAAGAGGAATACATTGCTCAATGTTTTTCCCTCCATTAGCAGCAAAAGTTCTGATAAAAGGATGGTCAGGATTATAATTAACCAGTTTAATGCCCATTTTTTTGATTTCTTTAAGCGTCGCAGGCAGTATTTCTGTGCCTTTAAACACCCACAGGATATCCGGTTTAAAACTCAAAACAGTATCCAACAACAATCTATTGGATGCCCGATAAATAGACATAAATCCAAATTTTCTTAAAATCTTCAGAAATAATGACTTCGCTATTTTCTCATCTATCATAGAATTTGTTGGCAATATTTTAACATCAACTCCAAGCTCAATCAGATACTTACAATAGTAGTTTTCAATTGCCCATATATTATCATTTCCTGTTATGAGGATTTTTTTCATTTTTATAACTATCTTGTAATTGGATTTTATTTCATAAACGCTTCCACAGGATATAACCCGAAGCTATTCCATGTTTAAAATATGCAATCTAAATGAAGCATATTGGTTCTACTAAACATATCTACACAACTTTTTCCAGATAATCTATAACCGGTTGAAAATGCGATTCAAAATTCAAACCGCCTTCAAAGGATTTTCGTGCTTCATCGGAATATAGAGCATAGTGACTCATTATTTTGTTGACAGCTTGATAAATAGAATCAGGGTTCAAAGTGACAGGGAACGCCCAGTTATATTGGGACAAGGTATTTGCAGCACTCGTATTGGCAAGATATAGAACCGGAAACCCAAGAGCAGCATATTCATAGATTTTATTGGAGGCAGTTCCAATAGTGCTATTCATAACATTAATCTCCTCATATATTGCGATTCCAATATGGCAATCAGCATTTGATTTCGGCAAATCACCATACTTTATGTATCCATGAAACTCAAGATTTTCAGGAACTTTCAATTCACCAGCCAGTTTGCACAACTCAATTTTATATCCTTCATTACATTCTCCCTTTAAAACAAGTCGCCAATTTTTCATACCAAATATAGCAATGCTCTTCAAGATATATTCAATTCCGTGGCCTTCACTTACACGTCCCTGGTACAAAATCCTTATCACATCAAGTTTTTTATCTTTTCTGTAAAAAGGATTGTAAAAGGATTTTGCGGGATAATTTGGTAGTACAAAAAGCTTTCCCTTAAATGCTGTCATATTGTAATATTTGAGGCGCTCAGAGGTAGGTAATGAAAAAATATCGAGTTTTGAAAAATTTCTGACTTCTGATTTTATCGAAAACCATCCAATTGAAAATTTCCTAAGCATTTGAATATCGTGAACATCATGACTATGGAACCAGATTTTATGTTGAAATAAGAAAAATGGTCTTACCAAAAAATATGAAAATAATGCAAGATTGTCATACATTAAAAACACTTTCGGCTTATTTTTTAAACCTAATCTCAGCAATCGCCATGTAAACATCAAAAAGAAAAAAATCTTTTTATACAGTCTGGATTGTTCCTGCGCTCTTGCACTCATCAATTTTCCGGAAGGATGTAAATTAACATTTACAGGGTAAGCCCACATACCATCTATATGTGGTCTGTACAACACATCAATGTTCTCAAAACAAGTGCTCAGCTCGGTAATGGCATTGAGCGTAGGCGGATATCCCTGCGGGTCAGTATAAATGCCGATGAGAATTTTTCTACTCATATTGTAAGTGGTCAACAAAAAACGAGAATAATATTATAAAACCGAGCAGGCACCATACACTAAGGCGATTTTCTTTTTCATGATATCAATTCTCTGTTTTTCTCAAGATTACAAAATTCATTTCTGATACCAACACGGCAATCCGGTTTTGCCTCTCAATTCGAAAGGTATTGTCCGCAGTATATGTAGGTAATACCTCTGCAATCATAATAGGCCTGTGATCATTAATCCAATTCTTTAAGCCTTCAATCACCTCAAGTTCTGCTCCTTCAACATCTATCTTTAAAAAAGAATGCTTAATCTTAGGTAAAAAACCATTTACGATTTCACTTTGGGTATTACCAAAGATGAGAATTTTAACATAAAAGTTAAAGCGAAGAACGAATATTACACCTTGCACAAATGTCCAACTGAAGCAGTTGAGTAAAGCTTTTGGCAATACCTTATTAGCGACTGCTTTTTTTAACATTTATATTTCGTCCAAACCATTCTAAACTTCTTTCATAAGTTGGCATAGTATTATCATAAACATCTTTATAATCTATAACAATTTTGTATTGACTAATTGCTTGTCTAATAAGTGTTCTATCATTTTCAATTATTGTCCCATCACCCTCTGTTGGTTTGTACAAAAAAAGTTCGGTTTCTTCGTCAACAGACAAGACTGTATTGTTTTGGTTTCCTGTATAATTATTAAAATATCCCTGAATTGGAGGCAAAATCTCAAATACACTTTGGATTTGTTGTTGAGTTTGTAAATTGACAAGCCTGTAATTTGTAATTATTAATGGTCCACTCCCTTTATTTTTGAGGAATATTCTAATAAAATCTTCACAGTCGAAATAGCCCACATGTAATAATGGTCTTTGTTTTTGTTGGTCAATTTTAAGCTTTGATTCGTTTCTTCTCTCTGAAATCAATCCAAGAAGTAATGTCACTATAATACCAACAAGTGCAATTATTGGCATAAAAGTTCCGTTTAAATAGTCCCCAAAATGTCCCCAAGTTTCAGTGTCATCAGATAGGGATTGTCCGTAAAAATGGATAAGGTAAATTGTCAGCGGTGTCAAGAGTAACAATGCTGAAATAATTATGAATACTATTTTACTTCTCTTTGCCATTAATGGCTTATTTTCATTGTGTCGGGTTTGTCAAAGTTGCCGCTAAGGTTTTAGCAGCTTGGTAAAGGTAGCACTTTTAGCTCAAATGTTGAATAGGATTACAAACTTTCAACTTTGCAGAATCGCTTAATCGAAGCCGTTTCCTGCCACTCTTGCCAAGCTGCCTGTTGTGCGTTCGGCATTATTTGTTCATTACGTTTTCTACTTCTTCTATTAGTTTTTCTTTGTCAGGAAGTATGGTTACATATTTTGAGGCAAATACGTTGTTTTCAAATCCTCCAAGTATGTATTCTGCTGTAATTTCGTCTTTCTCTGCACACAAAATTATTCCGATTGGTGGATTGTCGGTTTCATCATTTACTTCCGTTTTGTAATAGTTCAGATAGGTATTGAGTTGTCCTCCGTCTGCAATGTTTAGTTTTGTTGTTTTGAGTTCAATAAGAATATAGCAACGTAAAATTTTGTTATAGAAAACCATGTCCACATAATAATGCGTGTTGTTTATGGTTATTCGTTGTTGTGAGCCTACGAACATAAAACCTTTGCCCAATTCCAATAAAAAATCTTCAATATGGCGGATAAGTTTAGCTTCCAAATCCTTTTCTAAAATTGGTTTGCTTTCGGGTATTCCGAGAAACTCAAAAACGTAAGGATTTTTCAAAACATCTTCTGCCTTGTTCAGTTCTTGTCCTTTTTGTGCTAATTCCAAAACTTTTTCTTTATTGGCTCTCCCTTGCGAAAGTAATAAACGCTCATAAAGAGAACTGTCTATTTGTCTTTTCAGTTCTTTATATGTCCAAGAAGAATTACTGATTTCTTTTTCGTAAAAACTGCGTTTGTCTTTATCTTCAATAATCAAAAGCTCGCATATATGAGACCACGAAATGTGTCCAGACAGCATCTGGACACTTGGGTATTCGATATAAAACTTCCTCATATTGAACAGATTGGAACGAGAAAAGCCTTTTCCAATTTCATTAGTCAGTTGCTTGGAAAGATTGAGAATAATTTGTCTTGATGTTTGATTGTCAATATTGTTTTTCTGCTCCGTTTCTACGATTTCTTTTCCGATTTGCCAATAGGTAAGAATAAGTTCTTGATTAACTTTTTGATATACGTTTTTTCTTGCATTAAGAACAATGTGCTTAATGCTTTCCAACAAACTTTTATCAATATTATTCAAGGCTTTTTCCATACTGCAAAAATAACAAAATGAAATCAGGTCGTTGTGCGTTTGGCTAACTTTTGTTATTTTCAGTTTTTATTTCAAGAGTGCACATTTCTCTCTGGATATATCTACATTGTCGCTGGATGACCTTATCTCATTGTCATTGTGCGGTTGGGTGTCATACACAGCGGTATTTACTATAAACGGCTTAGAATAGGCACCAGAACTAAAAAGATTTATAAAATTGATTGTCGTTATAAAAGATTAAGACTTGATAGTTGACTCAACATAAATTCATTTTAATTTTCTTCTCGTTACTGTTTTAGCCAACGCTCTATGGTCTATTCAGGCATATTCATTTGTTTTACATAGAAAAGCTTTCTTTTGTTTATACATTTTTCTATCATTTTCAATAGATTATTTACACCTTCATTTAATTTTTCACTAACTTCATATATTGGAATGGTTGCTTCAATGACATCTAACTAAAGATAAATATAGCTTCCCTATTTTGAAAATCCTGCAAAAAATTAGACACTAATCCCTTTAAATCCATACAATATTTTTACCCCGCAAAGATAGCTACTCCCCAGAAATTAAACGTGTCCCGTTTCTCCATTCACTCCACGGTTGTAGATGTGGTAAAAATAATCGGGTTCAATTGATGTATTTCTGAGGTCCATTTTAGTTTGTTTTCAGCCTTGTTTGATGATATTTTGGAGCGTTTTGTTTATCATTGATTAATCAAGATAATAATTTTTTCCAAATCTTTTTCTTCTAAACCAACATACAATGGCAGACACATTACTCTGGACGCCACGGATTCTGATACCGGCATACTGCACCCCTTGGTATAGGCAATGGTATTCAAGGAAGGGTAGAAATAGCGCCTTGGGAATGTCAGTTCCTCTATCCGCTTTTTCTGCAATTCAGGTGCATTAAACCGTGCAATATTTTCTAAGACTCCCCTAAAGAGTGCGGGATATTCTTTGTTCTTAACTTTCCCTGTCATTTCCAGAAGACCAGAAGCTACGAGGATCTAAATCCTGTCCAATGGTCTGTCTTGACGTAATACGTAGCTGGTATTGTTGTTAGAAATTTAAGGTATTTTTTGTTGAATTCATAATATTTTTGGCTGTATAAGGCTTTGACAGGTCTATCTGCTTTCCTCTACCGGTTTATCGTAGAGATATTTGTCCAAATGCGTTGATGCTGTCTCTATAAACCTGCGGTTGGTGAATTGTTTTTTTCTTGCCGCAATCGCCAATTTCTAATAGACTGGCCGAAATATCTTAACTATCGATTATTTAACAAGCGTAAGGCATAATCCGTATATAACTCTGGCTCTAAATGTCCAATATTCTGTTCCAAAAACTCTATTCCTTCTTTGCTCAACCTTCCAACTTTTTTGTATGGTCCCCAATCCTTCAGTTTTATGAACTTATGAGCAGCAAGATATGAGTTAGTATAACCAATTTTATGACCCGACTCAAAATGTTCCGACTTCATGGGTATATTCTGATATTTGGGCGAGGTGGTTATAAATCCTCCACAAAAATCATCATCCGGGTCGCCTGCATAGAAAACAACATAATGAAAAGCCTCATGGAATTTCCGGTTCGTACCTTCCAATATATCGCCAATCGAAAACTTATTTTTAAACATGGTGTATCAGTTGATTAATTCTATATAGGCCACATTGGATATACCTTCACGGCTTTTTTAGCAAGAAAAGCAGGTTTTGTGTCATCCTCCGGATCTAAACCCAAAATGAGGCCGTGTGATACAACAGCCGGCTCATCCAATGGATCATACACGGTAAACAATTCTATGCTTTCAACCACCGAATTATTGATCAGGAAAAGATTATACTTTGAAGAATCCAGGACAGCCGTTTCTTTGGTTGTCAGCTTCGCCAAATCAACAGACAACTTGCCCTCATCCTTCGGTCGAAGCTTAAACACTCTCGAAGTTGCCGATCCGTCCGGGTTGAGATACTTTTTTTGTGGAGAGTTATAGCCCCTTCTGTACAAATCTTCATCAGTAGCTATCCTGTCACCTTTTTTCAATGCAGCCATTTTACTTAAGCCAACTGATGTATCGTATTACATCTTTTTCATCAAAATCCTCCTGATTCGGCAAAACATCATCTTCAGGAATAAAAACGATATTGGTTTTATGGTCGTAAATGATGATTTCAAATGACTTGCTTTTGTTTTTATGTCTTATGTCAAGCAATATTTCTCCATTCGGACCTGGGGCGGAATGATAAATTTTTTGACCATATTTTTGAAGCAATCTGCTTATATACAAAGCTGTTTGAATAACCTTATCAGTTGGTGCCTTAGCATTATCAAAATCCCAGTTGTCTTCCAGGTTTTTATATTCAATAATGTTTTGGATTATTCTGGAATTAATACCGGCATTATTGACAATTACAGACATTGTTGCGACTGTTTCCCGAAACATTTTCCTTGACACCCTATAGCCCAAAGGAGCCAGCAATGCAAATTTCTTGTCCGGCATATCCGAAATATAGCTATTGGTTAAGACTGTCATAGTACGTTTTATTTAATATTTTTTTAAAACTCGCTGAGCAAATATCATGCAGTTCTTCGATCACCTTGTCTGGTTCATCATTTTTTTGGAGCTCTTTCTCTGCCGAGATATTCATTAAAATTGCTTTCTGAGATGTTTTGCTGTTCACTGCCGTAAAAAATTCATGTGTCAAAACAATATTACTTTCCTGAACATAGCTTCTGGTCAATGACATCTGATCAAGGGTCCCTGGCATGTCATAACCATTAGAAATTTTTGTCTGAAGGTTATCTTCCAGAAAGTTCAGAAACCCGGCTTCCAAATCATCAAAAGCATCCATATATAACAAATTAAGCTTGTTGTAGCTTATGGATGCATCATAACTTCGTGTGAGTTGCTTAATTATCCGGTCTATAAGTTTTCTGAAATCTTTCCAGATATAATTTTGCTCAACTTGATGTATCGTCAGAATCCCCGGACCATGATGTACTACCGGCCACGTACCATCATCTGTCCAGTATTGATGAACCGGCTGGCCAAATTCCGGTAATTGCTGCATCGTGTTGAGCCTTTTATGAACCGGAAAAAACTCGCGGATCAATTCTGCAAACTTACCTTGAGCCAGATCAAAGCCTAAATCGAATTCATTCCCAAAATCATCATACTGTGGCTGCCAGTTGATTTCAAAAACGACTTCCTGTAATGGTGCATTCTTTAGTTTAACATCCACGCTCATTCCTGATTATATATGATTGTATAAAGGTAAATATTATTCGCTTGAAATCCTAATAATGCTTGGTATCACTAAAAATATCTACTTCAGCATCAATAAAAATCGAAAACCAGCCCCGGTGCGCTGATCTGACGAGAAGCGTGGCTGGTATGGTTGTTACCAAATTTAAGGTATTCTTTGTTGGGTTCATAATATTTCTGGCTCTTAATAAGGCTTTAAAATGCTACCAACTTTCCTGAACCGGTATATCATAGAGATATTTATCCAAGTGGGCTGATACTGTTTCTATAAACCTGCGGTTGGTGAATTGCTTTTTTTTGCGGTCGTTCCAGGCATTGAATGCTGCAATGATGTCATCAGTATTTTGTGTATTTTTCTTCAGCCTTATATAATCCACACTTGACAAAAGCTCCAGATTGTAAACGGCATAATGACCATCGAGGAACTGTTTGGTTTGATCGACTATTGAGCGGTATTTTTCATGACCCGGCTGTTGGAGATAATCCAGCACGGTCTGTTCTGCATCAGTTATCATGCCGATTTCATCGAATGGCTTCTTGTCTTTAGATTCAAAACCCGTGATGTAAGCTCCGTTGAGATAGTGTAGTACATGCCTAATTTTTCCTGAATAAGGCCCATAAATATGAGGCTGAAAATCCAGCTTAAACTCTTGTTCTGCACCGAAACGCTGCAAAAACCAGCTTATCTTTTCGGCTGCGAATTCAGATACCAACTCCGCATGACGCACTGACTCGTACATTACTGCCAGCAACATTGCCCTTGCAGGAGTGAGTTCTGTATTATCCTTGTTATTGATTTCTTTAATCTGCATATCAGGTTGGTATATAAATATTTCCGCATCTACATTTGAGAGATATCGTTCCATCATTTCCTTTACCCTTGTCCACTCAAGGCCCCCATTGCCACAACCTAATGGAGGAACTGCTACAGAGCGGATTCCCATATCCTGAATGATACGGATGAGTTCTTTGAGGCCGGATTCAATATAGCTGTACTGCGAAGGCAGGCGCCAGTGTGTCTTGGTCGGAAAATTGATGATTATTTTCTTTCCACTCAACAGGGATTCGTCTTCTGTAACAAGTAATACACCCGGCTTGAGTTCATCGTTTTTACATGCCTTCACATATCTGCGATAATTAGCTGGGAACAGGTTTTTGAACTGCAATGCGATGCCTTTACCCATGACACCGACCGTATTGACAATGTTTACCAAAGCCTGTGCCTGGCTTTCCAGTAAATTTCCTTTCACATAATGCAACATATCAAAAATAGTATCCGGAATTGACTACAACCATAGTATCTTCTACTCCAAAGTCAAGCAATATTTCTTTAGCTGCCTCATTGTAAACGATAAATTTTTTGATGAATGTAAATGGTATATCAGCCCTAATCAGGCTCGTATCACCGATAGAGACATAATCAGGGTTTGCACTTGTACCGGAAGGGTGTGATATCCCGTTTTCAAGTATATGCGGGATATTGTCTATTTGTGTCATGCGATAAATTATAGTATGGAAACTCTTTATGTAAACCAGACGCTTATTGGCACTTATGTTCAATTTACTTCAGTCCATTGTCTGGTTCTTTTAATTAATTTTCCATTTAATCTTTTCAACTTACTTTCCAGCCTGATTAGCTTTGTGCTTTTCAGATCCGTTGTATTGACCCTTGTTAAGATGATTCTTGCTTCTACGGAATATTCATTAAAATCCGGGTGTAACTTATCAATTGAACGTTCAATTTGTTCAACTGCTCTTATTAAATCTGACCCTTTAAGTTCTATAAAATATGAGATTTTTTTTGTACAGTTTAATAGTAAATAATCACATCTGGAATCGTCATCATTTATTAAACATCCATCAACTCTATATTTAGATAATGTGTCCAAAGAACTATTTTCATAAACATACTTTGTACTTGATTTTACGTCAGTACAAGCAACAATCCTGTTTGCCTTTTCTGCAAAATCGCAACAGTTTGAGTAAGGTTTGCAAGGCATAGTTTTAAACAGTTTCAAATTGGAATAAAAAATCAAATTCGTGGTTAATTGTACTTGAAACTGAGTCTATCTTCTCTTGCTGTATTATATTTAATTCGCTATCGATTATTTCTTTGGCTTGTCCGTTTGCTACTAATGCAGCGTACACTTTATCACTCCTGATCCATAGATTTTGATTTATTCTGTCTGCCACTTTTGCATTCTCAGAACCAACTTTATTGGCAAGAATTAAATTATTTATCGACGCCAAAATATACGGGCTGTGCGTTGTAATAATTACCTGTGAGTTTTCTACATTAGACATCAAGGCAATCAAGTTTGAAATTTCCTTTTGAGCTTCCGGGAACAAGTGAGCTTCCGGCTCTTCAATCACAATAAACACATTTTGTTTTTCTAAAATAATGATAAAAAGCAAAAGGAGTATCCACAATGACTCTTGTTGTCCTGATGATGAGAAATTTAGCTTCACATATCTGTTTGTATCAAAAAATATTTTCTCTCCGTCTTTATCATATTGGTATTTTCCCTTCAAGATTTTACTAATGATATCTTCCGCCAGTTTTGTTTTATTGTAGTCAATATCGTATTGAGTTAAGAGTCTTCTCTCTTTAATTATGTCCCCAAGAGATTTATTAAAAATTGGTCTTACAATATTGATCTTATCTAAAAAGCTACGCATTAAAAAATCCAGGTTCATTGGGTTAATAAATTGAAGTTGGTCAGATAGCGTAGCCAAAAGACTCCTTCCTGCAGGAATAAACATTAACTCTCTGTCTTCCTGAAAAACCGAGTTACATTTACTTTTTATATTAGAAACAAACTTCCTTTTGTCACTATCTAACTGAATCAGGTCTTTGCTGGTTAACAAAGATGGATTACGTTGACCGATTGAATCGGAGAAATTAATTGCTTCTTTGACGAGGGTGTTGAATTCTTCAGAAAATATTTTACTAAAAATTGGTGTAATGTATTTGTGGTTTGTCTCAATCGTAATACTAATCCAAACCGTTTCAGTGTAATAGTATTTTAGATGAAGTCCATCCAGATGAGTACTTGCACCAAAGTAGTCAAGATATTTTTTTCTGATAGATTTTGCGTAAGTTCCAATAGACTTAGAAAAATCATTTTTGTCAATTGACTCAATAAAGTATTTAACTAGCTCATCGTTTAAAGACTTGAAAAAGAAGATAGTTTTAGCAATCGTACTTTTACCACTTGCCTGGGGACCGATGAGAAGGCTAAAGTCTTTAATGTCTAAATTAAGCTCTTTTATTGGTCCGAAATTTTTTATTTCTATTCTTTGCATTGTTGTAGTATTCAATTCTCAAGGTTAATAAATGAAGAAGTTGCCAGCGTTTTGTAGTGTTGTAATTACTCTTAATATGCTGATATGCAAGTATAACTCTATATTAGAAACGCCAAAACACCATTTGGTGTTTTATGGGTTCTCCCCGCAATTTATAATTCTGTATCATTTTGAATTCTTCTGATCCGCAAGAAAAACAATCTAAAACCAGCCCAATGCTACATCCTCACTTGAAGCATGGCTGGTATTGTTGTTACAAATTTAAGGTATTTTTTGTTGCGTTCATAATGTTTTTGGCTCTTAATAAGGCTTTAACAGGCTGCAGGAATGGATTCCATTATTTTTTTAAATAAAACGCTGTTTCGCTATTATCACACCAACCCTTCTGTCCACTCCTCTATCCGCTCTATTTGTCGGGTGTAGGTGTTGTCAAGTGCGAAACTTATCCTCTTTTTCTGTAGCTCCGGTGCATTAAACCGTGCAATATTTTCCAGGACGTCTCTAAAAAGGGCGGAGTATTCTTTGTGCTCAAGTTTCCCTGTCATTTCCAAGAGACCGGAACCTTCATAAATCGAAATCCAGGTAGAGATGATGACCTTACCGGTACTGAGGTATTCCAGTATCTTGTGGGAGTTTTCCGCATGGTAGTTTTTATTGTCAGGTATGTACACCAGCATGAACGCATCCATTTCTTGCATGGCCTCCGCCAATTGGACTGTGTTTAGCATTCCGTGCAGGACGGTATTAGGCAAAGATTTCAATTTCTCTGCCCATATAAGATCGTCAACATTGTTTCCGGGATCCATTTTACCGAACAGATGAAATTCGTGCTCCGGGTTTTCAGAAATTACCTTATAAAACAATTCCCTGTCTAAAAAGCGAATGAGCAGATTTCCCGAATATCCGATTTTCAGCTTTTTACCAGGTGTATAAGTCTTGGACTGCAATCCGTTACCTTGTACGAAATCATCCGACAATCCATGATTGATAAAATGAAAGTCATGACCTGCGTTCCGGAATTTATCTACAATCACTTTCGACACTGAAAAACCGATATCGGCACCGCGCATATCCGGAGGAAGGTTTTCAAAATCATCTACCGGAAAAAAGATTTTCTTTCGTGCTTCTATTTTCTGAAGCCCATTGAATAACCCGTAATGCCCGAAATCAATGCATATATCTATCCGACCAAGGGTTTTGCGGATGACAGGTTTAATCATCTGCCAGTAACAAGATATATACAGCTCTCTGGCCTTGAATTTTAAAAATTCCGGTAATGGAAATTTTGTCTTCAGTATTTTCAGGGTTGGATTGGAAGAATCAGGTACAATTAGTTTGCTGCCCCAACCAATTCCCTTCTCCGGTGCATTGACGAACAACACATGATTACCCATTTCTGCTAATGATGCAGCATAATGGTGCTTTGATAATTTCAGGTCAACCCATGGCTGTGGTGAAAGTATAAGGATGTTTTTACCTGTCATACATGCAAGGTCTTTTTAACCACTCTCCATAACGGCCTTACCGGTGAAAGAATAGGATACTGTGCCCAAATACTTTTCTCTGTTTTAAAATCCTGATGTTTTCTCACAGGGAGCTTCATGATTTGATCAAACTCTTGTTCGCTCAGGTTTAACTTTTTTAATACAAAGTCATAATCTTGTCTGAATTGCTGCTCATCGTAAATAGGCAATTTCAATTCATCAAGGGCTGTTTCTTTGCTTATCTGTTTAGAAAAAATAAGGTCGGATAGATGGGCTTTCCTCTTATCTATTCTAAATTTAGTCGGTAAAATATAACCCTGGTAAAATCTTGTCCAAATAGACTCATAGTGCTTGCCGCCATAGTCTTGCCAACCCAATTCAGTAGTAATGACCTCCTTTACTTTTTCTTTATTGTAATCGATGTAATTAAGCGGTGTGATGGTTTCTATTCCTTTTGCCTTGTAGTATTTTTTAAGTATTGTATTGAACAAGGGAAAAGTTTTTAAAGGAAGTGTACCAAATTTTTTGTGAATATCAAGGATATTAACATGATCACCTTTATTCCATATCCATGATTTAGGCAATGTAGCTTCAGTAACAATATTACTGCCACTCAGTATATATTTAATGTTGTGCTTCTTAGCCAGCTTGTACATTGTCGTAATGATAGCATGGTCAGTAATGGCCTCGATATCCACCACTGAAGCCTTTAGATAAGACAGTTGAAGGTCTTTGAATTCATCCCATTCGACAACCAGCGTGTATAAATCAAAGCCCAATTTCGAAATGATGTTCTGAATGTTTTGATTGGCTGTCTGACTGTTCCATCCGTTATCAAAGTGTACGATTAAAGGGTTCAGCCCGAGTTTTTTTGCCAGATAACATACATAGGTACTGTCAACACCTCCGCTGACACCCGTAATGCAATCATATTTTTGCCCTTTAGATTCTGATTTTATCTTATTTGTTATTTCCTGAAGTTTTCTTTCGCCATCTACCCCGGTTAACACATGTACAGCTAATTTATTCTGAAACTCATAATAATAATTACTAATCCCATTTTCATCAAATGTAATATCCGGGTCGGCAATAGTGTCCATTACCGATATTTTGCACTGTTGGTATGGCCTCCCGTTGTTGATTGCTTTATCTGCCTTCAATTTTTCCTCCTCGTAAGGAAATATAGATTTATTCATATAGCACTTTGTTTAACATGTTAAAATTATCGATACTTTGACAGTATTTCTTTCAATGCACCATACTCCGGATAACTGATCAACACTGCCTGATGGGGGCGTTGGAACACGAACATGCTGCCGGCTGCTACGGCACTCGCCCCACTACTAATAGCTGCGCGGAAGTCCTCCAGCCCTGACGCTCCACCTGCCGCTATGACCGGTATTTCTACCGCGTCGGCTACCGCTTCTATAAGCTTAAAGTCATAACCTTTGTAAGTGCCGTCGTGCTCTATAGCGTTCAGTAACAATTCGCCTGCACCTGCTGCCTCCATTGCCTTGGCAAACACTACAGGATCAGTGCCTGAATTGTTCCTGCCATTATCTGTAAACACACGGTACTTACCAAACAGGTTTTTCTTCACGTCTATCGATACCACGATGCTCTGGCTGCCGAAGAAGGCTGCTGCCTCGGTTATCAGCTCCGGCTGTGTGTGTGCTGCCTTGTTGATGATGACCTTTTCGATACCGTTGAAAAGTATATCTTTTATCTGCTGAATGGTGGTAATGCCACCTCCGTAAGCCATAGGCATAAAGGCTTCTCCAGCAATTTCAGCTATTCTGGCTATATTCGGTGAACGGTTTTCTTTCGTCGCATCGATATCCATCATGACAAGTTCATCTACTTCTTTATCATTGAAGATTTTGACTGCATTAATCGGATCTCCAACGTATTTGTAATCTTTGAATCTTACCGACTTCACCAGTCCGTCTTTGTGTATCAGCAAGCTGGGGATTACTCTTATGGCTGCCATCTGTGGATCAATAATATTTGACGAAGTTTTCCAATAGTTTCATGCCGAATTTGTGGCTTTTCTCAGGGTGAAACTGCACTCCGAGTATGTTGTCATGTTCAATTCCTGCTGCAAATTTATAACCATAGTCTGTGTATGCCAAGGCGTCGGACTCGCTTTTTAATTGCAGGTGGTATGAGTGTACAAAGTAAAACCGTGGATCGTGTGGCATGCCGGCAAACAAGGCAGATTTTTCGTAGCCATGTATTTCGGACCAGCCCATGTGCGGAATTTTAAAATTTTTCCCAAGTCTATTCCTGTTAAATGCAACGGTGTTTCCTTCTATCCAGCCAAGTCCGGGTGTGTTGCCTTCCTCACTGCTTTGGGTAAATAGCTGTACGCCGAGACAAATACCCAATATCGGCACTTTTTGCAGGCATACACGTTCATGGAGCACATCTATGAGCCCGCTTTTTTGTAGTTGTTGCATACCATAATTAAAATGACCCACGCCCGGCAGAATCAGTTTATCAGCCTGAGCAATATCTTCAACGTTGCCCGAAATCTTAACCGGTACTCCAATACGTCGAAACATATTTTGGATAGAGAGCAGGTTGCCGGTGCCGTAGTCTATTAGGGTGAGCATGGAGGCTGGTTTATGTTCAATAAATTGTAACAGACATTATGATTCATTATTTGTCCACTTTCTTAAACTGTTGGGTAAGTGATGGTGTCTATCACCGCTATCTATTACAACTGATAATGGCGGCTGAATTTGAATGCTTTGTCTTCTTTCAGAGCCTGTTCGTTGTAAGGGGATATTACGTTGACCATTATTTGGTGTTTTTTAAATTAATTCTATTTATTATTTTAGTCTTTGTTATCATACTCGACAATCAAATTATACTTAATTCAGTATTATGATCAACAACTAAAACTATTTTTTCCCAAGATTAAATTTTATTTTTAGCCAATCAATTAGCTTTCTTCCAGGCTTCCCTGATGCCGCGATTAAAAGCCTTTTGATTTCTTCAAAATTTTTTATTTGCACTATTAAATCAAATAACAACTCTATTTTATTAAACTCATAATATTTAATTTTAGGCATTATACTATATAACGCAAGTCCTGAAGAAAAATAATATGACCTTACAAGGGTGTCATTCCTGTTTTGTGCAAATAACTCATTAGCGACCCTAAATCCATCAAGGCTTCTTTTTTCATTCGAGACCATGCTATGCATACCACTTCCATGCATATTGTATGCACCTAATACATCGCGTAGATAGTAACCATTTCCTTTCTTCAATAAATGATAAAACACCTGGGTATCACTGGTGTATCTGTAATTGGCCAATTCTCCCAAGTCTAATAATTCAGTCCTAAAAACCGTAGTCAAAGTTTTGGTATACCAATCCTGAAAAAACATTTCAATCGTTATATCAAAACCCGCATCGGTCATCATGGAATCATCCGGAGATTCTTTCAAAACTGCATTTTTCTCACCTGTCACAGTATTGACTGACATATACCCGCCACATACCAAACTGTACTCCTCATTCGCCTCCAAAAAATCCACCTGCTTCTGCAGCTTGTGCGGGTCTGTCCAGTAGTCGTCGCCTTCGCAGAGGGCTATGTATTTACCAGCACATTGCTCCATACACCAGACAAAATTAGGTGCTGCTCCCATATTTGTTTCATGGGCAGTAAACCTGATGGTGAAATTATCAGGCTTTCGCTGTAAGCAACGCTCAATGACCTTGACAGTACCGTCGGTCGATTTGTCGTCAGAAATAACGAGTTCGACATCAAAATTGCACTGTTGTATGAAGAAGCCGTTCAGACATTCTTCGATAAAATCCTGATGATTGTATGTAATGCAGGAAATAGAAACTAATGCTTGCTTCATTCTTTTTCAATTTGTGGAAAAAATACACTATCATTTGCTTTTAAATCCTTAATTGTTACAACATTCTCCTTTACCTGAATCCTGTCTGCCTCCAACCATTTCACTATTTGCTCAAGCATATTTAACTGTTGATCTAAAATGCCATCATAACCATACTTTTCAAAAAAATCTCTGTGCACTACATTCTGCATAATGATTAGGCCAGTGTCAATACCTGAATCGATGAAGTGTGCAGTATTCCCATACAAAAAAGCATTGGCATTTCTTGCCTGATCAATTGCCAATAAGCCCGGATAAAGAGGCAAAATTGCCGGATGGAAATTGATGATTTTATTATGATATTTTTGTAATAAATTCCCTTTTAGAATATGTTCTCCAAAACAAAAAAGATAATCAATGTTGTTGAGAGTCAATTTGTCAAGTATAATATCAGATAAAACTATGTTTCTTGCTTTATTTGTATCTGCCAAAATGTTATAATCAAACTCTATGTATTCGCAATTTTTCCCTTTAAGCAAGGCTTGTAAATCTTTGTTTTGCAGATTATCACAAAGCACAAACACTGTTGATTGAAAAACAGATTCTCGATTGAGTTCTAATAATTTTCTTATTCTTCCGGCTCTTCCTGAGACATAAAAAGCTATTCTCATGACAATAATTCAAATTTACCCAACATTTTTTTCACTTCTTCCTTACTATTGAACATCAGCACATCCAGGATGGAAAGCCACGGGACAAATTCGTTATCGAATCGTTTATTTCCCTTTCTTCAAACTACTGATAATAAATTGCTCCAATTCTTTTTTATCCGGCAGTTCAACCAGATACTTAGAAACAAAGATTTTATCTTCTATTCCGGCTGTTGCAAATGCAACATGTTCCGCATCCTTTTCAGTACAAAGCAATATACCGATTGGAGGATTATCTCCTTTATGCATTTCATAATACGAATCTGTTATTTCCAATTCGGGGGTTGATAACTCCCGATTCCCATCTTTTTCCAACTTAGCTGATTCGGGGGGCAATAAACCCCGGATTGAATGTTGAGTAATAATGTAGTGAAAAGCAGAACGGTAACTGAGATAAAACTGACGAAAGCGTCTTAATTCTCTCTCATCTGTATTCGGGATATGTATGTTTTTTAACTCTTGTGCAATATTAAAAAGCAATTTCTCCCCATATCCTGCTCTATCACTGCCATTTTGTTCAAACTCAACTATGTAGAATCCAAAAAACCAATTTAGTATAGTTAATGAAGTGTTTACTGCACGAATTGCATTTTCGCGTAATCTGTGATTGACTTCATGTAATTGAGATATAAGCTCTTTGAAATTCATAAAATCAGAAGGCTAAACTAATTCAAATTGAGTTAACATTTTTTTTACTTCCTCCTTACTATTGAACATCAGCACATCCAGGATAGAAAGCCATGGGACAAATTCATTCCCAAACTGCTTATATGCTATCGGCAGAGATTTAATAAACTGAAGTTGAATAACTTCTTTGAAAAATTCTTCTTTTGAATAAAGTTCTTGCCCTCCAATAGCATTGATGTATTTTTCAGCATTGATCTTCTTGCAAATAGCCTGTAACCGCTCCGCCTTGTCCAACCCTCTTGATTCAGGGAAATCCGTTGAAGATGTGTAAAATCTTGTCGTAATGCTTAAATAATCCGAAACTCTGACGATGCTTTCCTTTGCCAGTTCTGCAATATTGGTGTATTCCTTTTCAAGAATCTGTGCAGTCAGCGGAAATATTTCTTCAAAAAACGGTGCTTTTTTATAGGCGAGCTCAATAGTTTTAATCAGATTTTTCCATTCCTTGCCAACTAAGTCAATTTCTATTTCATTTATCAATTTGTTCTGGCTTGCTTTCGTCAATGGCACCGTGAAATATCTGGCCTCACCATTTATCAAAATCCGGTTTCGGTTGATCCATCCGCGGTTGATGTAGTGCACATCATCATAAAACACAAAGGCATCCACAGCATACACCATCTGGAAGTAGCCGATATACGGCATAAAATAAGGCTGCATGATGGCTGCTGTCATTTTATTCCAAATTTATTTTCCAACTACCTGATTTTGCGGAACCAATGTACATAATTTGATTATTTTTTTTCATTTTCTCAATATCTCTAATAATTGTCCTTTTTGTAACACTTAGTATTTCAGCAATTTGTTCTGTTGTAATGGTTGGTGTTTCTCTCATTAAGCTCAAAATTCTAGCACTTCTTTCGGTGACATTTTCGGTGACATTTTCGGTGACACGCTTTGCTGAGCTCGTTTTTTGTTCCGTATAAGAAATAGTAGCCATAAACCCTTTGCCGATTTCTTCGTATTCAACTTTCATAGTCGGATAATCCTTTATGGCTTTTCTTATACGCATAAAGCCACTCCCGTATTTTTCAATATCTCCGGTTAAATAAATTTCCTTTAAAATTGTATCGATTGCCTGACAAACAAAAGTAAACATAATATTCTGCCTGCAATACTTGCAGATATTACTTTTGACTGCCCACACTTTATTATCCGTTTCACTTTAATCAAATCGTTCATTATTTAGCCTGTTGTTTACTTATTTTGTAACATAATATCCGCCTGTTTTTGCCGCCCCTCTAAACTCAATTTTATTTTCTTCCCGTAATTGTTTAATCCAGCGTTCTACGGTTCTATTAGTTACATCAAAATGTTGGTATAGCCATTTAGCATTCATTCCCGGATTATTCCTAACTAAATCTAATAAATCGTTTACACCGACATTTACACCGACATTTACACCGACATTTACACCGACATCCTCTTCAGTCTTTATTCTTTCATTAAACAGTATGACCCGAAAGCCATTCATTGCTTCTTCAATAACAGGTGCAACCACGCCATAATCCTTACAAATATTTTGTATGCGTAGAATTCCGGAACCGTAACGTTCTATCAATCCTGCTTCTTTAAAGGCTTTAGCAATCAGTTTGTTTCTTGACTTTGAGGTATAGTTTCCGGTAAGTAAATCTTGGATTGTAATACCACCAAACAATTTTCCGGGGTTATAAAACTCAATTCTGTTATCAAAAATTTTAATCACACTACCCGAACTGTCCCGATAATCACGGTGTACAATCATATTGATGACCACTTCTCGAATAGCATCTAATGGATAGTCAAAACGTTCGGTGCGCTGTGGTTCGCCTGTAATAATATACTCCACCATTAAATGCTTTTTGATAAAAGCGATAATCTCATCCACTTCTGTAAACAAATCAGTATTGTGTGATATGGAATCAATAATGGTTATATCACTTTTAAACCGCCCTATCTGCACATCGCTTATTGGGCAATAGTCCGAAACAAACAGCAAATAAGCCCCAAAGCTGAGCTTTCCATCTCTAAGCATTTCCATTTTTGACAGAAAATCAAGCGGAGCATAAGGGATGGGAGTTTCGGTTCGTTGTTCAATTTTTCTAATAAACCGATTGACTTTATCTAAAGAGATATTTTCTAAAGAATGATTAGGGTCTGTATAATAATCCCAACTTGTGTTTATTGTTTTTAAATGCTCGTTGGCTATTTCTTCTACACTCATCAAATGATTTGAATTGCCTACTCGTTTATAGCATTTTCCTTTTAAAGAAACGGGTTTTATTGGATATTCTTGAATCTTAAATACGACAATTGTTTTTTCATGCTCCTCCGTTATTGCTACATCAGGAATAATAACGGAAGCTGTTTTGTTCTTTATTTCATTAATCCAATTTTGTACCGTTTCTTTTCCTAAATTTATTCCTGTAACTTCTCCACTGTCCGAAATCCCTATAAAAACTTCTCCTCCCTTTGTATTGGCAAATGCCACCAAAGAAACAATTAGCTCATCGCTAAATGAAGTTTTAAATTCCACCGTTTCGCTTTCGCCTTGCCGGATAATATTTTGGAGCAGTCTGTTTTCCATCAATTCATTAAGCTAACTATTTTTTCCAACACTTTCTCTTCTAATCCCACAAACAAAGGCAGGCAAAGAATTCTACCGGCAATACTTTCAGAAACAGGCATGGCTTGTCCTTTTGTGTACTCAATCGTATTTAAAGAAGGATAAAAATAACGTCGTGGAAAAATGTTGTTCTCATTCATTTTTTGCAATACATACAATAACTGTCTTTCGGTTTCAAAAATTACGGGATAGTAACTGTAGTTCCAATCGGTATTTTCCCTGATTTTCAGCTTCTGCAGGCGTGAGAAATCGAGATGATTGTCGTAGTAATCACACACTCTGCGTCTCTCAGCTAGTATATTATCCATGTAAGGCAGTACGGCCAGTCCCATGGCAGCCTGGAGTTCGGAGATTTTGGCGTTAATGCCGAGTCCGTGGAATGCCAGCGGTCCGTTGTGCCCGAAGTTGTGGCTGTAGAATATCTTATGGCGCAGTTCGGCATCGTTTGTGAATATGGCACCACCTTCGCCGGTGTGGAAGAGCTTGGTGGCATGAAAGCTACAAGTGCTTATATCACCATATTCGAAAATGCTTTTGTTGTTATACCGGACTCCAAAACAATGAGCAGCGTCATATATAACGAACAATTGATGCTTCCGTCCGATGGCTTCTATTATTTCAATATTACATGGATTGCCAAACACGTGTGTTGCCAGGATACAGCTGGTTTTATCTGTAATAGCTGCCTCTATTTTGCTTTCATCTATGGTCAGGTATTCCGGGTCGATGTCCACGAAAACCGGCGTACAATTCTCCCAAACGATGGATGATGTAGTGGCTACGTAGGAGAAAGGTGTAGTGATGATTTCGCCACCCTTGCCCAGCAGCTTGAGTGCTATCTGCAGGGGTACTGTACCGTTGTTGGTGATCAGTATGTTGTCAACTGTCAGATATTTTTGCAGCTTTTGTTCGAGTTCCCTGACAAGCTCACCACGATTGGTAAGCCAGTTGTTGTTATAGGCCCTTTGTACCTGTGCCTGATATTCTTCAATAGGCGGCAGAAAGGTTTGGGTGACGGCTATCATTTGTTTACTTTCAGTTTTCATAAATTTATTTGTGGGCAGTCTGCCCTGCCATTACTATTTCATTCTTCCACTCAAACTGTGGCCTGATGTAGCCGGGCTCCCTGCCCATGTAGTCACCCATCTCCTTGCCGCCATCTACTACAGAGAAGGTAAAAGTGTCTCTGCGTATAGGCCCGCCATGCTTTTTGTCTCTCACCATCAGGAAGTGCAGCGTAAAGTGCCCCGACTGAAAGAATCCTGCCGGCACTTCGCACGTAGCCTTGTTGATGCCCTGCCTGAATATCTGCTCCGTGCCAAACGAGAACATCGTTTCGCCCATTTCGTTCGACAAGTGGTAGGTGAGGTGGTAGCGGCCTGCATCGGGTGTCAACATCTCGAGTTCGGTCTCTATCAATATCGGCTCGCGGTCTATAAGTGGATCATCGATACTGCCACCTGCATTCCGGGCGCGTATGGCGTTCAGTTTATATACTCCTTCTTCATATATGTCGTCGTAGTATTCATAATTCGTACCGCCGCTTTTACTCGCCATATACTCCGATATAGCATCGGTAGCCGTGCCGTCGTAGATAAGCTCGCCCTTGCGTAGCAGTATGCCCCTGTTGCACATAGTACTCACAGCCGATAGATTATGACTCACGAACAGCACCGTCCGCCCTTCATTTTTACTTACATCTTCCATCTTGCCGAGGCATTTTTTCTGAAACTGCGCATCGCCCACTGCCAGCACCTCGTCCACCACCAATATCTCGGGCTCGAGGTGGGCAGCCACCGCAAAAGCGAGGCGCACATACATACCCGACGAATAACGCTTCACAGGCGTATCCAGGAATCGCTCCACCTCCGCAAAATCGACTATCTCGTCAAACTTCCTCTTAATCTCCGCCCGGCTCATACCCAGTATAGCACCATTGAGGAACACGTTTTCGCGCCCCGTGAGTTCCGGATGAAATCCCGTACCCACCTCCAGCAGACTCGCCACCCTGCCATTGAGTTCTATACGTCCTTTCGTAGGTTCCGTTATGCGTGACAGCAGCTTGAGCAAGGTACTTTTGCCGGCACCATTACGACCGATAATACCCAATCTGTCGCCCTGTTGCACCTCGAAGTTGATGTCTTTGAGTGCCCAAAACTCCTCTCTGCTTGTCTCAGTGCGGAGGTTCTTCGGGAACGAGAATATCTTCTTCGCCTTGTTGGTGACCACATCGCGCAATGCGGTATACCGCTCCGTACCTTCGTGCAATATGGTATAGGATTTCGACAGTCCTGTTGCTTTAATGATGGACATAAATGTATGGTTTGGTAAGTGTTTTAAAATGTGTGTTTGGGCGTGTCCTTGTCAGGCGTTTTTTTAATGGTGAATGGTGAATTATGAATGGTGAATTTATGAGATACCTGGTCTTTTATTATTTCCTTTCGAAGTCAGAATAATCGAAGCAAGGATTTTCTGTATCTCATCCAACCCTTTGACAATATCCCGATATTGTATTTCACCAATATACCCGGAACGAAAAAGCAGTTCAAGCCAATAAGCTGTTTCGTTTGCCTCCTTTTGAGCTATGGCCAGTTTGTGGATGAAATCCGATTTACTCTCTGCATGCTCCGACTCGCGAACCATTGCTCCTATAGATGTCCCGCTTTTCATCACTTGTTTACTTAGTATATATTCACGCTTCTCATCATTCAAAAAGCGGTATAGTTTAATAATGTCCAATGCAAAATCAAAACTCTTTACTTTAATAATGTTCTCTTTCAAAGTGTTTAATTATTTTTTTATATATTAATTCCCCCAAAACCTATCATTTATAATTTATCATTGATAATTCATAATTGTCTTTTTGCTGTGGACAGGCGTTTTTTTAATGGTGAATGGTGAATTATGAATGGTGATTCGCTCAAATTCATCATTAATCATTCATAATTCATAATTACCTTTTTGCTGTGGACAGGCGTTTTTTTAATGGTGCATGGTGAATTATGAATGGTGATTCGCTCAAATTCATCATTAATCATTCATAATTCATAATTACCTTTTTGCGGTGGACAGGCCGTTTTTTTTGTTTTGCTATTTTTGAGATTTTTATAATCGAACAATTTTCATTCCTTGTGCCTTCTCCGGATTGGAATCAGGAAAAGGTGGCGATAGCCGAATGAGGTAAAATGCGGTGTTGGCTGTCTCGTTATCAGCTAAAATCTTTATTACAAAACGCATATCCTATCAATAAATCTTTTTGTCAATATTGGTTTTTCGTACATAATCACTACTCTCGAAACAAATCCGCCCAAGGATGATCGCCGGATGAATCCTGTATTCTACAGAAAATTCATAAATTTTTTCGTCTGTGAATGGTGTGTAATTCAGTTTCATATCTTCCCAACATTCTCTTGAAATCAAAGCATCCTGAGCATAAGTATTAGCTGCATGTTCTGTTTCATTTTCATCCATTTCCGTTAAATCAAGGAACTTTCCTTCTTTATTCTGGGCTAAGTGCAATGCAATATGACCCAATTCATGCAAGACTGTAAAGGCAAAATTATCTATCCTGCTATGCCGCAATGTCAAAGCGATTACAGGATTATTTTCAGACCAAAACGAATAACCATCTATTGGAGTTTTCTCCAATTTGTCAACCAACACGAACTTAACTCCATACTGTGTCAGGACTTCTTCAACAGATATGATTATATCAACATTATTGTAAAAAATTTCTTGCAGTTCTTTTTTCAATTGAGGCAATTTGTCAAACTCGAAGCTATTCGTCAACTTCTTCCTGGCATCATATTCCACCAGAGCAATCCAGGCTATCATATTTTTATCGTCCACCTGCAATTTGGTGCTCTTCTTGAAGAAGGCAAATTTTTTGTCTTTATACTTATACTCCAATTCTTCCAACGACTGTACATCGTAGATGTCTTGTATGATGGCAATATTTGAAGAAAGCTCATTGCCCAGATAGCCTTTTTTCTTAAACTCTTTTACAGGAACGTACAAGCTTACAGTATTCCAGATATCTATCAATTTTAATTTGCTTTTGTTCTTCTCTTTAGCTCTTGCAGTATCTATTTCATACTGTGACTGAAACCTCATCCAATAATCGGCCGGGATACCGAGTGCTTTTTCCAACAGAATAGAGATATCTGCCGTAACAGGTCTTTTACCTCTGATGATTTCATTTAAAAATGAAGGCTTAACACCCAATAGAGTGGCCAACTCTGTTTGTGTAATATCATCGCGTACTTCCAACTCATCCCTGATCAATGTACCCGGGTGTGTTGCTTCAAATGGTATTATGGTATTTGTGGTCATCACCTTCTATTTTTTAAGAATAGTGGTTACTTAAATCTACAATTTCACATATAGTGATAGTGACGGTTCCTTCAGTTTTCATGGAAGATACAAATTCAACCCTGTATTTGTCATTTACCCGTACAGATTCCAGACCTTTTTTGTTCCCCAACAATTTTTTATAATTCAAACTTTTAATAGGGTACAAGTCTTCAATCCTCTTTGCTGCTCTTAGCTTATCAATGGTGTTCTTGTATCTTATGACTACATCTTTTTGAAAACTCTGTTTTTTAGCTGAAGTTTTACCGTTTTCATATAATTCCCTTAAATATTCCTTCGTAAAACTTATATCCATCTACCACAGGCAAAATTCCAGAACACAAAGATACACAAAATCGTTCAATAAATTCACTATTTTAGTGAATTTATTTTAAAAAACAACAAACAATTTGAGTCAAAAACCTTTAAGCCGCTCAAAGTAGAGTTGACAAACATTCTCACAACCGGTATTTGCCGGTTGTCAAATGACATCGGCGAAGGTTTTTTCCATTTTCCTGAACTGGTATATGCCGAGGAAGAGGAAGAGCACCACTATACCGAGGCTGAGGAGGAAGCCGGGCCAGTAGATGTGGCTTTGACCGCCGAGTATGCACCAGCGGAATCCGTCGATGACGCCGACCATCGGGTTAAGCGAATAGAGTAGTCGCCACTTTTCGGGTACGACGCTGCTGCTGAACCCAACGGGAGATATATACAAGCCAAACTGTACCAGAAACGGCACGATATACCTGAAGTCGCGGTATTTGACGTTGAGCGCCGTGAGGTAGAGGCCCAGCCCCATGCTCGCCATGAATGCGATGACAAGGAATACGGGCAACAGGAGGATATTCCAGTTGGGTGCGTACATATAATATATCATGAGTCCGACAAGGATAACGAAGGATATGAGAAAATCAACGAAGCTGGTGATGACTGAGGCTGTCGGTATGATAAGCCGCGGGAAATAGACCTTACTAATGAGGTTGGCGTTGCCGACGAGGCTATTGCTGGCCTCGCTAAGGGCGTTGGAGAAGAACTGCCAGGGCAACATAGCGGCATAGACCATGATAGCATAAGGGGCAGAGCCTTCGGCAGGAAGTTTGGCGATATTGCTGAACACGAATGTAAAGATGATCATAGTGAGTAATGGGCGGAGTACACTCCACAGCACACCGACTACGGTCTGTTTATACCGAACTTTGATGTCGCGCCAGCTAAGTATGTAGAACAAGTCGCGGTAACGCCAGAGGTCGGCCCAGTAGTTTTTCTCTGTCTGGCCGGCTTCGATGATAAGGTGGTTGGTTTTCAATATTCTTTATTTTAGTGATATAGGTTTTTGCTTTGCTGACTTAGGTGGCTTTGCAGTTCCTCATCATGCCACCCCTTCAGGGTTTGTCCATCTTCGATTGTTTTTTCTACAATCATGTCATCCCTTTGGGATTTTATTGTGTCGGGTAAGTTGTCTGATCATTTAAGGCTCTTAAACTTCGAACGCATCAATAATGTTTTGTGGGGTATAAACGTGCTCTGAAGCTAAATCCTGTCTGGTTTTTAAAAAAAGTGCAGTGATAATCTTTTTCTTTTTAGCAAAGGGTAACTGTACTGCTTTTTTAAGTAGTACGTTGGTGAGTTCTGTTTGATTAATTTCTGTATCGTTCCATTTACATTCTCCAACCAACAAGTATTTTTTATCAACAGATTCGGCTACAACATCGAATTCAATTTCGGATTCCTTATTGGGCGTTCCCCACCATCTTGAGGCAGATTTAAATACTATGTTGTCAATATTTAAAAACGGAACTGCCTTTCGGCATATTCTTTCCCAATGTGTCGAAACATATTGGTGCAGCTGTGCCAAAATCAGTTTGTTGACATTCGCCGTCTGTCCAATTTCTATCAGGGAACGATTGGGCACTACAAAATTGAAGTAAAAATCCATAAAAGGGTCGCTTATTTTGTACAGGCTTTTTTTGCTATTTTTTTCGTTCTCATCAAATGGTGTCTCTCTTTCTATGTAGCCTAATTGTATTAGTTTGTTTAGAGGGGCAGAGAGATGGGTTGCCGGTTTTTCAATTCTGGAGGCAATTTCGGACAGGCGATGACTGCCCGAAGCAATAAGCGACAGCAAGGTAAACGAATGTACTGTATCTCTCATGTCGTCTAAGAAAAGATGTACAGGCTCATTGTATAAAATACCATGTGAGCTAAATACATGGTAATTCAATGCGCTTAGTAAATCATCCTCTTTCGTTCTTAATTCCCAATATCTCGGGATACCTCCCCATATACTGTATTCGGTTATGGTGTCAATTGCATTTGTGTTTAAAATCTTTTGAAGGTAGAAAGCCGGAATGGCCTTTATTTTAATGATTTCGTCTGCCCGGCCATAAAGCGGAGCAGCGGCATTCATTACCAAATTGTGCATAAGTTGTTGCGCGGAGCCACACAATATAAGGTGGTAATTTAGTTTTCCTTTTTCTTCCCAGATTTTTTGAAGTATGGACGGAAGTTCTGATGAGTTTTTTACAATGTACGGGAACTCATCTATACAGATGACAGTTCCTTTTTTAACTCTGTAATTCAGGTTTTCAAAAAATGCTTCCCAATTGGGATACACAAGTTTGTCGAAACCCTTGATATGTAAACTGATTTGTTTTGCAAAAAGCTCTATTTGTCTGCTGGTTTCAGACTGGTCGGCCATGAAGTAAATGTCATTCGTCGTTAATACTTCTTTTATCAGCCTTGATTTCCCTATTCTCCTCCTTCCGTATATGATGGTCAAGGTAGAAGTAGGGCGATTGGTCGTATTTTTAAGCCTTAACAATTCCTGTTTTCTGTCAACAAATCTCATTGTCACTTAATTATGTTTTACAAAGATAATGTTTTATAAACATAATTATTTTGATTTTTTTGATGTTTGAACTAGTACGGACTTCAAACCACCCGCTCAGGCTATGCTGACCTCAAGCCGGTCTTTACCGGTGAATGGTGAATGGTAAATGGTAAGTGGTGAATGGTAAATGGTAAGTGGTGCGAATTTTCATTCAAAAATCTTCGTTTTGCACCCTTGAGGGAAGGGGCAGACAAAACGGAGATTTTTTGCTACCCTTTCCGCTTGCCCCGGCGAAGTACCTGCTTAATTCTCTTAACTTCTTAATGGTTCAAAATAAACCGAAACAATAATGAGTCACAACATCTCACTCTTCACTTTCCACTTTTCACTTTTAATTTTTAATTTTTAATTGAATGCGCGTGAAGGATAGAAGCCGGCACGAAGTAAGGCGGATAGCCTGACCCGACAGGGGCACGCCCTGAAATGAAGACAATGACCGGGCTGACTCGCACAATATTATTATTACTCTCTTCTTTAAAAAAAACAACCATCCCAATGCTTAAAACGGTAGCTTTCTTCTGATTTTGCGCAGTAGTTTTTGCCACTTAGGCTGGTGGTCATCGTTGTAATAGCCGTAGCCATAACCGTAGCCATAACCGTAGCCATAACCGTAACCATAGCCGTAACCATAACCATAGCCTCGTTTAGAAGAAATTCCATTGAACACTAAACCCAGCGTCTTGAATTTGTGAGACTGGTAGTAGTCGTCAAGCAGCTTGAGTTGTATCTTAGGTGTTATATTCTGTCTGAGGACGAACAATGCTACGTCTGTGTGCGGTGACAGCAGGAATGCATCGGTGACCAGGCCTACGGGTGGTGTATCTATAAGGATATAATCGAAAGTTTTTCGGAGTTCAGCTATCAGATTGCCGATTTGGTCGGAGATGAGCAGCTCGGCCGGATTGGGTGGTAGCGGTCCGCTGTTGATGTAGTGGAGATTGTCCTGGCCTTTGTATTTTTTGATGATGTCTGACCAATGGCACTGACCAATGAGGTATTGGGTTAGGCCATTGCCTGAGTTATCGGAGTCGAGGTAGCGGATGAGCTTGGGTTTGCGAAGGTCGAGCTCTATGATGATGGTTTTCTTACCTGAGATAGCGAATGCCATGCCCATATTGAGTGTAATGAATGATTTTCCTTCACCGCTCATGCTGGATGTGAACAACATGACTTGGCAGTCTTTGCCTGTGGTGAGGTAGTTGAGGTTGGTACGCAACAGGCGGAATGCCTCAGCGATGCCCGAACGGCTGTTGGACCTGACGACTATATTGTCCTTTGTCTTTCGCTCAGGTATGGACCCTACGATGGGTGCCGCTGTTGCTGACTTGATATCGCCCATCGACTCTATGCGGGTACGGAGTGCTTCTAACAGTGTAATGAAGCCGAGTGGCAGCGCCAGACCGAGGAACATAGCCACGAGGTATATCTGTCGTCTGTTGGGTGACACCGGGCTTCCTTTGGCCAGCGGCGGGTCAACGATACGGGAGTTGGACACGGCCACTGCAAGCGACAGCGCTGTTTCTTCACGTTTTTGTAGCAGATAGAGGTAGAGTGTTTCTTTGATGTTTTGCTGTCGTTTGATCTCGAGCATTTCGCGTTGTTTGCGTGGCATCGACTGTACTTTGGCTTGCAGGAAGGAATTCTGGGCTTTGATTTTTGACCGTGAGATGTTAAGGTCGCGTTGAATATTATCGATGTTGCGCAAGATGTTGGCACGTAGGTTGCGCAGTTGGTTATCGAGTGTGACGAGGGCCGGGTTATCGCCCCGCGTTGACTTGATCATGCGTTCGCGTTCGGAGAGCAGTTGGTTGAACTGTACAAGGAGACCGGAAAGCGTAAGGTTGTTGATGGTAAGGTTAGAAGGTACGAACTCAAATGTAGCTGCATCTTTACTTAGATATTCTTTGATACCTTTGAGGATATTGAGCTGGATGTCGAGCTCGGAGAGTTGTTTGTCGTAGTCAAAGACCTGGCTGATGATTTTATCCGATTCGTCGGTGAGATTGAATGCTTCGTTGCGTGTGGTATAATGTTCGATGCCTTTTTCTACCTCACCGAGCTCCTTGGTAAGCAGGTTGATGCGCGAATCGAGGAAGTCGAGTGTTTTGGCAGCGACACGATTTTTGTCGGTGATGGCGGCTTCGTTGTAGAGTTCTACAAGTTTCTCAAGTATGTCGAGTGCTTTTTCGGGGCTTTCGTCAATGAGGCGGAGTTCGAGCACCGTTGATTGAGAAACGATGGTACCTACCCGGAGTGCCTTCGAGTAGCGATCGGCTACGAGGAGTGGGTCTGCGATGGCAACTTTGTAGATATAGTCCGGATTGACGTTGGCATTGCCGGTATAGGTAAATGTCAGGTTGCCCCACGGGTAAGTGAGCTTGGTGCCAAATTCATGCGTTGTTCGCTTATCGCCGTTGATGATTTCGAATTTATTGTCGGGTAGCGGATGGATATCGAATACTTTTCCGTAAGCTTCCTTAGTGAGACTGTCGGCGTTCAATTGTACAGGTGAGCTTTTGTATGCTTCACTTGTCTTGATGCGGCCTACGGTGTAGTAGCTGAAGTTGAGGCCAAGTTTGTTGACCACTTCCTGCATCAGCATACGCGACTTGAGTATCTGTATTTCGTTTTCGATGTTGCGGTTAGACGAGAACATCGACAGGTCGGAGAACACGTTTTCTTCCGAGAGGCCGCCACCACCACCTTTTTTGTCATCTTTGATGAGTATGGTTGACACTACTTCGTACATAGGTACCGTATAGCGGAGGTACAACCAGGCCAGGAAAGCCGATAGAATGACTGACAGGAGAATGAAAGGCCAGTAACGCAGATATTTGAACAGCAAGGCCTGCAGTTCGTTTTCGGTCTGGTCTTTTGGTTTATTGATCAGTGGCTGATTTTCCAAAACAATGATTATTTAAGCAATGTAGCTAATAGGGTTAAAGTAGTGACTGCAATAGACAGCCAAGGCAGTATTTTTGTGCTCCGCTCACTAATGGTATTCGCCTTTTCTTTGATGGGTTCTATGTAGATGACGTCATTTTGTGCCAAGTAGAAGAACGGAGATGAAAAAATACTTTTGTCTTTAAGGTTTATATGCCCGAACTCGCGTTTGCCGTTCTGCTCACGTATCACCAATATGTTGTCGCGTTTGCCATAAGGTGTGAGGTCACCGGCCAGGCCAATGGCTTCGAGTATGTTTATCTTTTGGTTAGGTATGGTGAAGGTAGCAGGGTTGCTCACCTCACCTATGACAGTAATCCGGAAATTGAGAAAGCGCACCATCACCACCGGGTCCACAAGCTGTTTGGCTACAAGTTTTTGTACGGTATTTTTCGCTTGTTCTACAGTAAGGCCACCCAGCATAATCCGCCCGATAACCGGGAAGTCTATGTAGCCATCCGGCCCGACAAGATATCCGCCCGGTGTAGCAATACTCGCTACCGAGCCCTGTGCTGCTGTTAGGTTAAAGTCCGTATTGTAAGGTGCGGCAGCAGCCATATCGAAGCTGTGTACCGTTATGGACAATACATCGTCCGGCTGGATGACGAGTGCCGGCTGCTGAGGTATTTCTTTTGGTACGGAGTCCCAGTTCTCACCCGACTGGAAGTTGGTCAACTCTTTATTGGAGACACAAGCTGTCAGCAGAAGTAACGAGAGCAGTGGCAATAATTTTGTGTTCATTATCAACTTAGTTGGTTAATTGTAGTAATAATTATGTATTTGGCATTTGGGCGTGCCCCTGTCGGGTCGGGCTATCCGGCTTACGTTGTGCCGCCTTCTATCCCTCACGCATTCAATTAAAAATTAAAAGTGAAAAATTAAAAATTAAAAGTGCGAAGTGAGTGGTGTGTTTGATTTTTTGTACAACTTTCCGTTTGTCCCAGCCTCTCTTTGTCTGAATCAGGATTCGCTTGATTTTTGACAAAAATGTGTAGCAAAAAGATTTATGATTTTCCTTTCATTCAAAATCTTCGTTTTGCTCCCTTTGGGGTGAGCGGCAAACAAAACGGAAATTTTTATACAACTCTCCACTTGCCCCGGCACAGTATCCGCTTAATTCTCTTAACTCCTTAATGGTTCAAAATAAACCGATACAATAATGTGTCACAACATCTCACTTTTCACTTGTAATTCGTAATTCGTAATTCGTAATTGAAACATTAAATCCGTGCAACAAATGATTCTGACAAAAAGTATTGATAGCCGGATGAGATAGAATGCAATTCTGTCGGGTTTTGATATTAATTAATCTTACCGTGTTTCTTCAATATTTCTGTAACCTCCACAGCGCTTAAATGCGTAATTATGCTTATAAATGATATATCCAAACCATTGTCAAAGCCGGTCAGGATTACTTCAATCTTCCCTTCAATCTTCCCTTCAATCCTCCCTTCAATCCTCCCTTCAATCTTCCCTTTCTGAATGCCTTCCTGAATGCCTTCTTCTTTGCCATGAGCTACAAACTGGGCGTAGGTCGATTTGGCGTTATGTCTAACTTTGTTTGGTAATTGTTCTATCGCTTTTTCCATAGTTTCGCTGGATATTTCTGAAGTATATGCTATATAAACAAATAACTGATCCAAAAAGTTTCCTTCCTCCGAATGGTTAGGCAGAAGTTGAAATATCCGTAGGAGGTCTTCTGCTAGTTTTATGGTGTTGATCCCTTTCTTTTGTGCCAGTACCGCCGCTGCCATCAGCCTTTCTCTGATTTGTTCTATGCTCTGGTCAGATAGTGTGTTCAGCGCTATGAAGATGTGCCGGAGTTCGGGTAGGTAACTGCTTATGGTGTCTGCCAGTTCGCCAAATAATGGCCGAATTTGTGGGTCATCCCATTGCTGCTTGCCCTGATAGTAAATGACCGGTATGATGGGCTTTAGTGGCTGCTTGTTGCTGAGGCTTTTGAACCAGTGTGAGAACATATAGTGCCCAATCTGGATGAGTACATGCTTGTCGGGTGCTGACTTATGCTCAAACAACAGCACTAGATCTACCGGATTTCCGCCTTTCGTCGGTACTTCGAAAACAAGGTCCGAAAAATACTCGCTCAAGTCGTCCTGGATGTAGGATTCCTGGTTTGCCTTCAGAAGTTGCAGGTCGAGCTCTGCTGCCAGCTTTTGTGGCAGGAAGCTCTCGAAGAAGGCCGCTGCCCGTTCTGCATTTGAGAACGATGCTCTTACGAATTTGTCGTGCTTGTTGTGGACTTTCTTTGGCATGAAAGCTTAGTATGATGGTCGTGGTTTGGTATTTTTAGATTATTGCTATGTTGTGGTAGTCCATCCAACCGCTCTGGCTATGCTGACCTCCTGCCGTTTTTTAATGGTGAATGGTAAATGGTACGAATTTCATCCAAAATCTTCGTTTTGCTCCCTTTGGGGTGAGAGGCAGACAAAACGGAAATTTTTATACAACTCTCCACTTGCCCCGGTGCAGTATCCGCTTAATTCTCTTAACTTCTTAATGGTTCAAAATAAACCGAAAAAAAACGTGTCACAACATCTCACTCTTCACTTTTCACTCTTCACTTTTAATTTTTAATTTTTAGTTGAATGCGCGTGAAGGATAGAAGCCGGCACGAAGTAAGGCGGATAGCCTGACCCGACAGGGGCACGCCCTAACTATATAGCATGTTACGTACCATGTATTGAACCTGCACATGTATGAATATATCTGTGTACCAATGTGTTTAGTATATCTTGGTGTTTTCTGACAACCGAATGGCATTGGTCTCAGTTGCGAACTTGCTGAGTCTGGCCAAATGGCGGTCGTGATGGCAGTCGGTACCGTACAGGTCGATCATGCCTTCGCGGTATAGGTATTCGGCGAGTTTGCGTTCGGACTTGCCATAATAACCCTGCAGTGAGAGCAGATTGACCTGAAGTAGGCAGCCTGAATCTTTGAACCATTGGTAATCGTGCTTTTGTTCGGCCATATAAACGTAGCGCTCCGGGTGTGCAATGATGGGTGTATAGCCTTTGAGGCGCAACTCGTACACTACATCTTTGAAGCGTGGGTATGCCTGGAGCATACTTTGTTCGACAAGTATTTTGTTGCCGGGCAGACAAATGAGTTCTTCGGTCTGAAGTAACTCTTCAAAAAATTCATCAACATAATATTCGGCAGCGGCTTCTATTTGGATATCAATGTTTTGCTTACTGAGTGCTTGCCTGAGATCATGCAGCCTTTCGTTGATGATGTGTGGTGTGTTGGGGTACATGTCGTTCATGATGTGGGGCGTGGTGATGAGCCAGGTATAACCTAGTGCTGCAAGCCCTTTGATGAGCGAGATGCTGGTGGCTATGTCTGGTGCACCGTCATCTATACCCGGCAGGAGGTGCGAGTGCATATCTGTGAGCAGATGATGTCCTGCATGTTTTTCGGGTACTTGTTTCTTGAATAAACCAAACATCATTATGTGCTGTACGTTGTATAATTTGTATTATTCGGCCGCCTGATATATGCGTTCTATTATCTCCACTACCTTGAGTCCTTCAAGTGCATTGGTGGTGATGGTGGCACGGTTTTTCAGTACATCGATGACATTGTCGATGATGTAGTTGTGGTTTTGGGCAGAACCTTTGTATGCTCCATAGTCGTTTCCGGGGTTGGTAGGTGCCAGTTCAGGCATTGTATAATCTTTCACATGACAATACTCTACCTTGTCCATGTATTGACCGCCGATTTTTACAGAACCATGTTCTGCTATGATGGTCATACTGCTCTCGAGGTTCTTGTCCCACACGGATGTAGAGAAATTGAGGCAACCCATGCCACCATTGATGAAATCAAAACTGACAAAACCACTGTCTTCGAATTCGGTAAGGTCGGCATGGTTGTGGTCGGCCAGGCGAGTTCGGATGTTGGTGATATCGCCGAACAGCCAGTACATGATATCGATAAAATGTGAGAACTGTGTGAACAGCGTACCGCCATCGAGGTCTTTGGTACCGTGCCAGTTGCCGGGTTTGTAGTAGCGGTTGTCGCGGTTCCAGTAACAGTTGAGCTGTACGATGTATATTTTGCCGAGTGTACCTGACTCGATGAGATTTTTGATCCACACCGAAGGTGGCGAATAACGGTTCTGCATGACACAGAATACCTGTCGGTGAACATTCAGTGCCTTGTAGAGTACCTTTTCGGCATCACTCTTGCACAGGCTCATCGGCTTTTCGATGACAACATGCTTTTTGTTGTCGAGCGCTTGGATGGCGTGCGTGGTATGAAGGCCGTTAGGTGTACAGATATTGACTACATCGGTGTCAATGCCTGAGGCCAGAAATGCATCGATACTGTCGAATACAGGCATACCGAGCCTTGCAATATTGAGTGTTGCAGGGTCTTGCAGGTCCACCAGTGCTACAACTTCAGCTTCAGGATGGCGCTGCACCATTTCAGCATGCCTTTTGCCGATGTGGCCCAAGCCAATGATGGTAAACTTAATTTTTGTCATGATTGCTTTTGATTGAATACGGCTTCGCCGTCCTTAAGTAACAGTGTACTTATGGTAAACTTCATAATTTCGGATGTGTCTGCGTCCGGTAGAGGATTTATCATCCTAATACAGAGCATTATTTTCACTAACACTATAATTCTGTTCAGGCAATCTTTTTTGACCGCCTGAAAACTCATTTTCCTTTAACTAACAATACGCCTGATGTATTTCTCTTCTACATCCAGCAACAAACCAACACCAACTGACTGCAGTTCTACCAGTACTTTGTTCCGTCCTTTGCGTTCTGTCATTCTGGCTTTCAAGCCTGTGAGCAGTCCGCCTATTATTTCTATTTCTTCGCCTACGGCTATTTCGGATTGTTCTACTTCAAAATCCTGATATTCGCCGACTATCAATCTGATAAAATCTATCTCCCGCTCGGGGATGGCATTGATCTGGTCGCCAAACTTAACGAATCCGAGTACAAACTGTGTATCCAGTATCTTAATATAATCACGGCGTGTAATCTTAACAAAGAGGTAGTTCCGGATAAGAGGTTTAGTGACGTTGGCCTTTCGTCTGCCATATATGCGTGTATATTGTTGTAATGGCAGATAATGCTCTACAGATATTTCAGAAAGAAAACCGGCTACTTTTTTCTCACAGTTAAGCAAGGTACGTATGGCGTACCACTGCTTGTCGGCAATGGGCAACTGTTCGCTTATGGATCTGAACTGTGCTACCTGCATGATGCTTTATCTTTATGCTGTCCTTAAAGTTTCCAGTACGTAAAATCTGTAGCGTCAAAATTGTAAATTCCTTTTATATCCATTAGTATGGCGTTTTCTTTCATGATGCTCTTGAAGTATTGTTCATTCAGTGAGCGGTACTCGCCATGCCCGACTGTGACTACTACAGCATCATAGTCGCTGCTGATGTTTTCGGTCATCACGAGTTTGTATTCATGTGCCACTTCGTTGTGTGACGCATGAGGGTCCACCACATGTACCACTACGGAGTACTGCATCAGCTCATGGATGAGGTTGATGACCTTCGAATTGCGTATATCCGACACATTCTCCTTAAATGTTACGCCCATCATCAGCACTTTGCATTGTCCGGGGTTTTTTCCTTTGCTTATGAGCATCTGTACGAGTTTCTTAGCTATCCAGGCCGGCATTCCGTCATTGATACGGCGACCTGCAGCTATCACCTGTGGCTCTACCGACAGCTCCCGCGCCTTGTGTAGCAAGTAGTATGGGTCAACACCTATGCAGTGGCCACCTACCAACCCCGGATAGAGCTTGATGAAGTTCCACTTAGTACCGGCCGCCTTGATGACTTCACCTGTGTCGATGCCCATTTTATCAAAAATGATAGACAACTCGTTCATTAGTGATATGTTGAGGTCGCGCTGTGTGTTCTCTATTACCTTGGCTGCTTCGGCTACCTTGATGCTCGGTGCCTTATATACACCTGCTTTGATGACGTGGCCATATACTTTTGCTATTTCTTCCAGGGCTTCTTCATCTGAGCCTGAGACTATTTTGAGTATAGTAGTGAGTGTCTTTTCTTTGTCACCCGGGACGATGCGTTCGGGCGAGTAACCAAGTTTGAAGTCGGTACCGAGCTTTAAGCTACTTTCGGCTTCGAGTACCGGCAGACAATCCTCTTCAGTACAAGATGGGTACACCGTACTCTCATAGACCACATAGTCGCCCTTTTTAAGTCCCCTACCGACACTCCTCGAAGCACCTTTCAGCGGATTGAGGTTAGGCACCTTGTGTTCGTCAATATCCGTAGGTACCGCTATGATATGGAAATGTGCCTGCCTGAGGTCGGCAGCATCTGAAGTGAACAGTATATCAACACCTTCAAAAGCCGAAGCATCTAGCTCGTTCGACGGATCAATGCCTTGCTTCATAAGGCCTACTCGGTCATTATTGACATCAAAGCCTACTACCGAAAAATGCCTTGCCAGCTCAAGCGCTATCGGTAGCCCGACATACCCAAGACCGGTGACGGATATTTTTTTCTTTTTACTAACTAAATCTTCAAACACCTAACAAAGTTTTTGTTCACAATTCTGATTTCAAAATCTTGCAAGAGTCACTTCAAAATTCAGCTGCAAAGTTACGTAAAATAATTGGCATTCAAGCCTCGTTGCATTTCATTGTACATATTGGATACGATTTTTTGTTTATTTGTAGATTATTTGTTAGTTTTACTCCCATCATACGCCGTTATATGCTTTCAAAAATCCTGATTTTCATTTGCGCACTCATTGCCATCTCGGTACTTTATCTTTCCTGGACGATAGACACCGACTACTCCACATGGATTATCGCACCTGTGGTCATTGGCACCACAGCTCTTGTGTTAGCACCCCAGATAGACTGGTGGTGGCTCAAACGCTACCCACCCAAAACAGATGAGCAGATCGTTAGGATGTTCGAAAAACACCTACCTGTCTTTGCTGCCCAGCCCGGCCCCGGCAAGGCATTTCTACTTCAGCGTACAGAGTTGTTCATGAAAGCATTCGACTGGAATCCACAGGGTTTTGAGACCATTCCGGCCGATGTACAATACGTGCTCAGCTTCTACGCTGCATGGCTCACCCGTCAGCGACAAAACTTCCTGCTCAAAAACTGGGAGAAGGTCATCCTATACAAAAATCCTTTCCCCTCACCCGCCTTCCCAAGACAGTTTCACAACAGCGAGATTTACCACGAAGACCACGTCATGATATTCAATATACAAGCAGTTATGAACGGATTTCTCAGACCCGACCTGCAGTTCCCGGTAGGGTTATACGAGCTGGCTCGCATATATTGCAACGTGTTCGGCCTCAACATCACCACAGCCGACCGAAGCATCACACCTTCCAATATCAAGTCTGTCACCGGTGCTGAGTGGCAGTGGGTGACATCAGGTATCGGGCTCGATGAGGTGGACCCCGACGGGCTTGCCATAGTGTGCTACCATTTCTTCAACCATCAGCTCTGCGAGGTACTGCCCGAGGTACACCAACGCTGTCGGCAAGAGTTCGGCTGATGGCTAAAATCAGTTTTGAATGCCACATAAGCGTATTAACAGCATCTTACATAGTTACATTTTCTTCATCAGGGCGTACCCCTACGGGTCGGGCTATCCGCCTTACTCTGTGCCGGCTTCTATCCCTTACGCATTTCATTTAGTATGAAATTTCGAATGTGTTGACTAAAAACCTCAAAACCACACACAAAACCACCTAAGAAAAAACATCCAAGCCCGGTGTCGCTGAACACCGGATATCAAAAGCCCCTTTCGTTTATGATCCGGGGATTTGGTATTTTAAGGTACCTCTCGTATGTGGTCGGGCTTTTTCAATCCGCTTAATGTTACAGGCTGGCGTATTGTCTTACGTGTTGTTAATTCTTGTATGTACTGTATTTTGCTGTTGTGTCGGCTGTGAGGTGCAGGTTTTAAAATTTTTAGAAAGGGAAGGAAAAATAATTTTTTTGGGTAGGTAGTGTAAGCTTTTCTCGCATTTTGGCTTTAGCGTGGCTTTGTACGAAACCCAAGTTCAGCGAAGCTAATGCAAGATGTGCTTACACGGTGTGTTGGATTACATATAAATCACTTTCACTTTAATTGTCTTATTTTGGGCTAATTCAAAATTTGCTTTTTTAAAATTCGGTCTGTTGGTTAATCCGATTGAAGAATAATTTGAAAATCCAATTCCTTCTTTTGGTAAAATCAAGCCTTTATCTATCTTTCCGTTATTGTTCTCATCGTGTAAAATGTTTACTGCATAATTGCCTTTTGGCAAATTTGAAAATGTACATTGAGATTTTCCATTTATAATACTTGCTTTTTCCATTTTGAAATAATTTTTATAATGTTCATCAGGAATAGAACCGTCTTTGTTGTACAATGTTATTTGAACAGTTCCTTTAAAATTTCTCAAATTTTCAACTTCTACTGTTAAACTATAATTTTCGTTATTAGTAATAGTAAACGAACTCAACAAAAAAACTATTGAGACCATTACCAACACTGTTTTAATAATTCTACTCATCTTTCGTAATTCGTAATTTTTAATTCTTAATTTTTAACTTTTAACTTCCCCTTCACGCTATCTACTACATCATAAACCATTGGAACTAAATACACCGTCAATGCTAATGATGAAAGCAAACCGCCAATAATTACCCAAGCTAATCCGTTTTTCCATTCGGCTGATGTTCCTGTTGCTAATGCAATAGGCAACATTCCGATAGCCATTGATAAAGTAGTCATCAAAATAGGTCGCATTCTTCCTTTACTTGCCAAAACTATAGCTTCTTTGTAGTGCTTTCCTTCTGCTTTCATTTGGTTGGTAAAGTCCACGATTAAAATGGAATTTTTGGTCACTAATCCCATCAGCATAATTAAACCTAACAGAGCAAATAAACTAAGATTGCTTAATGATAAATTAAGTGCTAAAAATGCTCCGATTGCCGCAACTGGAATAGCAAATAAGGCAACAAACGGATAAATATAGCTATCGTATAATGCAACCATAATCAGGTAGATTAGCACAAAGGAAATCAACAAAACAGAACCTAATGCACCAAAGCTGTCATTTTGCCTTTTAATATCACTTCCCCAATTCATTTGTATGCCGTCTGGTAAAGGATTTTTGTTGATATAAGCCACCACATCATCGGCTACTGTTCCTGACGGACGACCTAAGGCATCGGCAGTCAATGTAACGGCTGGTTGACGGTCTTTACGCTCTAAAAGTGAGGGCGAATTGTCTTTTTCTATACTTGCAATTTGTGATACTTCAATGGGAACGCCCATTGGATTGATAATATTCAATTGTTTGATGTCATCTTCATTTTGGCGACTAAATTTATCTAACCATATATGAACGGGATATTCCGTTCCGTCTTCGGTTAAAGTGGCATCGTCATTTCCTGTAAATGCGGTTCGTAAATTGACACCCA
>WBZR01000637.1_pt1 | contig 52912 bp, 48 predicted proteins | sample 5204231 | NCBI WGS metagenome assembly WBZR01 (sample SAMN12412403, study PRJNA552823) | activated sludge metagenome | isolation source: activated sludge from anammox sidestream of wastewater treatment plant... | place: USA: Virginia | collected 2017-08 | reverse complement strand
TTGACGGAAACGAGGTGATCCAGGCACTGCTCGACAGTGCCGAAATTTTTTTTGAAAGCATCAATAGTCATGCTTTTGAGTGATTCATTCATGGTGATATGAATTTAAGTATGGTGATTAAAAAAAGATTTACGTGGTGAAGGTAGGGAAAAGAGGTGGGATTGGCAAGGGGTGGGGTGGGGAAAATCGAAGTAGGCAGGAAAATAATAATTGTAAAATTAGGCTACACGGGGCTTTTGGGCAAATGTTAATATTGAAAATTCTTGTAAATAGTGGTTATTTAATTGCAATTGCTCGATAAAGGTTTTAGACACTGGTTTTATGGCTATTATTTTTCTACCTACTTCAGGGGCCACCACCATTAATCCATCCCCAAATTCCAAGTAGGCAGCAAAATGTGATTTCGATGTTTTGTATGACATTACCTGTCCTAAACGTCGCATTGCCTAATTTCCCTTTTGCCAGCACTTGTCCTGCGCAAGCCTCATTACGTCCTCATCCTGCTTCGTTTGATCAAATAGGCTTGAAGAACCTGGTCAAAATCTTGGTTGATATCGGCCGATACGAAGTCTATCTTGTATTGAAGGGCCTTGAGGCGCAGCTCTTCTTCGTATTGCTTCATTTTGCCGGCATATTCCTTTTTGATTTCGTTGGACTGTAATCGCAGCTTCTCGCCGCTTTCCAAATCGATGAATTCGTAAGGGCGGTTGTCAAACTCAAACAATAATTCGCGAGAGGCATCCACCACGTGGAAAAGGACCACCTCGTGCTTGTTGTGCTTGAGATGTTGCAGCGAATCAAACATCGGCTCCATCCGTGTCGGGTCTTCCAGCATATCGCTGAAGATGATGACCAGTGAGCGCTTGTGTATCATATCCGCAATCCGGTGCAGCGAGTCCGCGGCTGATGTTTTCTTGTTGAATGTCTGATCGTAGATATATGGCTCGAGCTGGGAGAAGATCAGTTGCTGGTGTGCGCTGCTGGACTTGACTTCCGAATGATACACCGGCTGTTCGTCAAAAAGGGTGAGACCAAAGGCGTCGCGCTGCTTTTTCAACAAGTAAGTCAGCGCACCGGCAGCCAGTGACGACCATTGGAGCTTATTCATACGCGCCTCATTGTACACTTCTTTGCCGGGGAAGTACATGGACGAAGAGATGTCGATGACGATCCGTGCACGGAGGTTGGTCTCCTCTTCATATTTTTTGGTAAAGAATTTGTCTGACCTTGCATAGACCTTCCAGTCGATATTGCGGATGCTTTCACCCGGCTGATAAAGCCTGTGTTCCGCAAACTCAACGGAAAAGCCATGAAACGGGCTTTTATGCAGACCAATGATAAAACCCTCCACCACCTTGCGCGCTATCAGCTCAAGGTTGGTATGCTGCTTCAGGTCTATGGTATCAAAAAAGGACATGATCGTTGTGTTACTATGTTTGTCTGGACTTCGCGGCCCATGAATTCCACTCGTTTTCGTCTTTCATGCTCCGCAGTGCTGTTCCCGTACATGCCAATAAAAAAACCCTTACACAAACGACGCTGCGCAAGGGAATATTTCTTTTGGTTTAGCCGAAATTTACAGGTTGGCCTCTATCTTGGAAGCAATTACCTGTCGGGAAGCTGCTCCTACATGCTTTTCCACCACTTCCCCATTTTTGATAAACAACAAAGTCGGGATGCTGCGAATGCCATACTTGAAAGAAACTTCAGGATTTTCATCCACATTAAGCTTGCCGATGGTTGCCTTTCCATCATATTCCTTTGAGAGATCTTCGATGATCGGACCGATGGCCTTACATGGACCACACCATTCTGCCCAAAAATCAACCACTTTCAAGCCGTCATTACCCAGTGCTTTCTCCTGGAAATTACTGTCTGTAAATTCGAATGCCATTTTTTAAAATTGTTTTTTTTAATGTTTTAAATACTTTTGTAAAAACATATATTTCAAAAAAAGGTTCAGCGGAGCATGAAAAAATACTTTTCCCCCGGTCTTTACATCATGTTAGTTGTGGCCGTGGCGTGTTATCTGCTTTTTACCCTGCGGCCAGACCTTGCTTTCCGCATACAGACCAATGGCGTTTTTGCCCTTATCCGCAGGTCATTCACTGGCTTGTCAACCATGTGGGTGATCATTTTCTGGATCTTCATTTTCTTTACCTATTTCAAATATCGGCAAAGCCTGGGTGCACCGCCGTCGCTTTTCCGATGGTTTAAATATCTGCTCGAACCGATTCTTTGGCTTTTCATATTGTATTTCTGGTTGTGGGGCTTCAACTATCTGGCTCCGAGACCAGAACATTTTATGTTGAAAGATGTCGCAGAGCCGGATAGCCGGGAACTTGTGGAGGCCTTTCATTTCCATACCAATCTTGTAAATTCTCTTCGAGACTCATTGGATTTGAATGAGAAAATTCCGACCGGTGATATCTTGGAGAAGCATGGAGATCATTGGCGGGAGATGGTGGCCTCGGCGCTTGTCGATGCCGGATATGACGGCGGAGGAAGACCCGAGATACAGATGATCCGGCCAGAAGGTCTGCTGTTGAGGATCAGCACTGCCGGATTTTACAACTTCGTGCTGGCGAGACCAACCATCGATCCCGGGTTGCACGAGCTTCAGGTGCCCAACACGTCGCTGCACGAACTGGCACATGCCTATGGTGTCGCCAGTGAAGCAAGTGCGAACTTCATCGCCTATGTAGCGGGAAGTCAAAGTGATGATTTGTTGACCAGATATTCAGTAGAATTGGCGTTTTGGCGCTCGCTGCGCAACTCTTGTTATTTGGTGGATAGCTCTGCGGCAAAGACGATTAGCAGCTTTGTCAATGCTGCTGTAAAAGAGGATATCCGCGAAATACGCCGGAAGATGGAACAATATCCGGATTTGTTTCCACGACTGCGGAACACACTTTATGACTTCTTCCTGCGGAGCCAGGGAGTGGAAGAAGGCCTGATGAGCTATGAGTTGTATCTGCCAATTGTACTGAGCTGGGAAAAACAAAAAAAATTGTGGGAATTGAAAAATAATTGACCCACCTTTATTTTGGAATTATACCTTTGCTGAATGATTTTCGAATATATCCAAGAGCTCAACGCCTTACCGGCAGCCCTGATCATTGGCTGTATCGTCTGTATCTGTGTATTTGAATTTATCAATGGATTTCACGACACGGCCAATGCTGTAGCCAATGTCATTTATACCCATGCATTGAAGCCGATGCAGGCGGTTGCGTGGTCCGGATTGATGAATTTTTTAGGTGTGCTGTTTGGTGGTGTCGGTGTCGCAATGAGTATCGTCAAGCTGTTACCGCTCAATGACTTGCTCAATCAGGCACTCAATGTCAATATAGCCATGGTTTTGGCGATATGTATTTCGGCGATTCTGTGGAATTTGGGCACCTGGTATCTGGGTATCCCGAGTAGTAGTTCACATACGCTCATCGGATCCATTCTGGGTGCGGGATTGGGGTTTGCAACCATGTATCCCAGTGAGGGAGTCAATTGGGCCAAGGCGTCTGACATAGGGACATCGCTGATGTTGTCACCTGCATTTGGATTTACATTTGCTATTATAATCATCTTTATCCTGAAAAAGGTACTTAAGAGAAAAGAATTATTTCAAAGTCCTCAGGACGGTGTCACTCCACCGAAAGGAATTCGGGCACTTTTGATAAGCACGTGTACGCTGGTCAGCTTTTTCCACGGAAGCAATGATGGTCAAAAAGGGGTTGGTCTTATGCTGGTTGTGCTGATGGCCTTCCTCCCTACACACTACGCCCTAAATGAGAATTTCCATCCGGAGAAGGCAGTGTTGGCACTGGATCGCATTGAGGAGGTGTTGGTAAAGGCTGCGCCGGAGAATATCCTGGAAAAGGAGATGTACAAGAGTATTCAGATTGTTGAGGACCTTAGGCGAGATCTTCAGGACAATCTCAACTCTACGGAGAAGACCAAGAAGTTTCAGATTAGAAAAAGGATAGAATCCCTTTCCAAGAGCATCAAGAGATATGTTGACGACCCGGAAGTGTTTAAGGGTGCTAAGGAAAAACATATATTGCGTAAGGAAATGGCTGTGCTTTCCGGATATACGGACTTTGCGCCGCTGTGGGTCATTATTATGATCGCCTCTTGCCTCGGTCTTGGCACCATGATCGGCTGGAAACGCATCGTGGTCACCATTGGCGAGAAAATCGGGAAGTCGCATCTCACCTTTGCAGAGGGTGCCACAGCTGATCTGACTGCTGCCGCCACCATTGGATTATCTACCTTTTTCCACCTTCCGGTGAGTACCACGCACGTGTTATCATCGGGTGTGGCGGGTGGTATGGTTGCCTCCGGCGGTGTTAAGAATCTACAAAAGAAGACCATGATCAGTATCGCGCTGGCCTGGATTCTGACTCTTCCGGTCTCCATCACCATGGGCTTCCTGCTCTTTCTGCTGTTCAATGCCATCGGTTGACAGATTGACCTGATTGGAGAGGCTTTTTGGTGGGGTGTAAATGTGTTTGGTGGGGACTCACCCGAAGTAGGTAGGAAAATAATAATGAAAGATTGGGCTGTGCCTGAATTGAAAGAGACGAGAAAAAATAAACGTCCCGATATTCTACCCAAACTTGAAAGTGATTTCCGGGAGTGCGCTTCTACAAAGGGTTTGAGACTATTATTTATCTGCCCACTTCGTGCCGACCCTCACCACCCTAACAACCTCCAATCAATCCACCATCCATACAAAAGGAAAATAAAGGAACTAAGCTATCAATCCGCCCGTTCGAGCACCACAGCATAAGTAGGTAGGAAAATAATAATGAAAGATTGGGCTGTGCCTGAATTGAAAGAGACGAGAAAAAATAAACGTCCCGATATTCTACCCAAACTTGAAAGTGATTTCCGGGAGTGCGCTTCCACAAAGGGTTTGAGGCTATTATTTATCTGCCTACTTAGTATTGACCCTCACCACCCTAACAACCTCCAATCAATCCACCATCCATACAAAAGGAAAATAAAGGAACTAAGCTATCAATCCGCCCGTTCGAGCAGCACAGCATAAGTAGGTAGGAAAATAATAATGAAAGATTGGGCAGTGCCTGAATTGTAAGAGACGAGAAAAGATAAATGCCCCAATATTCTACCCAAACTTGAAAGTGATTTCCGGGAGTGCGCTTCCACAAAGGGTTTGAGGCTATTATTTATCTGCCTACTTCGTGCCGACCCTCACCACCCCAACGCCCTCCAATCAATCCGCCCGTTCGAGCACCACGGCATAACCCTGTCCCACGCCAATACACATGGTCGCCAATGCATATCTCTTGCCCGTCCTTTGCAGTTGCAGCGCAGCAGTCAACAGGATACGGCTGCCGGTCATTCCAAGCGGATGTCCTAGGGCGATGGCACCTCCTTGTGGATTGACCCGGGTATCATCCTCATCAATTTTTAGGCTGTCAAGGCATGCAAGTACTTGAGCGGCGAATGCCTCATTGAGTTCGATGATGTCTATATCGGAGAGTGTCAACCCGGCCTTTTCCAAAGCTCGTTGACTGGCAGAAACCGGCCCTATGCCCATGATACGCGGCTCCACACCGGCTACGGCGGAGGAGACAATTCTCGCCAGTGGCTTCAGGTTGTGGTCCTTTACCGCCTTTCCGGAAGCTATCAATAATGCTGCGGCACCGTCATTCAATCCGGAGCTGTTGCCCGCAGTGACACTTCCATCCTTTCTGAAGGCAGGCCTGAGACCGGCAAGGATTTCCGGCGTAGTGTCGGGCCTTGGAAATTCATCTTCGTCCACAGTGTATTTCTCACGTTTGCTCTTGACTACTTCTATCGGCAGGATTTCCGACTTGAAATATCCCGCTTCTCGAGCTTTCTTGACTTTTGCCTGGGAATGGTATGAAAACATATCCTGTCGTTGCCTGGAAATGCCGTAATTTTCTACGAGATTCTCTGCGGTTTCGCCCATGGCTTCTGTTCCGTACACTTGTTGGATCAGAGGGTTGATAAATCGCCATCCAAAGCTGGAATCGTACATCTTTGCATCGCGGCCAAACGGTGTCGAGGTCTTGCTGATCACCCATGGACCTCTGGTCATGTGCTCCACACCACCAGATATAAAGAGTTCTCCATCACCGGCTTGAATGGCCCTATGCGCATGGACCACGGCCGACATTCCGGACGAACAAAGCCTGTTGACGGTTTCTGCAGGTACGGATACCGGATACCCTGCCATGAGCGTGCACATCCTGGCAACATTGCGGTTGTCTTCACCTGCCTGATTGGCGCAACCAATGATGACATCGTCGATTGCCGCGATGTCCAGACCGGAATGCCTTTCTGCCAGACCTTTCAGGACATGAGTCAGCAGATCGTCCGTCCTGACCGGAGATAATGCCCCACAAAAACTGCCGATGGGAGTCCTAATCCCGTCGATGATGTATGTTTCTTTTGCCATGGTATCTATTATTTTATTGGACGTACGCCCGGGTTGATATTTTTTGGTCCAGTACGGTGGATGAAACTCCCATCTTTTTGGCCATGTTCCAATAATTTAATGCTTTTTCGGGTTGTTTGGCCATGTAATAAACATCGCCGGCCAGCTCTGTAATAGAAGGATATTTCAAGCCACCATTGGCGATTGCTTTTTCTACCCATTTGACAGCCGAAGAATAGTCTTTTGTCCTAAAATCTATTTGTGCTGCTGTACCCAAAGGGAAAGGGTCCTTAACTTCGCGCATCGGGGCGGCCGAAATCTTGTTTTTCGCTAAATCTATTCGCACATTGAAATCAGCAAGCATTCCCGCCACCTGCATCATGGCCTGAAGTCCCGTCTTGCTCAATTGATCTGCCCTTTCGAAGTATTTGTCTGCATTGTCCTTGTCTCCCACAATATGGTAGGCAATGGCTAGTAGCGTAGAGATCAGGGGCGCCTGAGGGTGTGTATCCGGCATCATTAATGCTGCTGTATTCAGTATGGACAGTGCTTCCGAAGCGTTGTTCTGCTTTAATTGCGCATATGCAAGATTAATGTATGCGCCTATCTGATTGGGAAATATATCCAGGGCAGCATCCGCCGTTTTCCTGAGGTCGTCATAACGCTTCAGATAATTGAGGATCAGCATCTTCTGATCGTATATGCCATATACCTTCTTTGTCATCCCCAAGGCTTTGTCATAGCAGTTTAGGGCGGTAAGATAATCGCCCGTGTGCAACCGAATGTCGCCCGCCAAAGCCCATGCTTTCGGGTCGGAGGCGTGGAGTGTAGTAAGTATCGTTGCCACGGAATCCAGAGGCGCCACCAGATCGGAGTCCTGATTCTGAATATACAGGTCCAGGAAATTGACGATCTCGCTGACTTTTTGGTCGATGGAAATGTCTGGATTCTGTACGAAGCCCATAATGGCGCCCAGCTTTCCGCCCAGGGATAATCCTGGTGAGTTGTTTTCAGCCAGAGCCATATTGGCGCGGGCATTGGTCGGATCGGCAGCAAGGATGGCCCGGTAAACGGCAGCAGCTGCATCCTTTTGACCGGTATAGGTATAGGCTCCCGCCAATCGCTCTTTATAGTAAATATTGTCAGGGGCTAGTTTGACCAGGCGAGTCAATGTGCTGATGCCATCCTCGATCTTGTTCGATTCGTATTGTGCCTGAAATTTTCGGTACAATGCTTCTTCACTGTCACCCAATACGCTCATCATCCTGTCCAGAACGGCAATCGACTTTTGGGGCATTCCGGCATCTGAATATAGTCGGGCGAGTTTGATATAATATTCCTCCACCCTTGGATGTGCAGCAATGATGACTTCATATTTTTCGGCAGCCATGGAGGGATTATTTTGTTTCTCATAAATCTGGGCTTCAAAAAGAGCGAAGAAAAGGTTGTCTTTTTCCTGAGAGACCGCCTTAGCGGCATTGAGTAGCGCGTTGTCATAATCCTTTTCGACGAAGAGCGACCTGGCCAGTTCATAATAATAGGCCGCCTTTGTCTTGTCCTGTTTGATCAGTTCCTGAAGGATGGGAATGGCCTCTTTCGATTTGCCAATAAGCCGTAGTGATGTAGCCTGGACGAAACGGTCTTCAGTCATTGCGTCCTTTTCACTATATGTTGTGGTGTCTTTGGTCGATACAGTCTCTATCTGCGCGTATGTCGCGCCAAAAGTGCCCACCACAAATAAAATTCCAATCAGAAATATTCTCACGCCGTCTTTTTTTCAGAATATTAACGCATTTTAGCCGGAGTAGTTGTTGCCTTCCAAAATTTATCGCATTGAAAACCACTCCTTATTACGTGGCGATCGGCTTATCCTCCAGTGGACCCGAAGCCGCCTGCTCCCCGCTCCGTAGGGCTGATGTCATCCACTTCGACCCAGGAAATGGTTTCGTATCTTGCCACAACCATTTGTGCAACCCGCTCGCCCGGATCAATAGTCTGGAGCTGATCGGACAGATTGATCATGGGGATTTTGATTTCTCCGCGATAATCACTGTCGATGGTGCCCGGAGCATTGATGACGGTAAGCCCTTTTTTGATGGAAAGTCCACTGCGAGGCCTTATTTGTGCCTCCGTGCCCGGCTGTAATTCAATGTATAATCCGGTGGGAATAAGTGCCCGTTCCAATGGTTTCAGCTCGACGGTCATATCCGTATTGGCGCGCAAATCCATTCCCGCGCTTCCTGCGGTTTCGTATTGAGGGAGGGGATAACGCGATTTATTGATGATTTTGACCTGCATAGTATAAAAATATTTGCTGTAAAGTATGCGAAGATAATATTTCTCGCATTATTACCTATAATTGGTGGATAAATGAATGATTGGCAGAGGGTGTCAATCATTGTGTGCAATAAAAATATGGAGCATTTAATTAAACCATGCAATTCCACACTTACCTTTGCTTTATGTTATCGACCGATTTAGAGAGGGCCAGAAAATATTGTGCATATCAGGAAAGAAGCCATTCAGAAGTGCGCTCCAAACTGATTGAGTGGAAGATATTTGGTGATGATCTTGAGGAAATCATTGCCTCACTGATCAGTGAAAATTTCCTGAATGAAGAACGGTATGCCCGCGCCTTTGTCTCCGGCAAGTTTAACATCAATCATTGGGGACGTAAAAAGATAATCTACGCGCTGAAGCAAAAACAGGTTTCCGACTACAGTATCCGCAAGGGACTGGAAGTAATAGATGAGGAAGAGTATCAAAAAGTTATTCACTTGCTTTTGGAGCGACGAGGAAAGGAGAAGAGTAACCAGTCTTCCTATCAATTGACAAAGTATCTCCTCTCACGCGGTTTTGAATATAATGAGATAGAAAAAGCAATGAACCCATGAGCCCTGAGGTGTGGATTTCCGGCCTGAAAGCAGTACTGGCCAACCACCGCAACCCCGACAATGCTGCATACATCATCAAATATTTGAAGGGCCAATTTGGGTCGTTCGGTATCAAGCAGGGCCAACGGCGTCTTTTGGTGAAGCCATTTATCAAGAGTGCCAGTAGTTTTGACATCCAAGAATTGTCCATTCTGATTGAATTACTATGGCAATACGAAGAACGGGAATTTCAATATACAGGAATGGAACTGTTGGACACTTACCGTAAAAAATTTGGAACTGCAATCAAGAGCCCATTAGAACAAGCACTCACCGGAAAGTCATGGTGGGACACCGTGGATTTTCTTTCTACGCATACCGCAGGTCGGTCATATCTCGAAGGAATGCTCACCATGGACGATCTGTATGTGTGGAATTCCTCCGGAAACATCTGGCTGATCAGAACATCAATTCTCACTCAGCTGAAATACAAATCTGGCACTGACTGGGAGTTGCTGCAAGATCTAATCATACCACATCTTGGACACAAGAACTTTTTTATCAGAAAAGGAATTGGCTGGGCTTTGCGGGAATATGCCAAAACGGAGTTTGCCCAAGTCCGATCTTTTGTGGAACATCATGAAATGTCCGGATTGAGCAAAAGGGAAGCATTGAAGAGATTGTGATTGGTTGAAGAAGGGCTTTGGAATATAAATATATGCCGAATGTAAGAATATCTGACCTGTCTGACGGCCCTATCTTACAGAAATTCATAAAAATAGTGAAAACTTTTTGGTTAGGTGCGTGGGTTGTTATATTTTTGCACCGTTTTTGGGGCAAGGCCACTTAAACCATTGATTTTACTAAATTTATCAAGAAAAAAACATGGCAAACATAGGTCGCGTTAAACAAATCATAGGTCCTGTAGTTGATGTTAGCTTTTCCGGTGAAGGCTCCAAGCTTCCGGATATCTTTAATGCATTGGTTATCAAGAGAGAGGGTACAAACGACCTCATTCTTGAAGTTCAACAACACTTGGGAGAAGACAGTGTGCGTACTGTAGCGATGGATGCTACCGACGGCTTGCAGCGAGGTACTGAAGTCATCGATACTGGCGGCACCATATCAATGCCGGTCGGCGAGCATATCAAAGGCCGCTTGTTCAACGTAGTGGGTGATGCGATCGATGGTATAGGTGCTGTGGAGAAAGGAAGCAACGCTTACTCCATCCATCAGAAGCCACCTACATTCGAACAATTGAGTACAGAAACCGAGATCTTATATACAGGTATCAAGGTTATTGACTTAGTCGAGCCATATCAGAAAGGTGGTAAGATCGGTTTGTTCGGTGGTGCCGGTGTAGGAAAAACGGTATTGATCCAGGAGTTGATCAACAACATCGCAAAAGGATACGACGGTATGTCTGTATTTGCCGGTGTTGGTGAGCGTACGAGGGAAGGAAACGACTTGCTTCGTGAAATGATCGAGTCCGGCATCGTGAAATATGGTGACGAGTTCAAGCATTCCATGGAAGAAGGCGGTTGGGACCTCAGTAAGGTGGATAGGGAGCTGCTTAAAAACAGTCAGGCGACCTTCGTCTTCGGTCAGATGAACGAACCACCGGGAGCTCGTGCTCGGGTTGCATTGTCAGGATTGACATTTGCTGAATATTTCCGTGACGGAGACCTTAATGATCCAAACGGAGGAAGGGATATCCTCTTCTTCATCGACAATATATTCCGATTTACTCAGGCGGGTTCAGAGGTGTCAGCGCTTCTTGGTCGTATGCCTTCAGCAGTGGGTTATCAGCCGACACTGGCAACTGAGATGGGTCTGATGCAGGAGCGAATCACATCCACCAAGCGAGGATCCATTACATCTGTACAGGCGGTTTACGTACCTGCTGATGACTTGACCGACCCTGCTCCTGCGACAACCTTTGCCCACCTTGATGCAACAACGGTATTGGACAGGAAGATTGCTTCACTCGGTATCTACCCGGCGGTGGACCCATTGAACTCTACTTCACGTATCCTTGATCCGAATGTTATCGGTCACGAACACTATAATTGTGCACAGCGCGTAAAAGGTATTCTACAGCGATATAACGAATTGCAGGATATCATAGCCATCCTCGGTATGGAAGAGCTTTCCGAAGATGACAAACTGGTGGTACACCGTGCACGTAGGGTACAGCGATTCCTGTCTCAACCATTTCATGTGGCTGAACAGTTTACCGGCCTTAAAGGAGTATTGGTTCCGATCGAAGAGACTATTCGCGGATTCAATATGATTATGGATGGTGCGGTGGATGAATATCCCGAGAGTGCCTTCAACTTAGTTGGTAGCATCGATGATGCAATAGCTAAGGGTAAGAAGTTGCTTGCAGAGGCTAACGCATAACAGGAAGGAACAAAAATCATAAAATTCGGATAATGCAACTATCAGTATTGACCCCGGACGTTGAATATTTCAACGGAGAAATCACTTCAGTCAAAGTGCCCGGTGTATCCGGCGAATTTCAGGTCTTGAACAATCACGCACCGATTGTTTCGGCACTGGCGGAAGGAAAGGTGGAAGTGAAGACGGCCGAAGGGAAACTGATGACATTCAGAATACAGGGGGGCTTTATTGAAGTGCTGAATAATAAAATTTCCCTACTGGTGCAGAGCATCACGGAATAAATATCCGGAAAAAAGTTTCCGATTAAAAAAATGAAATTATCTTCACCGCCCAAAACCATGGCGAGGTAGCTCAGCTGGTTAGAGCGTATGATTCATAATCATAAGGTCGGGGGTTCAAGCCCCCCCCTCGCTACTCTGACAATCAAGCACTTGTAGAAATACAGGTGCTTTTTTGTTTCCTTTTGTTGCTTTTTTGTTCCTTTTGTAGCTGCCTTGGAGCCTTTGATGTGCTCTTGAGCGTCAATGACAATAACCCCTCTCAAATTTCAGGACAAGACTGATCAATAATTCAACCCATTTGTCCTTATCCTCAACCCTGAATCAGACCGCGTTGTTTGAGTCGCGATTTTAACCGGGCCAATGATTAATGTATCAATCAGCGGGAAAACCCCTCGCCTTCAGACGAAGGCTTTGAGCCGAAACCAAACCGTTCGCCTTTTTGGCAAAAGTAGTTTAGTTTCCGCTTATAATGGGCTTTCTTATGTTGGCCTTAGGTTTGCAATGAATGTGAAAGTCTCACCACCTTTTCTTTTTGGCGTTTGACGACACGATTCCGGTACACTCGGAGTAGGAACATACAGTAGAATACTAACAGTATATCGATACAAGGTGGCACGGCTCAAAGCTTTCATTAAAAGCCAATGTCATCAGAAGTAACTATTCACCAGAAATGAAATAGTGCGTACTTTCTCTTTTCTACCACGCCTGTCCCGGCAGTCCGGGGAAATAAACGAAATGACACGAAAGCATTTCGTGCTGTTTAGTGCCATTTCTTGGTAGAAAGATATCTTAATGGCCAATCTTCAGTAGCCAAGTTACTTTATTGTGCAGGTGTTTTCCAGGTGCAGCGAGAGATTTCAGGATTCTCCTTCCATCACGCCTGTCTCAGCTGTCCCGGCTGTCCGGGGAAATATACAGTACGAAAGTCATTTTGTGTTTTACTATGCAATTTTGTGGATAATTATAAATTCGGCATCTCAGGTATTGATAAGTTTTAGACGGATTTTAGTCAAATTGAAGTGAACAGTTGCCATCAGAAGGCAACATTATTCTTGGTTTTTACCAAACAAGGGCTTCATCACCAAACGACTTGAATCGCCAAAGCATCACCAAAGCATCGTCATACCCACCCACAAGACATCATAGCCGGAAATCATCACCAAAGTGACAATTTCCGGCATTGATGCCGATAGGCCTAAGGAGGCGGTTCGGTCAGACCAATGAGACCAATACCGACCCAGGTCTAATTACGCCCGCCCAAAAACTTGAAGTTAAGGACCTGGATTTCGGTTATATACCGCTTATCACCATTTTTGTCTTCATACGAGCGATTGACGATCTTCCCCTCCACCAGAATTTCCTTGCCCTTTTCGACGTATTTTTCCACGACTTCAGCGTGTTTTCCTCGGAATACGAGATTGTGCCAGGTTGTCTCTGTGATGTATTCGCCAGTCGCATTCTTGCGCTTCTCATTGGTAGCCAGGCTTACTCGGGCGATTTTACCACCATTTTCAAAAGTTTTGATTTCAGGTTGCTGACCTACGTTTCCGATCAGTTGGACTTGGTTGCTTAGCGTTGTCATAATGTAACGATTTAAAAAGTTAATGATATAGATTAAAAATTTATTCGCAATGAATCGATAACCGGATTTAATACCGAGAGTCATTCATTCCGATTGACAAGGCAAAGATGAAACCGGTGTCAACAATTATCCGGCAAATAAACGTTTGTAGTCGTTTGTAAACGATTGTAAGTGGTTACAAACGGATAGAAAGCGACCAGAAAGCCGTGTTTATAGAGGTTTGCAAGGAATAACGACATCAAAATAAAAAATCATTTTTAGGGTTTTTTTATCAGAATTTGTCACGTTAATGGATTCTTTATCAACAAATCTTCTTCATCATTTGAATTGATCACCTTTAAACATTGAGACAGATGGTGGAAAATTAAAAGTCGAAATATTTCCGGTGGGAGTATATACTTGATCGACTTTCAAAGATCGCTTTTACTGAAGTATGATGGTTCAACCAACCGATCGAATGAACGTAAAGGGTTGCACATTATCAACCTTATCATTAAAGTCATCGACTGGTGAGGTCAGATCAGATTCATTTTTGATGCCTCGCGGATCAGGGATGCCGTATTATTTACGTCAAATTTACTCAAAAGATTTTTTCGATGGCTGTTGACTGTCAGAACGCTCACGTATATTTTCTCTGCAATCTGAGGGTTGGTCAGCCCTTCAGCGATGAGTTGAAGGACTTCTTTTTCACGCGGAGTCAGGAACGGCGCCTTTTGAGCTTGAAACACTTCATTTTGTGTCAGATCAAAAGGAAGATTGAGCAACATACCGCCCTTGTGCACCACATTTATGGCATTGATTATCTCATCTTTTGTCGAGCTTTTTATGAGATAGGCCGATGCGCCGGCCGAGAGCATACTGTTGACGTAGCTGCGGTCGGAATAAGTGGTGAGACCGATAGCCTTGACCGAAGGAAATTCACTCTTGATCTTCCTGCACAGATCGATGCCGTTGATATCCGGCAGGTTAATGTCCAGCAGTGCGACATCCGGAGTGTTCTTTTTGATAGAAGCGACTGCGTCAATGGCATTGGCACACAGTCCTGTTATTTCCATATCTTTTTCTTCGGCCAGCAAGGTCCTCAGGCCTTCAAGAATCATAGGATGATCATCCACAATAAGTACCTTTATCATGCTCCTTCATTTTTGATTTCGATTACGTAATGAGTCCCCCGACCCGGATGACTGCTGATTTCCAAGGTACCATTCATATAATTGACCCGGTTGGCGATATTCTGAAGTCCAATTCCTTTTGTCACGTCCTGATTATTCATATCAAACCCTATTCCATTGTCTTCGAGAGAGAGTTGTACCATGTCCTTTTGAACATCAAGCTGTATATAAAGATCTGTGGCTTTTGCGTGTTTAATGGCATTGTTCATCACCTCCTGAATAATACGATAGAGATTTATTTCAAGAGATTGGTCCAGCTTGGTATAATTATAAGACTGATAATGTGTCTGCATTGATATCGAGGCATTCATTCTGGTGACGAAATCTTTTAGTGTTTCATCAAGACCAAATTTAAGTAATGATTCCGGCATCATGTTATGTGCCACTTTCCGCATTTCGGATATTGCCTGATCTAGAAGGGATAGGGCATTGTCAAATGACGTAACCGAGGATCCCGAGAGGATATGATTTTCCTGAATATTATTCAGCGAAAATCTCAATCCGGATAACATTCCGCCCAGACCATCGTGAAGGTCTTTCGCCAGACGATGACGTTCTTCTTCCTGCCCTTGAATGATAGAGGCTGTGGATTGAAGCTTTTTTTCCATTTTAAGTTGTTCTTTTTCCTGTTTTAAAATCTTGGTTTTATACTTGATATTCTTGTACCAGATAAATGCAATGACCATAAACCCCAATAATGAAAATGCCATGGCCCCGATGAGCCATTGATGGGTACGGTGCCTGTTGGTTAGCTCTTGTATTTTTTGTTCTTTAATCGCCGTTTCATACTTTTTCTCGAGTTCATTAATTTGTGTTTTGATATCCATGCCGTGCATAGAGTCAGCAAGCGAGAATCCCTTGTGCAGGAAATCATAGGCGGGTTTGTATTGATGGAGGCCATACAGATATTCGGCCTTGTCCTGGTACATTACATCCAACATGTAATCCAGATTATTTGATTCTGCAAGTTTGATGGCTTCGTCAATGGTTTGATTCGCCCTTGTCAGGTCGCCCTTTGACTTGTAGCATATCGCAAGCTCTTTAAGCCCCATTGCCATACCCATTTCGGAATCCAGTTGTCTTTGTATTTTCACGGCTTCCCGGGCGAGTCTGATGGCCTCATCATATTCCCCGGTAATCCTTTTATATTTGGCCAGGTGAGAAAGTGAATGAGCATAATTGTCACTCAATCCAATTTTCTTTGAAATCTCCATAGACTCCAGTATGTAAGGCAGTGCTTCGCTGGAGCGCTCCAGGTTATTCAGCGATAATACTATCACATTAAGATTGTCGGATATGAGGATGCTGTCCTTGAATGTGCGCCCAAGCTCGAGTGCCTTTTGGCCATAGTCAAGTGCTTTTGCGTAATAGGTGGAATCCATCACCGTAGAAGACACCATATTGATATAGGTTCCTGCCATGATGCCATATATATTGGCGGTTCTTTTTCTGTCTTTGGTATCAAGTGTTATTTCCAGCGCTTTGTTATAATAATCGAGAGCTGTTTCGTATTCATTCAGGTAGCTATAGGATATTCCTGTGTTTGCCAGAGCGGCGACTTGTTTTGTTTTATCCCCGATTTCTTTTGCCAGTTCATAGCTCATTTTATTGAGGTCAAGTCCTTTTTCAAAATCTCCTTGCAGATTGTACAGATAGGACTGTTTTGTGGCATATTTGATGATTCCCTCTTTATAATTGAGCTCTTTGGCAAGCAAATATGCCTTTTCATTATACAGGGATGCTGAGTCGATATTGATGTTTTCCAAATAGGAGGCAAGATCAAGCAATTTGTCAACCTTCTGCTTTCCACTTGTGACCCTGTTGATATCCGCTTTCATCCTGTTGGCCCCCACGTCATCCTGTGGCACCTGAGACCGGGACATTTGCCAGGAACAGAAGAGGAGAATAAATAATAGTACTGGTTTCATATTCCTATAGTGTCTAAATGATCAGAAAGCGGTTTAAAATTAAATATTTGATAAGTAAGAATGAATTCAAAATTTCTGCTTTCTGAATTAATTGCTTGCAAATTATGGATATTGAACGAATGCCACAAGATAATTTATGTAATTATGGTACAAATCCTACAAAAGGGGGAGAAAAAAATCACATTTTCGGGGGATTGTATAACAGTCTGTAACTGACGTACTTTGCATTAAAATAACAACAAAATGCTGACACAAAATCACAATATCTTTCATTACAAATCTTCAGGATCTCCATTTGGGAATGAAGTTTTTTCGTAAAAAGATATCAGTGAAAAGCATGTATCGGAATATACATCAGCGGCGCGCATACTTTTAGATGATTTACTATCAGGAAAATAATTAAAAACTACGACTTTAAATACTGTTCTAACGCTTTAAATATTAATGTATGAAAAAATTATGTCTTCCGGCCATTTTACTGTTTTTAGCCACATTTTATTGTTCGGCACAAGTAAAAAACAACGGAATAATAAACGCTACCGGAGGCCAGATGGTGATCTCAGGCAACACCTATGAATTTTCAATCGGTGAAGCGACAATGATCAATACGGCCGGCTCTTCGGGACTGGTTGTTACACAGGGATTGTTACAGCCAATGTCAGGGACATCAGGTACGAAGCAATTTGCTTTGTCTGACTATGAGTTGCAAGTATATCCCAATCCTGCCCGTGAAATGATATATGTCAGACCAAATTTGCAGGGCAATGATGAAATGCTAATGACGCTGTATGATATCAACGGGCAAAGGATATACCAATCGAACGTTGTTTTATCCTCAGGTAACGAGCTCCAGAGTATTGGCTGTTTTGATCTTGCTTCCGGCATCTATTTTCTGGAAATAAGAGGTAAGCATCAGCAGCGAAACTTCACAAACACTTTTAAAATCATTAAAATTAATTAACTCTTTAACCCCTAAAAAATCAAGATGAAAAAGATATTATTTACCATCGCAGCGTTTATGCTGTTTGTCGCAACAATCATCGCGCAAAACACCTTCAATTATCAGGGTATTGCCCGGAATGCCAATGGAATAGCCTTGGCTGGGCAAAACCTCAGTATCCGGATTTCCATTATCGACGAATCTGCATCCGGAGCCACCTTGTATCAGGAAACGCATAATGTCACCACAAACGAGTATGGGCTTTACAACATCTCCATCGGAGGAGGAAGCGTTGTTTCAGGCACATTCTCAGGCATATCCTGGGGCTCAGCCGACAAGTATGTCAATGTAGGAATTGACCCCAACGGAGGGTCGAGCTATATCGATATGGGCACGCAAAAGCTACAGAGTGTCCCATATGCCATGTATGCCCTCAACAACCAACCGGGCCCGAAAGGAGATGTCGGCCCGAAGGGAGACAAGGGAGATCCGGGAACAGGAGTAACCATCCTTGGCTCACTCAACAACCCATCAGAATTGCCAAACAGTGGCAATCCGGGAGACAGTTATCTGATCAATGGAGATCTATATGTTTGGACGGGCACCACCTGGGACAATGTAGGTAACATCAAGGGTCCGAAAGGTGATAAAGGAGCCAATGGTGATCAAGGCATTGCAGGTCCACAAGGTCCGAAAGGTGATAAAGGCGACAAGGGAGAACAGGGCATTGCAGGCCCACAGGGCACGAAGGGAGACAAAGGCGATACCGGATCGCAAGGTCCTCAGGGAAATCCTGGTCCACAGGGACCACAGGGGCCACAAGGTCCGGCAGGAACTTATACAGCCGGTGACGGGATTAACATCTCGGGTGATGTTATCACCGCGATGCATAGTTTACCATTATGGAACGCTGACCGGTTGCGCAACAATAATATTTCTTCCACTACGCCTACGAGTGGACAAGTGCTTAAATGGAACGGAAGCGAATGGGCCCCGGCCAATGAAAGCGGAGGAGGAAGCGGTTGGAGCTTGAATGGAAATGCGGTTGGAAATAACGATTTTATCGGTACGACCAACAGTCAACCATTGCGTTTTAAAGTTGGTAACGAGGTGGCCGGAGCGATTGATGATTCTAATGTCGGCTATGGATTGGAAGCATTGAAAAACATGGGTACAGGATACGGCAATACTGCGATGGGCAATTATACACTGTCTTCGAATACGTCCGGAAGTTATAATACAGCAATAGGGGTAGCTTCTTTATATCAAGACGTGATGGGTGAAAATAATACAGCCGTGGGTGCTGGAGCTTTGTATAGCAACCTTTCGGGTAGTGGTAATGTTGCCATGGGAAAGAGTGCATTATATTATAACGAAACAGGCCATCATAATGTCGCATTAGGGAATGACGCACTTGGACAGAACAGGTCAGGCTTGCAAAACGTCGCAATCGGAAGTAGTGCGATGGGGGATAATCTTTACGGAAGTAGCAATGTCGCTGTAGGTGATGCTGCTTTACGCCTAAATACAGCCTCTAATAATACAGCCATGGGAGCCCAAGCGCTGGAACATTGTACGGGTAGCTCTAATGTGGCAATTGGATACTTTGCATTAAATACTCTTTCTTCGGGTTCCAACAATATCGGAATTGGAGATAATGCAGCGGTTCCTAATGCCACCGGTAGCAATCAGGTTAGATTAGGTAACACCTCTATATCTTATGCCGGCATTAATGTTGCATGGTCCGTTACAAGTGATGGCAGGGCCAAGAAAGATATCGTTAATGTACCACTCGGATTAAATTTTATTAATTCATTACGTCCTGTATCTTATGTTCGGCTGAATGACGAAAAGGAAAAAACCGAGCTTGGATTTATCGCTCAAGAGGTGGAAACTGCTCTTCAAAAATCAGGAGTAAATACCAGTGGAATTATTACCATCGACGATCAAGGCAGGTACAGCATGCGCTATAACGACTTGCTGTCACCTATGACAAAAGCAATTCAAGAACTTAGTGCTGAGAATGAGGCGCTGAAACAAAAAATTGCAGTTCTTGAAACCGCTCAGGCAAATATGATGCACATGATGGAAGCTATTCAGACAAAACTCGATGCACAACAAAATGTAACAACCGAATCCAAAAGCCCGGAGATCCGATAACAAAAACGGGATTTTCCCGGCGTAAGTAACCCTTTATTTGCAGCTCAACTTTATTACATCAAAGTTGAGCTGCTTTTTACTTCAAATTGGAATGTCATATTGAGCGGCTTTAGCGTACTTATATTTTATCATCGAATTACCATGATATCGCTTGACTATCCACAGATTTTCCTGACGGTTCGGTATATCCGACCGGGTTTGGATATAAGATCAAATGCCTTTTCGTGATTAGTAACTATTCACCTAATAAGAAAAAGTTCGATTTTTCTTTATTCTACCACGCCTGTCCCGGACGGCCGGGGAAATAAACGAAATGACACGAAAGCATTTCGTGCTGTTTAGTGCCATTTCGTGGTAGAAAATTGCCTTAGCGGGTATTCTTTGGTGGCAATGTGATAATATTCAACAGGTTATTTCTTGGTCTAACAAAAGATTTCAGGATTCTCCTTCCACCACGCCTGTCCCGGCCGTCCGGGGAAATATGCATTGCGATAGACTTTTCGTGGTTTACATTGCAATTTAGTGGTTAAATAAAATTTTGGAGCTTTAGGCATTGATAAGCCGTTGATTATAGATAATTTGAAGTGAATAGTTACCGTGATTATGTTATAATTCCTCCAAAAGGGGGATAAAAAAATCACATTTTAAGAGGATTGTATAACAGTCTGTATCAGACGTACTTTGCATTAAAATAACAACGAAATTCTGACACGAAATCATGATGCCTATCAGCGCAAAATTTCAGAGTCTCGGACAAAGGATATACCAATCTAAAATTGTTTTATCCTCCGATGACGAACTACAGAGTATTGGCTGTTCTGACCTTCCTTCCGGAAGCTATTTACCGGCAATAACAGGTAAGCATCAGCAGCGAAACTTCATAAAAGCCTTTAGAATCAGTAAAATTAATTAATCATTTACCCCAAAAAAATTATCAAGATGAAAAAGATATTATTTACCGCAGCTATGTTTATACTATTTATTGCAGCGACCATAGCACAAAACACCTTCAATTACCAGGGAATTGCAAGGAATACCAATGGAACTGCCCTGGCTGGACAAAACCTGGGCATCAGGATATCAATCATAGACAATTCTCCGCTGGGAGCGACTTTGTATCAGGAAACACATGCTGTCACTACCAATGACTATGGCCTGTACAATATCTCCATAGGCGGGGGATCCGTAGTAGCAGGAACATTTTCAGGAATTTCCTGGGGCTCGGCCGACAAGTATGTCAAGGTAGAGATCGACCCGAATGGTGGAACAAGTTACATTGATATGGGTACTCAAAAACTCCAGAGTGTGCCCTATGCCATGTATGCGTTCAATAACCAACCCGGCCCGAAGGGCGATCCCGGCCCAAAAGGAGATAAGGGCGATCCCGGAACAGGAGTGAAAATCCTGGGTTCACTCAATAATCCATCGGACCTGCCATCGACCGGTAATCCAGGCGACAGTTATCTGATCAATGGAGATCTTTATGTCTGGACCGGCACCTCGTGGGATAATGTAGGCAATATCAAGGGCCCGAAAGGTGATAAAGGAGATCAGGGCGTTTCGGGCTCACAAGGTTCGAAAGGTGATAAAGGAGACAAGGGTGACCAAGGCATTACTGGCTCACAAGGTCCGAAGGGAGATAAGGGCGATCCCGGCTCACAAGGCCCACAAGGCCCACAAGGCCCACAAGGGCCTAAGGGGGACAAAGGAGATAAAGGAGATAAAGGGGAACCTGGAACAAATGGTATCGGATTTTTTGAATCAAATGCTAATCTGATAAAATATCATGATAGTGGCGATTTTGGGAAAATCCTAATCATCAATAGTGAAAATGTAAATTATACTGGAAATTTAGAGAACAAGATGATATTTCGTGCCGATAAAAATGGAGCGTTCAGAGTAGGGCATGTTGGAAGTGATTCCTGGGATTCTGATAAGATCGGATGGGAATCTTTCGCATGCGGAAGTTTGACAGAAGCCTCCGGAGATGGCTCTACCGCTATGGGAGGATTGACAAAAGCCCTCGGCATTAATTCCACCGCTTTGGGACTTAGCACAAGAGCCTCCGGCTGGGTTTCTACCGCTTTGGGTCATTTAGCAGATGCCACCGGTTATGTTTCCACTGCTATGGGAGGATGGACAATAGCCTCCGCTGATTATTCCACCGCTATGGGAATGCAGACATTGGCCTCCGCAGAAAATTCTATTGCTATGGGATTCCAGACAAAAGCATCCGGCAAGACGTCTACTGCTATGGGGTCTGAGACAGAAGCATCGGGAGATTATTCGGCTGCAATTGGAGAGCTGACAGAGGCATCCGGAAAAGCGTCTGTTGCTATGGGACAAGAAACAAAAGCATCCGGAGATTATTCCACGGCAATGGGTAGAGACACAGAAGCCGGAGGGCTACAATCAGTTGCGATGGGGTTTAAAACTAAAACTATTGGGTATAGTTCTTTTGCGATGGGAGGTTATACAACTGCACAGGGAAATTCATCTACAGCAATGGGACAGTACATAACTATAACTGGAGATGGAAGCATGTATTTAGCCGATGGAAGCAGAACAATGGAATCCCAAAGAGATTTTAGATCTGGTACCAATTCATTTTACGGACGCTTTGCCAATGGATATACATTGTACACAACAGCAACAGGTAATAACTATGGTGCATATCTCGGTCCAGGACAGAGCTCGTGGTCTTCCGTTTCCGATAGCACTAAGAAAGAAAATTTCTTGTATGCTGATGGAAAGGATTTCTTAAAGAAGATTTCAAGTATGAAGTTAGGTAGCTGGAATTATAAGGGACAAGATGCGGAAGAATATCGCCACTATGGTCCAATGGCTCAGGAATTTTATTCGCTGTTTGGAAAGGATGGTATTGGTACAGTCGGTTGTGATACACTGATAGCATCGGCCGATATCGACGGAGTGATGATGATTGCGATTCAGGCGCTTGTTAAAGAGAATAAAGGGTTAACAGGTGATGTGGTTGAATTAAATCAGGAAGTGACTGTTTTAAAGATCGAAAACAAAGAGTTAAAACAGGAACTTGCGGCGCTAAAGGCTGTACAAGAAAAGACCATGGCCCTTCTTGAGACGATTCAGGCTAAAATGGATAGTAATGAAAAAGAAATATCACAGGAGATTTCAAAGGCGCGAGCTGAAAAGTAATTGAATAGATGGATGAGGCGGAGGTAATTATCTCCGCCTTTTTTGTATGTCAGACATGCCATTAAGCTTGCAGGGTGGAAGTTCCTGTATGTGTAGGGTTGATAGGAAACATTAGCGAATGACAAGGGTGTCGGGAGTGACCTTGAATCTGAAAGAGTTCATCAGCAAGGCTGAAGGTCTGACGAGTAGAAACCTGATAAAAGTTTCTTAAGAGGAGGCATCCGGGCTATGGATTGGGAACGCTCGAAATTCAATTGTAACTCAAAAGAGTAAATCAAGAGCAACTATTCACCTGGTCTAAAACACAATCCGGAGCTATCTCGTACAAATAAAGCCCCCCCATAATAAGATATAAGTTTTACTGTGGCTTCTTTGTCTCACAGGACTTTTGCCTCGCTCCAGAACTTAACACGATTGTAACGATTTTATCTTGCCTTTGACCAAAAAAGAATGTGCGTCTTCACTTTTCTGTTCAAAAGTACAAAGTGACACAAAATAGACACAGAATCTTGATGCCCATTCGTCGTTTAAAAGTATAAAAGTGGTCAGCCATCAGTTTTTCGAATTATTTACCCAATAAATTATGAATATCGCATGAATACCAGAATAAATTTTATGTGATCATTGCATAAATCCTCCAAAAGGGGGATAAAAAAATCGCACTTTCGGAGGATTGTATAACTGTCTGTTACAGACGTACTTTGCATTAAAATCACATCGAAATTCCGAATGTGAAATCGTGATGTCTTTCATTGCAAATCTTCAGTGCTTCCATTTTGGAATGAAGTTTTTTCTAAATAGATATCACAGGAAAATCAAGCGTCAGAATACGCGACAAAAGCGCGCTTAGACACAGAATGCATCAACAGTCAAGAAACCGTTTAAAAACTACGACTTTAATTACTGTACTAACGCTTTAAATTTTAAACTATGAAAAAATTATTTCTTTCGGCCTTTTTATTGTTTTTAGCCGCATTTTATTGTTCGGCTCAGGTAAAAAACAACGGTATAATCAACACTACCGGAGGCCAGATGGTGATCTCAGGCAACACCTATGAATTTTCAATCGGTGAGGCGACATTGACCAACACAGCCGTGTCCTCTGGACTGGTTGTTACACAGGGACTGTTACAGCCCATGTCAGGAACATCAGGAACCAAGCACTTTGCATTATCTGACTACGAGTTGCAGGTATATCCCAATCCTGCCCGTGAAATGATATATGTCAGACCGAATTTGCAGGGCAACGATGAAATGCTGATGACTCTGTATGATATCAACGGACAAAGGATATACCAATCGAAAGTTGTTTTATCCTCAGGTGACGAACTACAGAGTATTTGGTGTTCTGACCTTCCTTCCGGAATCTATGTGCTGGAAATAAGAGGTAAGCATCAGCAGCGAAACTTCACAAACGCCTTTAAAATCAGTAAAATTAATTAATCCTTTAACCCCAAAAAATTATCAAGATGAAAAAGATACTATTTACCCTGGCGGCATTTATGCTGTTCGTAGTGACTATTATGGCGCAAAACACCTTCAATTATCAGGGTATTGCCCGGAATGCAAACGGCACAGCCTTGTCCGGGAAAGACCTGAGCATCCGAATATCAGTTATTGACAATTCTCCACTGGGAGCGACTTTGTATCAGGAGACGCATGCCGTCACCACCAATGATTATGGCCTTTACAATATCTCCATAGGCGGAGGAGCCGTAGTGGTAGGAACATTTTCAGGAATTTCCTGGGGATCTGCCGACAAATATGTTAAGGTAGAGATTGACCCGAATGGCGGAACGAGTTATATCGATATGGGTATTCAAAAGCTGCAGAGTGTGCCTTATGCCATGTATGCGTTCAATAACCAGCCCGGCCCGAAGGGCGATCCCGGACCAAAAGGAGATAAAGGCGATCCCGGGACAGGAGTTAAGATCCTGGGCTCACTCAATAGCCCATCGGACCTGCCGTCAACCGGTAATCCCGGAGACAGCTACCTGATCAATGGAAATCTTTATGTCTGGACAGGAAGTACATGGGAAAATGTCGGCAATATCCAGGGCCCGAAAGGAGATAAAGGTGACAAGGGTGATCAGGGCGTTGCCGGTCCACAAGGTCCTAAAGGTGATAAAGGCGACAAGGGTGATCAGGGTATTGCAGGCCCACAAGGCCCGAAGGGAGACAAAGGTGATACCGGATCGCAAGGTCCTCAGGGAAATCCTGGTCCACAGGGTCCGGCCGGCCCGCCAGGGCCACAAGGTCCTAAAGGCGATAAGGGCGATAAGGGCGACCAAGGCATCGCTGGTCCACAAGGTCCTCAAGGCCCTCAAGGTCCACAGGGTCTGAAAGGAGATAAAGGAGATAAAGGAGATAAGGGCGACCAAGGCATCGCTGGTCCACAAGGTCCACAAGGTCCGGCAGGAACTTATACGGCAGGTACAGGGATCAATATAAATGGTTCTACCATCAGCGCCCTGAACACTAATGCATTATGGAATGCCAGCCAAATTCAGGGAAAAGCTGTATCTGCAACAGCCCCCACAAATGGACAGGTATTGCAATATAACGGAACGAACTGGACTCCGGCAACCGTTTCCGGATCGTCAGGACTGAACGGAACGACCAATACCATTGTAAAATTCGGCACATCAACAACCGGCGTTAATTCGCAAATCAAGGATGACGGTACCTCTGTGGGTATAGGTATAGATGTAGGAAACCTCACTCCTTCAGTCAAATTTGACGTAACAAAATCAAATTCCGGAGGCAATGCTATCAGGGCCACCTTGGGATCTGTCAGTAATTCAGAAAGTGCTGCCATTTACGGGCGCGCTTCGACCGGATACGGCGTTTCAGGATTTAGTACGACAGATCACGGTGTGTTTGGCACCTCTACCGGTCCATCGAAAGCTGGAGTTGTCGGTTACGGTGATGAATATGGTATTTGGGGATATAATACAGGCTCGGGTTGGTCCGGGTTTTTTACAACAGGGGGAAATAAAGGTATTTATGTACGGGACGCCAATTCATATTTTGGAAATGGCGGGGCGCCTAACAGTCTCAACCCTGCTGCTACAGTGGAGGCAAAAAGCACCACAGGAGATGCACTATTGGCACATTCGTCTAAATCGGGTATTATAGCATCAATCTCGACTATGGATGTCTTTGCACCATCAAGTATTCGGGGAGAATTTAGGGGCACAGGCAATAGTGATGGAGTAGGAGTTATGGGTATAGCAACCTCAGCAAACAATAATTATGGAGTAGGCCTTTATGGCAAAGGCAATTATGTTGGTGTGGCCGGGTTTGCTTATAATGGATATGCCGGAGGATATTTTTCTTCTAATGGATCTACTTATGCATTGTATTCAAATGGTAGGTTTCATCTAAACGGAGATTTTTCCGGGTCAGGAACCAATACATATTCTTCAGACAGAAAATTAAAGAAAAACATCCGGCCGATCGACAATGCGCTTCACGTCATAGAGCAACTAAAGCCTTCAACCTATGAATTTAGGGTGGGAGAATTCAGTGATTTCTATCTGCCGGATGGAAAACACTATGGTGTGATTGCACAGGAGTTGCAAGAAGTTTTGCCTGAGCTGGTAATAAAACAGGATACCAAATTATCGGATAAAAATGGAAAGCATACCATTGATTTCGATTACTTGAGCGTAAACTATAACGAGCTTATCCCTGTCCTCATCAAAGGCATGCAGGAACAACAGACGGTCATAAAGGATCAGCAAGAGCAACTGAATAATTTGCAGAAAGAAATCACTGTCCTTAAGGCAATCTTAATGAAAGATTGATCTAATAATCGTCTTGATAAGTACGTTTTTAAAGGCAGCCCGGAATTCGGGCTGCCGTTTTATTTTTTCGACTGTTTTTCGCAACAGATAGATACTTATCAAATTGTAACCATTCACATCAAATTGCTTGGATTCTTTTAGTTATCACCGTCTGAAATCAGGAACTTATATTTAACCACAAAATGGCACGAAAAAACACGAAATTCTTTCATGTCATTTAGTATATTTTCCCGGGTGGTCGGGACCGAAGTGGTAGAAAAAAGAAGGCGCATATTCTTTCTAATCAGGTAAATAGAGACTATCGATCTGTATTTTAGTTTTTTCCTGTGACTCGCGCATCGCACAGGGCTTCTATTTTGCTCCGGTACTTATACTCTCTTAACTTAACACTACATAAATCATTCAATCCGGAAAATAACATTCCAACATGATTGATATCGTTTCCTCCTTTTCCACGGCATCTCACCCAACAATAATCCGTATTTTTCCTCAAAAGCCATGAGCTATGACTATATTTGCACCCTCATAGCCACACAATGTTGTATGACAGAGGACACAAACATCATCATAGATCATGCCCGAAAGGTATTTGAAGCCGAGATAGGCTGCCTGGAAGCCGTTCGCGAGAATATTGATGATCGTTTTGCAGAAGCTGTCCGAACAATCATTGAAGGTCCCGGACGCATTGTGTTGTCTGGCATAGGCAAGAGCGCCATTGTCGCACAGAAAATCACAGCAACACTCAACTCCACCGGCAGCCCCGCCCTGTTTATGCATGCAGCGGATGCAATACATGGCGACCTGGGCATCATCCAACAACACGACATCGTCATCCTGCTGTCCAAAAGCGGAAATTCGCCGGAGATAAAGGAACTTGTTCCATATCTCAAAAAGATGGGCAACAAGATTATTGCCCTTGTCTCCAACTTGCATTCAGCATTGGCGCATGATGCGGATATTGTCCTTCACGTCCCTGTAGAGAGAGAGGCCGACCCGAACAACCTCGCACCAACGGCCAGTACAACGGCCCAAATGGCGATGGGTGATGCTCTTGCGGTGTCGTTGTTGATGGCACGGGGCTTTACCGAAAAGGATTTCGCCAGGTTCCACCCGGGAGGCAACCTCGGGAAGCAGCTATATACGGTGGTTGGGGATGTGTGCCGGTACAACAACAAACCAAGCGTAGCATCGGATGCCGGCATCAGGGATATCATCGTCACCATTTCTGCCGGCCGGCTTGGTATCACGGCTGTTGAAGAAGGGGGAAGAGTCGTCGGCGTCATTACCGACGGAGACCTGAGGAGAATGCTGGAGAAGGAAGCAGACACCAGCGAAGTCAAGGCAAAGGACATTATGACCGAAAAGCCGAAGACCATCGATAGCAACGAGCTGGCAATCAATGCGATGCAACGGCTCAAAGAACTCAACATCACACAGTTGATCGTCATGGACGGAGACAGATACGCCGGAGTGATACACATACACGATTTGCTTCGGGAAGGATTTGTATAAGAAAAATGATTGCCGGGAAATTAAATTTGAATAAATTCACAACGTCAAAGACAAAATAAAAGATATGATAAGAGCAGGAATTACAGGAGTTGAGGCTTATGTCCCCGAAACTGTTCTCACGAATGCCGATCTTGAGAAAATGGTAGATACCAATGATGAATGGATCCGCACTCGCACAGGTATCAAGGAACGGAGGATTTTCAACAGTCCGGGAAAGGGAGCCAGTGACCTCGCATTGCCGGCAGTATTGAAATTGCTGGAGACAACCAATACCAAACCGGAGGAGGTGGAGTTGTTAATCGTAGCCACAGTCACAGCGGACCATACATTTCCGGACACAGCAAATATACTCTGTGATAAAGCCGGAATAAAAAATGCATTCGGCTTTGATGTAAATGCAGCTTGTAGTGGATTCCTTTTTGCGTTGACCACCGCCTCCCAGTTTATCATGACCGGAAGGCACAAAAAAGTGATAGTTGTTGGTGTTGACGTCATGTCTTCCATCGTAGATTATACAGACAGGGCGACGTGTATAATTTTCGGTGATGGAGCCGGTGCTGTTATGCTGGAGCCGGTCGAAGATGGCACCGGATTGATTGATTCCATTCTGAAGGGCGATGGGGCCGGCCGCCATGTACTGCACATGAAGGCGGGTGGTTCCGTAAAGCCGGCCACTCACGAAACTGTCGATGCACGTGAACACTACGTATATCAGGAGGGCAAACATGTATTCAAACATGCTGTAAATGGCATGGCAAATACTGTGGCTGAAATCATGAAGCGCAACAATCTGGCAAAAGAAGACATCGCTTGGTTGGTGCCACATCAGGCAAATATGCGTATCATTACCTCTGTCGCAGAACAACTGGATTTTCCGCTTGAAAAAATCATGATCAATATCGAAAGATATGGAAACACAACCTCGGCCACCATACCATTGTGCCTGTGGGAGTGGAGGGATAAGCTCAAGAAGGGCGACAACATCATATTGACGGCATTCGGCGGCGGATTTACATGGGGATCGACGCTGATAAAGTGGTCTGTTTGATAAAGCGAAAGACGGCTATACCGGCCAATATGTGTATAAATATAACCCGGGCAGGCCAAATTTTTTCAATGAGATAATAAAAAAGCATTAATTTTATAGCTTTGCGCCCAAATTAAAAATTATAATTTATGGCAGATACTGGAGATATCAGAAAAGGGCTTTGCATTGATTACAACAACGACATCTTTGTCGTGACAGACTTTCAACATGTAAAACCTGCAAGGGGCGCGGCTTTCGTCCGAACCACACTCAAGAGCATGACAACCGGAAAATCCGTTGAAAACACTTGGCCATCAGGTCATAAATTGGATGTGGTCCGAGTGGAAAGAAGGAAATTTCAGTTTTTATATAAGGATGACTCCGGCCTCAATCTGATGGATAATGAATCTTATGAACAAATCGCTATCCCTGAAGATATGGTTGACAGTCCCCAATTCCTTAAAGAAGGCATGGATGTGGATATTCTTTACCATGCCGAGAAAGAGATACCGCTGAGAGTCGAATTACCACAGTACATCAACGTACTGGTTACCTACTCAGAGCCTGGAGCCAAAGGCGACACCGCAACCAATGTGAGTAAGCCTGCAACCATCGAAACAGGTGCTGTTATTAAGGTTCCTTTGTTTATCAATGAAGGCGATGTGATAAAGATCGACACGCTGACAGGAACATACATCGAAAGAGCAAAATAAAACGGAATTCACCCGCTTAACCTAACAAACAAATTTGTTGACATGACCTACAAAGAAATTCAAGAGTTGATTCGCCAGGTGGCAAAGTCCGAACTGGCAGAAGTTAAAGTCAAGGATAATGAATCAGAAGTAACCATCAGAACCCGCTATTATTCTGACGGCAAACCGGCGACGGTAACTTATGCTCAGGCGCCTGCCGCGGTGCAACAACCGGCGGCAGTTAATCAAGCTTCTGCTCCGGCTGCACCGAAAGCCGAGATGGAAGCTCAAGCAGAAACCAAGTCGAGCGGTCTGAAAGAAATTCGTTCTCCTATGGTTGGGACCTTCTATCGCTCTCCAGGCCCCGACAAGCCGGCTTATGTCAAACCGGGAGATACAATATCCGCCGGTTCCGTCGTGTGTATTGTCGAGGCAATGAAGCTGTTCAATGAAATCGAATCAGAGGTTTCTGGTACCATCGTAAAAGTCATGGTCGAGGACGCTTCACCTGTAGAATACGATCAAGTGCTGTTCTTGGTCGAGTAATGGATAACGGGATTCATTGACCCGCTTTCACATTTATTCATCAACAGAATTGTTCTTATGTTTAATAAAATATTGATTGCCAACAGGGGGGAGATAGCACTTAGGATTATCCGTACCTGTAAGGAGATGGGTATAAAGACCGTGGCTATCTACTCAACGGCTGATAGAGAAAGCCTTCACGTCCGCTTTGCCGATGAAGCTGTCTGCATAGGTCCGGCGCCATCAAAGGACTCCTATCTGAATATACCGAGGATCATGGCGGCTGCGGAGATTACCAATGTGGACGCAATCCACCCGGGCTATGGGTTTTTGGCTGAGAATGCCGATTTTGCAGAAGTCTGTACACAATACGGTATCAAATTCATCGGCCCTACACCTGAACAAATCAGGAAAATGGGCGATAAGGTTACCGCCAAGGAAACCATGATCGCTGCCGGAGTACCGGTTGTCCCCGGCTCTGACGGCTTGGTGGCGGATGTTAAAGAAGGAAAAAAGATAAGCAAGAAAATCGGGTACCCGGTCATCATCAAGGCGACAGCCGGCGGTGGTGGCAAAGGAATGCGTATCGTGTGGTCAGAAGAGGAGTTTGAGGAAAACTGGAATATGGCGCGCAACGAGGCCAAAAACGCATTCGGTAACGATGGCATCTATATCGAAAAATACGTCGAAGAGCCACGCCACATCGAATTCCAGATTATAGGAGACCAGTTTGGTCGGGTGGCACATCTTTCAGAGCGCGATTGCTCCATTCAGAGGAGACATCAAAAGCTGGTCGAAGAAAGCCCTTCGCCCTTCATGACTCCGGAGCTGCGGGAAGTCATGGGCACCGCTGCCATCAAGGCAGGACAGGCCATCAACTATGAAGGTGTGGGGACCATTGAATTTTTGGTGGATAAGCACCGCAACTTCTACTTCATGGAAATGAATACCCGTATCCAGGTTGAACATCCTGTAACGGAGGAAGTCATCGACCACGACCTGATCAAGGAACAGATCAAAGTAGCTGCCGGCATACCTATTTCCGGCAAATCCTACATACCATCTCTTTGTGCAATGGAGTGCAGGATCAATGCAGAAGATCCATTCCATGACTTCAGGCCTAGTCCGGGCAAGATTACTTCTTTCCACAGCTCAAAGGGCCACGGAGTCCGGGTCGATACCCATGTATATGCAGGATATACCGTGCCGCCCAATTACGATTCCATGATAGCCAAGATCATTTGCAAGGCACAGACCAGAGAGGAGGTAATCCTGAAAATGCAGCGGGCACTCGATGAATTTATTGTAGAAGGAATCAAAACAACAGTGCCTTTCCACCAAAGGCTATTACGCGATCCTGACTTTATCGCAGGCAATTTCAACACAGCATTCCTCAACCATTTTGACCTGACGGAATAACCTTCGGATTGAGGGAAAGAAAAGCTCTGCGATTGACTTCGTGGAGCTTTTTTTTGTAACTATTCACACGCCAATTTACCATGCTTTTTCTATGTGCTATCAATGGCTGAGCCTGGGAATTTATCTTTATCCACAAAATGGCACTATCCTACTTCAAAAACCGTTCGTACTATGTATTTTGTGATATAAGGAGAATGAGATTCCAGAATTTTTTAGTTATATCGGGAATTATCTGTGCAATAATGTCTCCTGGCCGCCGAAAAATGGCCACTAAGGAACGATTTCAAGACACGCTCCCCCAATTATGGTAAATTCTATAGTTAAGGTCAGGTAGTTGCTGATGGCGCTGGATTCTTTTTTGGTCAATACTTTCTTTGTTTACTTTGATGCCTGTTTCGTATTTATTATATTCAATCGAACTACCATCCCTCAGCCTACTGCAATGAATTAGCATGAACTTTATTGCTTCATTCGATAATGTAATCATTGTAATTTTTCTTATTTTAGTCTGCGAAAAAGATAATCTTTTTTTGGGGAGTTTAATTAAAAAATGTTCCTAACAACCATGTATGATGAAAACATTTCCTATAAATACTTAAAACGCATGAATATGAAAAATACACGTTTAATCCTTTGTCTGAGCTTTTTATCATTCGGTATTTTGAAGGCTCAGATTGTAAATATCCCGGATCCCAACTTCAAAGCATACTTGGTTAATAATCCTGAGATCAATACTAATTGGGACGATGAGATCCAGCTATCTGAGGCTGAGTCCTTTTCGGGTATGATTGATTGCCCAGATTTAGAAATTACGGATTTGACCGGAATTGAAGCTTTCGTGAATATACCAAATCTGAATTGCTCTTTTAATGAAATATCGGCATTGGATTTGAGTAAAAACACAGCTTTGGAATATTTGGATTGCTCTTTTAATGAAATATCGGTATTTGATTTGAGTAAAAATACAGCTTTAAAAGTATTGTATTGCGGCATTAATAAATTATCAGCGTTGGATTTGAGTAAAAATACAGCTTTGAAATTATTGGATTGCTCTTTTACTAAAATATCGGCATTGGATTTGAGTAAAAACATAGCTTTGGAAGACTTACGCTGTGCTTTTATTGAAATATCGACATTGGATTTGAGTCAAAACACAGCTTTAGAATTATTGAGTTGCGTTGCTAATAAATTATCAAGCTTGGACGTGAGTCAAAACATCGCGTTGAAATTCTTGGCTTGCGAGATCAATTCCTTAACGTCGTTGGATTTGAGTAAAAACGCAGCCTTGGGTTTCTTAAGTTGTTACAAAAATGAAATATCAGCGTTGGATTTGAGTAAAAACACAGCTTTAAAAGTATTGCAGTGCTTCGAGAACGAATTAAAGAGTTTGAATTTGAAAAACGGTAATAATATAGACTTGAAAGAATTGCATGTTTCCAATAATCCTGATTTACGCTGTATTGAGGTGGATGACGTCGATCTAGCCTACTCTATGACGCGATGGTCAAAAGACGATACCGCTGAATATAGTACAGATTGCCAATCTTCCTCGACAACGGAATTCAGCCTGAAGGAAACGTATTTTTATCCCAATCCTGTCGAAGATATACTTTATTTTGAAGAGCCGATGTCAGATATTCGCCTGATGGATTATTCGGGCAGGATGATTCAACAGTATGAACACGCAACTGATCGTATCTATCTCGCATCTCTGGCCAATGGAGTGTATTTAGTTATCGGGAGGACGACAAGTGGAGAATATATCGGAGGAAAGGTGGTGAAGGTGGGTAGGTAGAGGCTATCGCTGATTTTGGGCTGACGTCGTTTGATTATATTACTTTGAATGAATTTTTTTCATCACAAAGGTTTCATTTATCGTTTTTTTATTCTTTGCGCCCTCTGCGTCTCTGCGTGAGGTTTATCTCGCCAAGTTGCAGAGACCGCAAAGTTTTGAATTGAATAAGAATTATACACAAACAGAAACGCCAAATTAAATTTTTATACCAACGCCCATCAAACGCTATTTCCCAAATAAAATAAAATTTCCAGCGTTTGTCAAGGAAGAAAAATTGGAGGGTTAAAATAAAAATCGCCCGGTTCGGTGTAGCACCAAGCTACGATAACCCACTAGAAATTAATGAATCAAAAGTGTCAACGTAAGAAATATCTGGTGTTGATTCAAGAAGTCCTTATAACCAATACCTATTCATCCACAACGTATCTTTCAGATAACCAGTGTCATCTCACACCCCATTCAAAAAGCCAATAACCGGCTGAAGCGCCTTAAAAGCATCGACCGTGTATTTGTGCAGGGTTGGAGATACGAGAAGATCGTCGTCCAGCTCGACCGTGCCTAAGTAACTGGTTAGCATGAGATAATCGGCGGCAGGGTCGGCAGCGTCAAAGCCCTTGGGTATGCGCTTGAGGAGATATTCGTCGTCACGTTCCAGGTCTTTATACAACGAACGGAATTTCTTGTCCGCCAGAATCTTGGCAAATCCTGAATAGTCCTTGCTGATCTTCTGCCGGATGAGATTCAGACGGTCGCTTTCCGGACGGTAAATCCCTCCACCGACAAAGCTCTTTCCCGGCTCCAGATGAAAGTAATATCCCGCACTGCCGGATTTTCTGCCCCCCGGATTGATACTTGCCCCAAAATGAATCTTGTATGGACTTTTATCTTTACTAAACCGAACATCGCGATAGATTCTAAAAATACAATCCTTAGCCTGAAGACCGTTGACAGAAGGGTCGGATTGGGCGAAAGCATCAATTACTCCCTGCACAAATTCTGTGAAATTACTTCTGGCATCCTCATAACCGGCTCTGTTTTCTTCAAACCAAGCCCGATAGTTGTTGAAACTAAGGTCGATCAAAAAATTGAGCGACGAAGGTTTGATGTTGGTGGTCTTCATACAATACTTTTATCTACCAGTTGAATGTAACTGCCTGCTCTATGTTCGGATGCAGGCTGTAGGCTACCGGACAGGTTTTGGCGATGTTTCTGAACACGGATTGAACCTTGGAAGAATAATTTCGGTCAGGGAAGTGAAGGTTGACGTCAATACGAACGATTCTTCTCGGATCTGTCCCCATGTGCTTGGTCACTTCCGCATAGGTGCCATCCATATCCACATCATTGTCGCGGGCCCAGATGCCCATGATGGTCAGCATGCACGTGGCCAGAGAAGTGGCACACAAGTCGGTAGGGCTGAAGGCAGACCCTTTGCCATTATTATCAATGGGAGCATCAGTACGGATACTGTCTGAGGATTTGATATGGATACATTCGGTTTCCAATTGTCCTTTGTAGATTACTTTTGATGTCATGTCGAATTATTTTTTGGCTTGATAGGTTTTAGGATCAATGGCGGCTGGCGACCAGGCCTTGAGGAATTCAATGACGTGCTTTTTGTCATAGCTGCTCTTACCGTCTTCCAGGTATGCGCTGTTCTGGGTGTGTATGCGGTTGCCGGAGCCATCCAGGATGATAAATACCGGAAATCCGAAGCGTTGCGGGAATCCGTATTGAGCGAAGATAGCCTCATTTTTGTTTTCCTTGCTGTAATTCAGATGGACAACCTGATAATCGGCATGTATCAGGGAATCTATTTGGGCATCCTCTTTGGTGAATTTATTGAATTTAATGCACCAGGAACACCAGTTGCCACCGCCCTGGATGAGGACATGTTGGTTGTTTTTATGGGCCAATGACACTGCTGCGGCGATATCTTTGGCGGCATCCGCATTTTCATTATAAAGCTTACTCTCCTGAGCTTTGGCCGAGAAAGCCGTGGTTATCATGAGGGTGATCAGCGCCAGTGAATATATCCCTTTCATTTTACAGGTCGTTATTGATTTTGTCGATTGCGTTATGTGTGGCCTCTTTGGCCGCCTCCCTTTCCGCACGTTCCTTTTCCTTTTTTTCCCGGATCTCGGCATCACTGACGTTGTAGGCTCGGATGATGTCTTTGACCAAGCGGTGACGCACTACATCCTCTTCATTGAGATAGACCTGAGCGATGCCTTCCACGTCCGAAAGGATAGACAACGCTCGCTTAAGGCCCGATTGTTGGCTATAAGGAAGGTCTATCTGTGTCAGGTCGCCCGTGACGATGATCTTGGCACTGGGTCCGAGACGTGTGAGAAACATCTTAAGCTGTGGCGAAGTCGTGTTCTGTGCCTCATCCAGGATAATATAGGCATTGTCCAATGTCCGACCCCGCATATATGCCAAAGGCGCAACTTCAATAATCCTGTCCGACATGAATTTCGCCAATTTGTCTGCGGGAATCATATCGTCCAGGGCGTCGTACAAGGGCCGCAGATATGGATCAATCTTTTCCTTGAGATCGCCCGGTAGAAAACCGAGACTCTCTCCGGCTTCCACTGCCGGTCTTGTCAGGATAATCTTCTTGACCAGCCTGTTTTTGAGGGCTTTTACAGCCAGGGCCACTGCGGTATATGTCTTTCCGGTACCCGCAGGACCAACGGCAAAGACAATGTCGGCCCGCTCTGTCGCATCGACCAGCTTCCTTTGATTGACTGTCCGGGCGCGAATCGGGAAACCATCCTTATTGTGGACGATGACGTTGCCACCATTGTTGTTTGTTTCTAAGGAAAGATCGCTGTATGGATTGGTGCCCGACAGGATCGTATCAACGATGGTGACAGGCAGACTCTTGTTTTCCTTGAGATAACGGACGAGAACTTCAATCTTGGACTTAAGTTCCTGTGTCAACTTCTTGTCGCCGGCGATCTTGATATTGTTGCCCCGTGAACTGATGTCCAGATCCGGGTACTTGGCCTTGACCAATTGGAGTTTGGAGTTGTTTTCTCCGAATAATTCGAGTGGCTCGACACCATCGATGGTTAGTACTAGTTCGCTCAATGATTTTATATCCTTTCTGATTTTATTTTCTTTAGAACAAATAAAAGGTATTGTAGTTTCCTTTATTAGAACAAAAATAAACAGCCTTCGTGAGAATGTCAATAACAGGAGCATAAAATCCGGGATTTTGATATTCCGGAAAGATTTTGATGGATCAAATGCGCTTACGAAGAGAAAAAAGGGAAATATAATGGACAATATCATAGAGAATATCCGGGCGATACGCGCCAGAATGGCTGTTGCTTGTGAGCGGGTGGGCAGGCAACCGGAAGATGTGAGGCTTCTTCTGGCTACAAAGACAGTCATTCCGGAAAGGATAAGGATGGCTTTCGCTGCGGGAGAGACGCTGATTGGCGAGAACAAAGTGCAGGAAATCAAGGAAAAATATGAAGCCTTAAAGAACATGCCTCATGAGACACACTTCATCGGCCACCTGCAAACCAATAAGATTAAGGACATTATCAAATACAATGTGGATTGCGTACAGTCCATCGATCGCCTCGACCTGGCCGAGAAGTTGAATCATCGCTTGCTACGGGATGGAAAGATCATGGATGTCCTGATACAGGTCAACACATCGGCAGAGGAGAGTAAATTCGGCGTTACGCCTGAAGAAGCCGTAAATCTGGTACGCAGCGTATCGCAATTGTCCAATCTCCGTATAAACGGCCTCATGACCATCGGTCTTTTCAGCGCCAATCCGGAACAGGCCAGACCATGTTTCCGCCTTTTGAGCGATATCCGCAGGGAAATCATCAGCCAGGATATTCCCGGTGTGGAGATGAAAGAAATGTCGATGGGCATGAGTGGTGATATGGAAGCGGCCATTGAGGAAGGTGCCACCATCGTACGTGTGGGGACGGCCATTTTCGGCCACCGCATCTATCCGGATAGTTATTACTGGAATGAAGGGAAGACGAGAGGAGCGTTTTTGCCCTAAACCTTTTCAAAGTGCCGATTTTCTAAATGGGAGTATAAGTAGGGACACCTATTGTTCGGCAGATTTTTTCACTTTCCTATTTTCATTTTTCTCCTCCCACTATTTTTTTACACTCAGCCGATAATCGTCCAACACCATGTCCAGGATGTAATCCTTGCCTCGCTCGTAGCCATCCCGCAGATGGTAGCCGTAAAATTTACCGGTAGTGTTGTAATAGAATGCCGACCAGGTACCTTTTATTTCCTTGACGACATCGTAAAAAGGCTCGTCCAGTTCCTTTTCTATCATCTTGGTCAGGATCAGGCCTTGTGTCCTTGTAAGCTTCTTCAATGGTTCCTCAAATTGATCCTCCAGCTCCTTTTCCAGCGTTTTCATATATTTCTTACGCTCGCGTTTTGTCATGCTACGGGTGGCCTCCCGGGATTCGTGGTAGATGCGCATTGCCTCCAGCGCATACGGATATACGATGGCGGCATACCGGCGATAACGCATATAGCGATCGTATTCTTCCTTGCTGGAAAATTGTTGTTTGGAGGAAATGGATACTTCGCTCAATTGGTCGAGAAAGGCAGTGTCGCCTTTTTCAGTGATGACGCGAAGCATTTTCTTGCCTCCGAAATAGACCGTGTCCACTCTTTGTGTCTGTGCACCGGCGGCATATATGAATGCCCCAATGAAAAGAATCGATAAAAGGCAATTTTTCATGGCTTGATACATTATTGACAAGAACGCAAAAGAACGCGATTTGATTTGATTTTGCGCCAAAATATTGAAGAAAATAACAATATCGCAACTAAAATTTTAACAGAGGGGCCGAAGAATGTGAATTTTTAGTCGGGTTACAATTATATTTATACCCTAATGTCAAATTCAGATACAGGAGGGACAAATCTGCAACGCAGGCTCGGGCTGTTTCAGGCGACTGCCATCAACATGATCGATATGGTCGGCATCGGGCCATTTATCACACTGCCATTGGTCATCGGCCTGATGAATGGCCCTTGGTTTCTCTATGCCTGGATTGCCGGCGCCCTGCTTTCCTTCGTAGATGCTATGGTGTGGAGCGAATTGGGGGCCGCCTATCCGAAAGCCGGGGGCACATACAATTTCCTGAAGGAAGCGTACGGGCCAGGCAGGATGGGACGGATGATGAGTTTCCTGTTCGTCTGGCAGACCATGATCCAGGCACCGCTCGTGATAGCATCGGCGGCTATTGGATTTGCCGCTTATTTCAACTACCTCTTGCCCGTATCTGCATTGGGCTCGAAAGCAATCAGTGGTGGAGTGGTAATTCTTATCGCCATATTGCTGTATCGGAGGATTGAAGCCATAGGCAAGATTAGCGTCCTGTTGTGGGGTGGTGTCATCATCGCCCTGCTTTGGATCATCATCGGCGGCATCAGTCATGGCAACTTTATACAGCCAATCCGCGAGATGAATCATGGCGTGGAATTGAATTCGGGCTTCGCAGCAGCACTTGGCTTCGCCTGTATCAAATCGGTGTACAGTTATCTTGGCTATTACAATGTCTGTCATCTCGGCGGAGAGATCCGTCACCCGCAAAGGAATATCCCGCGCAGCATGTTTATATCAATTGCCGGCATTGCCACACTGTATATCCTGATGAATATCAGCGTCGTGAGCGTGATTCCGTGGCATGAGGCCAAGGATCAGGAGGCCGTGTTGAGTGTATTCATGCACAGGCTGATGGGCGGGACGGCGGCCAATATCCTCACGATACTTATTCTTTGGGTGGCCTTCGCTTCCGTATTTTCGGCCACATTGGGTTATAGCCGGATTCCGTATGCCGCGGCCGAAGATGGCAATTTTTTCAAGGTGTTCAGCCGACTGCATCCGGACAAGCACTTTCCACATATTTCCCTTCTCGTACTTTGCGGCATTGCCTTTGTATTCAGCCTCTTGTTCAGGCTCAGTGAGGTAATCAGTGCCATTCTGGCGATGCGGATATTGATCCAGTTTGTCGGTCAGGCCTTTGGGCTTATCCTGTTGCACAGGAAGAAGCGCGCTGCCGATTTTCCATACAGGATGCCTTTGTGGCCGGTACCTGCAATACTGGCCATCGTCATTTGGCTCTTGCTCTTCGTGGCGACGGGAATGAAACTTATGATTTCCGGAATCATGGTGATTGCTACGGGACTGGTCATTTATTTGGTCAAAGCGCGGATAGCGGGAGATTGGCCGTTTAAAAGGATCGTGTAGCTCGACACTGTCTTTTTCGGGCAACTATTAGTCGATCAAAAGGAAAGTCCAGAGATTTTTTTAGTAATATCCAGAAAGTAACTATTCTCCTGATAAGAAAGAGTTCGAGTTTTCTTTATTCTACCACGAAATGGCACCAAACAACACGAAATTCTTTCGTGTAATTTCGTTTGTTTCGTGGTAGGAAACTGTCTTAGCGGATATTCTTTGGTGGCAGTGTGATAATATTCAACAGGTTATTTCTTGGTCTAACGAAAGATTTCAGGATTCTCCTTCCACCACGCCTGTCCCGGCTGTCCGGGGAAATATTCAGTGCGATAGGCCTTTCGTGGTTTGCATTGCAATTTAGTAGTTAAATAAATATTTGGGGCTTTAGGTATTGATAAGCCGTAGATTATAAATAATTTGAGGTGAATAGTTACTCCAGCAAATATCTGTGCAATAATGTCGCTTGGCTGCTGAATTTTGGTCACTTTGATTCTTTTCTACCACAAAATGTCACAAAAAGCACGAAAAATATTATCGTGTTCTTCCGAATCCCTCGTGGTGGGAAAAAGAAGGCGTGTACTCTTTCTTGGTCAAAGGGGAAACTCGCCGGATTATCATCCTTATCAGGCGCGGATCGTTACAAAAACGAAGATAACCTGACGATGGATTATTTGTCAGTCACAAATGGCATACATATCGAAATGCTTCCATTGCATCATTTGATTTGCATTGTCTATCCTGACGACTTCGGCATCAGCCACGAAATCGGAAAAATAATACATGGTATAACCGCAGCCCGACAATAATTCAAATTGTTCTGTCCTTGCCGCTGCATCATTTTTCTTGAATACCTCGGTGATGACCGTCGGCTTGTATTTTTGTAAAAGGGGACGGATGGCGCGGATGATTTCCTTGTCATAGCCTTCGGTATCAATCTTGATCAGTCGCAGGCTGGCAAGCTCTTCCGGATATTTTTCCTCCAAAAGCGACTCTAACCGGATACCTCTGATCTTATGATCCAGTGCGAAGCGGCCGTGGCGGCTGTGGGCATCTTCGGATATTCCGCCATTGTTGAAGGACGCTTCTGAAGAATTGTAATAAAATTCACCTTCGTGGTCTGCGATGGCGTAAGGATAGGTGTCGATGCGGGTCAATCCGGGATTCAGCCCCGCATTCTTTACCAGAATATCATATACGAAAGGGTTGGGGTCAAAACTTACCACACGGCCTTCCTTGCCGGCAGCCAGAGACATCGCTATCGTCATATGGCCTACGTTTCCACCGATATCCACGGCCAGGTCGCCCGGCTTCAGGAATTTGGCAAAAAAATCAACCTGACTACGGGAAATGATCTTTTTCTCCACCAGGGGATTGGTCCAGTTGGCAAAGTCTATACGGCCGATTCCTTCTATATCAAAATGATCGATTACCGTATCGTACTTCTGTGTGATGCGTCGGGCGCGCTTTCTTGCAAAGGATTGTTTTATATAATTCCACATAGTTCAGGCTTCTTAACAATAAATGGAAATGTTGATATGTATTCGATTTTGGCTGCCAAGATAATGACAAATTGAATCGTGTGGAAGATTTATTGGTGGGCGATTGAAAATAAATGAGCTTATATCTCGTAGCCGTATTTTATTGACCGTTTTGATCATTAATTGTACCTCAGGAAATAAGAGCACGGGCTGTAGTGTTTGCGTTGCAATTTTTTTCTCATTGGTTCGCTTAGAGAAATGGATCAATATCGTGGATTTAGGTTGTGTCGTTCCTATGGTGCTTGGTTATGATGGAATACAGGGCTATTGATATGTCGCTGCGCTGCAGCTATTGTAGGGCTGATTGAAATTGCTTTCTAATAAATTCTTTTACCAATGATTGTAGAAAAGCCAATGAAGCCATGAAACAACAAGGAGAATAAAACAGCATTTGCTGCCTTATTCTCCTTGTCTTTATGCCGGTCGATTCAAGAAGGGACCGACTACGCGTTGAAGATCACAATTTCTGCAAGTCGGCTTTTATCTTGTCGATTTTTGCTTGTTGAGTATTGATTTCAGTCTGCTTGTTGGCCTGATCTTTCACGTTTTGTTCGATCTTGGCCCTGGATTCAGTAATCTTATCTTCAGCCTTCTTGATATCTTTTTCGTATCCATCCTTGTCCCGAGTGAGGCTTTTGAGGTTGTCGTTCAGCTTGTCGAGTGCCTTCATCTCCACTTTCAGCTGTTCGTTGATTTTGAAGCGCTCCACTTCTTTCATGTAATCCTTCATGAAGGATACCGCATTGGAATACATGGCAGCATTGGACGCAGAAGAGAGATACCCTCCACCCAAGTCGAACCACACGCTGAAAGCCACTTCATTGCCCACCTTTTCGGCTTTGGAATAGAGATCAATGGTGTTAGGGCTTACAGAGGGAACACTTGCATCATCGACGAAATATTCCTTTTCCTTCTTGTTATATTTGATTTTGCTGCTGAAAGTTTTTGCAAAATCCTTCCAGACCTTTTCGGCATCAGATACGCTGATATCGGCCAATGAAACAGACAATGCATTGTTGCTTCCCTGAGACATGGCTTTGACACTCTCAGTCACCTGTGCGGAAGCCAATAAAGGGAAGAAAGAGCATAAAAAGAGAATTAATTTATTCATATCTTTTGGTTTTTATCAGATTAAATATTTAGACAGTCATTTGTCGAAAAGGTAACTAATTATACCCCTATATATTGAAAACAAATTATTCTGAAATATTGTTTTCATTATCCTTTTCTGTCATTTGATTGAATACGGATTGTAAAAATAATTACATTGCGACATACCAACGGTTAAATTTGCCGTTGATGTTGACTACCTTTGACCCATCATTTAACTGATGCCCATGTCGGAACGAATCAAGTTACTGCCTGATGTACTGGCCAATCAGATTGCCGCCGGAGAAGTGGTCCAGCGACCTGCATCTGTGGTCAAGGAGTTGGTGGAAAATGCCATCGATGCCGGTGCGACCAACATCAGCCTTATCCTCAAGGATGGCGGGAAGACGCTGATTTCTGTCATTGACAACGGCGTCGGTATGTCGCCGGTCGATGCGAGGATGAGCTTCGAACGACACGCCACATCCAAGCTGTCAAGCGTCAAAGACCTTTTTGCTATCAAGACTATGGGATTCCGGGGGGAGGCCTTGGCATCCATCGCTGCTGTCGCTCAGGTAGAGATGACTACCAAAAGAGCGGAAGATGAGGTCGCCACCCGCATCGTCAACGAAGGCAACAAGATCACCACTCAGGAGGCAACTCAGGCCCCCGTCGGCACTACTATCGCTGTACGCAACCTTTTCTTCAACATCCCTGCACGGAGAGCGTTTCTCAAGTCCAATGATGTCGAGCGCCGTCATGCGTATGAGGAATTTATCCGGCTGACGCTTGCCCATCCAGAGATCAGATTCCAGTTGGTGCACAATGACGAGATGATCCATTTTCTGGAATCGTCAAGCCTTAAATTACGGGTGGTCAACCTTTTTAAGAACGATATCGACAAGCGGTTGCTTTCGGTGGAGGAACAAACCGACAAACTGAAGATATATGGTGTAATCGGCACCCCGCAGCAATCGCGAAAAACCCGGGGAGATCAGTATCTCTTTGTCAACAACAGATTTATCAAGAGTCCGCTGCTCAATCATGCGGTGACCTCGGCCTATGACAAGATCATACCTTCTGATCATTTCCCTTTCTACATACTCTTCCTCGAACTGGATCCGGCAACCATCGATGTCAATGTCCACCCGACGAAACAAGAAATCAAATTTGACGACGAGCATATCATCTATACCTATCTCAAGGCCGCCGTAAAGCACACCCTGTCGTACAACCTTGTGGCACCGACGCTGGATTTTGAGAAGGACGAACAGTTGACCCGTGCCTGGAATAATGAATCGCGGTCTCCGCATGTGCCACCGGTCAGTCCGGAAATAAGCAGGCCCAAGGATAATTATAGAATTCCGGCTGAATTTATCAAAGAGAATGTGGGCCGGTGGAAAGACCTGTATGAGAATATCAAGATCGAACCGGAACCGGAGGCCCAAGCCGACAAGCCCCTGATATTCAACTCCAGCATAAATGAGGGAATGTCGGCTCCGGTGGAAGAAGAAGATACACCGGCTGTGACATATCTTCAGGTACATAAGTCGTACATCATCTTTCAGGTAAAGTCCGGCCTTATGATTATCGACCAGCACAATGCACATCACAGGATACTCTATGAGCAATTCTACACAAAGACCAAGGAGGCGCAGGTCATCACACAGACGGATCTGTTTCCCGCAACGTTGCACTTCGATGTCGTCAAGGCGGATTTGTTGAAAACGGTTTTGGATAAGATCATCGCCATCGGCTTTGATGTGGAGGTAAGCGGTGCCCATGACTTCATTGTACACGGCTATCCTTCTTTCCTCGCAGAAGGTCTCGACTTGCAGGGCTGGTTTGACGAACTGATAGACACACTATATCAAGGCGTGGAAGTCAATTTTGACATGCATCAAGTTATGGCGATGGCTTATGCCGACAGGAAGGCCATACCGCGCGGACGTGAATTGAAGCAACGGGAAATGACCGACCTGGTGGAGCAGCTATTTGCCTGTATGGAGCCTGCTTATGATGCAAGGGGCAACTCCTGTTTTGGCCGTTGTACCTTGCTCGAATTGGAAAATATCATAATAAATAAAGCATGATTCGAATTACGAATGTTGTAAAACAACTGATCATACTTAATGTCATCGTATTTATAATAGTCAGTTTTTCTCCGGAATTAAAGGGCATGCTGAGCCTTTTCTTTCCCACATCGCCCAATTTCAGGGTATGGCAGCCATTGAGTCACATGTTCAATCATCATGATATTGGACATATATTCTTCAATATGTTTGGACTGTATATCTTCGGATCATTGCTGGAAAGTGTATGGGGTGAGGGTAAATTCCTCCGTTTTTACCTGATCAGCGGTATCGGCGCCTTTTTGGTGCAATGGGCTTACTGGTATTTTACGGCCGGCCCTAATCTCAATTATGTGAGTATGCTGGGCGCATCGGGCGCGATAAGCGGTTGCCTTATGGGAGTTGCAGTCATCGCACCCAACATGCAGGTCATGCTCCTCTTTCCGCCCATCCCATTGAAGATGAAGTACCTTGCCATCGGTTATTTTTGTATAGACCTGTTTATGGGTGTTGGCGGCGGAGGTAATGTGGCCAACTTTGCACATATAGGCGGAGCTTTGACAGGTCTCGCCATCAGTTATTACTGGAAATCAAAGGGCTTGTTGCACAGGCGAGGCAATTGAGAGCAATGAAATTAAAGGATGACAATGACACTGCCCAATGTTTGATTCAATAATAAAGGATATACGGTATGAATTGGCTCGGGGAAATACGATCACCAAGCTGATTTTGGTCAATATAGGTGTATTCATCGTCTTCCTGCTCACCAGGGTGATAAGTATGGCGGTTACAGGTGGAGACGAAAGCCTGTACGGACAGATATTGTCGTGGTTTGCCCTTTCAGGTGACTTTCACAAGCTGGTCATGCATCCCTGGACCATCATTACCTACAGCCTTGTCCATCAGAGTATATGGCAGATTCTTTTCAACATGCTGCTCTTGTACTGGTTTGGCCAGATTGCAGGCGACTTGGTCGGAGACCGGAGGATATTTCCGATATATCTTTATGGTGCAATAGTTGGAGGGCTGATTGCTGTAATCTCCGGCAGCCTTTTACCTACGTTCCACGGCAGTAATTTCCTAATCCTTGGCGCTATGGCCCCAGTCATGGCGATCATTGTAGCGGCGGCCACTCTGGCGCCGGATTATTCCATGCGACTGATTCTGATCGGTCCGGTAAAGATCAAATTTATCGTCTTGGTTATCGTCTTGTTTCTGTTTGCTGGAATTTCCACCAATTTTGCAGCCGGCAGTTCCTATGCAGGTCTTGGGGGCGCTCTGACAGGCTATCTTTTTATCATGGCATTACGAAGCGGGTACGACCCGTCGCTCTTGTTCCGGAAGCCCGGGCGGATCAGTACCAGAATAAAGCGCCAATCCAACAAAAAGTCAAAAATTATAAGCATCTTTGATACTGTAAAGAAACATGAAACCGAATTGAGGGACAATCATCCGGATCATGCTGCCCAACGGCTGGATATCATTCTTGAGAAAATAAAGAAGTCTGGACGGTCAAGCCTGAGTCAGGACGAACTGGACTTTTTGGATAAAATAAGCAAATCATAGATTGAAAGCATTCAGAAACATATTCATCATTCTGAATATCTTGGTGGCTTTGCTGCTCGGGCTTTCTTATTTTTCGCCAGTGATCAATCCCTACGAACACTGGCAATTCGGCATTCTCGGGCTGATGTTTCCCTTTTTGGTCTTTGTCAATCTGTTATTTGCGGCATCCTGGATGTTGAGAAAGAAATGGTGGTTTCTCATATCCTTTTTAACCATCCTGATCGGCTGGAATTTCTTTAGCGGCATCATAGGATTCAAACAGCCGATGGGTGGGCCGGAAAAGGATCGTACCATCCGCATCATGTCATACAACATCCGCGCCCTGTCCAACCTGGTAAAATATCCGACACCAAGCCTGAAGGAAAACCGGGAGAAATTCGCTTTCTTTATGGAGGAAAATAAGCTTCCACACGTCCTGTGCGTCCAGGAGAGCACTGTCCCCAACATCAACTGGTTTAAGGCCAATCTGGCTTACCCTTATACCTGTCGATATCCGGGACACAATAGCAATACGGCGATAATGAGCGTGTTTCCCATCGAGGAAAATGGTGTTGTTAAGTTTGACAAGGGGAACGGAGATTGCGTATGGGCTGATATTAATTTCAACGGTGAAATTATCCGTTTTTACAGCATTCATTTGCATTCCAATACCATCAGTGTTCAGGCGGATACGCTGTTGGTGATGAACAAGCTGGAAAGGGAAGAGACACTGAAGGGCGTCGAAGGGATGTTTAAGAAATATAAGCTTGCTACGAAAATCAGGTATCAGCAGGCAATGAAGATCAAGAACCACGCAGAAAGCTCGCCCTATCCGGTGGTCCTGTGCGGCGACTTCAACGATACGCCACAGTCATTCATTTATCACAACCTTGCTACTGGTCTGAAGGATGCCTTTAAGGAACGCGGCATCGGATTCGGAACGACCTGGGCGGGAAACATCCCGGGCCTGAAAATTGATTACATCTTAGTCGATCCATCGATTGCCGTACTGAGCCACGATATCTACAGAAGGCCTTTTTCTGATCATTATCCTGTCAAAGCTACCGTTTTGCTTCCCGAAAACGATAATTCCAAAGAGTAATATGCAAAAATCGACACTTGACACGCTGCCGCGCAATCTGGAAGCCTATCAGGAAGGTGTGATGTTGCTTATCGACAAGCCGCTGCACTGGACTTCGTTTGACGTGGTTAACCGCCTGCGTGTCGCATTATGCAAATACTTCGGCATCAAAAAATTGAAGGTAGGACATGCGGGAACACTGGATCCATTAGCGACCGGCCTACTCATTATCTGCATTGGGAAGTTCACCAAACGCATCGATGAGATACAGGCGCAGGAAAAACGGTATTCCGGTATCATCAGAGTCGGCGAATCGACTCCGACATACGATTTGGAAAGCGAGACAGACAAGATCCACCCCATCGACCATATCACTCCTGCAAGGATAGAGCAAGTCAGGCAACGGTTTGTGGGAGAGATCATGCAACTTCCGCCAATCTTCAGTGCGATCAAGAAAGATGGCAAACGGGCCTATGAATTGGCGCGAAAGGGTATTGATGCGGGTTTGGAAGCCAGGCCTGTTGTGATACATGATTTGAAATTTGATGATACGGCATGGCCGGATCTGTATTTTGAAGTCACCTGCTCCAAAGGGACCTATATCCGGTCGTTGGCGCACGATATAGGTGTAGCGCTGGATAGCGGGGCACATCTCAAGGCGCTGCATCGTGCCGGCATCGGGCAATATGACAACAAGGATGCAATACGACTGGAGGACTTCCTTGAGATATTCGGAAAAAGAAGGGTCGGTATTCAATAGTCCCGGAGGTTAAGGATACACTTTAACAACACCGATTAGCGAATTCCATACATTTTACTAACTTTGAAAAAAGAGAAAAAGAATTATATGCGCATTGTTGTACCAATCCTGTTTGTTTTATCGGCAATTTTATCCCTGCCGGCTCAGAATTACACCGTCTATCATACGGGTAGTACGAAGGACACGGTGACACAAGCCAAGGGCGGCATTTGTCTGATGGGTGGATCAACAGAGGACGACAATGCCATGCGCTGGTTTCTCCAGAGGGCGGAAGGTGGCGATATCCTTGTGCTGCGTACCAGTGGGTCCAATGGATACAACAATTATATGTACAGCAAATTGGGCGTAAAGGTCAACAGCGTGGAGACGATTGTTTGTGCCAATAAAAACGCGTCCTTCGAGCCGTATCTTCAAGAAAAGATAGCCGGCGCCGAGGCCATCTGGTTTGCCGGGGGGGATCAGGGGGAATATGTGCGTTATTGGCGAGGCACACCGATAGACTCATTGGTGCGCGATGCGATCAGTCAACGCAATATAGTCGTCGGAGGCACGAGCGCGGGCATGGCCATCATGGGTAAGTACATCTATACTGGCAGGAATGGCTCCGTGACTTCGGCCGATGCCCTGGCCAATCCGTACAATACAAGGGTGACGATTGATTCGGCCCGCTTTATGGACAACCATTATCTGGAAAATGTGATAACCGACACCCATTACGATAATCCTGACCGGAGCGGGCGGCACGTCACTTTCATAGCGCGCATCATGACCGATTGGGCGAGTGAAGCAAGAGGCATTGCCTGCGACGAATATACGGCTGTGTGCATCGATGAAGGCGGTATCGCCCGTGTCTTTGGAGAATATCCGAAAAGCGATGACAATGCCTATTTCATCCGGCCTAACTGTGGGCTTTCCGACTTTACTCCGGAGTCATGTGTCAAAGGGCAGCCGCTCCAATGGCTGCGTAGTAATAAGGCGTTGTGGGTGTACAAGGTCAAGGGCAACAAGGAAGGCAGCAACACCTTTGACCTTAACGACTGGGTAACCGGCAATGGCGGTGAATGGGAAGACTGGTATGTCGATCAGGGCGTCCTGTCGATGCTGCCGACCGACCAGGTGGATTGTACGCCGCTTGCGACACATGAATACATGAAGTCTGATATCCACATTTTTCCCAATCCCACATCCGGCTTGCTGACCCTCGAATCAGCAGGGCACAGAATTAAGCATGTGTTTTTATTTGACGTGCATGGCAACATCCTGAAAAAGGAAAACATCTTCGACACAACCGCCGCTCTTGATGTGACAGCGCTTGGATCAGGGGTTTATTTCCTGAGAGTCGTAACAGAAAAAGGAAGTGAAGTCAGGAGGTTTGTAAAGATTTAGAATTGGGCATTGTCGGTTTGATCGTGCTCTTCTATGGATAATTTATTGAAAAATGCTACCGGAATAACATTCCAGTCACTTCATCAAATCTTCAAGATCAGCGTCCTTATTGCCGAGGAACAGTTCATTGTGGTGTGCCTCCAGTTTTTGCAGCAAAAAGACCAGCGTATCTAGCTCGGCCAGGTCCAGATTGCCGGTGATGACCTCTGAGGCCAGATGCATTCTGGGAAAGACCTTTTTCATCTCGGCGAGACCCTGATCGGTGATGGCGACAAGCTGGCTGCGTTTGTCATTTGCATCGTCGAATTGTCGGATCAGCTTTTTCTTCAACAATCGTTTGACCACTTCGGTACCGGAAGTCTTGACCATGGCGTTTTTTAGTATCAGTTCCGTCTTGGTCAACCTGTCATAGGTCATCAGGACTACGAGGAAGGAAAATTCTTCCACGGTCTGCAGGGCACTTCCCTCGAGTGCTTTCTTGGTGTATTCACGTGCGTAACGGTAAATAAGACCGATCAGGCGGGAAAGGACGTTGGCGGGGTTTTCGTGGAGGTGGATACCATGCGGCTTCCTGTGTCCGGCTATCTGGCGTGGGGCAAAATGTTCATGCCGGTCGATTGCTGTGTGGCTTTGAAGGAACGCGACGAAGTTCTGCACGTCGTATCGCTCGAGATGAGGATTTTCTGATTCGAACAAGCTGACATATTCCACCAATTCAAGCAGTAGTTTCTTTGTCTTCATAAAGCATACGCATTATTTGTACAAAGATAGGGCAAATAGTATGTTTTCGTACTAATTTTATTGATTAAAAGGTTGGTAACTATTCACCGGATAAGAATGAGGGTGCTTCTTTTTTCTACCACGCCATTCCTGTCTATCCGGGGGAATATACTGCACGAATAGGTTTGCGTCTTATGTAAAGTGTTTTTGCGATTAAATATAAATTCCAATTCCCAGATATTTATTGCGTATAAAGGTTGAAGGTAATTTGATATGAATAGCGACAAAGGAGGGTATGAAAAAATATTAAAAAAACATCCCGGTTGAGCATTGTTGGGCTAAAATTGCCGACTGATCTCATTTTCCTCAGGTTGAAATTCACATTTGTGTACTACAGATTTTTGATCTTTTAACATACGGATTCGAAGCAAATTGTTACATTTTACAACATATCGTCTATTGATTTTTTTCGGAATTTCATTACAATTCATCCGCGCCAACTATCTTTGAGGTAATGAAAAGGCTTTTCTTGTCCAATATCCTCATTTTACTGGTACTCAACCTGTTGGTCAAGCCTTTGTATATATTCGGTATCGATGTACAGGTGCAGAACAGTATTGGCCCGGAGCAATACGGTCTGTTTTTCAGCATTTTCAACTATACCCTGTTGTTTCAGTTCGTCATTGAATATGGCATCACCAATTATGTAAAGCGGGAAGTCAGTATAGACAATTGTCGGGCACCGACGGTCTTTTCCGGCATCCTGATGTTGAAGGTCGGGTTGGCGCTGTTGTATTTTCTGCTTATTATGGCTTTTGCCTGGGCATTTCATTATACCGGCGTTGAAATCCGGCTGGTTCTTGTCGTAGGCTTGATACAGTTTCTGCTTACGATGGTTTCCTTCCTCAGAGGCATCATCATTGGCTTGGGCCGGTATCGTGCAGATAGTGTATTTTCGGTCATCGACAAGATTATTATGATCGTCCTGCTGGGATGGAAGCTGTATTGGCCGGGAGCGACACCACCGGACCTCAATTTCTTTGTGATGACGTATCTGTTGTCTGTCGTCATAACCTTCCTGCTGGCGTTGATTTTCCTCGTCTTTGTACTAAAAGTCCGATGGGCAAGGCCGGATCGCGCCATGATCAGGCAATTATTGATCGCATCTACACCGTATGCACTAATCACTTTTCTGATGGGGGCTTATGGAAGGCTGGACGCGGTGTTACTGCATAGTTTATTGGTGGATGGCGACTTTCAGGCGGGTATTTACGCTGCAGGTTACAGGATGCTTGATGCGTACTTGATGTTTGCCCTTTTGTTTGCCAATCTGCTGTTGCCGATGTTGTCTTCCAAACAAAAGGAAGAAGAAGCCTTTACGGATTTGATGCGCTTCGTCATCGGATTGGTGATGGCCGGAACAATCATCATCGGAATCGGAGGGTTCATTTTCCGAAGTGAGATCACCCAATTGTTGTATCATCATAGTGATGAAGGGTGGTACAACACGCTCGGCCTGCTCTTCCTCACAATGATCCCGGTCGGCCTGAGCACACTATACGGTACCGCTATCTTGTCGTTTGGACGATTGAAAAGAATGAACATACTTTTTACCATTGGAATCGTGATGAGCATAACCTTCAATGTAATACTGATTCCGGTGATAAAGTCGGAAGGTGCGGCAGTAAGTGCTTTTTGTGTCAATACGGTAATCGCTTTAGGAGAAACCGTAATATTTCAAAAAGAATCCGGATTCAAGCCGGGAATCTCCTTCCTAATCAGATTGATGGCATTCCTGGCAATCAGTTTTGCAGTGTTCTATGGATTATCCCTTGTCGAAGTATCATTATGGCTCAAAATCGGGTCGGGAGCAATGGTATTGCTGTTATTGGCGATGGCAATGGGCGTAATACAACTGAGTCCCGGCAGGATTCGGTCAATCCTGGCAGGAAAACGGGCAGGCATCTTCTGATCATTTCATCTCCGCAACATTTTCGGGAATTGCACCGAACAATCAGAACTCCCCGGTGGCGAGCATGACCAGTGTGCAGGCTTCTATGACTTCGATACCCGCGTCAATTAGTTTTTGTTCGGCGATGTGATTTTCGGTGCCTGGATTGAAGATGACACGTCTTGGTGCAATGTCAAGCATCAGAGGAAGCCAGGCGTCCTGGTGAGCTGGGCCGACATAGAGAGTCAATGTGTCGATACCGGTGACAGTATGCTTATCTGTGATGACTGGTATGCCCATTACAGTGACGGGCCTGAGGCCGTAACCGACTACCGGATAACCGTGCGAAAGCAGTCTTTCAGCAGCCTTGTATGCGTATCTTTCGGGGTTGTCCGAAAGGCCGATGACTGCGCATTTGAATTTTTCGTGAGCCATAATGTAATTTAAAACAGCAGACGGCTTAAATGGTTTTTGGGTTGGGCAAAACAGGGGATAAGGTGATTTTTGGGATGGGAGGGATGGTGTGGGAGTGGCCACACCGAAGTAGGTAGGAAAATAATAGTCAATGTATCAACGCTTATGGGCAATCCCTGGGAATGAATTCTAAAGTTTGCTTTTAGAGGGACAATTTATTTTTTTCATTTTTGTGAAAAGCAGGTTTACTGCCGGTTTGCGGTTATTATTTATGTACATACTTCGTTTTTTCCGGGCGGCCCCGCTCGACAGAAGTGACCCGCGATCATCAAAAGAATCTGGAGATAAGTGTCCCAATCGAAGTAGGTAGGAAAATAATAGTCAATGTATCAG
>WBZR01000635.1_pt1 | contig 52989 bp, 54 predicted proteins | sample 5204231 | NCBI WGS metagenome assembly WBZR01 (sample SAMN12412403, study PRJNA552823) | activated sludge metagenome | isolation source: activated sludge from anammox sidestream of wastewater treatment plant... | place: USA: Virginia | collected 2017-08 | reverse complement strand
TTGAGACTTAAAATATTCATCTATATTCTTTAAGTCTTCTTCTTGTTGTAATTCTTCAAAATTATTAAATATATTTAATAATTTTGACTCCATCTCTTTGTTGTCTTTTGTTTTTGCTAAATTTAAAATATGTTCTGCTGCTTGTTTTGCCCAAACTATTATTTTCGTATTGTATTTATAGTCTATTTTTGCTTCTTTTGTTGCTTCATAATAGTCTTTAAGTGCTTCATTATCATATTCTTGCCATTGTTTTAAAATAATTTCTGTTATTTTTGCTTTTATTTGATCTTCATTTATGTCTAAATATTTTGGTATAGAATTTAAAATATTTCTCATTTTATTAATTATTGATAAATAATCCAATCCTTGTGACCTTGTTTCATTATTCATATAGCTAAAAATCCTAGTCATAAAGACATCTCTATTTATCTTATTCAAGAATTCTTTGTCAATTTTTTCAATTTTCTCTGCTTCATGATATAAGTGATAGAACTTTTTATCTATGTCTTCATAATATTCTTTATCTGGATTTTCTTTTTGAATTCTTTCTTTAGTTTCTGTTTTATTTTCTTTTTTAGTTGTCTCTGATTCTCTTTTTGTTTTTGCTTCGGCCTTGGCTTCTGCAGATGCTTTTGCTTCAGCTTCAGTTTCAGTTTTTGCTTTTGCATTGGCTTCTGCAGATGCTTTTGCTTCAGTTTCAGCTTCTGCTTTTGCCTTTGCTTCTGCAGATGCTTTTGCTTCAGTTTCTGCTTTAGATTCACTTGAGTCATTTTCTGTTCCCAAAAATCCTTCACTAAAATTAGCTTCTCTTCTCTTCATCCAATCTTTTCTAGCTATAAGAGGTATTAAAAACAATAATAAAGGTATAGGGATAACAACTTTCTCACTTTCTTGTCCTTCATACTCTACAATTATTTGTACAGTTCTTTTCGTATCTATTATCCTATGCAGACTTTCTAATGTTTCTTTATTTTTTATTTCCCCTCTATTATATGCTTTTATCATTTCAAACATACCTGTTAAATTATCTATTCCATTAGCCAAAAAACCTTCTTTTCCTGCTAAAATATGAAGTTCTGTATATTCTGCATTAGAAAATTGTATTTCTGTTTCTGAAAGTTCTACTTTTTTCATATCTTCTTCGCTTAAGAATGAACCAAGCATATTATAAACATCTTTTCCTCTATTATCCCCTCTTTGTGAATTCATTTTTTCTGTATTTCCAGGTATCAGAGACTCTTTTGTATTTAATTCAGGTGAAGATGTACCGACAACCAGAATTTTCTTAATCTTTAAATTACTATAGGATTTTCCTTCTTTTTGATAACCATGATGATAGCTTTCTACCTTTTCTGTTGTTTTACCAAAACCAATATAATGAACTGCATCTAAAAATCTTTTTGAAGCTTGTTGAAAGAATACGCTTTCTGCTTTTGATCTTTGGTCTGGATCTTTCCTATTAATATCAGAAACTTTTTTTGCTAACTCATAATCATATGAAAGCTCAACTTTTTCTGAAGTATTTTTTTTAACATTAACATCTACTTGTATTGGGGCTATAAAAGACCAAGGATTAAATGTTTTTTCTCCATTTTCTTCCTGAAAAAATCTATGCTCTAATTCAAAATCTACACTTGTCTTTTTTTCTGATGTTACTTTATAAGCTGTTTCTGTTTTTTTAGAATTACTAGAATCTGTACTTTTGTCTGACTTTTTAAGTGGTAATAACATCATACCAATAGCAAACAATCCTATTAATGCATTACGTCTAAATTTTTTTAAAGCACTTTCTTTTTCTTTTTTTTCTAATTCTTCTTTTTTATTTTTATTTATATTTTCCATATATATATTAATAATATTATTATACTATATATTTAAAAATAAATTATGTGTATAATTTATGTGTATAATAATATATATGCTAAACACACAAATCTTAATTTCCAATATTGCAGATATCAAAATAATATTACCATTTTTGTTAATTGTATCTTTATTTCATTTTATTTTTAAAAGAAAAAAAACTGCTTATATTATAGCTATTTCATCAATATCAGCTTCTTTTATTGCTTTTATTCTTAAAAAAATATTTTATATACCAAGACCTTCTAATTCACTTATAATAGAAACTGGATCAAGATTCCCTTCTGGGCATGCAACTATTAATATGGTTTTAATAGGTTTAATAATATATTTTACTTTCAAACACATAAAAAATAAACCTATAAAATATATAATAAGTATTATATCTATATTTTGGTTTATTATTATTTCTTATTCTAGACTATATTTAGGTGTGCATTATATTATAGACATAATAGTTGGAGGAATCATTGGAATAATATCTATTGTTATAGCTTTAAAATTTATTAAAAAGTTATAATTTATTTTTATGAGTCAATTTCTTTTTTATTTTTTTAATTTTAGGTGGAGAAAAAATGATGATTATAGCTACTACTTGTATATCATTATTAACTTTCTTTTGGTTAAAAGAAAAAATATTAACTAAATTTATATTATTTAATTATTTAATAACTATGGGTATAGTTATAATTTTAAAATTTATAATAGAAAAACATAGAAATATAGAAGCTATGGTATTAGAAAATAGTTATGCTTTCCCTTCTGGGCATGTAGCAGCCGCAATGATTACATTTCTTTTGTTATTTTATATATCAAAATTAGAAAGAAATAATAGTCACAAATTTTTTATGAGATTCTTTGGAATAATTTGGCTTTTGTTTATAATTTCTGCTAGATTATATTTGAAAGTTCATGATATATATGATGTATTAGCTTCGATATTAATAGCTAGTTATGTTTTTTATATATCTTTAAATTTGAAAATTTTTAAAAAATATAAAATAAAAAAAGATTTTCATAAAATACACAAAAATTAAATTATATGTTTACAACATTTTTTATAATAGGATTCTTTATTTGGATTATATCTTGCTATTTTCTTTTTAAAATATCTCCATTTGAAAAAGGAAAGTTAAAAAACTTTTTATACCTAGCCACGATAATTTTTGCTATATCACTTATGATTTTATTAATTTCTAGAAATTATTCTACTCTTTCATATCTTGAACCAATTTATACTTTAGGAAGTATTTTAATTACTGTTATTATTTATTTTCTTGTGCTAACACCTATTAGTATTTTATCTTTAATTTTTATAAAAAAGAAAAAACTGATTTTGAAAAAGATTTTTTATATTTTAATAATTTTACCAATATGTATGAGTTTGCTTGGATATTTACAATTACGATTTGGAGAAAAGATTACAGAATTAAGTATTATTACTGATAATGAAAATCTAAAAGGTAAAAAATATGTATTTTTTGCAGATCCTCAATTTAGTATGGGCTCACAAGCTTGGATTGCAAGGAAGACAACAAAATCTTTACAAAAAATAAATCCAGAAAAAATATTTATTGCGGGAGATATTTTTAATGGAGAAAAACTTAATTGGGACCCTATATTAAAAGAGATGCAAAACTGGAATAAAATAGCTCCAGTTTATGCTGTTACAGGTAATCATGAATTCTATGGAGATTATGCAGAGTTTATAAACTTAATAAAAGCTGCTAATTGGACAATAATTTCTGATGAAGTTATAAATATTGATGGAATCAGTATTCTTGGACTTAATTATGCTTTTACTCAAAATGAAAAAGATAAACTCAAAAAGATAATTGATAAAGAATTATCAAATAATAAAGTAGATATTATACTTTCTCACGAACCATTAAATGATTTTGTAAATGATATTACAAAATATTCACCTACTTTTGTATTTGCTGGCCACACTCATAATGGGCAATTTTGGCCACTCAATTATCTAATATGGTTGAAATATGGAAAATTTATTTATGGTGAAAATATTATAAATAACACAACATTTTATACAACCAGTGGTTATGGTATTTCATTTATTGTAAATAGATTGTTTAATACCCCAGAGATAGTTGTTGTGAATTTTGAGTAAAATAAAACCAAGAATTCTTGGTTTTATTTTGGCGGAGACGATGGGATTCGAACCCATGAGGGAATTTCTTCCCTGCCTCGTTAGCAGTGAGGTGCCTTCGACCAGCTCAGCCACGTCTCCATATTTACAATAATATAATAACATATATTATATTATTAATAAAATTAAAATGTTATAATAAAAATATGCAAATAATTATTCTTATAATAACAACGCTTATAATATTATCTATAATATTATATAAACATTTTACAAAACCTCTTCTTATAAATAAAAGAACTATTTTACAGAATAGAAATATACAAAACATAGAAAAACAAGAAAATTATAAATATTATCAAATATCTCAAAATGATTCTTATGTTAAATTTACAATAAATGAAGTTTTGGCTGGTAAACCTTTTGTAGCAATAGGTATAAATAAAGATATTTATGGAGATATTGTTTTGGATAAATATTTTACAAAAATTGGACTATATAAACACGAATTATTATTAGATGCTAGAAACTTTATAACAGATAATAAGAAAAGAGATGCTGCGATAACAAGATTTATTTTAGGTAGTTTAAAAAAAGAAAATAATTACATATCATTCAAAACAAATGAATATGATTACTTTAATTTAAAAGAAAATGAAGATGGAACTTATACTTCAAACATTAGTGGAATATTAAAAATATCAAATGTAAACAAAAATATACCTCTATCTATAAATATTTTTATAAATGAAGAAAAAATAAAACTTGATTTCAAAACAATAATAAAAAGATCAGATTTCAAAATATCTATACCAAAAGTACCCTTTGTCGCTGATGTTGAAGATAATTTAATTGTTGAAGGTAATATAATTGCTTACAAAATATAAAAATTCATTAAAGTTTTTATAAAAATAAAAATCATAATTATTGATTATTTTTTCATTATTTCTTATAATATATATATATATATATAATTTATGTTAAAAGAATTTATAAATTTTGTAAGAGAAAAAGCTGTAATAGGTCTAGCAGTTGGTATTATTATTGGTGGATCTGTTACACAATTTGTTAATGCTATAATAAAAGATTTAATAAATCCTATAATTTCTGCTTTTTTGGGTAATAAAGCTCTTGTAAATTACAATTACACAATACCAGGAACAAAAATAACTTTTTTATATGGAGATTTACTTTTAGAAACTATCAACTTTATAGCAGTATTATTTGTGATTTATATATTATTTATAAAATCACCATTAAATAAATTAGACAAAAAGAAATAAAAATTACAACACTTATAAAAACCTCTCTACTTTATATAGAGAGGTTTTTATAAATTATTTTTATATATTGAAACTGTGTCTTCTGCTATTTCTGTTTTATCTATTTTATTCATTATGTCAATAACTTGATCCTCATAATTTTTTATAATAGTTCCATTATAATAATATAATTTCTTTTTAATATCTTTATAAGCATAATAAGATGCTGTTTTAGGATTTGCTCCTCCTAGATTTTTACCAACAATTTCTATCGCATGATTAAAATCATCGAATTTTATTAAAGCACTTCCCCATCCAAATGGATTATTATTCAAAAGTCTTTTTCCTCCAGATGATTCTCTAATTGCAATAGCAGGCAAAAGATTATATGGAATACCATATTTTTCAGCCACAAGAACGAACTGCATACCATATCCGGTAAGTGGCATAGATCTTTCATAAAAATAAGTATTTATTTTTAATGCTTTTTCCATTCTTTCTATGTCTATAGAATCTCTGATTTCCTTTGTAGTTAAAGCGTTATTAAAGCTTAAGTCTATTTCAGGAACTATATTTAATCCTAATGTTGTCATTCCAATTAAAGGTATAAAAGTCATAACAAGTAGAATATTTTGTAGTTTTTTTAACATAATATTGCGGTTTAGCTCCGCCAACTATTCGTGATCTGAAATTTACAAAATAAAAATGAGCCTATTGCTCAATACAATAATCTTAGCAAATTCAAATAAAAAAGTCAAGTGTTATACATATAAAACCTTAACTTGTCAAATGCTTATATAAAAAAACCTTATTTTTCAAGCTTTTTTGATATAATCTGAAAATATGATAAAATCTATAAATTAAGAAAATAATGGCCTTATCGTCTAGCGGCTAGGACACAGGATTCTCATTCCTGTAACCGGGGTTCGATTCCCCGTAAGGTCACCAACAGGTCTTTATTGACCTTAAACTCTTCTGAAAGTCTGAAAATTAAAGATAATTTAGGTGTTCCACTAACTAATTCTGTATAGGTTGGAAACTCTTCAAAGAAGAGGCTAAAAGTTTGCTTCAATTCTTGCTCTGACCCTATATCTGTGAGGATTTTTGCTGGGTGTTCCATTATATTTTTACACCAACCAATAAAGTTAGTAATGTCCGCTTCTTTTAATTCCATCTTGTCTCTTTGAGACCTTGCTTCATCTATTTGTTTTTGTATTTTAATTATTTCTTCTTCAATACTTTTTCTTACAATATCTGAAGTTGCGACTGAAAAAGCATCTATCAGACTTTTCTTTTTGATTTCAAGTTCCCCAACATTCATATTTGCTTTACTTGTATATTCTGCCAACTCTCCTTCTCTTTTTCTAAATTGGAGGTAAATTGTCTTTTCAAATATTTTCAAAAACTTATCTGTGAATCTTATACTCCCTAAATACTTTTGATAAGCATCTTCTAATTTTTTTTGTGGTTGCGAGTTTCTTTTATGTCCTCTTTCACAATGATATGCAGGAAAATAATTTCCTGATTTTCCTTTTGTTGCACTTGCTTTCATTTCTTTATCTCTGCCCATACTTTTACACACCTCACACATTAAGACTCCCTTAAATGGAAACTTTGGATTATACTTATGTCTTTTATTGCTATGTATATTTATATTTTTCAATAGAGTAAAATCGTCCCCATTTCTCTCTAAAAACACTTTGCCTCTGTTTGCCTTATTCCAATCATCAACACTCACCAAACCCTCATATTTCGCTTTTATGGGCTGATATTTAGTCCATTTCTCACAAATTATTCCACAATAGGTATATCTTTTGAGATATTTTTGTAATTGCTTTACTTCAAGTTTTTTCCCACCAATTTTTCCTATTATATTTTCTTTCTTCTTGTCCCATTTATTCATTTCTCTACTTTTATATCCCATAGCATTAACTTCATCACATATTTCTTGGTCTGTCTTAGTTCCTTTAATTCTCAATCTATACACAGTTTCAATAAACTCCGCTTCACCAATTTTTCTAACTTGTATAACCTTGTCTTTATTGCCAACTTTTATATTTTTATTTTTAAATCCATAATCTGGTTTCCCTATATGATAACCATCAATAGTTAATCTTATCTCTGGAAGAATAAGAGTTTGTAATATTTTCTTTTTCATCTTTCTACTGTCTTCTGCTTTTGTTCTTTCTGCTTCTTCACTTTTTCTACCACTTGCCCAGTCATAAGTATAATCAAAACCAAACTCGTCCATCAAATCATATTTTTCTTGTATTATTTCTGTTGTATCTTTTAGTTCAACATTATATACATCTACATCTTTCCATATTTGGTCGTAATCAGCAGACCCTCCACGAGTAAGTCTATCAAAATCCCAAAAAACTAAATACTTAATTTGCTTTGAAGTTTTATAATTTCTCTTAATTATTGAGAGTATTTCTTTATATGCTGGTCTAAATAAATTACTACCACTATATGGCTCTCTGAAAACTTTATCATCAAGTAAGGTAAAACATTTTTTCTCACAATATTCTCTTATCTTTTTTTCTTGTGTATCAAGACTTTCACCAGTCTGTGCTTGTTTAGGAGTTGATACTCTCGCATAGCCAATTACATAAATAGGATTACTCATATACTTGAGTATATTTTAACACTTTTATCTATTTTTTTGTAGAAACAATTTCTTTCTTCCATTTATCAAAACAAGAGTTGAAGAGTTTAACAGAAAAATTATAATACATCTCAATTTCGTTTTGAGTCATACCTTTTATTTCTTTTTCTGCTGTTTTTATAAACTCTTCGTATGTCATAAGAACAGCATAACTTTTTATGCTGTTCTTGAAATCTCAAAATCTGACCCTCACTTTAATATATTAAATTAGTCTTTATATTTTCTTTTTAATTCATTTTTTATTTTATTTATATTTCCAACAGTTAAATGTTTAATGTCATTATTAAACAAAATCTGTGATAAATCTATATCTCTTTTATCAAGATTTTCAGATATTATTTTATAAGTTTTTCTTTGCAAATTGGTTAATTTAGTCTTTGAAACTCTATAACCGTCTGTCTCAGATTGTAATAATTCTATTTTCCCCCAATTATTATCTAAAAAATCTTCTATATCTCTTTTTGTTGCCCCATTGTGTATTCGTAAAATTACGGGATAATCAAATAAATCCCCGAAAACATAGTCATTTACCACAATATTATGTAGTTTATCCTCCTCATCAAACCTCTCTTCTTCTATTGCATATTTTTCATATTCGTCTTGGGCTGTAGTTAATTTTATTAAAGATAAATCTTTTAATAAATCTGGTTTTCTTTCTTTTATTTTATATAAAATATCTTGTATATTTATTTCACTAAATAATATTTCACTTTTTATTAAAATATCTACCCACTCATTATTTATCACTCTTAATTTATTTCTTATGTCATCAATCTCTCTATCAAGAACTACTTTGATAATATATTCTGTTTTTGAAACATCAGGAACTTTTATTAGCCCTGCCGATTTCTTATACAACTCTTCTATTGGAACTCCTAAAATACTCTTTACTTCAATATTCTTACATAAATGATTTATTCTGTCATTTAAGATATATTTTTTATCTTCATCATCATAACTATCTTGTAATAAATATTGCTGTATATGTTTATTTATAATTTTTTCAAAGATTGTCTCATTAAAATCATAACCATTTTCTGGTATATCACATATTTTTCTTATTCTTCTTTTTTCTTCTTGAAAATACAAAGTGAAAAACATTAACTCTAATTCTTTAAGAATCTTTCCAGTTGATTGTTGGATATTTATTTTATTTTTTTCTATTTCTTCTGTTTCTTCCATACCTTTCAGACTTAAAAACTTTTTGTAGTCAAATTGTAGTCAAGTTTGTTTAAGTATATCAAAAAAGTATATTTTATGGTATTATAATTGGGCTGACATAAGAATATAGAAAACCAAAAAATCAGTCTTTTTGGTTTATACACCTGAATAGAATAGGCATTCTATTCAGAGAAACTCAGGTGTATAGTGAAAACTATATTCTTGTGTCAGCACTCTGTAATGGAGTGCCTATTATTTTTGTCTTATGAAAATACTAAATAAATATAAACATTTGCTTTCAAAAAAGTTAAAGGATTTATATGTAGAATCTAAATCTTATGGATTATTTCTTGGTAGTTTATATTTTGTATTTATAATTTTCATTTGGTTATTATTAGCAATATATATTTTATATTTTATAACCGCTTTGGTTGCTAATCTTTTTGTAGGCATAGTTGCTTTTATTTGGTTAATATATCCACTAATAATATTGGGTATTATTATATTTTTAATAATTCATATCTCATCAAAATACAAAAAATAAATCTATGAAAAATATATTTTATATAATCACAATTATTTCTATTTCTGTCTTAACTCTCAATAAATCCTTTGCTTATTCTTACTACAATCAATACAGTGGCTCATACTCAGACGAACAATTTAGAACTGACATAAAATCATATTTAGATGATGAAAAGATGAGACAAGAAAATCAAGATATTATAAATAATCTCAATAATACAAATAGTTATTACAATTCTCAAATGAAAGAGATTCAAAATAAATTAGATTCTATAAAGAAAGAAAAAGAAGAAACACAAAAAGCAATAGATGATGTATATAATAACTATTTACAGCAACAACAAGCAAAAGAAAATGAGAATCAAAAGGTTATAAACGATAATAAAAATAAGTGTTTAGATTATAAAATTGCTTACACAAATGGCGAAGATGTTTATAAAGATGGGGTGGCTTCTATTTGTAAAGATTATGGAATAGAGATAATAAAAAAAGCGGAAACACAAAATACAGACACCAATTACAAGTCGGCAGAACAAATCAAAAATACTATAACTCTAAAAGAAGCAATTCAAAAAAGAAAAAACATAGAAAATAATAAAACAAAAAACACCTTCACATTAAATGAAATATTAAACGAGCCTAAAAAAGTATCAACATCTACGCCAGCGACCACATCAATCATAATACAAGACACAGAAATAAAACAGCCAATTTATAAAAAAGTCTTTAATAAAATAAAGAGTTGGTTTAGATTTTAACCTTAATATTTATTTTTTGTAGTCAAGTAAAAATATGAAAATAGATTTCTTTAATTGCCAGATATTTATAGATTCAAAAGATTTTCCAAAAGTTAGTAGAACTCCACCAATAGATGTTGAAGAGAGGGTATATAAGATTATGAAAGCGACAGCAGATAATAGTGATGATTTAATTACAAAAGAGCAGTTTTATTATGGAAAGCCACCATTAACAGAAAGACAAAAACAACTTATATATCAAATTATAAATAATATTGAAATAGATTCTGGAAATATCTAAAAACTTTATGAAAACAAAAATAATTCAATATATAAAACACAATATTATATTACTATCAATTATTTTGGTATTAATAATAATTTCTACTACTTTTATTTATAAATATTCTAATCAAACTTCAAAATCATCACAAGGATTTACAGATTCCAAATCTTCCCCAGAAGTAAAGAAAAGTTCTACTGGGATTTGCCACCAAAAAGGAGTGAGTAATTATTATGAAAAAACAAAAAACTTTACTGCTTATGACTCTTTGGAAGAGTGTTTGAGTAGTGGTGGTAGATTACCAAAAAGATAGTCAAAATGATATAATCTAAAAATATGAATAATTTGTTTCTCTTTATTTTCTTAATTTCTCCAATTTTATTTATAATTGGATTAATTAAACCCCAAATCTTCTCTAAAATAAAAATAACTAATAGAAAAACTAGCAGTTTAGTTTTTGCTGGTATTTTTCTAGTTTCTTTTATTTTGTTTGGAATAACTTCTGATTCTAATAAAAACAAAGAAGTTGAAAATAATTCAGCAAGTTCTTTTACAATAGAAATATCTACTTCTTCAAAACCAATTAATACACTTGAAGGAAAAGTAGAAAATCTTGCTTCAAACTTAATAACACCAATCACTTCTTTAACTCAAAAAGAAGCAAATACTCAAACTCTAACTCAAAACACACAAGAAAATAAAAGACTTGCGAATAATAATGAAAATACAAGTGATTTATACAAGGTTATAGAAGTGGTAGATGGAGACACTATAAAAGTCTTAAAAGATAATCAAGAATATATACTTCGCCTAATTGGAATGGATACACCAGAAACCAAAGACCCACGAAAGACAGTCCAATGTTTTGGAAAAGAAGCCAGCGATAAAGCCAAATCACTTTTATCTAATCAATATGTCCGATTAGAAAATGATATTAAAAGTGGAGAACTTGATAAATACCAAAGATTATTAAGATATGTATTTTTAACTGACGGGACAAATTACAATGAGTATATGATTAAAAATGGCTATGCTCACGAATATACTTATAATAATGTTTCGTATAAATATCAAAAAGATTTCAAAGAAGCAGAACTTTATGCCAAGACAAACCTTTTAGGTTTTTGGGCTACAAATACTTGCAATGGGAATACAACTCAATCTGCTGATGGCTCTGACCCAGTAGCAGTCTCAGCAGATAATCCACCAGTAAAGAAAAGCACAAGTGGAATCTGTCATCAAATAAATATTTCTAAATCATATTTGCAAACAACACATTTTACTCCTTATAATACTTTACAAGAATGTCTTGATAGTGGCGGAAGATTGCCTAAAAACTAAAAATATTTTGGTTGCCAAGTGGTTGCCATCTAGTATTCAGATTAGTATTAATTCTTCTTATCTGCAAATATAAAACTAATATCCGTATCAAGTTCATTTATATCTATATCAAACGGACTATTTTTAGTCTCAACCTTATCTTTCCAGCCAAAGTTATTTTTCAAGTTAAAAATAACTATTCTTGGATTTACTTCTCCACTAACCAACATTAACTCGTTAAATGCTTCAATAACCTGTTTTGCTCTTTTTATAGTGTAAAAAAACTCTTCTCTTTTTTCGTAGTTAAGTAGAGTTTGTCTGTTAGTTCCTAACCACAAAGCAAGACCATTTATAGTCGGTATATTTTTTACTTTTTTACCTTTTATAAAAGCCATTTCTGTAATACCACAATGACTCCAATATTCAGCAATTCGTCGTTCTAATGCCTTTTTATTCGCAAATAGAGGCGGTCTGCCAGTGGTTGTGGCTAACATATTATTTGATTGTGTCGTTAGAGATTTCATTTTTTTATTTTAACATTTTTCTAAAAGTTGCCACAACTATCTTAATATCTTATACATAGTTCTATTACTGATAAGGTATATTTTAATGATTTTTAATTGTGGTAATTTTTATAAAAATATTGTAAAATATACTTATAATTCATTACTTTCCAAAGCAAGAAGCCTATTTGGATATATATAAAAAATAGACTTCCACCTTAAAACCTCAGTTTCAAAGGTGTTCCACTCTGGGAAGTATTGGCTCACCAAGAGAGATTTTCGTTTTCTAAATCAAAACTTTTTTGTAAATTTCTAATACTTCTTTTGAATTTTTTGGTATATATTTATCACCATTTTTATAAGATTCTAATCCATAATTAAAATTAATATTATTCATCTTTTCAATATAAATATCAAAATCAGCATTACTACCGTCTATTTTTAAATCTTTATTCATTTCATTAAATCTATTTCTTACAACATCTATTCTATTATTATCGCTTAAAACTTTTATATTGTGTATTATATCTCTAATATAATTTTTGTAATTATAAGCACCCGCATATCTAGCTATAGCTACTTTAAAAGGATCTAAATTTGATAATTTTCCTTTTAGTTTTGGTCCAGACATATAACTGGCTATCATTCTACCTGCTGCATCTAAATTTAATACAGGTTGCAATCTGTGGTCTAATTCTACTAACTCTTTTCTACTTACTTTTTTAGACTCTATTATTTTTCTTAATTTTTTTGCATGCCCTCTATTACAAACAAGTTCATTACAATTTTCAAATGTTTTTAATCCAAATTTTTTAGCAATACTACCTTGCATATGACAAAGCCCAAATCCTCCATCATTTCTAGCATTTGGTAATAAATCGACTCCTGTAGTTTCTTCCATAACCATTGCTAATATTAAATTATTAGGTAAATTATATTTTTTTTCTACAGCTTCTCCAATATTTTTAAATCTTAATGTTCTTAATATCTTTCCATCTTCTAAATCTGCACCATAAATACCAACCTTTCCTATCATATTTAAATTATCTATTTTATAATTATTTATTATATCTTTATACAAAAATTCTAATTTTGGAACTTTTTTTATTAATTCTTCACTAGTTATATTTTTTCTTTCAATATCGCTAGATTCACTTTCTTTGTTTTTAAAATAAGACAAAACCCCAGCGGTACCTAGTATTGCAGACCCAGCTCCAAAAATAGCTAACTTTTTTAAAAAACTTCTTCTTGATAATTCTTCATTCTCTTTATTCTCTTTTTTGTTAAAATTATCTTTATTCAAATTTTTTTCCATATTTTTATCTTAATTTCCAGTCTTTTTCTTGTCTTACTAAAACCTCTTCAAGATTATGTTTATTTTTATCTACTATTTTTGATAAAGCTTTTTCCATTCTTGCACCTTGTGAACCTTTTATAAATATCAAATAACCCCCTATTTGATTTTGTGTTTTTCCTGATTTATAATCCTCTTCTTTTAATTTTTCTAATATTTCTAATAATTTTTCTCCTGCTTTTATGCTGTTTTCCATTATAAAAACATTTTCTTTATTCATACCACTATTAATAGCACTTTCTCCAAGTATTTTTGATCTTATACCACTTGTAATTAATATATCAGTAACAGTAGCAATGTCTTTTCCTGCTTTTTCATGTTCTATTTTAGTATAATCACCGAGCTCTAACATATCTCCAATAACAAAAATCTTTTTAGATTTTATTTTTATATTTTTTATTAAATTAATACCGTTTTGAAGTGCTTTTGGAGAAGAGTTATAAGTATCGTCTATAATATTTGAATTAAAAATACCATTCAATATTCTCATTCTACCTTTTGTTCTTTCTGAAGCTTCTATATCAAATATTACTTTATTTATATCAATATTTAATTCTTCTCCTATCAAAATTGAAGGAAGTAAAGAATAAAAAATAGCTTCTCCTAATACATCATTTAATATTATTTTTTTCTTTATTTTACTATCTTTAAAATTTATATATGCAGTTGTACCATTTATTTTTTGTAAATGATTATTTATTTCTTCTATATTTACTTCTATATCAGAGATAAACATATCAGCATTATTATCTTTAATAGAAAATGATTTAATTTTTATATTTTTATTTTCAAATTCTTCTTTTATATTTTCACAATCTTTATCATCTTTATTATAAATAAATAAACCTCCTTCTTTTATGTTTTCAATTAAATATTTCTTTTCTCTTATTAATAAATCTCTATTATTATGAAAAAACTCTATATGAACCGGTGTCTCTGCAAAAGCTGTTAATACTGCAATGTCTGGTTTTATATACTTACAAATATTTTTTATATCATTAGGAGCATCAGCTCCTATTTCTAATACTAGATATTTATATGGAAATTTATCAAATATTTTTATAAATCCTTTAATTAATATCTCAAACCAAGAAAAAATATTGTTCCATCCAGTATTTAATTCTAAAATAGTTAATGGTACACCAAATTCACTATTCATGCTTTTTTTGCTTGCTAAAACTAAACTATTTTTATTTTGATCAATTAAATTATCTTTTAATGCTTCAAAAATAAAATCTTTTGTTGTTGTCTTACCTAAATTTCCTGTTATAGCTATTATTTTTGGTTTATTTTTCTTTAAAATTAGTTTGACTTCAAATATTAAAATAGCAACTATTATTTTCTTAAAAATATCTTTCATAATAACTATTATAACAAAAATTATTCTCTTAAATATTTATATTCACTACAATCACATTTTTTTACTTTTTTACCTCTACCGCAAGGACATTTATCATTTCTTGAAATAGTTTTTTTATTAACTTTTTCATTATTTTCAGAAATATTTATACTATTTTTAGCTTGAGATTTTTCTAATATTTTTTGTGTTTCAATATTTGCTATTAAATTATCAATATGTAATATGAAATTATAATATTCTTCTTTTATTTTGTCTTGCATTGCATTATATGTAGCAAGAGATTCTTTTTTATATTCTACAAGAGGATCTCTTTGTCCATAAGCTCTCAAATTAACAGATTGTCTTATACTTTCCATATGTTCTAAATGAGCCATAAAGTGTTGATCTATAACTTGTAAATAAATAGTTCTTAAAACATTAAATATTATATCTTTACTATATTTTTGTTTTTTATCTTCTATGAATTTTTCTAATTCTGGTTTTACAACATATAATTCTGATAATATTTTATTTAATTCATATTCGTCCCCTAATAATATAGCTCTTCTTCTTTCATAAATATTTTGTCTTTGATGATTTAATACATCGTCATATTGAAGTGTGTGCTTTCTTGAATCAAAATGAAATCCTTCTATTTTTTCTTGAGCTCCTTCCAATATATTAGAAACTATTTTTGATTTTATTGGCATATCTTCTGGAATACCAAATTTATTCATCATATTTTTAACAGGAGATCCACCAAATACTCTCATTAAATCATCTTCAAGAGATACCATAAATTGCGTTGATCCATTATCTCCTTGTCTTCCAGATCTTCCTCTTAATTGATTGTCTATTCTCCTCGCTTCATGTCTTTCTGTTCCTATTACATATAAACCACCTAATTCATTTACTTCTTCTTTTTCAAATTCCGAAGAATTAGAACCTCCAAGTTTAATGTCTACTCCTCTTCCTGCCATATTTGTTGCTATTGTTACTGCTTTTTTCTTGCCAGCATTTGCTATTATTTCACCTTCTTTTTCATGATTCTTGGCATTTAATACAAAGTGTGGAATATTTTCTCTTGTTAAATATTTAGAAACTAGTTCGTTTTTTTCTATTGATATTGTTCCTATGAGTACTGGTTGTCCTTTTTCAAATAATTCTTTTACTTGTTTTGTTAATGCTTGTAATTTTCCTTTTTCTGTTTGAAATATTAAATCTTGATTATCTTTTCTTTTAATATTTTTATGAGTAGGAATTGTTGTTACAGGTAAAGAATATACTTTAAAAAATTCTTCTTCAGAAGTTTTAGCAGTTCCGCTCATTCCTGACAATTTAGAATAAAATCTAAAATAATTTTGAAATGTAATACTTGCAACAGTCTTTGATTCTTTTTGTATAAATACATTTTCTTTTGCTTCAATTGCTTGATGTAATCCATCGCTCCATCTTCTACCTGGTTGCATTCTTCCTGTAAATTCATCCACTATTACAACTTCTTTTTTTGGATTACCATTTTGATCCAATGCATCTCTTACAACATATTGTTTTTCTTTCAAAAATAAAGCTTTTGCTTTTACTGCATTTTCTAAATGATGAATTAATTTTATATTTTCTGTAGCATAAAAATTATCTAAATTAAAATATTTCTCAACCTTTGAGATACCATTTTCTAATATTGATATTGTTCTTCTTTTTTCATCTTTTGTATAATCTTCTTCTTCAACTAATGATTCTGTAAATTTAGCAAATTTTTTATATAATTCATCAGAATCTGTAGCTTCAGATGAAATTATAAGTGGTGTTCTTGATTCGTCTATTAAAATAGAATCCACTTCATCAACTATAGCAAAATTATGTTCTCTTTGAACTAATTCTTCTTTTTCATATACTAAATTATCTCTTAAATAATCAAAACCAAATTCATTATTCGTACCATAAACTATATCAGCATTATAAGCTTCTTTTCTTGAAACTTTTCTTAAAAATTCATTTTCCACTTTGAAACTTCCGCTTTCTTTTACTTCATTACTATCAATAATTTCTTGTTCTTTGTCTTTTTTTTCAATAGCTAATTTATCATATAAATATGATGCCTGATGATTAAGAACACCTACTGATAATCCAAGTAAATCATAAATACACCCCATCCAAACAGCATCTCTTTTAGATAAATAATCATTCACTGTTACAATATGAACACCTTTTCCTGATAAAGCGTTCAAATAAGCTGGTAATGTTGCAACAAGTGTTTTACCTTCACCTGTTCTCATTTCAGCAATTCTACCTTTATGCATTACAATACCTCCTATAACTTGAACTCTATAATGCATCATATTCAATGTTCTTCTTGATGCTTCTCTAACAAGAGCAAAAGCTAAAACTAAATTATTGTCTAAAATATTTTCTATTATTCTTTTTAATTCTTTTTTATATTCTTCGCGAGAAATGTTTTTTGCTTTTAATATATCTTCTTCTATTTTTATCTCATCTTGTATTTTGTTTTTTAAGGAAATGCTTTTATGTTTTAATTCTTCCTCTCCTATTTGTTTTAATTCTTCTTCTAATAAGAATATTTGATCTACTTTATTTAATAATTTCTTTATAAATCTCTCATCTTCTGATTTGAATATTTTTTGTAAAAATGCCATATAATTTAGTTTTATTTTTCACAATTATAATTATTAGTGAAATAACCTTGATATTTTAACATAAAATATCAAAAATACTTAATATCACTAACTTGACTTTTATTAAAATATATGATAATATATAATATGAAAAATGTAATCGTTAATCATTTTTAAGACTCCTTTTTTGATGTTATAATAATAAAAATGGACGATTAGCTCAGTTGGTAGAGTGCTACATTGACGTTGTAGATGTCGGGGGTTCAAATCCCTCATCGTCCACCAACATAAACCTTAATTTGAATTAATATTTACTCATGATGATATTTGCCGTTTTTAAAGATAGAAATGCATCTGTAAATCTGCTCTACAAGTATAACTCTTACTAGTTGATGAGGAAAAACTAATTTAGATAAACTCATTACAAGATTTGCTTTTTCTTTTACTCTTTCATTTATCCCAAAAGCCCCTCCTATTATAAAAATAATCTTATCTATACCAATATTCATTTTCTCTTCAAAAATATTCGATAATTCTAAAGTAGACTTTTCTTTACCTTTTTCATCAAGTAAAATTATAAAATTATTTTTATTTTCTTTTTCTAAAATTTCAATAATTTTAATTCCTTCTTTTTCTTTTTGCCTTTCTTTATTACTATCATCTTGACTAGCTATAATGGTCCAAGATAAATCAAAATTTGCTTTAATTCTTTTTTCAAAATCTAAAATAAAATCTTTTATATTTTTGTCATGTTTTTTGCCAATTGTAATAATTTGAAATTTCATAATAATATAATAACACTAAAAATAATCTATAAAAACTATATTAAATATTATAAAAATACTTTTTTTATTCCTCTTTTTAAGATATAATCTAAAATTATGAATCTATTATCTATAGAAACAAGCTGTGATGAGACAGCAATATCAATAATGTCTTTTGATGAAAATCAAACTAAAAATAAAGAAATAGAATTTGAGGTACTTTCTAATAAAGTATTATCTCAAATTAATATACATAGAGAATTTGGTGGTGTATTTCCAAATTTAGCAAAAAGAGAGCATTCAAGAAATATAGTGAAGATATTTACAAAATGCTTAAAAGAATCAAATCTTTATATAGAAAAAGAAACAGAAAATCTAAAAAATACAGAAAAAATCAAATTATTATTAAATAAAGAAGAAGAAATGTATTTAGAATTAATTGATTTATTCAAAAAAATCAAAAAACCTAACATAAAAGCTATTGCTGTAACATCTGGGCCAGGTCTTGCGCCAGCACTTTGGGTTGGTGTAAATTTTGCAAAAGCTATATCTATTTTTTGGAATATAGATATATATGAAATAAATCATATGGAAGGTCATATAGTTAGCGCTCTCGTATCTCCACTTTCAGAAAAAAAATATATTTTAAAAAATTTTGAATCTCCGGCTATTTCTCTTTTAATCTCTGGCGGCCATACCGAGATAATATCTTTTGATAAAATAGGAAATTATAAAAAAATAGGACAAACATTAGATGATGCTGTTGGTGAAGCCTTTGATAAAGTTGCAAGAAGTCTTAGTCTTCCATATCCTGGTGGACCAGAAATCTCTAAAATAGCAGAAAAAGCAAGAGAAAATAATTTAAAAATAGAAAAAGAGCATAAATTACCTAGACCTATGTTATTTTCAAAAAATTTAGATTTTTCATTTTCAGGATTAAAAACTGCTGTTATGTACAAAATAAAAGAGATGCGAAATAATAAAATTAATGAAAAAGAAATTAAAAATATTATTTCTTTTGATTTTGAAAACTCTGTTACTGAAATATTATTAAAAAAAGTAAGAGGTGCTTTAGAAAAAACAAATGCTAAAAGTCTTTTAATTGGTGGTGGAGTAATAGCAAATAAACATATTAAAGAAGCTTTTACAAAATTTAGAAAAGATGAAGCATTTAATTTATATATACCACAGAATTTTTTAACAGGAGATAATGCTTTTATGATTGGTGTAGTTGGTATTTTAAAAATATTAAATAATAAAAAAAGTGAAGATATTATAAATATACAAGCTAAAAGTAATTGGAATGTTGAAGAAATATAAAAACCGCATTAATGCGGTTTTTATATATATGTTTATTAATTTTATTTAGGATTTATAACTGTTTCAATATAATTATCTATAGCTTCTGCTAAATCTGGACTAACTTTTTTCAAATTATTTAATACTTTAACAGCTTCTGCTTTATTATTATTTAACATATATATAGATGCTAAACCTATAGAAGTATTAACATCTTTTGGATTTATTATTAAATTATTTTTTAATAATTTAATAATTCTATCTTCTTTTTTATTTGTGATATAAGAAGATAATAATGCTTCATTTATTTTAATATATCCAGTTGTATCTTTTAATAAAGCTTCTCCTTCATCAAATTTTCCTATATTTATAAGAGTTAGAGCATATAAATCTTTTGCTGTTTCAAAACTTTTATCTGATAAATACATCTTTTCTGCAACTTTATTTGCTTCTTCAAAATTACTATCTTGTAATAAATTTTGTATATATTCTGATGCAATAGATTGTTTATTTGGAGCATAATCATAAGCTTTTTTTGCATAAATTATTGCATCTTTATCTCCAATAGATCTCAAAAATGTAGCAAATATAGATAAACTTCTAGGGTCTGCATTTTTATTTATTAATTTTTCATATTCTATCTTTATAGTATTTACATTATCTTGTATTACAACATAAATATTCTTAAATAATTCAGAATTCATATCTATACCAGAAGAACTTATTTGATTCAAAAGAGTTAATGTTGTTTGTGTTAATTGTTCTCTAGATTCAAGTGTTGCTATACCTCCTATTGCTATAGCTTTTTTGAATGAATTAAGACTTGCATTAAATGTATCAATCGGACCTTGTCCTTCTTTTGTTTTTGGTGCAAGACCTCTTATAATATCTGTATTCGCATTTATATATTTTATATTAAAGAAATATAAAGATGACAATAATAAAACTATTATTATAGGACCGTATATAATCTTTTTCTTTTTAACATTAGACTCGTTTAAGTTTTCAACTTTATCTTGATTTTTGTTATGTGTAAATCTAACTGATATATATGCTAAAACAATGAAATAAAGCATATAAGATATTAAATTATCAAATACAAATATATTATGAATAAAATATGCAATTAATAATCCTGTAAATAATGCTTTTTCCAAAAAGTCATCACTGGTTTCGCCATTATATTTTTTAACTTTTTTAGACCACATCATATATATAGCAACAATATATAAACCTAAATAAGCTAATAAACCTAATATTCCTCCTGCTATTAACCAATCCATAAATACATTATGAGTTCTGTCAAACCATGGTTCTTGAGCATACATTCTGGCATCATTATATTTTGCAAAAACATAAAAATAATTATCTTGCCCCCATCCTAAAACAGGTTTTTCCTTAAACCCTTCTAATGACATTTTTATGTTTAACATTCTAGAAGTAAATGTACCATCCCCAGAAATCTTGTATAAATCATTATAAGAAACATTTGGGTTATAAAGTCCATCTTTAACTTCTTTTATTTTTTCACCTATAGATAAAGGATTAGCAAATTTCGAAACTTTAGATAGTCTATTTAAAGTATTTGAATTTTTAACAAAAGAAGTATTTCCAAAAGAAACTAATAGAATATATAATGATAATGTTGTTATTATTAATATTAGAGAAATTTTTCTTTTCTTTTTTAATTCTTTATATTTTTTGCCAGCAAAAAATATAATTACAGCAGAAACAAATACACCTATTGCAAAACCTATTTGAGCTCCTCTTGTTTGTGTATAAAACAATATTATTATATTTAATATAATCATTGTTAAATAAGGCCATGTCTTTTTTTGTTTCCTTTTTTCTTCTAAATAAGTAATAAAAAATAAAAATATAAAAAATACAGAATAAATAGCTAAATAAGTAGAGTTTCCTAAAGTTGAATCTAACTGATTTCCACCTTGTGATGGATAAAAGACTTTATGTATAGCATCTCTTAATGATGGTAAAAGTTTCATTGGAGAAAATGTCTCTAATCCTAAAAGTTGCATTAGTCCTATAAATACTACTGGAATATTTGAAATAAATAAAATAGTATTATACTTTATCCAGTCTGCTTTATTTTTAAAAATTGTTATAAGAATTAAGAAGTACAAAAATAAATGTGCATGAGAAATAAATCCTTCCATTCTTTCAAAATTTGAAAAAAATGATCTAACTGGATTTACAGAAAAAATATCAGCTAATAAAAGTATAAATACAAAAAATGAATAAGAGTATAAAACCCATGATTTCTTAGGTCTAAAATTTTTGTCTATTATCATTAATAACACAGAAGATGCTGCTGCTATTTCAACTAATATTCTAAATGCGAAGTTTTTACCTGTTATATATGGAAACAACATCATATTCCATTCACTACCAATACCAAATCCAGAAACATAAAATGCTAAAAATGGTATTATGCATAAACACACATAAATAATCTTTCTTAAATCTTTACTTAATTTCATATTTTTAATTTTTTATAATAATTATAGAATTATATCACAAAAAAAAAGTATAGAAACTATACTTTTTTTAGAAATATTGTATAAATTATTAATTATATACATTTATTAAGAATATAGATTTATTTTTGGAATCAAAAGATTCTTTTAAATATATTTTAACTTTGTCTCCTGCATTACCCCAAATTTGACTATTGTAAAGATAAAAAGACCAATAGTTTTTATATTTTATCGCCTCAAAGAAGTTATTTAATATACCTTCATTTATAGGTGCATAATTAGAATCGATAGAACAGTCAGCATTGTTTAATGTAATACAAATAAAAGGTTTCGCTGATTTTGAATTATAAGTAAAATATAAATTATTTCTTTTTATTAAATACAAATTTCCTGAAACTGGTTGTAATGTATTTTCTTCTTCTTCTTTTGTTGTTGGAGTTATTATTACAGGAGTATCCTCTTCCTTGTCCTCTTCTATTTTTGTTGGAGTTATGATTACTGGTTTAATCACAGGTTTAACTGGTGTCGTCTTAATTACAACAGGTTTAGGTGGTGTAGGAACAGTCAAAATTGGAGAAATTGGTTTCTTTTCATATGTTATAACAGGATATTTTACACAAGTTATTTCTTGTAATAATGCTCTAAATTCTGGTCTTACTACACCATCAACATATATTTGATTTCTATATTCAAATCTCTTTACACCAAATTCAGTATCTTCATTAAATACACCAGTTGCTGGCATATTTGAATATCCTCTATCATATAAATATTCCTGCAATGCTGATACTTCACCTTTTGTGTCATTATCGCTCATACCTAACATCATATTTCTCGTAAGCAAAACACAAAATCTATATTCAGAAGGATCTAAATATAAAAATCTACCTGTAGCTAATTCACTTTCAGTATAAATTGGAGGTCCTACTGGGACAGTATTATTTCCATTTCCATTTCCATTTCCATTTCCATTTCCATTTCCATTTCCATTTCCATTTCCATTTGGATCATCTGTGTTTCCTGGCTCATCTGGATCGCCACCTGGTTCATCTGGATTATCCCAAAGAGGATCATTTGGGTCTTTTATTAAATTAAGATCAAAAGAAGAATCTGCTTTAAAGTATCCTGGCATACAATCTTCTTCTTTATAGATAGTAATATAGTCTGTATAGTCATTTTTTACACAATAAGCAAGAATATCATAATCATTTTCTGCTTTTACATTTTTACCAAAACTAAAATATAGATAAGAAAAGCTTCCTATTATTAAAGAAAAAATTGTTAAATTTATAAATATTCTTTTAAACATAACTTTATAAAAGTTTATATATTTAGTATAACAGATTTTTGAACCAAGTTATTATACCGATATCCACAGCTTTTCCACTTACAATATTATTTTCTTTAAAAATTTCTTTATTTTTAATAGTTGTTTCATTATTAGAAAGTATTAATCTTTTTATTTCAATAGTCTCTATATTATTTGACTTAATATTATTTTGAATTTTATTTTCTTTGTTAATTATTATTAAAGGTTTTTCATTTTTGATTTCTATTTGTTTATCTTTTATTATTTCATTATTATTTAATATAATATTATTTATTATTGAGGTCGTTGTTGCTATAATTTCATTTTTAACTTCTTCTTTTTCTTTATATTCAAAAGTTTTAAAAACTTTTTTATTTGGATAAAGTAAATTAATATTTTTAGATGGTAAATTAAATCCTATTGCATCTCCAGATAATTTTGTGTTTTTATTTTTTGATAATAATAAATTTTTAGGTAATTTATATTCTCCAAAATCCGTTTTAATAAAAAATCCAGACAAATATAAATCATAATCTGTATTATTTTTAATTTCTATAAAATTTTCTTCTGCATTATTGCCTACTTTTATTATTTCGATATTTGGCTCTATAACTTTTATATTCATTAATGCTTTACCTCCTCCCAGGAAACCTTTTGCTTCTGCTATCAAAATATAATCTCCACTGTATGTGTATATATGTTTTACTTCTTGTTTACTATTCTCTTCTCCACCATCACCAAAACTAAAATTAAAACTCAAATCTTTTATTATTTGTTTATTAGAATCTGTAACTACTACTGTGAATTCATTTTCTGCGAGAGCTGTTACTGTTTTTTCTTTTGGTAAATGTAATTGTATATCTCCATATTTTTCTTGATTATTTTCTGGTAAATAAATATATTTAATTACTTCTTTAATATTATTATTTGTGTTTTGTGTATTTGTAGAAGTAGAATTTGTGTTGCTAGATGTAGATGTGGTTGTGGTTGTAGAGTTTGAGTTATCATTTGAAGGACAAATTCCAGAACCATAGCTTTTACAAGTATAAAAAATATCATTATTATTTGAAATAATTTGTATAAAGCCAGAATCTTTATTTAAAGAAAATCCACTTCGAAAAACTAAACTTGCATCACTTGGTAATGATTCTGATATTTTTGTTGAAGGAGTAAGTGTTTTATATATAAATGCTGTAGAATTTCCAGCAAAAGATTTTCCTCCAATCATTTCTATGATACTTCTTTTTGAATCAGAAGTATCATCTAATAATCTATAATCTTTAGTTGTGAAATCTCCTATATCATTACCATCATTAAATACTTCTATCCATCTATCATTAGGACTTTCTCCAATATGAATATTCTTTATCTCCAAAGCAAAAACATAATTAATATTAAAAATAAAAATGAATAATATTAAATAAATCTTTATTTTCATAAAAGTCTTTTAATATTGTATCATAGTAAAAAACAAAAACCGCAATAAAAATTGCGGTTAAAATGAAAAATGAACCAAAAACTACCAATCTAAATCCAAAAGACTTTCTGTTTTTATACTGATACAATATTTTTTTTCCAAAAAAGAATCTGAAATAAATGTTTTAAATGTGTTATTATTTACATGATCAATTTCATTTATTTCATCAAAAATCTTTTTCTTATCTGTTCTTATTGTTATTAATTTATAATAATTAGATGTTGTAATTATCATATCGTTATCATGAATATGAATAATTTCTTCTTTCTTTTTAATTTTTAATTTTGCAAAAATTGAGTTAAATACTCCATTTTTTTTAATGTCAATTCTTTCTATAAAATATTTGAAAGAAATATAATTTATGGACTCTCGATCTAAAATATTTTTTAATGATTCTAATTTACCTTTAGAATTACGAATAAAAGTATCGTGTTCAAAGAATGGATTGTTAACATCAATGAGATTAATTAATACTTTTTTTTGTTTAGTTTCTTTTTCTATTAAAATATCATTAACAACTTTTGATTTTTTGTTATTCATTTTTTATTATTTTTATATTTTGAAATAGTACAATATCAATTTATAATGTAGCACAAATTAAAATAAAAGTCAAATTAAAATAAAAACCCTGCTTTTAACAGGGTTAATAATAAAGCTAATTATTTATTACTTAGAATAAAGGTAAAAATTCTTTAATAATTTTAAAAGGTTTAATTAAAACCTTTACTAATATTAAAGTATAAAAATATCCAAAAATAATAGCAATAATTAAATTAAAAAAACCTGTTGGAATTCCAAAAAATTTTACTATCATAGAATAAAAAAATGCTCCTGGAATAGTGCCAATAAATATAGCCATTATTTTCATTAATTTAATACCAGTTTTATTTCTACTATATTCTTCATTGTTGACTGCAATAAACCACATATATGGCGAAAAAGAGAATGCCGCAAAAACAAATAAAGTAAACATAGGTAAAGAAAAATAATATGCTAAATCTGGTAATATGCTATTTTCATATTCATTTCTTTCCATAAAAAAACTTGCTAATGAAAATAAACAAGCGAATAACATAGAAACAGCTAAAGATTCAACAAGGATTTTTTTTGTTTTTTGTGATTTTGATCCAAATAAACAAGTTAATACTTTTCTCATTTTTAAATATTTTTTTGATTAAAGAATCTATTTTTCATATTATATATTATCATAAATAAATGAAAAAGTCAAGTGGTATTTTGTAAAGAAAAATGCAATATATATAATATAAAATTAAGAATTTGATTTATATATAATTAGAATTTATTTGCCTTTAGTATTTGAATTATAAGACTTTAATAATTCTTTATATTCTTTATTTTGCTTTTCGACTGGTATAATATTTGCGCCTAAAAATCCATATATAAACACTTTACCTAATTTAGAAATATCTTCATCAAGACTTAAAATATTCTCAAACATACAGATCAATTGCTCATCATTATCTTGAATCTCATCTTCATATCTTTGCGTATCTATAGTACAAGTTTTTATAGCTAAATCCACTTTGCTATTACTTATATCAAAAAGATATTCATTGATAGCTTCGTGATTTTTATAAGATGGCAAAGATTTATCTAAATTATCTAAAATAATCTTATTATATGTAATTAAATCTTCTCTTTTATTTTTGTAATTTTCTAGAAGATCATTAAATATCTCATATATACATCTTTTATATTTTTCCGAGGCCTTGCTTTCTAAATCCTCAACCACTTCTCCACAAGATTGCCTAAAATATTCTCTTGCAAGAGCATGTGGGTCTTCTGTATTTTCTCCATAAGAAATAAGTCTTGGAAATAAAGTGTTAATAATTATTTTCTGACCTACTTTTTGATTATTTTGTAAAAAAAGAAAATAACTCAATATTAAAATTATAATTATTAAAAATCCAAGCAAGATATTCTTCCAATTCTTTTTTAATTTATAAAAAATCTTTTTCATAATATTTATTATATAACATATATTATACTTTATAAAAACAAAAAAAAGATTATAGTAATCTTTTTTTTGTTTTGGCTCCGTGGGCAGGGATCGAACCTGCGACCAATTGGTTAACAGCCAACTGCTCTACCGCTGAGCTACCACGGAATATTTTATTTTAATTTTACAAGACTATTCTTAACCAACTTTTATTTCATATTGCAGTTGGTGCAACTGACATTTTTCTCTCACTCCGTTTGTGCCACTCGGCTACCACGGAATATTTTATATTTAACACTTAAAAAGTATAGCAAAAAAAGTTATTTTTTGCAAAAAATTAAACTCTTTTATTTCTACGAATATCAAATGTAGAAAGAAATAATAATATAGCAAACATTATAAATAATATATCTTTAAATATACTTGATATATTTATAAAAAATATAAATACTACAATTAAAACAGCTATTAATCTTTGAAAAAATCTTTTTGACATAATTTTTATATATTAATTATAGCAAATATTTTGATTTTTAGAAATACTTAATTTCCGTCTATTATTATTACGAATTCGCCTTTTATTTTATCTTTATTTTCTTCAAAATATTTTTTGACTTCATAAATTGAACCTCTTACAACTTTTTCATGAATTTTTGTTAATTCTTTCGCTACTACTACTTTTCTACTATCTCCTAAAATCTTTTCTAAACTTTCAATACATTTCTCTATTCTGTGTACAGATTCATAAAAAATAGATATTTTATTGTTTTCTGATATTTCTTTAAAAATTGTTTCTCTTCCTTTTTTGTTTGGTAAAAATCCATAAAAAGTAAATTGATTTCCAAAAAATCCAGACAAAGATAATGCAGATGTTAATGCTGTTCCTCCAGGAATAACATTTATATTTACTTCTAAACCATTATCTTTTGCTTCATATATTTTGTTTATCAAAAGACTACCTGGATCAGAAATTGTTGGCATACCAGCATCAGAAATAAGTGCAACATTTTTACCTTCCTCCAAGATTTTTAAAATATTATCTATTTTAGACAATTTAGAATTAGCAAAATAATTGCTGACTTTATTATTTATATCATAATGTTTAAAAAGCTTTTGTGAATTAGAAACATTTTCACAAAGAATTAAATCCACTTCTTTTAAAATTCTAACAGCTCTAAAAGTCATATCTTCTAGATTGCCTATTGGTGTACCTACAATATAAAAATTAGACATTTTGTGCGCGATCCTGGGATCGAACCAGGGACCTTTCGAGTATCAGTCGAATGCTCTAGCCAGCTGAGCTAATCGCGCAAAATATATAAACTAAAATTAGTTTAGCACAAAAAAGAGTTTTTAACAATAAAAATTTTAACAAGTAAATGGGCTTTTTAATTTTTTTAATAATAAATAATTACTTATATTTAAAAGTATAAGGCCTAAAAATCCTATTTCTATACCGTTAAAAGGAAATAATAAAATAAGAGAAGACACTCCAAAAAAAGATAAAATAGAAACTAATAATCCTATTCCACAAGTAAAACAAGACATTCCTATAATAGATATTATTATACTTAATAGTGGGAGAATTTTTTTATTATTTTGTATTTTTTTGTTCTCTTTATAGAGATTTATTAATAATAAAACAAAAAAAGAAATTGATAATATAAATAAAAATACAAGGAAAAACAGAAATATATTATTTAATTCATTTAATTTAAATAATGTTAGAAAGAATAAAAAAAACTTCTCTTTGAAAGAAAATAAAGGTATTTTAATTATATATAAAGACTCATTTATATTTTTTATAATAAAATAGATAAGTACAAAAAAAATATTCAAAGAAATAAAAACAATTCTATTTTTCTTATTTATAAAAAGATTTTTCATATTATAATGTTTCTACTTCTGTAAAAGGAATTTTACCTTCTAAACTTTTTATCATAGCATCTTCTTTCATTGTTATCATTCCATTTTTTCTTGCAGATTCCCAAATTTGTTCTTCTGTACCTTTTTTTAGAATTAATTGCTCTACTTCTCCGTCTACTTCAAGCATTTCAAAAACAGGAACTCTTCCTTTTAACCCTTCTTTATTTTTCTCATTACCAACAGCTTTATATGGATTTCTATCTAAATTTAAATCTTTTTTATATTCCTCAGGAAGAGTTTTGAAACTTTCATTTATTATTGCTTTCATTCCTTCATCTTGTATTTCTTCTCCACAACCATCAGCGATTTTTCTTGTTAATCTTTGAGCAATAGCAAGATTTAATGTTGGTGCAATTAGATATGGATCAACTCCCATATCAAGTAAACGAGTAACTACACCAATAGAATTATTTGTGTGTATAGTAGAAAAAACAAGATGTCCTGTTAATGCAGCTTGTATTGCAAGCTGCGCTGTTTCTCCATCTCTTATTTCACCTACCATTATAACATCTGGATCTTGTCTTAAAATAGACCTTAAACCATTTGCAAATGTATAGCCAATTTCTGGAAATACTTGAGATTGGTTCATACTTGGGATGTTATATTCTATTGGATCTTCAAGAGATACTACATTTTCTTTTTCTCTATCTAATTCATTTAATATTGAATAAAGTGTAGTTGTCTTTCCTGAACCTGTTGGTCCTGATATTAAAATTATTCCATATGGTTTATCTATTGCTTTTCTTAATAAAGTCATATGTTCTTTTGATAAACCTATTTCATCTAATTTTTTTACACCTCTATAACTATCCAAAATACGAATCACTACTTTTTCACCATAATATGAAGGAAATGTAGATACACGAAAATCTACCTTATAGCCATTAAAAAGTACAGAAAATCTACCATCTTGAGGTTTTCTTTTTTCATCTAATTTTAAACCGCAAAGAATTTTTATTCTCGCTACCATAGATTGATGTCTTGCTACTGGAATAGTAAATTTAGTTGCTAAAACACCATCAATTCTAATTCTAACTCTAAAAGAATCTCCTATATTCTCAATATGTATATCTGAAGCTAAATTCGAAATAGCATTTTTTAAAATAACATTTACCATTTTTATCATTGGTATAGAATCAAGTAATGCTTCTGGTAAATTATCATCTTCATCTGTTATATCCATTAAATCTTCTTTAGCGCCTTCTAATTGTCCAACTCTGTGTGTATATTTTAATGTTGGAGCAGTTTCTCCATCTTGTGAATATCCGGCAAATCTTCTTTTGAATTCTGTAAGAGATATCAAAAATACTTTATATGTTACTCCTGCACTTGCTAAAATAAATTGTAAAGCATCTAATGCGTTTTTTCTGTCTGGATCTACAACTCCAATTATAATTTCATTTGTTATTTCTTTATTTTTTATAAAATCATTTCTTGTATTATCATCTTCCGTATTATTTCCTTTCAAAAAATTAACAGACATTGGTATGACTAAATACTTTTCAGCTTTGTCTTTATCTATTAAATTATATAGGTTTTTTTCTGCTAATTCTCTATCTCCATTGTATACAGGTATTCCGTAAATAGCATTTCTTGCTGTCAAAATAGCTGCTTCTGGAATATTTCTTGAAATTAGAATTTCGTCTACTGGAGCATTTGATTGGTTAGCTTCATCTTCTATTGTTCTAGCTTCTAATTCACTTATTACATTTTGAGAGACTAAAAAATTTATAAGAATCATAATAAATTTATTATATCATTAAAATAAATTTTTATTGTAAAAATGGATTTTTTCTACCTAGACCTTCACTGGGTAATATTTCTACAGAAAAATCTTTTGTATTATTCAATAATTCATTATCAATATTTGTTTTGAATGAAATATTTTCTTTATTTATTAAATCTACATATTGACCTATTTTCATTTTTGAAACATATTCATTTGAAGCATTATTTAATAATACATCACTAGATGTAAAAAAACCTTTATAAAGAAAATAAATAGCCACTCCGATAGCTATAATTACTAATATTGTAACCATTTTTGATGTAGATTTTTTATTTTGTAAATTTCTATCCATATATTTTAATTTTGATTAATAATATCAGCTTCTTTTACGCTGTCTGTATAATAAGTTTCAACATTAAAAGAGTATTTGAATATAACACCACCTTCTTTTTCAGAAGCAAAGGATAATGATGTTATATTATATATTCTTTCTGATTTTTCAAGACTTTGTAAAAAAGATTTCATATTTTCATAAGATCCTGTTAATGAAAACGATAATGTTAATACTTTATATCCTTTATCGTTATTTGAATTAGAGTTGTCTATCTCGCCTATTTTAAGATCAGAGAAAAGCATTTTTGATGCTTCTTTTTCTACTAATCTTGTAAACTCATAAGCAATTATTATTCTATCTATAGAACTTGGTAATATTTTTTCTAATTTATCTACTGGTAAAGTATTTACATTTGTTATGAAGTCTTTATTGATACTGTTTATTTTAAGACTATAATCTTTTGCTATATTTAATGCTCCATCTAATTTAGTTTTTTCTTCTAATAATTTAGATACATTATTTTTAGGATTATAAATAGTTCCAACTCCTGTATATAGTGGATAAATAAAGAAATAAATTAAACTAACTATCAGTATTGTAATGAATACATTTATTAACATTTTATTTTTGATATTATTTTTATTCATAAATTTAACTTGTTCCTAAATTAACTTCTTCATTATCTTTTTCGGTATTGTTTTCTTCATTTTGATTATTTTGACTTTCAGTACTAGTGCTTGTATTTGTGCTAGTCGCCATATTTGTTGTAGTACTTGTTGTTCCTGTATTTGTATTTTGAGGCATAAAATTAATATCATAAAAAGTTCCAATAGCTCCTTCACCTTTTTCATTTTCTAAGCTAGTATCTCTTCCTGTAAATTTCAATAATGAGATTGTATTTATATCTACATCAAAAGATATATCAAATATTATTCCAGCCCCATCTTTCTCTTCTGAGAAGTTATTTAATTTAAAATTACTTATATAGTCTTTAAATGGACCGTTTTTAAAATTATTCACCTGTCTATATAAAGTTTGATAATTCAAAGCATATCCAGATAAAGATATATTTGTTAAACTTTTGCTAGAATTACTAGCATCTTTTTTTAAAGAAAATTTATTAAAATAAACATAACTTGTTTTGCTGGATTCTACACTTGATTCTATTATTGGAAAAAGTATTGAGCTTGGGTATATTTTCTCATTAAAAACAGAGCTAAAAACTTTTAATTTTTTGGATAATGTTCTCATTTCTGGTAAATTTTTTTCAAATTGTTCTACTTGTGTAGAGTTCTCATATTCCGATAAATCTTTTTTGATAGAACTGATTCTAGAGGATAATATTGTTGTATAATAATACATTCCAACAGCAAAGAATATAGATATTAATAAAATTACCAACAAAATAATACGAATAGAATCTGCTTTTGATCTACCTTTTAATGAAGTCACAGGTGTTACAAATTGATTTACAACAGATCCTTCTGATTTATTATTTGTTTGTATAAAATTTATAGCCATATTTTAATTAAAAAAATTTTTAAGAGATAATCCTGTTGCGATAGAATATTTAGAACTTATTTCTTTACTTTTTTCTCTAACATTTTCTGGTAAAGAAAATTGAGAAAAAGGTTCTAATAAAATAATTTTTTTTCCTAAAAATTTTGACAGAATATTTATTATTCCTTTTGGAAGTGCTCCACCTCCAGATATTACAACTTTCTGTATCTCTATATTATACTTTCTTTCGAAGCTAAATAAAAGAGATTTTGCTTCATCGAATAGTGGAAAACTGGCTAAACTCATGATTTCAGCTAAATGTGGAGATGAATCATCGCCAAAATATCCAAAAACTCTTTTTGCTTCTTCTGCTACATCAATAGACAATGATAGAGCTTTTGAAATTTGAAATGTGTTATTGTAAGATCCTTTTTGTATTATATTTGTAGCAACGATAACATTATTTCTTATTAGTGAAATGAAAGAAACTTTACCTCCTATATTTATAGAAAATATAATCTCTTCATTTGGTAATGATAAGGCTATCGCTCTTGTTTCTGATACTGCTTCTATTTCAAAAGAATAATTAGTAATATTCAATCTTTTTACTATTCTTTCATACATATCAAAAACAGAATTCTTAATTGCAGCTAATACAATAACATCTTCTTTACTTTCATCGCTTGTGTTAATATTATTTCTCCAATAATTTAATTTAACTTCAGATATTGGTAAAGGTAAATATTTTCTAGCTTCTATTGGCAATAAATTAGATAATTCTTTATCTGAGACTTTTGGAATATTTATTGATGAAACAAAACATTCTGACATAGGTATAGAAAATATGTAATTATTGCTAGTTATTTTAGATGCTCTTATTAAATCATTTATAGCATTTATCATTTTTTCTTCTCCTATATTTGATATAGAACCTGGTGGCAAAGAATCATAAGAAGCAAGTTCTAATTCACCATATGTTTCTATAAATAATTTATTAGATTCTTTTTTAATTTGTATTATTTTGATAGCATAAGTGCCTATATCAACACCAACACAAGATGTAAAATCTGTATTTGTATCTTCTTTATTATTTTTATTAAAAAACATAATTTATAATATAATAATATTATAACATGAAAGTATTTTACGATATTATAAATAATTTCTTTTTAGAAGAATGTATTAATTGTAATGAACCTTCTAAAATCATTTGTAAAAAATGTTATAAATTTCTAATAAGGAATAATAATAAAAAGATTTTTAAAAATGATTTATCTTTTATTAATTTCTCCCTTAATTATAAAAATGAATTAGTAAAAAAAGCTCTTTTTAGATTAAAATATAATTTTACAAAAAATATTTCTGTCTATTTATCTAATGCTACTTTTTATGATTTATTATTATTTATTAAAAAAATAACAAATGAAGATTTAGAAAATATAATTTTATCTCCTATACCGATATCAAGAAAAAGATTTATAGAAAGAAGTTATAATCAGTCTGAAATATTATTAAAAGATTTAATAAAAAAAATAATAAAAGAAAAAAATATAGTATATAAACTCTTTAATAAAGAATTTGATTTTGAAACAAGTTATTTAGAAATAATAAAAAGAGAAAAAAATACTAAAAAATTCATAAATAGTCATTCACGAGAAGAAAGATTAGAGTTAATAGAAAACGCTTTCATTATAAATAAAGATATAAATATTGAAAAGTTAAAAAATAAAAAAATAATTTTATTTGATGATATAACAACTACTGGAGCTACTTTTTATGAAGCAAAAAAAACTTTAATAAAAGCTGGTATAGAAAAAGATAACATATTTACTTTTGCATTAGCTCATTAATAAAAATTATTAAAAATACGCTAAATATTTTAGTGCTTCCACTAGGACTCGAACCTAGGACCGTACGGATATAAGCCGTATGCTCTAACCAACTGAGCTATGGAAGCAGTCTTTTATATAATAACAAATTTTTTAATTTATTAAAAGTTAATAAGCTATAAAAACTTCTCCAATATATTATATAATAGATGCTATATAAGGTCAATACTTTATGAAATTATTTTTTTCTTAAATTTAATATATCTATAAATTCACCTTTAGACATTTTATCTGGAATTTTACCAAATAATACATTTTCTTTAACATCGTCTATAATATTTTTATATTTACTATTAAATTTTTTTTCTATTTTATGTAAATCTGCTTTATCAGAATTAATATAAAAATAATTTTTGTCTTTATTCCATACAATATAAGTATCTTTATTAGCTGCTTTTCTCGCAAAAAAAGCAATATCATTATCTATTGTTGATATAATCTTATTATCATTATTACCAATAAAAGTAGCAGAAAAATCTTGAAAAAGTATTTTTCCAAATTCATTGTTTTCATTTACTATACCTATTTTTTTATTTATACCTTCTATTCTTCTTATATTTGCTATAGCTCTTTTGACTTTAATAGTTTTATCTTTTATTGCTTCTAATAAATTCTTACTTTTGTTTGTTTTTTTGTCTTTTATTAAAGTATGACCAGTTTCTGATAATAAATATTTATTTTTGATTGGCTTATTTATTTTTTCAATAACTCCATTTTTGTATAAATTAGCTATTTCTTCAATTGTTAAATCGTCTGTAAAAGCAGCCAAAGACCTGGTCCACTCATAGATAAAATAATCTTCATTAAATACCTTTTTACCATTTTTATCTAACTCATCAGTATATTTTGGATTTATAACTTCATTAATGCCTTCTACAAAATTTTTAATCCATGGCTCTTCTTTTAAAATTTCAGCTTTTTTCATTATGTCATATATTGACTTTGTATAATTATTTTTTCCAATTGTTATTTTTCTGTCTTTACTAGAAATACCTTGATTATACTCGTTGTATAAATCAAAAAATAATTCTTTTTGATCAAAAATAATGTTTACACCTTCTTTAACTTCTTCTTTTGCTCTCTTTTTTTCTTTTTGTTTTTCTATTAAAAATGTTTCTTTTTCATATTTTTTGATAGTTGTATTTGCCTCATTCTCATTATCATAAAAATCAACAACATTTCTTTTGTTACAATAATTCAATAAAAATAATGCTGCTCTTGTGTCTAAATTTAATATATCCTTATTTTTATTTTCTAAGTTTCCATTTACTGTAATGCTTTTTATTTTTTCTTCTTTAAGTAATTCTGCTATTTGATTTTTTGTTTTTTCATTTTTTTTGTTTACTAATTCATTAAAAAAATCATTTATTGCTTTAGACATTTTTTCTTCTTTACTCTTTTGACTTTTTTTAATAAAATTAAGAGTTTCTTTTGAAATATTATATTTTTTTTCTTCTTTTTCTTTGAAACTTCCAGAATATACTAATTTACCTTTTTTATTATGTTTATCATTATTTTTATTGTTTTCCATAATTTTATTTATTATAATTATAACATAATTAAAAAATCAAAAATAAAAACATACTAATGATTTGAGTTGAAAACAAAAACTTATCCAAAATCAACTACTTATGTTAATATACAATTATGGATTCCATATCTCAATCTATATTAAATTTTATAGAAAATATTTCTTTGACTTGGCAATTAATTGTCTTATCTTTTTTCTCTTTTGCAGAAGGTCTTCCTATTATAGGTTCTATACTTCCTGGTGGAACTATTGCTATATTTGCAGGTAGTCTTTCAGCTAATGGGACTATTAATGCTTTTTTTGCTTTTCTACTTGTAGGTATATCTAGTTTTTTAGGAGATATGGTTGGTTTTTTACTTGGTAAGAAATTTTTACATTTTAAGTGGATAAAAAATATAGTACATAATGAAAAATTTAAAAAATCTTGGGATTTATTTGATAGACATGTAGCTATTATTACAATTTTTGGTAAACTAATTCCAGTAATAAGATCTACACCTTCTTTACTTGCTGCTGTGCGTGGTGTAAAATCTAGAAAATATATTTTATATAGCTTTACAGGATCATTGCTATGGGGAGCTGTTGGTATATATGCTGGGAATTTTTTTACTAAATACTTTGGTGAAAAAGTTATATCATTTATTTTTATTTTAATAATAATATCTATTTTAATAGTTTTAATTCAGCAGACTATTAAACAAGCTAGAAATAAGATAAAATAATAATATTGGAGGATTCGCATAGCGGTTTATTGCACCATCTTGGAAAGGTGGCAACGAGGTCAAACTTGTTCCAGGGTTCGAATCCCTGATCCTCCGCAAATTTTCAAATTGGTTATTTCCAAAAATATAAATAACATTTCATGGTATAATATCGCTATATTAAAAATATATGGAAGAAAACAAAAAAATAAATAAATATAAATCGTTTTTGCCTTTATTTATATTAATAATAGTAGTTATTATTTCTATAATATACAAAAATAATATAAAAGAAAGGCCTGTTGATTTGGTTTCAAATGAAGAAAACACTGAAAATACATTAAATAGTGTTAAAACTGTATCTTATAGTAATGATTCAAAAACTATAAATGTGACATATATAAATGAAAATAATGTGTCTAAAGTAGAGTATGAAATAAATAATGAAAATATTACTCTACCAATTGCAATGAGCGCAAGTGGTGCAAGATATTCTAATTCTTTTAATGATATAGGTGTTGGTGATGAATTGTGGGAACATCAAGAAGAAGTTACAATAAGTAAAGATGGAAATGTTTTATTTAAAGGAAAATTAATAAATCAATAAAATTATGATTAAAAAAATACAAAAATTTTTGTTTGAAGATAAAAGAAGTGCTATTATTTGGTTAGTTTTAAGATTATATGTTGGATATTCTTGGATTGTTGCAGGATTTTCAAAAATATCATCAGATGCTTGGGTTGGAACAAATGCAGGAGTTGCAATGAAAGGTTTTTTGACTGGTTCTCTATCAAAAACAATAGGAGAGCATCCAGATGTTATGGGTTGGTATGCTTGGCTTATAAAAAATATTTTTATTCCAGGAGCTCCTTTAATGTCTTATCTTGTTGTTTTTGGAGAAATATTGGTTGGATTAGGATTAATAATAGGTTTTCAAACTAGAAAGGCAGCTTTCTTTGGTGCTTTTATGAATTTTAATTATTTATTTTCAGGAGTTGTAAGTTCTAATCCTATATTATTATTATTTGAAATATTAATAATAACAGCTTATAAAGTAGCAAGCCATTTTGGTATTAATAGTTTTATAAAAAGAAACAACAAATAATAAAAAATTTCTTATATTGACTAATGATTATGCTTACAGCAATCATTTTCAATTATTTTACCTTTATTTTTAATTAAACTTTTTATATGTATTAAAAGATGTGATCCTACACATCCAAATATTCCAGCTATAACAAAAGGCTCTATTCCTTGAATTATGGTTTGCATTCCTTTTATATTAGTCAAAAATAACTTACTAAAAGTAAATATAAAAATTAAAAAAAGAGAAATACTAAATAATGCTTGATATTTATATTTTTTAATATGTGCAGATAGTTCGTGTGATAAGAAAACAAAATCCATCAAAATATGAATAAGACTTAAAATTGCATATTCTTTTGTAAAATTTTTTTGACTCCATTCAAACCATTCCAAAGTCATATGTGTTACAAGTAATATTATAGCTATATAATTTCTTTTTGAATGAGCAAGTATAGATAATAAAAATCCTGATATATATAATAGAACTATGATAAAACTAAAATTTACTTTTAATATTGAAACAAATATAGAAATAAAATAAAATACTAAAAATAGTAGAAATATATTATTAAAAATCTTCTTTATATTAAACATTTATTTATTATTAATACTTAATAAAGCATTTATTCTTTCTTCTGTTGGTGGATGTGTCATAAATAATTTTGAAATCCAAGATGTTTTTTTGTTATTGTTTATAGAATTCAATCCTAATGGATTTACTATATATAAATGAGCTGTTGCATTATTTGCTTTTTTAAGAGGTTGTGAGAATTGTGAAATCTTTTGTAAAGCTGAAGCTAATCCTTCTGGATATCTAGTTAGAATTGCACCAGATGCATCAGCTAAAAATTCTCTTTTTCTAGAAATTGCTAATTGTATTATTGTCGCTGCGATAGGAGCCAAGATTATAGCTAAAAAAGATCCTATTACAATAAATAATGCATTATTTTTCCTATCTTCTCCATCGCCTCCAAAAGCTGTTATTCTAAAAAACATTTGAGATAATAAAGATATTATAGATACAAAAATTACAACTATTGTAGAAAGTAATATATCTTTATTTTCAACATGAGATAATTCATGTGCCATTACTCCTTCTAATTCGTTTTTATTAAGCATTGAAAGTAATCCTGATGTGGCTGCAATTGCGGAATTATTTTTATTTCTTCCTGTTGCAAATGCATTTGGGATTGGATCATTGATAATATAAATTTTTGGCATTGGAAGTCCTCCTGTTATAGAAAGATTTTCTACAATATTCCAATATTCTGGATATTGTGATCTACTTTTAATTTCTACAGCTCCGGCCATCTTAAGTGCAATTTTATCAGAATACCAATATGAAAATATATTCATACAAAGTGAAAATATAATAGCAATATAAAATATACTTACATTATTAAAATAATAAGCCAACAAAAGACCAAAAGCGGATATGAAGATTATAAAAAAAATCATATAAAGCCATGTTTTGAATATATTATTAGAAGCCTCTTTATATAATGATTTACCTTGAAACATATTATTATTATATTTATATAATAACATAATAAAGCATTAATAAAAAGTTATGTAAAGAGTAAAATAAAAAACCAGAAATAAATTAATTTCTGGTTTCAAATTTTTTTAAAAAAATTAAGAATAAATAATTTTATTTTCTCTCATTTTTTTTTGCATTAAAGAAATAATTTCTTTGTTAAAAGACTCTTTGGAAATCTTATTTTTTTTAAGATTTTCAGATAAAATTTTAAAATCTTCAGAATCTTCAACTATTTCTTTCTTGAAAGACTCTAATGCCTTATCTAATAAGATACAAGAGTTTGCATCTATAACATTTAAGTCCTGCATACATAAATTAGCAGCAGTTTCAATGTCTTTTTTATGCTCTTTAATACTTTTTTTCATATTTATAATTATACTTTTAACTATATATTTTATAACCTATTTATACAAAAAAGTCAAGGGAGTCTCTTTTATCAAATATTGTTTATTGTTATTTAAATCTACATATATTACTTGTGATATAAATTCTTTAGCAAAACCAATATTAATATCTTTTTTATATTTATTTAAAGAATCCTCTTTTTTAACAAAATCTTCTAAGAAATTATCCATAAAATCCATTCTCATATTTTTAAAACTCTCTTCATCAAAAAAAGTAAAACTATTTAAGTATTCTTGTTGACCTTTTACTATTTCATCAACACTTTCTTCTGCTAATTTTCTATTACTTTTAATTTGAATAAAATAAATTTTATCTGGAAAATTTTTGTCATCTTGAACTATTTTTATATAATCAGTTTTATATTTTTTATCCAAATTATCATTAGTGCAAAGATTTTCATTTCCTTTTTTGTTTTTTATAAAATCATTAGCATATTCATATGCTGCAAATATACCTGCTTCTAATATACCTTGATTACGACCTTCGTCTAAGTCTTTTTTAATTAGATCTCTATGATATTCTAAATATCTAGAGATATAAGAACTAATATTTCGTTTTAATTCTCCTCTTCCAACTTTTTTATCTTTAAGTGGTGTTAAATCATAATTTAATAACATTCTTATACAATAATCCTGAAATTCTGATGGAGATAAAGTTAATAAATCTTCTTCCTTTTTGTCAAAAACTCCTCTTTTGTAAACATTTTCTAAAACCTCTTCTCCAAAACCTTTTTTATTTAATTTTTCAAAAAAAGATTTGAATTCATATAAAGTTTCTTTTATAGCTTGTTTTTTCTTTTTCGATTTATCGTCAAAATCAATACTTTTGTGAGTATGGTGTAAATAATCTGAGTTGCTTATCCATTTATCATTAAAAAATCTTTGAATAATTTGCTCTTTACTTTTATCGTCATCTCTTATTAATATTCTTTTATCTCCATTTATTTTTAATTCTCCTCCAGATATTATTTTATAAACTATGCCATTTATAACTGTTCTTCTTGTTATTTTATTTGTATTAAACATATTTTAAATTAGAATTAAAACTTTACTTCAATTGGATTTTTTGCAGATTGTTCTGCTTCAGAAAGTTTAAACATTTCTTCTGCTTTAAAGTTAAATATTCCTGCCAAAATATTTTTTGGAAATACCGCAATAGCTGTATTAAAGTCTGTAACAGTATTATTATAAAATCTTCTCGCTGCTTGTATCTTATCTTCTGTATCTGTCAATTCATTTTGAAGTGAGGCAAAATTACCAGTTGCTTTTAAATCTGGATAATTTTCAGAAAGTGCAAACAAATTTTTTAAAGTGGAAGAAAGAGTATTTTCTGCTTCATTAATTTTTTCTTTATCTCCTGTTTCATTAATAGAAATTGCAGAATTTCTTGCTTCAATAACTTTTTCTAAAGTAGAATTTTCAAAATTAGCAGCACCTTTTACTGTATTGATCAAATTAGGAATTAAGTCATATCTTCTTTTTAATTGCACATCTATATCAGCCCAAGCATTTTGAATGCGAATCTTTTTAGTAATAAGTCCATTATATGCAAATATAAAATAAAGAATAACTATTATTAAAATTATTAAAAGAATTAAATTTGTTGACATATTTTTATTTTTAAATTTATATATTAATTTTAACATTTTTATACAAAAAATCACAATAAAGCTATTTGGTAATATTAGAATTTTAAAATAATTTTAAAATTTAAAAACTGTTTTATTCTGCTGTATTTTTATTATTTTTTTGATATAATCAAATAATTACAAGCATAAAAATAAAATTCTTATGAATAATGAAAATTTAAATTATAAAAGACATACCTTGTCTCACATATTAGCAAGTGTATTGATTGAAAAATATCCTGGGACACTGCTAACTCTTGGCCCTGCTATTGATAATGGTTTTTATTATGATATAGATTTTACAGAAAATGAAAAACCTAATACTGAAGAAGATTTTAAACAAATTACAGAATTAATGAAAGAAAAATTAAATCTTGGTGGTAAATTTTCTCACAAAGAAGTCTCAAAAGATGATGCTTTAGAATTCTTTAAAAACAATCCTTATAAAATAGAATTGATAAATGAAATTGTAGGAAGAGGAGAAAAAATAACTCTTTATACTATTAATTTTACTGACGGTTCAAATTTCACTGATCTTTGTCGTGGTGGGCATATTGAAAATATTTCTGAAATTGATATTAATAGTTTTAAAATTACTCATACGGCTGGAGCGTATTGGAGAGGAAATGTTGAGAATAAAATGCTTACAAGAGTATATGGTTTAGCTTTTGAAACTCAAAATGATTTGGAAAAATATGAAAATCAAATAGAAGAAGCAAAAAAAAGAGATCATAGAATACTTGGTAAAGAACTCGGTCTATTTATATTTTCTGATCTTGTTGGTTCTGGACTACCTCTTTGGACTCCAAAAGGAACATTTTTAAGAAAACAAGTTGATAATTTTGTACAAAGTCTTCGTTCAAAATATAATTATGGATCTGTAACAATTCCACATCTAACAAAAAATGATTTATATAAAAAATCTGGACACTGGGAAAAGTATGCAGAAGATTTATTTAAAATAGAAACTAGAGATGGGCATACACTTTGTATGAAACCAATGAATTGCCCTCATCATGCACAAATTTATGCTTCAGAGCTTCGTAGTTACAAAGAATTACCAATAAGATACTCAGAAACTACTATGGTGTATCGTGATGAACAGAGTGGAGAATTAAATGGACTTTCTCGTGTGCTTTCTATTACTCAAGATGATGCTCATATATTTTGTCGTGAAAATCAAATTAAAGAAGAATCAAATAATATTTGGAATTTAATAGAAGAATTTTATAAAACTTTTAATTTTCAAGATTTAAAGGTTAGATTTTCTAGAAGAAATGATGACTCTAAATATAAAGGAAATATTGAATCTTGGCGTAAAGCAGAAAATGCTATTAAAGAATTATTAAATAATAGAGTTGGAAATGATTTTATAGATGGTGAAGGTGAAGCTGCTTTTTATGGACCAAAAATAGACTTTATAGCAAAAGATGCAATTGGAAGAGAACATCAAGTAGCAACGATACAATTAGACTTTATACAACCAGAAAACCTTGATCTTGAATATATAAATGAAGAAGGTAAAAGAGAAAGACCTGTAATGATACATTGTGCTATTGCAGGAAGTTTAGAAAGATTTTTATCAGTATATATTGAACATACGGCTGGTAATTTCCCTATTTGGATGAGTCCAACACAATTATCAATTATTCCAGTAAATACTGAAATCCATGGCGGGTATGCTGAAAATATTTTTGAAAAATTAAAAGAGAAAAATTTCAGAGTAGAATTAGAAGATAGTAAAGATGGTCTTGGTAAAAAAGTTCGTTATGCCAAAGAAATGAAATATCCATATTGGATTGTAATAGGAGACAAAGAAGTGGCTGAAGAAAAAGTAACTCTTGAAAGTAGAGAGGGTGAAAAGTTTAGTTTGAGTTTAGATGAGCTTTTGAATAAGTTGGAGAGTGAAGTTAAAGAGAAAAAGTAAAATATTATGGAAAATTATTCAAAATTTAACGATATAAATGTTGTATTAAAAAAGGCAAAATCAACTTTAGATATAATAGAGAAAAGATATAATGATTCTATTAACAACCAAGAAATATAATCAGAATTACTAGTAGAAATCAAAGACTACCTAGGTAATTTAAGATCTTCTCTAGATTATTTAAGAAAAAAAGTGTCAAATTATAATTTTCCTATCTGTAAAACGAAAAAAGAATTTGATAACGCAACAACCGATTTAAATGAAGAATTAAAATCTACCATAGAAAAATGGCAACCGTTTGAAAATAATCAATGGTTTGATTGGTTTAACATTTTAAACAATATATCAAAACATGTAACTTTAATTCCGCAAAGAAGAAAAGAAGATATTAGAGTGGTAGTGTCTTCTCCAAAAAGAGAAAGCTCTGTAAGCTGTGGTCCAGGAGTGACCTTTGGTAGTGGAGTAAGTATTATGGGTGTACCTATTGATCCTAAGACTCAAATGCCTATTCCAAATAATATTGTAAAAACAGAAAAAATAATATGGGTAAGTTTTGAATTTGAACATGAAAATTTATCTAATGGAATACTAGTACTTCCTTTTTTAAAAGAATGCTTTGTTAAGATAACGAATATAGTATCAGATGTAGAAGTATTAATTTAAATAATTGCTAACTTATTTATTCTTTCTTCTATTATTCGTCTCAATTTTATCAAATCTGATTTATTATAATCTCTATTAAGGTTATAATAAGATTTTATCTTCCTCCTCAAATCTGCACTTATATTTTTGTGAAGGCCTGAATCTAATACAGAGAACAATACATATTCTCTTTTAAATTTCTCTAGCTCTCCATCTAATAAGGGAGATAAATTTCCATAAAGCCACAGATCTTTTGGGCTAAATAACTTTTTAAAACTATATAAATAGGCATATTTATATAGTTCATCTATACTTACTGATATAGAATTATAATTACTTTCTAATGAAAAGTCACTATTTCTCTTAAGGGAATTAATATCTCTAAAAGTATAATAATAAAAACCAGAAAAATTATCTTTATTAAAGACTTCTTTTGGATACTTATAAATAAAACCATCTGTAGTTTTAAAGTTTAATAATTTAAATTTCTTTTCTGAATTTAAAATATTAAAATCAAAATTCTTAATATAAGAAAAATCCATACCCAAAGAATTCCTCTCGTAAAATGCTATAACTATAGGGAATTTGGTTTTACCAGTACCTGAAAAATGTTCACTAGAAAATACTTCTCCAAATATTAATCTGTAATTATCTTTGAATTCTTTCAGCCTTTTGAAATTAGTTTCTTTTATCAAATAAGATAAAGGATGCAAAACACAAACTATATCAGAATTTAACTTATTAAAGGATTTAAGAAAAGAAATTCCTAAATCCCTATCAAATAAATCTAAATCACAAGAAAAAGTACCTTTTTTACCACTATTAATTATAGAAGTGGTGTCGTTATATGGAGGATTACCTATGTTAATAAGAAAGATATCTTTATTTATATTATATTTAGATCTGCTCACTTCTTTTAAAGAATTAGTTATAAATAAGTTTTTCTTATTTTTTATTTTAAAATCATGAATAATTTTTTCTATAGCCTTTTCATCTATATCTGCCAACAGAAAATTTCTCTCTGGACGGTAAAAAGCACCGTAGCCACTTGCATTGTCAAAAAATAATACCATTTTGTTATCTATATCCCTTTTATTTAAATAGGTGTCTATAATAGAATACATTCTATCAACTAAATAATTTGGTGTATAAAAACTGCCCAATTCTATTTGTCTTTGTTTTGATAAGTGTCTTTGTATCATATTATTTATATTCCAAAATCAAATTTAAGATTTGCAAAATATCAAACTTGTGTGCAAAACTACACATACCAAATATTTTTATTAGGTCTGTAAAGTTAGATATATTATCTTTATCTATTATATAGAATAACTCAAAGTTATTTTTAACATCTTTATATGTTTTTCCTAATAATTCTTTATGATTGGCAAAACTATTTATTGGTATAGAATAATAAACCATAGGTTGCACCCCAGTTGCATATTGTTGCTTCTGTATAGAAACTTCTATCTGAGTACCGTCTGTTTTTGGAAAATAAAAGAAAGTGGGTAATGATGTTATAGTTTCCTTAAAACTAAAATTATTTATTTTTATATCTTTTAGATTTTCATCAATTAAAATTGCTTTATCATTTATAAATTCTTTATATCCCTCAACTTCTTTTATTAAATCTCTTACTAAATTATCTGTAATAACTTTATCTTCATATAAAAAATATATTATTTCTGATAACTCATATAAATATTTTTCTTTTTTGTTTGAACCCTTAAAAGAAAAGTTTGTTAGTGAGGTTATTTTTTTAGCTTTATTTTGATCTTTTTTAATCTTTGTATCATTTACTATAGCATCGTAACCTATCTGCCATTCTAAATAGACCTTATCATTAAAACTTTTTTCTGTTGTAGCAAAACTATCTCCGAAAGAAAAATTATTTTCCCTAATCTTAAATCTAAATTTTCCATCATTCTTAGGTAAAAAAGAAACAATAATTCTTTTTTTATCTCTCTTTATTTTCATATAGAAAATTATATCACAAAACAAAAACCGATAATTTAAGCATCAATCTCTGCCTCTTTCGCATATGTCTGAATAAAACTCTTTCTTGGACCAACTTCAGAACCCATTAACATTTCAAATATTCTATCAGCTTCTTCTGCGTCTTTTGCAGAGACTTGTTTTAAAACTCTATTTTTAGGATCCATTGTTGTTTCCCATAATTCTTCTGGATTCATTTCTCCAAGACCTTTATATCTTTGTATTCTAATCTTTGAATTCTTTTTAACCTCCTCATTATCTTCATCTTTTTTTGATTTCTTTCCTTTTTTATCATTTGTATCAACAAAACCAGCATCTTTTAATTCGTTAGACAATTCTTCATTTTCTGAAAGTTCATTAACATCATCAGACTCATTTATTTCATCTAAATTTACATCACCTATTATATTTAATTTTTCTGTATCAGAATAAGCATAGTCAATTTTTTTACCTTGCATTATTTTATAAAGTGGTGGCTGTGCAATATAAATAAATCCACTATCTATTACTTCTTTATAATATCTAAAAAAGAAAGTTAATAATAATGTTCTAATATGCTCGCCATCGACATCAGCATCTGTAGCAATTATTATTTTATGATATCGCATTTTTTTAATATCAAAAGTATCACCAATAGCTGCTCCCATTGCTAAAACTAAATTCTTAACTTGCTCGCTACTTAACATTTTATCAAGTCTTGCTTTTTCAACATTTAATATCTTTCCTCGTAATGGTAAAATTGCTTGTATTTTTCTATCTCTACCCATTATAGCAGAACCACCAGCAGAATCCCCTTCTACAATAAATAATTCTGAATCTTCAGCAACATTGCTTTGACAATCAGCTAATTTTCCAGGTAAAGTCATACCTTCAAGGGCTCCTTTTCTTAATATAGAATCTTTAGCTGCTTTAGCTGCTTTTCTTGCTCTTAAAGCTAACAATCCTTTACTTATTATTTCTTTTGCATCATCTGGGTTTTCTTCTAAGAAATATGAAAAAGCTTCAGAGAATACACTAGATACTGCTGTTTGTGCTTCCATTGATCCGAGTTTTGCTTTTGTTTGCCCTTCAAATTGTATTTCATGAAGTTTAACAGATATTACAACCGTAATACCTTCAAGCACATCTTCTCCTGTAAGATTCTCATCTTTTTCTTTCAAAATATTATTTTTCCTAGCATAAGAATTAATAAGTCTAGTGAGGGCTGTCTTAAATCCTGACACATGGGTTCCTCCTTCTGGATTTGCTATATTGTTAGCAAAAGCAACTATTCTACTTTGTATATCATCAACATATTGTAATGCTATTTCTACTCCAACTTTATTACTCTCTTCATCTATTTTTTTATCAACATAAAAAATATTTTTGTGTATAACTTTATAATTAAAATTATAATGAGAAACTAAGCTTTTTAATCCTCCTTCAAAGAAAAAGGAGTAAGTTTCAATCCCAACAAAATCTTCTTTTATATAAGCAAGACCTTCAATATCTTTTACTAATTTGAAAGAATCTTTTTCATTTTCTAATTCTTTGTATCTCTCTCTTAAATCTAAAATGTTTATTTCTAACCCTTTTACTAAATAAGCTTGCTGTCTTAAATGACTTATAATTCTTTGTAAATCAAAAACTACACCTTCTTTAAATATTTCTATATCTGGCTTAAATGTAACTATTGTTCCATTAAATTTACTTTTGCCTATTTCTTTAACTTTTGCTTTTGCAATTCCTTTTGAATATTCTTGTATAAAAAGTTTCCCATCTCTATGAACTTCAACTTTTGTAAGTATAGATAATGCATTTACAACAGAAGCACCTACTCCATGAAGTCCTCCTGATACATTATATCCGTCATTTGTAAACTTTCCTCCAGCATGAAGTGTTGTCATTATTGTTTCAAGTGCTGAGACTTTTGTCTTTGGATGTATATCTGTTGGTATACCTCGTCCATTATCTACTACACGAATTATATTATTTGGTAAAATAGCTACTTCTATTTTGTTTGCAAATTCATTCATCGCTTCATCACGAGAATTATCAAATATTTCCCATATTAAATGATGTAGACCATCTGGTCCAGTAGAACCAATATACATTCCTGGCCTTTTACGAACTGGTTCAAGTCCTTCTAATACTTGTATTGATTCTGCGCCATATGATGATTTTTTTGTTTCTTTTGCCATAATGATAAATAAAAAGTTTTACTTATCTAAATAAGTAATATGTTTTTACATTATAACATTTTTAAAATAAAAAAGCATTTAATTTTATATAAAAAACACTTGACTTTTTATTTGGAATATGATAATATTTAATATGAAAAATATTTAATTTATTTTTATATTAAAATAAATATAGTAATTATTCTTTAATCTTTTAAAAAATAAAAAATGAGTAATAAATCTTTAACAAAATCGAAACAATTATCTTTTTTTTCTGAAAAAGAGTTGGTGGAGATGGAGAAAGAAAGCAAAGAAAAAAAAATTTCTATTGAAGATCAAATCTATGAGCTTATGGAAGAAAAAGGTTTAGATTATATGGATTATTATTCTCCTCTTCTTTGTTCTAGAACTAAATTTAATAATAACGAATAATATATTCGTTATTTTTTTTGAAAAAATTATTCATTTATTGTTTTATATAGTTTAGGATCTATTATTCTATTAAAACAAAACTCTCCTTTTGTGTGTTCCCATGAATCTCCTTTTAAATAAAAGTTTTCATTTAATAATTCCTGACTATTTTCTGAAAACTCTGCACATAATTCAAAAGACAAATTATCTTTAACTATATATTTATAATTTTTACCATATTTATATTCTGGGTCATTTGGTATAGAAATATTTGATATTGGATCTTTTAATTCATATAAATTATTTGGTAATGTATTTTGTTTTTGCCAAAAAGCAATTATTTGCCACTGTATATTTTGTAAATCATTTACTCTGATTTCATCTAATCTAAAAGATCTTTGAGTTTTTGGGCTACCTGTTATAAAAAAAGAAAGTATTATTATTCCTAAAAATATTATTTTTGATAAATATGATAAAAATAATCTAGTTTTATTTTTTTGTATAATTTTATTTTTATAATCTTTCAGAAAAGTATAATAATAAAAAAAAGAAATACTTGTAATAATTAAAATAAATAATACTTTAATAATAAATCTATTAGTAATTTCTCCTGATAAAAAATAATTTAAAAGTATTACAAGATCAATCATGGCAACTAAAATTGCTAAAAATAAAATTATATATATAATCCACTTAAAAAGTGATTCGTTTTTATCTGAAATACCTTTTTTTATATCTTTTTTCCAAAAATATGATAAAGTTAAAAATAATGGAAATATAATAATTAAGATTGCTAATTCTGTCTGAATACTAGAATAATTATAAAATGTATTTAATGTGTCTGGAAATTTAATATTTAAAACATCAAAAAAAAGAGAGCATATTGTAGAAAATGAAATAATTAATGAAATAATTACTCCAAGCGATAAAAAGAAAAACTTTGGACTAATACTTTTTTTAATTTGTTCTAACATATATTTTATTATTTTATTTATATATTAATTATACCACTTATCTAATCTCAAATCCTTCACCTTTCAAAGCTTTATATATTTTATCTGCTTCTATATTCACTTCTTCATCTGTTAAAGTCCTTTCTTTGTCTTGATATATTAATCTAAAAGCAAAAGAATTTTTCTTTACAACTTTCCCATTTTCTTCTATTTCTTTTTCAAATTTATCAAATAAATTAATACTAATACAAAGTGTTGAAATATTATTTTTTATAATTTCAAAAATATCATTTTCATTTATATTTTCATTTACCCAACAAGCAATATCTCGCACAATAAATGGAGTAAAAGCAAAAGATTTATATTTAAGATTTTCTTTTTCTTTATAATTTAAATCTGTATCTTTTATATTTTCATTTTTTAGACTTGATGCTAATTCATCAAAATTAATTTCAAAAACATTTTCTTTTTGTCTTTCATTTTTATATTCTTTTATTTTTATTTCACTAATATTTAAAGCTTCTCTTATTTCTTCTATTATTTTATTTTTTAATTCTTGATAATTTTTGTTTTTCTTTCCATCGTCTATTGCTATAGCTAAATTTCTATATTCTTTTCCTTCTGCAACCTCATTTAAAGAAAAGCAATTTCCAAATTCAAATATTCTAATTTCATTTATATTTAATAGCGACATATTAAAAATATTTTTCTGCACTGCCTCCATAAGTCCACTTGCTAAATTATTTCTTAAATAATTTTTATCTTGTGCAACTGACTTTATTATTTTTATATCTCCACTACCCCTTAAAGAATAAGTCATTACTTCAGAAAATCCATTTTCTAATAAAATATTTTTTATAATATTTTCTATATTTAATTTATTTTCTCTATTGCCTGCTCTATTTAAGATTGGTAATATACTTTTAATATTATTTAGACCATATATTCTAGCCACTTCTTCAATAATGTCTTCTTTAATTCTTAAATCTAATCTTTCACTTGGTATTTCTACAATAAATCTTTCTTCATTAAGATTTTCTAAAACTCTACCAAATCCAGCTATTACTCTTTCACCATCTCCTCCTTTTTTATTTACAAAATCTTCAAATGATTCTATTTCTGTACCATTTTCTAAATATCTAGATGAATGCAAAATTTTTCCATCACCCACATACATGCCAAGATGATCAACTCCACCTTCTACTTTTTCACCTTTTTTATATTCCACTCCTTCAAAATATACTTTTCCATCACCAGTAGAAAATACAAGATCTCCAAATTTTAAATCTTCTTTATTTTTAATTTCTTTTCCAAGATCTTTTGTATATAAATATTTATCTATTGAAAGTGATGGCATATATACTCCTTCATATAAATATGATATTAAAGACGAACAAGAAAAAGCTTGAGGTGCATCCTCTCGCATACTGCCTGGATTTTTATACGGCTTACCCATTACTTCTTTCATTTTCTCTTCTAAATTATCTTTGGTAGAAATGTATTTATATGGAAGATTAAATCTATCAAATATATTTTCTACTTCTAACTTTGATAAATCAGTCCCTAATAAATTATTTATTTCTTTTAAAGATACTGATACTTTATATTTCCAAGCATTTAGTTTTTCATTTGGAAAATTATCTATTATCTCACCTATTTCTAAAATAGTATTCTCATCACTTCCATACTTTTTTAAAAGTTTTAAAGTTTCTATCATTCCAATTTCTACTAAATCATCAGCTATACCATTTTCAAATCTTTTGCTAGCATCTGTTTTTAAATTATATTTTTGTGAAGTTTTTCGGACCTGATTTGCATTAAAGTTAGCACTCTCCACAATTATATTTTTTGTATTTTCATTTATTCCAGAATATTTACCACCTTTTATACCAGCTAATGCTAATACATTTTTATTATCAGTTATTACTAAAGTATTTTCATCTAATGATAATTCTTTATTATCAAGTGTAGTCATATTCTCACCCTCTTTTGCAAATCTACAATCTAAAAATCCACCTACTAAATCCGCATCATATGCATGCATTGGTTTATTAAATGAGAATTGTACATAATTAGTAATATCTACAATATTATTAATACTTTTTTGCCCTATGGCTTCAAGTCTGTATTTTATAAAGTCTGGAGAATCTTTGACTAGGACACCATTTACTTTTGCGCCCATAAATCGAGAGCAATATTTAGGCTCAGCAATTTTAATAAAGTCTTCATTACTCTTTTTAATAATAAAATCCTTTTTCCATTCTTCACTCAATAATTTCAAATCTTTTAATTTTAAATTGAATATTGTCGCCACTTCTTTCGCCATATAATAATGAGAAAGTGCATCATGAGCTCTATTTGGTAATACATTTAAATCATAAATAAAATCTTTTTCTATTTCTGTATTATTTGAAATTTTATTTTCTATTTCATAAAACTCTTCCACTTCAAAAGCATCAGTTGAGACACCTTTAACAAAATCCTCCCCTTTTGGAATTTTATCTTCAATATAGTCTTGTAGCCAACTGTGTAGATATTTCATAAAGTTATTTTAATATTTCTTCTAATAATTCTGGGAACTCTCGAGTCCTCATATCACTTAAAGTAAAATGACCATAATTATGAAAAGTTCTGTTTTCTAAACCTTTAATCTTTTCTTTTAGGATTCGCACACTTTCTTGTATATAATCTTCATCATTATCTGATTCAAAAATTATTATTTCTCCTGTTTCTAAAACTAAATCTTTATTTATAAAAGAAAAGTCAGATTCAAACATCTTTACTCCTATTTCATCATGTTCAGGGTTAATCCAAGGTGCAACCAAGATGACTTTTTTAACTTTTATCTTATTAAGAGATAAATACTTTACTAAAAATCCAGCCCCTCCCGAATGTCCTATTAAAGTAGTATCTTCATTAATATCAAATCTGTTTATTATTTTTTCCCAATCTTTAAAATCAGGTAAAAATGGAAGTGGCATTTCGGGAGTCTCAGCTAAAATATCATGGACTAAAAGTTGTTTTTGTAGCCAAGGTAACCAAAATGCATTTGAAGGGCTATCAATATTACTATTATAATATTCTTTTTTACTTGGAACTCCGTGGATAATTATTGCATTTTTCATAAATTTTAAAACTGATTAATTACCCTCAAATCCCCATTATATAAAAGCCTAACATCATCTAGCCCATATTTCAGCATAGCGAGTCTATCAAGCCCACAACCAAAAGCAAAGCCAGAATATTTTCGGCTATCAATACCACAATTCTCTAATACTTTTGGATGTACCATCCCTGCTCCCATTATTTCAATATAGCCTGTATTTTTACAAATTGGACACCCCTTACCCTCACATTTAAAACATTTCATAGCGACTTCAAGCCCTGGTTCCACAAATGGAAAGTATGATGATCTTAAAAGTACATCAATATCTTTATTAAATAATTCTGAGAAAAATTTTTCAAGTACTGCTTTTAAATTTGCCAAAGAAATATTTTCACCAACTAATAATCCTTCCACCTGATGAAATTGTGCTTCATGTGTAGCATCTGTTGCTTCATTTCTATATACTTT
>WBZR01000634.1_pt1 | contig 53020 bp, 42 predicted proteins | sample 5204231 | NCBI WGS metagenome assembly WBZR01 (sample SAMN12412403, study PRJNA552823) | activated sludge metagenome | isolation source: activated sludge from anammox sidestream of wastewater treatment plant... | place: USA: Virginia | collected 2017-08 | reverse complement strand
AAATACTTCGATTAACTCAGTACATGTCTCTTTCTCATCTTCTATCGAATGTCCTTTTGTCTTTTTGTTACCGTATCGAATATTTGCCTTTTTTCCCGTCTCGCTGATAGCCAAACCCTCATTTTCCACCACAAGTTTACCTCTCCTGCTTCAAATATTCAACACTTTTATCCGATTCTTTTCGCCTTCTTCCCCTTGTATTATCAGCCTTCGGTTGGTTTTCGTTCAGACACTAAGTAGTTCTAATTTCATATTGATACGATAATTTATTGTCTTGATTTTGTAAAAATATATACAAGGGCTTGTCAGAACTCTTCAGCAGATTTCAGAGTATAGAATCGGAGGGAAATTGTCCTCTTGTCCGGTTCTTTAACTGTCGCACTGAGGGCGCCGTTGTAGTGTGTGATAGTGCAGACCATCGCCTGGAGTCCATTCTTCATCATCTCCTGCGAGCTGTTGTTCATCGCTCTGTCATCGGTTCTGGCCTTTTACCCTCTCGATAATCTCAATAGTCTGTTGCGCTATTTCGCGTTCCTCGTCGGTTGGTATGACAAGTATCTTGACCCTGCCCACGTCAGCCTGAATTTCCCTGACGCCTTTGACCACTGCTTTGTTTCTGTGTTCATCGAGAGTTACTCCCATGCCTGACAATCCCGCGCAGGACTTACTCCGCACAACGGCAGAATTTTCACCGATGCCTCCTGTGAAGACGATAGCGTCTGTTGCCCCAAGGGCGGCAAAATACGCACCGATGTACTTCCTGACGCGATAACAGAACATTTCGAGGGCGAGTGCTGCCTGCGCATTTCCTCCGTTGGCGCGATTTTCTACCTCACGCATGTCGTTCGTACCGCAAATGCCCTTGAGTCCGCTATCCCGGTTCAGAATGCCTTCGACCTCTTCAAAGGAAATGCCCGTCTTTCTCGTCAGATAGAAGTGAACTGCAGGGTCAAGGTCTCCGCAGCGCGTCCCCATGATGAGGCCTTCCAGCGGCGTCAGACCCATGGAGGTGTCAATGCTTTTTCCCTTTTCAATTGCCGTTGCGCTGGCTCCATTACCGAGATGGAGCGTGATGAGGTTCAACCTGTCAAGGGGGACGCTGAGATAGCGTGATGCCTCCTTCGCCACATATTGATGCGAGCTTCCATGAAACCCGTAGCGGCGGACACCGTATGACTGATAGAAATCGTACGGCAGTGCATAGTGAAAGGCCCTCGGCGGCATCGTCTGATGGAATGCCGTATCGAATACGGCCACCTGCTGGACATTTGGCAGGAGATCGCGCATCACCTTGATGCCCCTTACATTGGTCGGATTGTGAAGCGGAGCCAGCGGAATAAGTTCCTCTATCACCCTGAGTGTTGCATCATCGATGATCGCAGGTTCCCTGAACTTCTCGCCGCCGTGCACTACGCGGTGGCCAACGGCGAAGACCTCCGCCTCAGCGCCGCCAGACCGCGCCCTGCTGCTTACCTCAAGGATAAAGGAAAAACCTTCGCGGTGATCAGCGACAGGTCGCGTCTCGACAATCTCCTCCCATATGCCGGAGGGAGTGAGCCACCGGTGCTTTAGTATGCTATCCGATGTGCCAATGCGCTCTAAAATGCCCTTTGCCACTGACGAGAGACCGTTCAGGTCGAAAGACTCGTATTTAATCGATGAACTTCCCGAATTGATCACGATAACTCTCATGCAGTATGATGTCTCCTCATTTGGCAGAAGGCTGAGTCGTAAATGTTCACGGGCTGACTCCTGATTCTGTAACTAAGGTCTATGTGCGTAAGGTTGGTCTCCAGAGATATCCGTTCGAAATGCTCCCTGGTTGCGTTCCTCAGGCATATTCCGGTGTCCATGAAGAACAAGCTTATCGTTTTCCGCGACTCTTCGCCCGGCTGACAAGGACCACCAACGATCGCGGCTGAACGGGATATACTGTTTCTCTGACCACAGATGCCTCATCCAGGGAAGAGATGTCATCTGGTGATTCTCGTGCGGTATCGATCCACCGCATCCAGACATCATATTCTGACTCAGATACGGAAGGCACATGGAATTCCAGCACATCCTTGTACGCATTTATCATCACATGGATCAGGAATCTGCCTCTTATACTTTTCACGGTCATGGCAATAGTGTGAGAATCTGCTCCCCAGTCTGGCTGATTGAGCCTCACTCCATGCCAGGTTATTTTTGCCTGCTGAAGGAGTTGGTTAAGGGTCAATCCTGGATCTTCCACAGAAACTTCCCTCCGCTGGCGGCCTACGATGAGGCGTTTGACAAATCTAAGCACGTCGGCATGTTTCTCAACAAGGCTCCAGTCGAACCAGCTGATTTCGTTGTCCTGTCCGTAGGCATTGTTATTTCCTCTCTGTGTCCTCCGAACCTCATCCCCCATAAGAAGCATTGGCGCCCCTGCTGCGAGCATAGTGACTGCAAAGAAATTCTTCACCTGACGGTTTCTGAGCTGTTCGATCTGAGGGGAGTCCGTCGGTCCCTCGACGCCGCAGTTCCAGCTCTTATTGTCATTGCTGCCGTCCCGGTTCTCTTCACCATTCGCCTCGTTGTGCTTACTATTGTACGAGACCAGGTCGTTCAGGGTGAACCCGTCGTGGCAGGTGACAAAATTGATACTCTGCTCTGCTTCCCGATCCTCATGTCCATAGATATCGGGACTGCCTAGCAGACGGGATACGAATTTTGAAACAGTATCTCTGTCTCCTTTGAGAAAACTTCGCACATCGTCCCTGAATCTCCCGTTCCATTCTTTCCAGCTGTCGCCGATGAAGCTGCCCACCTGGTAAAGCCCTGCCGCGTCCCACGCCTCGGCGATGAGCTTAGTCCCGGACAATACCGGATCTGTTTCGATGTCCCAGAGTACGGGAGGATTTGCAAGTGGCCGGCCTTGCTCATCCCTTGAGAGGATCGAGGCGAGATCGAAACGGAAACCGTCCACATGCATCTCCTGAACCCAGTAATGAAGGCTGTCGATGATCATGCGGCGGACAAAGGGGTTACTTGCATCGAGCGTATTACCGCATCCCGTGTAATTGCTATAGTACCGCTTGTCTGGCTCGAGTATATAATAGGCATCATTTTCGAATCCCCGGAACGATAGGGTCGGTCCTTCATGGTGGACTTCGGCTGTATGGTTGTATACAACATCAAGGATCACTTCGATCCCTGCCCGGTGTAAAGCCTTTACCATGTCGCGGAACTCATTGACCACTCCCAGAGGGTCTTTATTCGAACTGTAAGCAGGATGAGGTGCAAAGAACGAGACCGGCGCATATCCCCAGTAGTTCCTGAACCCCCGCGGTGCATCCTGTTCGTCGAAATGATATACCGGTAATAGCTCAACCGCAGTGATGCCAATGTCCTTAAGATAAGGAATCTTTTCAATCAGACCCGCGTATGTCCCCCGTTTTTCCGGTGTGATGCCAGAATTCGGATGGGCTGTGAATCCGCGAACGTGCATCTCATAAATGATCGTACGCGTAAAAGGCTGTCTCAGGGGCAGGTCGCCTTCCCAGTCATACGCCTGCGGGTCCGTTACTACGCTCTTCATCGCAGCACCGCAATTGTCGCCGGGCTGACTTGCCGCGGTACGGCTGTATTTCCCGGGAACCACAACTGCCCTGCCGTAAGGATCAAGTAACACCTTGCCGGGATCGAAGCGCATGCCGCGCTCCGGCTCATAAGGGCCGTGGACACGATATCCATAAATCTGTCCGGTACCGATATCAGGGACAAAAACATGCCAATAATGGTATGTCCTGTTCTTCCGTGAATCAAGCAGAATTGTGCGGGAGGGAACGGAATCTTCTGCATGGACAAACAACAGCAGTTCCACAAAGACCGCGCTCTTCGAGAAGACACAGAAATTAACGCCACCCGATAATACCGTCGCACCGAGAGGATAACTGCTTCCCCTCGTTCTGTCAATTATGGCATTCCCAGCGGTGAATGTTTTCGGACCCATGACACGCTACCTTCCTTTAGCCTGAGTTATCTTCCAGATAGTATCGCAATACTCCCGTATTGACCGGTCAGACGAAAACTTCCCCATACGTGCCACGTTCAGGATCGACATGCGTGCCCACCGTTCCTGATCACGATACGCCGAACTAACCTTGTCCTGGCAATCGATATACGCCTGATAATCTGCCAGGAGCATAAATGGATCATAGTTCAGGAGGTTTTCCACCAGAGGTTTGAAGAGTTCCGTATCACCACGTGAGAAATAGCCTGACCGTAACTGATCGATAGCCTCCCGGAGGTGCGGGTCTGAGTCATAGCAGCCCCTGGGATAATAGCCTTTCACCTTCTGGTCATTTACTTCGTCAGCAGTCAGACCGAAGAGGAAGAAATTATCAGGTCCGACCTCCTCCCGGATCTCAACGTTCGCACCGTCAAGGGTACCGATGGTGAGGGCGCCGTTCATCGAGAATTTCATATTGCCTGTACCGGATGCCTCTTTGCCTGCAGTTGATATCTGCTCAGAGATGTCCGCGGCAGGATAGATATGGTGCGCGTTTTTCACATTGAAGTCCGGAAAGAAGACAACCTTTAACCTTCCTGCCACATCCTTGTCATTGTTTACTACCTCGGCAACGGAATTGATTAGCTTAATAATCCGCTTTGCCATAAAGTAGCCGGGTGCGGCTTTTCCTCCAAAGATAAAGGCGCGGGGAACAATCGCCTGATCAGGATTTTTTTTGATGCGATTGTACAACGTAATTATAAGCAGGACGTTCAGGTGTTGCCGTTTGTACTCATGTATCCGCTTCACCTGGATATCGAATAGCGAATCAGTGTCCAGCACAACACCAGTTCGTTCTTTTATGATTGCGGCAAGTCTGGCCTTGTTGTTGCGCTTGACCTTTCGCCACTCCTGCCGGAATCCTGCATCATCTGCCAGGGGTTCTATCTTCCTGATTTCATCTTCAAAATGTTTAATCCACCGGTCACCAATGTTCCTGGTAATCAGCGCCGCGAGTTCCGGGTTACTCAGGGCTATCCAGCGTCTTGGGGCCACTCCGTTCGTCACGTTTACGAAACGGTCCGGATAGAGATCATACAGGTCTTTCAGAACGGTCCTGGTAAGAAGATTACTATGCAGCACCGCCACACCATTGATCCGATGGCTTCCCACCGAGGCGAGATGCGCCATGCGGACATACTTTGCCCCAGTCTCATCGATGAGCGAAAGACGTGCAACCCTTCCGTCATCGTCGGGGTATCTGAGGCGGACTTCGTCGAGAAATCTGCGGTTGATCTCATAGATGATCTCAAGGTGCCGAGGGAGCGTACGTCCGAACAACGATAGGGACCACTTCTCGAGCGCCTCGGGCAGCAGTGTATGATTGGTGTATGCCATGGTTTGCTTTGTTATCTGCCAGGCTTTGTCCCAGTCTATCAGATGTTCGTCCACCAGAAGGCGCATGAGTTCTGCAACGGCAATTGAAGGATGGGTATCATTCATCTGCACGGCAAAACTTTCGTGAAATGTCTCAATGCTCTTTCCTTGTTTAAGATGAATACGAATCATATCCTGAAGCGAGCAGGAAACGAAAAAATACTGCTGGGAAAGCCGGAGGGTCTTTCCTATTTCGGGTTCATCATTCGGGTAGAGTACCTTGCTTATCGTCTCGGAAATGACCTTTTCGTCTACAGCCTTGTAATAGCCGCCGACATTAAATGCCTGGAAGTCAAAGGATTCGATTGCCTCTGATTTCCACAACCTGAGCAGGTCCACCATATCGTCCCGGTAGGACGGGACAGGTGTGTCATAGGCAATACCCCTGACCACACGGTGCGGGATCCATTGGACTCTGAAACGTCCCTTGTCATCAAGGTACTGCACCGTATGCCCGCCAAAGTTTACTTTATAAGAAGTCTCGGGCCGAGCGATCTCCCACGGATTGCCCAGGCAAAGCCACTTATCGGTCTTTTCTATTTGCCATCCATCGCGGATCTCCTGGTCAAAGATGCCGAACTCATACCGGATACCGTATCCGATCGCCGGCACGTTCAGCGACGAAAGGGAGTCCATGTAGCAGGCAGCAAGCCTCCCGAGTCCGCCGTTACCAAGACCGGGCTCTTCCTCCTGCGCGAGCAGTTTGTCCAGTTCCAGGCCAAGTTCTTTTACCGCCTTCCGTGTCTGGTCGGTGATCCCCAAATTCAGAAGATTGTTTCCCAGGTGCGGTCCCATCAGAAATTCTGCCGAGAGGTAACTAACAATTTTTATCTTCGGATCCTGCATCCCCTTGAGCGTATGGATAAAATGGTCCAGCATACGGTCCCGTACCGTATAGGCTACGGCCATGTACCAGTCGTTCGGCGTAGCAAGTTCCGGCGTCCTTCCCTGAATATAATAGAGGTTGTCGAGAATTGCCTTTTTTAATGCAGTAATGCTGGTCCCTGTCCGGATATTTTCATCTGTGTCAACCGCTGATGAATCATGTCTTTTGTGTGATTTATTTGTCATAGATATCTCCTCCTTTTACCCGTAGTGAATTCTCATAAAGGCTGCTTTCTGTAATAATTTATTGTTTGAAAAAGCAGGGGTGAAGCATTTGCTGATGTGTGAATGAATGCATTTATGCCGATGATAGCAAATGCTTCACCCCCACACTTCATGGAATCATCGCTATTATTGGGTTTTTTAAAAAAATATAATAAAACTTACCATTTTAAAGAGCACACTTCAAGTATTTTACCTTCAGAAAGAACAGACACATGCCTGGTTGGCGCAGGCAGGGATAGAAAGTAGGGTGGGCACTGCCCACCCTACGGAAACTGAGGGATCAGTCTGTCCCGTACCGGAGCGCCTCCAGTCCTGATGAGAAACTTTTTTCCACAAGGTTGATGAGTTCCTGCCGGAGATCGTCGCTTTCGTGACCTGCGTACCGGTCGTAAAGCTCGCGGGCTATCTTATGGAATGCATCCAGGATAACAGGATCGAAGTGCCGGCCTCTGCCTTGTTCAAGGATCTCCATGGCAGCCTCGAAGCGGAGGGGTTTCTTATATGGTCGCTCAGAGGTGAGCGCATCAAATACATCGGCAATAGCGAAGATTCGGGCTGTGACCGGAATATCACTGCCGTGCAGATCGTGGGGATAACCGCCCCCCGCGTACTTCTCGTGATGATAGCCGACAATCGAGATCGCATCACTAAGCCATGAAGATCGTTTCACGATATCAATACCCTTTTTCACGTGAGTCTTCATGATGTTGAACTCCCGATCGTCAAGCTTGTCAGGCTTAAGCAGGATGTCATCCGGGATGCCGATCTTGCCGACGTCATGGAGAAACGCCCCCTTTACCAGTGTGCATATATCCTGTGCAGGCAACCCGATTGCCTCACCGATGCGGATGGAATAGAGGCAGACACGGTAGTTGTGAGCATCTGTGCCAGAGTCGCGCTTGGCTATGGCGCTGCCGAGCACTGCAAGGGTTTCAAGGTTTGTATCAAGGAGGCTCGTGGAATAATCCGCAAGTCTCCTCATGAGATACAGGATTACCGGGTAGAGGATGGCTGACACGGTAAAGACGATTGCGATAACGATGAGTATGCTTAGGAAATTCGCACGGGAAATTTCAGCCGCCAGCCGGGGCGATACAGCAAAAATACCACGGCCAAAGGCACGCACAATCCCTTGTTCGTCGACGATGGGCATGATAATGTAAACAACGAGGTTATTGCTGAACTTAGACGTCTTTGCTGTAATTATGCCTGCATCGGGGCGCGGCATGGGTTCTGAGGCCAGAAATGCCCTGTATCGATCATAATCCTGCTGTCCGTCTGGTAGCCATTCGGCTACAACATTCTTGGACGCATCAAAGAACTGCACATAGATGAACCTGCCCGCATCATAGTTCGTCGATGACCGCCGTTTCTTGACAACGGCCTGCAAGGCTTCAACCGCAGTCAGCGAACGGTCTTGCTCAACATCCTGCGCATCGGAAATGATAACCTCGGCACCTTTTTTGGCATAGTCGGCTACCTGATGCTTGAGCCTGATTTCCTGCGTGAAATAGGTAATCACTGCAATAACAATCGCAATCAGGACCGTGGCGAGAATAAGCCTGAACAGGAGGACACGGCGCACAAATGTTCTGAGGGGGCAGGTCTTCATATGCTTATGATCACGACGGTATTGTTATTTTCCCGGTGTTCCTTCATGCTTTGGTTAAGAACAGAGGCGATAACCCGAAATCCACGCAAAGCAACTGAAACGTCCGTATATTGAAAAACCACGCCTTAATCAATACCTCCTGGATTTTATTTTGATAATCATGATCTTCCGAAGAATTGTCCGGAATCTACTTCGTCACCGCGATTGATTTCCGGAAGAGCACCAGGCTATATGCAAAGAACCCAAGACCAATGGCTGTTACCATAAGGAACTGCAACCACACTGCGCTCAAGCCGCCGCCACGATAAATGATTACCTGAGAAAAGCTGACGAAATGTCGTGTCGGCAGGAAGAACGTCATGTACTGCAACCACTTGGGCTGGCTCTCGATAGGCGTCGTACCGCCCGAAAGAAGCTGCATCAGAACTACCACCAGAACGATCAGCAGCGCAAACTGCGCCATGGACCGTGAAATCGTACCCAGAAATACTCCCAGCGCCGTCGTGAAAAACAGATAGAGCACCACGCCACAGAGCCACAGCGGAATCGAGCCGGCAAACGGCACCTGCAGTACAGCCTTCACGATCAGAAAGAGTGAGAAACCTGTGGCGACGAGAATCATCAGGCCGTTTGCCCACACCTTCGCCATCGCAATTTCGAATGCAGAAAGCGGCATCACCAGAAGGTGTTCCAGCGTTCCATGCTCGCGTTCACGGATTACCGCAGCGCCCGTCAGAACTACCGTTAACAGGGTCACCTGATTGATAATGGCCACGATGCTGGTAAACCATGATGATATTCCGTTCGGATTGAACATCCGGCGAATGATCAGATTGACAGGCTCACGAGCATCCTCGTCTGTGCGCCTGAGAAAGGTTGCAACACGCTGATTGATGATATTCTTAATGTAGCCCGCGCCAATACCGGCCTGTTTCATTGCGGTTGCGTCTACGTTCACCTGAATATCCGGATTCCGGCCGGCGCGAAGGTCAGATTCAAATTTGGTTGGGATCACAACCACGAACATGAACCGGCCTTTATCCATTGCGTCTTCGACCTCATTAGGCTCAATATATTCCGGGGTCTGAAAATACGGTGGAAGAAAGGCATTAAACAGTTCCTTGGACAATGCCGAACGGTCTTCATCCAAAAAGGCAATTGATGCGTTGTTAACCTGTGTCGAAGTACCCGTCGCCTGGACGTAGATAGCCATCGTGAACGCATAGCAGAGGAATATCACCATCACGAGATCGCTCAGCAGGCTGGCAATTTCCTTGAGCCCAAGCCAGAAGATGTTCAGAAGTAACCTCATCGCTATTTCTCCTGCTTTCTCATACTTACGACACTCACCGTCAGGAGCACCGGGATACAGCAGGCCAGGAAAACAACGTCCTGCATGAGAAGGCTGGGACCGAGTCCCTTGGTGTAGGCGCCCACACTGGCGTGCATGTAGTAAGTCGTCGGCCATATCGAACCAATGAACCTTGCCCGGCCCTCAAGTGTAGAGACCGGCTGCAGCAAACCGGAGAATTGGGTAGTCGGTAAAATAGTCAGAATTGCGGTAACAAAAACGGCCGCGACCTGACTGCTTGTGAACGTCGAAATGAGCATGCCGATACCCGTTGTCACGATAAGGTACAGCAACGTGCACACCGTCAGCATGAGAAAACTCCCCTTGATGGGGACGCCGAAGATGACAAGCGCCATGGCGACCAGAATAAAATAGTTCATCATACCGATCACAATATAGGGGAGTTGCTTTCCCACGAGGTACTCCAGCCTGCCTGTCGGGGTGACATAAAAGTTGATGATTGAGCCAAGCTCCTTTTCGCGGACGACGCTGACCGCCATGAGTACCGCTGGTATCAGCACCAGCAACAGGGAAGGGACGCTCGGCACAATCGAGTAAATGCTTTCGAACGTGGGATTGTACATGAAACGCGTCTGAAGATTCGCAGTGTACTTGTCGGGACCGGTGTAAAATCCGCTGGCGGGGTCGTGCATCAAGGTATCGTGCACCCCACTCGCATACTGTGCGATTGTCTCTCCACGGTATGGGTCTGCTCCGTCCACCTCAGCTAAGATATCCGGTTTCGAGCCTCTGCGGAAATTCCTGCCGAAATCTGGTGGAACTTCAACAACCAGTGATATGTCATTTGATTGCAGTCTTTCCAGCGCCTCTTCGGCAGATCTGAGTGACGGTGTAAGACTGAAGTAGCGCTGAGACCCGGCAAACTGTTCCAGATACAAACGGCTTTCCGGCGACCGATCAAGATCAAGCGAGGCATAACGAATGTGTTCAACGTCGGAGGTAATTCCAAAGCCGAAGACGATCATCAGCAATACCGAACCAACGAAGGCAAAGGCCAGGCGAACCGGGTCGCGGCGAATCTGCATAGCCTCATTGTTCGTGTAAGCAAGCATCCGAATAAAGCTGAACCAGCCTGCACGGTGCTCAGGCGACGTTGGCTGGGTTGAAGGCTGCCCGGCAGGAGGTGTGCTGACAGATGCCTTGACCTTGTTTTCGCCTTTAGCTGCGGCGTCGCCAATAGCATCCTCCATGTAGCAGATGAAGGCCTCCTCAAGGGTGGCAGTACCGCGCTCCTCTATGAGTTTCTGCGGAGCATCGCACGCCAGTACCTTGCCCGCATTCATCAGCGAAATCCTGTCACAGCGCATCGCTTCATTCATGAAATGCGTAGTTACGAAGATTGTCACGCCCTGCTTCCGTGAAAGATCAATCAGGAGTTCCCAGAAGCTGTCCCTGGCCACCGGGTCAACCCCCGACGTGGGTTCATCCAGAATCAGCAATTCCGGTTCATGCAAAACGGCTACCGCCAGCGAAAGCCGCTGACGCATGCCCAGCGGCAGGTCTTCGGCTAACGAATCGAGATGTGCACCCAGACCGAATTTCTGCACTAACTGCGTGATCCGCTCTTTGGCCTTTTCTGTCGGGATGTGATAAAGACGAGCATCCAGCACCAGGTTCTGACGCACCGTCAGTTCTCCGTAAAGTGAGAACGCCTGCGTCATGTAGCCGATGTGATTTCGCACCTCGATGCTTCCGGCTTCGACCGACTGGCCTCCGAAAAGCGTCGCACTGCCTTCAGTGGGGGGCAGAAGCCCCGTTAACATCTTCATAGTCGTGGACTTACCGCAGCCGTTTGAGCCCAGGAAGCCGAAAATCTCGCCTCGTTCGATAGACAGGCTGACGTGGTCAACAGCGGTGAAGCTGCCAAAGCGACGCGTCAGACCCTTGGCCTCGATGACGATTTCCGATTTGGCTTCTACCCGCGGCGGGATGGTTATCTCTTTGTGTCCTGCGCGTTTCTCCTCCGGCAGCAGGGCAATAAAGCATTGTTCCAGATCCCTGGTGTTCGTCCGTTTCATCAGCTCCGCAGGCGTTCCTGTTGCCAGCACCCGCCCGGCATCCATTGCAACGATCCAGTCCCATTTTTGCGCCTCGTCCATGTATGCTGTGGAAATGACAACGCTCATGCTGGGACGGCCCTTGCGAATATCATCGATAAGCGTCCAGAATTGCCGGCGTGAGAGCGGGTCAACGCCGGTGGTAGGCTCATCGAGGATGAGAAGGTCGGGTTCGTGGACCAATGCGCCGCAGAGCCCAACCTTTTGTTTCATTCCGCCCGAAAGTTTACCGGCGGGACGGTCGGGAAACGGGCCGAGTCCGGTGGCATCGAGCAGTTCTTTGACGCGGGTCGGACGCTCCGAGGCGGATAGTCCGAAAAGCCGCGCCATAAAGTCGACGTTCTCATGAACGCTCAGCTCCAGGTAGAGATTTTTGCCCAAGCCCTGGGGCATATAGGCAATCCGCGGGCATACGTTGCCCCGGTGCCGGGCATCTGCAATGTCACCGCCCAGGACAGTCACTTTCCCTTCCTGCATTTTCTTTGATCCGGCGATGATGGCCATAAGCGTGGACTTGCCAACGCCATCAGGCCCGATGATGCCGACCATGAGACCACTTGGAATATCGAGGGAAATGTTTTCGAGCGCCTTAACACTCCCATAGCGATGGGTGACGTCCTTAATGGAGACCACCGGTGCGCTAATGGATTGAGATGCGGGAGACAACATGGAACAGATATCCTCCTCTGTATTGGGTATCTACGATTGCGTTTTATATTATGTCGTTAATTCTATCGCCTCTCCATCGCCAGGCTTATAAAGCGGATGACGCAGTGGATAAGCTGCAGAAGTCTTTACCAATATGGCTTTTGTAAAATTGGTACATCTTTGGTCGGCAACGGTTTTAAATCTTCCGGTTTTGGTGACGGCAATGACAACAAACGACCCCAGTTGGTTCGTTTTTGCATCTCATTTAGCGTACTTACAGCTACAATTGGCTGGTCCTGACGTAACTCCCAACCTCCTCCTAACGCCTTGTAAAGGGCGATCAAATTCGTGGCGACGGATGACCGTGTCTCGGTCAAACGAATTTCCTCCTGTAATAAAACGCGTTGTGTATCTAACACGCGCTGATAATCTACGGCGCCTTCACGATATTGCACCAGGGCTATCTCCACTGACCGTTGGGCTGCTTGAGCGGAGTTTTGCGTAAAGACCGTGGCTTCCTGGGCCTTGAGAAAGCCAATCAAGGCGTCTTCCGATTCCTGTTCCGCTCTGAGCACCGTATTTTGGTAGTTGACGAGCAATTGCTGAAAACGCGCGTCCTGGACGCGTACATTGTTCTCTATTCGGCTGTAATTGAAAAAGGGAAACTGAACCTGCGGGCCAAAGGAATAGAAGATACTGCGTGCATCAAAAATATTATCAAAGTGCGCAAAGTTGGACTGCCTCCCGCCCTGGCTGCTGCTCTGAAACCCGATATCACCAAAAAGAGAAAATCTGGGGAAGAGATCCGCTTTCGCAATCCCAATGCGGGCACACTGTGCAGCGGCAGAAAGCTCCGCACTCCGGATATCAGGACGCCGCCGCAACAATTCAGCCGGTAAGCTGATTGCGACTTCTGGAGGTGCCGTTGGAATCTCTTTCTGGCCGTTTAGGAATGTCTGAATTGCGCCCGGAGGTTGTCCTAACAGTACGCACAGAGCGTTTTGCGCCTGCCGCAGTCCGCTTTGTAGCTGAGGTATGGAAGCCCGGGTATTTTCTAAGAGCGTGCGGGACTGGGCTACATCCAGTTCTGTAACGACACCATGGGTGAAACGAGACTCGGCAATCATCAGCCCTTCCGCCTGAAGTTGGACGTTTTTACTAGTTAGTCCAATGAGTACATCAAAGGTTCGAATCACCGTATAGGTGCGGGCGACTTCTGCAGTGAGCGAGACAAGCGAATCATCGTAGTCAGCCTCTGAGGCAATCAAGCTGGCGTGGGCTGCCTGCACGTCCCGTCGAAACTTACCCCAGAAATCCATCTCCCAGACCGCATCAAAACCAACCTGATAATTCCGATAGTTTTTGTCTCTAAAAGAACTATTGGGTGCTCTTCCACTAATCTGCTCTCTGGATGCACCGGCAAATACCTCTTGCTGCTGGGGAAACTGTTGACCGATGGAAATGCCTAATCGGGCACGGGCTTCCAGAATTCTCAGACCGGTAATCTGCAATGGAAGGTTTTGCTGATAAGCGAGTTTGATTAGCTGATCTAATGTCGGGTCATTGAATGCTTTCCACCACTGGCTGGCAACGGTAGTCTGAGTTGCGACCCGTGAGTCCCCTTTCTCGCTCCAGTTTTCCTGAATTTTGGCTTCAGGTTTCTTAAAGTCTGGCCCCACAGCACATCCGTTCAGGGCTAACACCATGCCCAGCAGCGAAACCGTACCTGCAATGGCCCAATGCCTTCCGTACTTCATTGACTTTGCACCTGTGTGGAAATACATCAATGCACCTCCTTGTGGTGTTCCATCGTCTTTGCGCGCGGCGTCACGAGATTCTGCAGCCAGTGCGGCCAAACAGCGGATTCATCCACCTTGACATACCCGACACCCCGGGCGCCCGTCTTGACGTAATCCATGTATGAGTAGGCCAGCTCTTCCGGTAACTGTATTTTGACACGGAACATCAGCTTCTCGCGCTCGCTCTGTGTCTCGACCTGTTTTGGAGTAAACTGCGCCTCAGGGGATACGAAGCTAACGTATCCAGCGGCTGCACGTCCTGGAGCATAATCAAGGGTAATCCGACCTTCTGCGCCGATCTTCAATTTGGCAGCCTGTTGCGCCGGAAGGAATATCTCCATGTAGATATCTTTCAAGTTCACTAACGTCAGCGCCTTCCCGCCGGGAGCAATGACCTCACCAGGTTCGGCCAGGCGGTAAAGCACTCTTCCGTAAACAGGGGATCTGAGCGTTGCATCGTCAATGCGGGTCTGAATCGTCGCTACATTTGCCTGTGCGACTTCGACCTCTTGCTTGGCAGTTTGCAGCTTTGCTTCCTCTTCCGCGAGTGCGGCCGTGGTTGTTTCCAATGCCGTCTTGCGGGCATCGTACTCCCGCTGCGTGCCGGCGTGTTCTTCGACGAGTTTTCGGGTGCGTTCTACCTCGATCTTGGCAAGTTCTATCTCAGCTTTCCGCCTGGCGATGGCGGCGGTGGCAATTGCCAGGCGTTCCTGTGTGGCGGCAACGCTTGCCCTGGCCCTGGCCAGCTCGGCATCCAGCGTGGTGGTGTCCAATCTTACCAACACCTGACCAGGCTTGACACGATCACCCTCTCCGACGAGGATTTCCTTGACCCTCAGCGGTTCCTTGGCGGCCACATCGACCAGCTTGCTCTCGAGTCGGCCATTACCTGAGGCAATCCCCTTCGGCAGCGCAAATTTCATCGACATCCAATACTTATAGCCGAAGAACGCAACGCCCGCGACAACAACTACCGGAACGATCCACATCAGTTGCTTTTTGGAAATAATTTTAGACATTGGAGACTCCTTCTGATTTCGCTATTACGTTATTTTCTGTTCAGGAACTATTTTTATTTTCAAAATCAAACTCTTTCTTGCTGCTCGCGCTTGCGTATCGGGCAACGATATATCTTTGTTAAATACTCACCAGACATACCACTTTTTTGCTCCCTGCATCAATGATCTATCTGTACCTGCAGCACACTACAAGCGGACGATTATAGATATAAAATCAATTTTCTGCAAGCGAATTTAGTTTAACATTTTTCTGCTCGTTGGCGTATATTCACCGGTCTTATGTGCTAAACAAAACATTACTCCTCTAAGGTATCTCTCTGTCAGGATAGCAGAGTCTTGAGTTTATATTGCCTTTGCTGCGAAAACACGTACCAGCAACACAATTATCTTTTGCCCGTAAATTCGCAAGGAAGAAACCCTTCTATAAAGAGGCATTTAACAGCACTCGGCGGCTTTTCCCGCAGAACACAAAACAGAGAGTTTATGTTTTACCATACTTTTAATAGCCTCTCTGGCCGTTCCAAGATACTTGCGAGGATCGAATTCGCCGGGCTTTTCCGCAAAAACCCGGCGTATGCTGGCAGTCATTGCCATGCGCAGGTCTGTATCAATATTGATCTTGCAGACTGCCATTTTAGCCGCCCTGGAGATAGCACTCTCCGGCACACCCATCGCATCAGGCATCTTGCCGCCATACTTGTTGATCAGTTCCTTGAACTCAGGTAAAACACTGCTTGCCCCGTGCATCACCAGCGGAAAACCGGGAAGTTTTTTGCCGACAGCCTCAATTACGTCAAAGGCAATTCTCGGTTCGGATTTGAACTTGTAAGCGCCGTGACTTGTACCGCAGGCAATGGCAAGCGAATCGCATCCGGTTTTTTCAACAAACTCGACAACCTGGTTTGGATCGGTCAGATTCTTTAATACATCATCAGCGCTTATGCCGACAACATGCTCTTCGATACCGCCAAGCTGGCCTAACTCGGCCTCAACGGCCACTCCACGAGCGTGGGCATATTCAACGACTTTTTTGGTAAGCTTTACATTCTCCTCAAAAGGAAAATGGGATGCGTCGATCATGACGGAGGTATAACCGTCATCAACACACTGCTTGCACAGTTCAAAGGAATCGCCGTGGTCGAGGTGCATGCAAACAGGAATATCAGGATTTTCCTTCACAGCGGTATCAATAATAGCCCTCAGGTAACTTATCCCGGCATATTCACGCGCCCCTTTAGATATCTGGAGAATAACAGGAGCCTTTTCTTCCTTAACGGCCGCTATGATGCCCTGAGTAATTTCCATATTGTTGACATTGAATGCGCCAATGGCGTAGCCGTTCTTGTAAGCCATCTGAAGCATTTTCTTCGATGAAACTAGTGCCATAGAAACTCCTTTCGTTAATACTTTCTCTTACAAATATTCAACCTTCCCGCTACCGGTCACGATTTGTTCCTGCGATAGCGGCGTATCATATTGTTTGTTGAGCTGTCATGGGCAAGCTCAGGTTCCGCTGTGCTCTCAAGTTCAGGGATGATGCGCTGAGCCAGCACCTTGCCCAGTTCGACACCCCACTGATCAAACGAGTCAATCTGCCAGATAACACCCTGGGTGAAGACGCAATGCTCATAGAGGGCGACGAGTTTTCCCAGTATTTCTGGCGTGAGTCGACCTGCCATGATCATATTCGACGGCCGATTGCCCTCAAAAACCCGGTGCGGCACAAGCCAGTCCGGTGTTCCTTCGGCCTTTACCTGTTCCGCCGTCTTGCCAAAGGCCAGCGCCTCGGCCTGGGCAAAAACATTCGCCATCAGGATATCATGGTGACGGCCAAAAGGATTGAGCGGTGCATCGAATGCGATGAAATCACAGGGAATGAGCCGCGTCCCCTGATGAATCAACTGATAAAAAGAGTGTTGGCCGTTGGTGCCAGGTTCTCCCCAGTATATCGGGCTGGTCTGATAATCAACCTGAGTTCCATCAAGCGTAATATATTTGCCATTGCTCTCCATCGTCAACTGCTGAAGATATGCCGGAAAACGCCTGAGGTACTGCTCGTAGGGCAAAACTGCAATAGTATGGGCATCAAAAAAACCGGTGTACCAGACTGTCAACAAAGCCATAAGCACAGGCAGGTTTCGCTCAAACGGGGTATTACGAAAATGCTCGTCCATTTGATGGAATCCACGCAACAGTGCGCTGAAGTTATCAGGACCGATGGCAAGCATCGTCGAAAGGCCGATCGCAGAGTCCATCGAATACCGTCCGCCGACCCAATCCCAGAATCCGAACATATTAGCAGTATCAATGCCAAACTTTGCCACTTCAGTCTCGTTCGTCGAAACAGCCACAAAGTGCTTTGCTATGGATTTTTCATCTCCACCAAGCCCTTTTAGCAGCCACGAACGGGCGGTGCGGGCATTCGTCATTGTCTCTAATGTGGTGAATGTCTTTGAAGAGACGATAAAAAGAGTCTGTGCAGGATCGAGGTCCTGGACTGCTTCAGCGAAATCAGTGCCGTCGATGTTTGAAACGAACCGGAACGTCATGCGGCGGTCGCTGTAATGTTTGAGCGCCTCGTAAGCCATTACCGGCCCAAGATCAGAGCCTCCGATGCCGATATTGATGATATTGTGTATGGATTTCCCCGTATGGCCTTTCCACATGCCTTGCCGGATGCGATTGGAAAAGTCAGTCATCTTGTCGAGTACGGCGTAGACCTGAGGCACCACATTTTTGCCATCCACGAGAATAGACTCCCCTCGTAGAGCCCGCAGCGCCACATGCAAGACGGCCCGGTTTTCCGTGATGTTTATCTTCTCTCCGCAGAACATAGCGTCGGTTTGCTTACGCAGACCAGATTCCTCAGCCAATTGAACAAGGAGTTTGATAGTTTCATCGGTGATGCGGTTTTTAGAGTAGTCCAGATAGATGCCGGCTGCCTCGGCTGTCATACGCTCGCCGCGTTTTGGGTCATCGGCGAAAAGCGTGCGAAGATGCAGCGAATGAATTATTTTGTAATGGCTATTAAGCGCTTTCCACGCCGCACGTTTTCTGAGCGGTTTAATATGTGTTGTCATACTCACTTCTCCCTTGCATTTTATATTCTATTTCAATAAGATTTCCAACACATTGTTTCCATTCTGCTGAGATTCACCTATGAGTTGAATACTGTGCTTTAGGTACGGTACAATTACTTACGGCATTCCATATTCATGCTGCTTTTCATCTACACTATCGGACATGGTTTTACTTGCCAGATATCATTCGCATATTCTGCAATCGTACGGTCACTTGAAAATTTACCTGATCCTGCCACATTCAAAATTGCCTTGCGTGCCCATCCATGCCGGTCTGCATACAAATCGCATAGCCGCCGATCTGCTTCGAGATAAGACCTGAGATCCGCCAAATGCATATAATAGTCCCCTTGGTTCAAGAGAACATCGCGCAGAGGCGTAAAAACACCCGGTTCATATCGGCTGAAATGGTCAGAGAAAATCAAATCCAGTGCCGTGCGTATTTCAACATCGTTATCGTAGTGCCAGTGCGGACTGTACCAGATTCGGTTATCAGCTACCTGCTGGGCAGTCAGCCCGAACAGGAAAAAGTTTTCCTCGCCCGCTTCCACTGCCATCTCGATAGTCGCGCCGTCACGAGTGCCGATTGTTAGTGCGCCATTCATCATAAACTTCATGTTGCTCGTACCACTGGCTTCATAGCCCGCCGTCGAGATTTGGTTCGAAACATCGCTGGCGGGTATGAGTTGCTCTGCAAGTGAAACGCAATAATCAGGCAAGAACAGGACTTTGAGTCGTCCGTGCATCGCAGGGTCGCCATCGATAGTGCCGGCAAGGTTGTTGATGAATTTGATAATAACCTTTGCCAGGCGGTAGGCAGGCGCCGCCTTGCCAGCGAAGAAAAATGTTCGCGGTTTCATGTCCAAACCCGGGTTTGCACGCAGTCTGTTGTAAAGCACCACGATGCGCAGTGCATTAAGCAATTGCCGTTTGTATTCGTGGATACGCTTGATTTGGCAATCAAAGATGCTGTCAGGATCTACGACCTGACCACTTGTCGATTTGAGCCAATCAGTAAAATGAACCTTGGCCGCATGTTTGGCCTTGAGGAATTTTTCGCGGAAACCTCTGTCGTTGGCAAACGGTATGAGTTTGCCCACTTGGTTAAAATCCGTGATCCAACCGTCACCGATAGACTCGGAAATCATATTTGCCAGCATTGGATTAGCCAGCAACAGCCACCGTCGCGGCGTAACGCCGTTCGTTTTATTATTGAACCGCTCTGGAAACATTTCAGCAAAATCTTTGACCGTCGTCGTGCGCAAAAGCTCCGAATGGATTGCGGCCACACCGTTGGTGCTGTGTGAACCCACGATGGCCAGACTGGCCATGCGAATCTTGCGCACATTGCCTTCTTCAACAAGGCTCATACGGGCAACACGCTTTTCATCACCGGCAAATTGTGTGTAAACATCGTTGAGCAAGTGGCGGTTTATTTCAAGGATGATTTCCAACAGGCGTGGCAACATATTTTTAAACCACTCGAGCGGCCATTTTTCAAGGGCTTCTGGCAATAATGTATGATTCGTATATGCCAATGTCTTTCGTGTAATATCCCATGCCTGGTCCCATCCGAGATGCGCTTCATCAAGCAAAATGCGCATCAATTCAGGTACCGCCATCGAAGGATGCGTATCGTTAAGCTGTATGGCAACTTTCTCAGGAAGTGTATTCCAATCGGTATTGGTACGCCTGAATCTGCGCACAAGATCGGCAAGGGAACATGCGACAAGAAAATACTCCTGCATAAAGCGTAATTCCCGGCCGATACTGGTGCTGTCGTCGGGATACAGTACCCGTGTGAGTGATTCGGCCGTTAGCGTTTCTGCCAGAGCGCCGACAAAATCGCCGCTGCTGAATCGCTGGAAATCAAAATAATCCGGGGCCGCTGCTGCCCAGAGCCGGAGTGTATTAACCGTCTTGCCGCCATACCCGATTACGGGACGATCAAACGGGATACCGAACAGACTGGAAGGTCGGCCGGCAATCATACACAGCGAACCGCCGTGTATCGCCAAAGAGCAGTTCATCTTTATCTCAACGATTTCCTGCGGCCGGGCAACTTCCCATGGGTCTGGCCGGCGGAGCCAATTGTCCGGCTGTTCATATTGCCAGCCATCCCTGATCGATTGCTTAAACATGCCGTACTCATAGCGAAGTCCATAACCCATGGCCGGCAGTTGCATTGCAGCCATTGAATCAAGGAAACACGCTGCTAACCGCCCAAGCCCGCCATTACCCAAACCCGCATCGGGTTCCTGTTCAAGTATGTTAAGCAAATCAATATGTTCACGTTCAATAACTTGCCTGGCAAAATCATCAAGCAGGAGATTCGTAACATTGTTGGCAAGAGAACGGCCGATGAGAAACTCCATGGAGAGATAATAAATGCGTTTCGGGTTCATACAAGTATACGTATCTTCCGTGCGTATCCATCGCTGCGAAAGAACATCCCGCACTGAATGGGCAAGGGCTTCAAAGCGCTCGCGCGCGCCGGCAGTCTTCAGATCTACGATGTTATCAAAGATAAGATGCCGCTCATAGAACGCATTGTCAGAACCTGAAAATTGAACCGGACCGCATCCATATTGTTTGAGGAGTTCCGATTCTGTGGCCTTGCCAGACGTCACCTTTGTGGATGCAGCCATATGTGTTGCACTCATCTTAATATTCTCTCTGAAGTTATCACGACCATGAAAAGAATGTTATGCTCAAGAGTCCCGCACGTGATGATTTATAATTTTGATACAAAGCTTTTGTAAATTTACGGAAAGGTATCGATAATCTGTGCTTGTCCGTACCACCCTGTCCAGTTATCGATTAAATTTCCACTGACTGCGAATCAATCCAGCCTTTGCCGACTTTGTCGTAAGTTCGTCTGAAAGATTGTTTGGGCTATTGTACTCGCGGACACGCCCGGATATACTTATTTACTTCGTTTACTATACCTTGGAATGCCCGTCGGCGGATCTATCACGTCCCAACGTGATGATCATCATTCCACAGTTGTATCACCGGATGGGCAAGGTCATGTTTATAACCCAGTACGCTCAGGCTTGCGGTGCTTAGCATGAAATACGTACAGGAAACCGATGGCTCAAGCCCGAGCCATCTGACCGTAAGGACTCTGATAAAATGTCCGCTCGAAAAGATCAGTACATTCCCATTTACCTTGCGCACCTTGCCTATTACCCGATCAGCCCGCGCAGAGACTTGAGCCGGCGCTTCTCCGCCGGGACATCCGTCACGGAAGAGCTGCCAATTCGGGTTTTGGGCATGTACCTCGTTTGACAGGCGGCCTTCATATTCCCCATAGTTCCATTCGACAAGGTCCTGATCGACCTCAGCCGCAGCACCAAAACCGGACAGTTCGCATGTCCGAACAGCCCGCTGCAGCGGACTGGTAAATACCTTGGCAAAAGCTATACCTTTTAGCCGTTCCCCAAGATGGCGCGCATTCCGCTCGCCGCGCTCGGTCAGCGGCAAATCAGTAAGACCCGTATACTGTCCCGTCAGGCTCCATGCCGTTTCACCATGTCTTGCGAGATAAATGACCGGAAGATCTTTGCCCATGATTTCATATCTCCTTAAATCTTAAAAAGTCCACATACAGGTCGAATTCAGGCTTATCAATACAACCTCTTTCGCTTTTGCTGAATTTTTTCTGTTGATTTGATATGTCATACCGCCGTCCATCGCAGTACAGTAAAATCCCGCCTTTTTTGGCCAAAAGTTTATCCTTCACCGGTTCGGTTCACATCATCCCTGTTGTCCAGACAACCAGGTTTGATGGTGTCCACGTATGAGTGCGACCGCCTCATCGGCATTCGCTGCACAGTGCGGGATTGTCATGTCCTCGGCATTCGCCAAAGGAGGTTCGGTAGAGAGCATGGTTTTGCGTGCCCACTCAATCAGTCCCGGCCACATTTTTCCCACGAGGATCAGCGGCGTGTTCTCAAGGTGCTTTACCTGGAGGAGTTGCCAGATCATCATCGTCTCCAGAACCGTGCCGATCCCGCCCGGAGCGACGATGAATGCGTCTGATTGCAGCACGAACTGGTGCAGGCGCGTAAAAAATGTCCGATGCTCGAACGCCTGGGTAACAAATGCATTGACTTCCTGTTCAAAGGGCAAATCAACTCTGATCCCGACGGACTTGGCGCTTCCCGGCACGCTGGCAGCGCCTTCGTTGGCGGCCTGCATGAGCCCAGGACCGCCGCCGGTAATAATGTCGCAGCCCATTTTGGCCAGTGCGGCGGCGACTCGTTTGGTTTCTTCGTAACCGAATGTTCCAGCCTTTGCCCGTGCAGAGCCAAAGATCGTTACCCGGTAACGGTCTCGCCGGGATGGCCTGAGTTGTGTAAGGCTGTTAACGGCGTCCCACAGGCCGAGGACTGTGTTCGCGAGCACTTGCTTCACTCCTTCCTCATCGGACAGGCTGATCAAACCGGATTTCGTTTCGGTGGGTTTATTTTTGCTCATCGTGATTTACTACTCCTTTCTGACAATATTTAAACTGCGTATTGAATAACGAATATTGAGCAGGAAATTTCCAATTGTGAGGTTTCTTACCCCTTGACATTCATCATTCCTTGTTCGATAGTGTGATCATCATCAATCGTATGGACACAGAGCGCTGCGACCTCTCCGTACTGCCTCCAGCTATGGCAGCAGCGCTGCAGTAAGAGCTTTTTGCAGTGTTGCCAGGCCAGCGCCAACATCTGTACCAAGATGAGCGCGTAAGGCGCGTCGGTCCCGGTCCAGCAAGGCATAAAAATCACCTCTGGCCTGCGCCGCCTTGACTACTCCGAACGTGTATTTTTGCCCCGGCACGGTCACATCGACGGCATCATCGCATGTGATCTGCAGGAAAACACCCGTATTCGGACCACCCTTATAGATTTGGCCAGTCGAGTGGAGAAAGCGTGGTCCAAAACCCAGGCACGTGGCTACCCGTTTGACATCGCGCACACCCTGGCGCATCTCCAGTAACTGCCGCTCGTGCGTTTCATTCATCTCTATGTAGGCGAGCAGCGCAAAATAGTCGCCCGGATTAAGGCGGTTCAAATGCGCCTTGAGATACCCCGACAGCGTCCGACGATCGTTCATTGCCGATGTTAATGCTGCCGCGTTCTTCTCATTCGTGTAGAGTTTGATCCCATCCCCGCTAAAGATGAATGTTTCTGAAGGTAATGCGCCGCTTCGTTCGTACTCTGCGGTCAATTTCCGCGTTGCAATCTTGTTTGATTCCACATCCGGCTGGTCAAATGGGTTGATGCCGAGAATGGAACCTGCCACTGCGGCCGCAATCTCCCAACGGAAAAATTCCTCACCCAGGTCGTAAGGATCGTCTATTGCGATACGCACGACGGGGTGACCGGCTCGTTCCAACTCTTCAACCGATCGGTCCTGTACCGCATCTGGCGCTGAACCAAGCCTCAGATAGACAAACAAACGGTCGCTACCATAGACATCGGATTTGCCAGGCGCTTCGCGATCAACCGGGATTAGTCCTTTACCCTCTTTTCCCGTCGATCCGGCCAGCATTTGTTCCAGCCATGCGCCAAGATCACAAATACCCGGCGAAGTAAGAATCGTGATTTTATCGCAGCCGAATTTATTCGCGGCTACGCCAAGGATGATGCCAAGCATAACCCCCGGATTTTCTTCAACCGGAACCGATGGCATGCAGGCGTAGACCATCTCCTCAGTCCGGTCCAGAAACTTCGCCACATCCACCCCCATAATAGCAGCCGGGACCAGGCCAAAATCAGAGAGCGCCGAGTAGCGCCCGCCAATATTTGTCCACCCGAAGAAGACATGCCGAAAACCATCACTTTCAGCAATCTGCTGCAACCTGGATCCGGGATCGGTAATGGCGATGAAGCGACGGCCGGCCTCCTTTGCACCAACAAGCCGGGTAACCCGGTCAAAGAAATACTGTTTAAAGATGTTGGGCTCGAGGGTCGAACCCGACTTGCTTGAGACGATGAAAAGTGTATTTTTCAGATCGATCCTTTTCTCGAATGTCTTTACCTGGGCAGGATCGGTCGAATCGAGAACGTGAAGTTCCGGAAAACCGCTGACCTTACCAAAGGTCTGCTTCATCACTTCAGGGCAGAGACTCGATCCACCCATCCCTAACAATAAGACATGAGAGAAGCCAGCGCCTCTGGCGAGTTCGGTAATCCCGATCAAACGCTGGATATGGGCCAACTGGTCGTTGGCAATGCCGAGCCAGCCTAGCCACTGTGCTTCATCTTTACCGGTCCATAACGATGCGTCTCTGCTCCAGAGCTTTCTCATCTTGCCCTGCGCGCCCCATTCTGCTATAGCATCATTGACTGCTGCAATCAAGGATTTAGATAGTTTATAAGTCATACGGTTGATTTTTCCTGCCACTGCATCCCTGCTCTGCTTCTTCACCGCCGTAAGCAGCTTATCAAAGGCATCCGAGAAGAGTTGCACGCCCTCAGTGAGTAACTTGTCGGTTATCTCCTTCAAGGAGATTCCGGCTTCGGCAAGTGCGGTCATGGTTTCGTAAGCGGACTCAATATCTTCCGTAAGGCTTGCGCGTGACCGTCCGTGGTCACGAAACGCCTCGAAGGTCGAGGGAGGAATCGTGTTGACCGTGTCAGGTCCGATAAGCTCTTCTACGTATATGACATCGCGAAAGCCGGGATTCTTCGTGCCCGTGCTTGCCCACAGCAGGCGCTGCGTTTGGGCGCCCAGTCCGGCCAGCGCCTGCCAGCGCGGGACGCTGAAAAGCTCCTGGTACCGCTGGTAGACAAGTTTGGCATTGGCAATCGCCACCTTGCCGGTAAGACTGCGCAGGAGGCTCTCCCCTCTTGTATTCGTCGTTTCCTGCAATCGTGCCGCAATGAGCGTATCGATGGCGGTGTCAATCCGGCTGATAAAGAAACTGGCAACGCTGGCCACCCGATTCAGATCACCGCCGCGGGCGGCAAATTTCTCCAATCCTGAAATATACGCTTCCGCCGCCTGTTCGTAAGTTTCCTGCGAAAAGAGCAGCGTTACATTGACATTGATGCCCTCGCTGATGAGTTGATGGATGGCGGGAATACCATTGGCTGTAGCCGGAATTTTGATCATCAGATTATCACGCCCCACCGTTTGCCATAACCGCATGGCCTCATCCAGGGTACCTGTCGTGTCGTGTGCAAGGAACGGAGATACCTCCAGACTTACGTACCCGTCGCGTCTCTGAGTCTCCTCATACACAGGGCGCAGTGCATCTGCAGCGTCCTGAATATCGCGGACTGCGATTTTTTCATAGAGCGTCTTCGCGTCAGTCGTCCGCGCCTCCGGCGTTTCGAAGACATCCCGGTAATCGGTGCTTCCGGCAATAGCTTTTTCGAAGATCGCCGGATTGGAGGTCACACCACGCAAACCGTCATCATCGATCATGCGGCGCAACTCACCGCTGGTGATCAGGCTGCGGCGTATATAATCGAGCCACACCGACTGGCCGAAGACCTGCAGGGAGCGCAACCGGCTTTCCAGGGCGGTCATCTTGGCGAGCCTGCGCAGATGTCTCCCCTCTCCCGTAAAGGTTGCGCCTACGAAGGCGTGAATCAGTTCACGGGCAAGCTCAATACCAACGACGCGGCCTCCGAGTACCAGCACGTTCATATTGTCATGCTCAACACCCTGGTGAGCCGAATAGGTGTCATGGCATAGCCCTGCACGGACACCATGAATCCTGTTCGCGGCCATTGATGCGCCTACTCCGCTGCCACAGAGAAGTATGCCGCGCTCAGCCCGGTACTCACGCAGGGCTGCGCCGATGGCTTCAGCATAGTCCGGGTAGTCCACGGGATCTTTGCTGTTAGTACCCACGTCAACGATCTCGTGATTCTCCTTAAGCAAAAAGGCCTTCACCTCTTCCTTCAGGTCAAACCCGGCATGATCTGAACCGATTGCAATGCGCATATCTTACCTCAGATTTCTATCATATCGCCCAGTTTTGGGCACTCCGGCCGCAATCCATGCTTTGAACGAATAAGTTCTGCAAATATTTTTCGCACCCGGTCTTCTCCATGGGTGATTATTGTGCGGGGTTGTGACGGCGCGACAGAGGCGAACCATTTCAGCAGTTCGTCTTGTCCGGCATGGGCGCTAAATCCCCCCATCGTGTTGATCGATGCGCGCACGGCGACTTCTTCGCCAAAGATCGAGACAGTATCTTTGCCGTCCACGAGCTGTCGCCCGAGTGTTCCGGGCGATTGAAATCCCACGATCAGAACGGCCGTCTCCGGCCGGTGCAGATTGTGCCGCAGGTGGTGCATGATCCGCCCGCCGGTGCACATGCCGCTGCCGGCCATGATCATGCACGGCCCTTTTACGTCATTGAGCGCCTTTGAATCCTGGGGGGTGGGACAGTACTTCGCACTCTGGAGATTTTCGCGCAGGTCTCCAGATTTGGCCATGGCCTGAGCCTCCTCATCGAACAGCTCGTTGTGCTTGCCGTAAATTTTTGTCGCTTCGATTGCCAGCGGACTGTCGAGATAAATCGGGAACTGCGGCAGCGTTTTGTTGCGAAAAGCACCTGCGAGAAGATAGAGCAGCAATTGTGTCCGTCCTACGGCAAATACGGGCACGAGAATTTTGGCCTTCGCTTCAATCGCTTTTGCAATAATCTTTCGTGCCTCGATAGCGGTATCTCTCAGCGACAGGTGATTCCGATCACCATAGGTAGACTCCATAATGACCGCGTCGGCGCGCTCGAAGGGAACAGGATCGTTCAGTAACGGCGCCCCGCGAGGTCCCAGGTCGCCGGAGAAGACCACAACCTTCTTTTTACCGTTTTCCTCCACGGTCAGCTCGACACTGGCAGAACCGATCACATGCCCGGCATCCACTAAACGAGCCTGAATGCCCGGTGCGATTTGAACCGCCTGGTTATAGGCAATCGCCTTGATCAAAGGTTTCAGGCGAAGCACGTCATCCTCATTGTAAAGGGGTTCGAGCGGGGCCAGCCCGGAGCGTGATCTTTTCCGGTTTTCACGATCCAGGTCACCCTTTTGGAGATAAAACGCATCGCGGAGAATGAGCCGTGCCACATCGAGCGTTGCCTGTGTGGCATAGATCGGGCCTTCATAGTCTCGTTGGGTAAGCAGCGGCAAGCGGCCAATATGGTCAAGATGAGCGTGGGTGAGCACCACCGCATCGAGACGGCCGCTTTCGAGTTTTGCCCGCTGGCGATTCTTCGCCCGCTCTTCCTTTCCACCCTGGAACAATCCGCAGTCAACCAGCACGCTTGCGTGCTTCGTTTTTACGTGATAGGCAGAGCCTGTCACGTCACCCGTTGCGCCATGGAAATAGATTTTCACCGGTGTCCTCCTCCTTTGTATTGCCCGCACTGTTAGATGCGTGGCTGATCAGTATTTCGCCCTATAACTACCGCCGCACAGATGTTTTTTGAGAAACGCAGCACGATCCCTTCCCCGGTAGCTGTTGGGGACAAGCGTGGTCGGCTGTGCGGTGGACTTCGTCGTGAGTCTTCGGCGTGAGCTCAGACGAACGCTCAGTCGAACGATAAACCACCTCCGCCACGAGGCGAAAATGCCAAAATATTTTTTCTTAAGATATTAATACGGCCACGTCCAGTTAACGATCTCCGGGCGGTCAATGCCTTGCTCATGCGCATAGCGCAGGTTGTCTATAATGGCATTTTTCATTTGCTCCTTTAAATGTGCGGCCTTTGTGCGCAACTTCGGCACCCGGTCGATGATGTCGATGACCAGATGGAAACGCGAGGTTTCGTTCAGCATGGCCAGTTCGAGCGGCGTATTGATGTTGCCCTTTTCCTTATAACCGCGCACGTGCAGGTGATCGTGTCCCTTGAAACGGTACGAGAGCTTATGGATGAGCCACGGATAGCCGTGAAAGTTAAAGATAATCGGTTTGTCCGTGGTGAACAGGCTGTCGAATTCTCGCTCCGTTGATCCGTTCGGATGCTCAGATGCCGGCTGCAGTCTGAACAGATCCACTACGTTGACGAAGCGCAGCTTCAGATCAGGCGACTGCTCGCGTAAGATGGCGGCTGCGGCTAATGCCTCCATGGTAGCGACGTCCCCGCACGAAGCAAGAACCACATCAGGCTCCTCGCCCGCATCAGTGCTTGCCCTCGCCCAAATGCCGAGGCCCTTGGAGCAGTGAATGATTGCCTCGTCTATCGTGGTAAATTGCAAATGTTTCTGCTTATCAGCAACGATGACGTTGATGCAGTCGGTGCTGCGCAGGCACTGGTCAGCCACCGCCAGCAGCGTATTGGCGTCCGGCGGCAGATAGATTCGCGTAACCGATGGACTCTTGTTGGTAACGAGATCAATAAATCCAGGATCCTGATGTGAAAACCCGTTGTGGTCCTGTCGCCAGACCGTAGACGACAACAGGATATTTTCGGAAGCGACCGAAGCGCGCCATGGCACATGATTCTTGCAGATATCCAGCCATTTTGCGTGCTGATTGAACATGGAATCGATAACATGGGCAAAGGCTTCGTAGGTATGGAAAAACCCATGACGCCCCGTAAGCAGATACCCTTCCAACCATCCGATGAGCGTGTGCTCGGACAGCATCTCCATAACACGGCCGTCACGGGCGAGCTCGCCGCCATCGGCATCTTCCGGCAACATATCCGCCATCCAGGTCTTCTTACTCACCTCATAGATTGCCTGAAGCCGGTTAGAGGCTGTTTCATCCGGACCGAAAACACGGAAGCTCGTCATATTGTTTTTCATTACGTCGCGCAGGTACTCGCCGAGGGGTTTGGTGTTCTCGTATTGTACCGTGCCGCGGGAAGATACTGCTACAGCGTATTTGCGAAAGTCAGGAAGTTTGAGACCTTTGCGCAGCAGTCCGCCGTTGGCATGGGGGTTGGCGCTTATACGGCGACTCCCCTTGGGCGCCAGAGCCTTGAGTGCAGGCATAAGTTTGCCATCCGCATCGAACAACTCTTCGGGTTTGTAGCTGCGCATCCAGTCTTCCAGGAGCTTTAAATTTGCCGGATTGTCACGTACGTCTGCAAACGGCACCTGGTGCGAGCGCCAGGAAGCCTCCACCTTGTGTCCTTTGATCTCCTTCGGCCCGGTCCAGCCCTTGGGTGAACGCAGCACGATCATGGGCCAGCGCGGGCGGAAGGGATTATTCGATTGCCGAGCCGTTTTCTGCTGGGCACGGATCTCACCGATGGCCTCTTCCATCGTGGCCGCCATCTTTTGATGCATCTGCACAGGGTCGCTTCCTTCCACGAAATAGGGCTTGTAGCCATAGCCAACAAACAACGCTTCCAACTCCTGGTGGCTAATCCGTGCAAGGATCGTCGGGTTGGCAATCTTGTAACCATTGAGGTTCAGGATCGGCAGCACCGCGCCGTCACGTACCGGATTAATGAATTTATTGGAATGCCATGCTGTAGCGAGTGGTCCGGTCTCCGCCTCACCGTCACCCACTACGCAGGTGACAATAAGATCCGGGTTGTCAAGCGCCATGCCGTAAGCGTGCGAGAGACTGTAGCCGAGTTCTCCGCCCTCATGGATGGAGCCGGGTGTTTCCGGAGTGACGTGGCTGCCAATATGCCCGGGAAAGGAGAACTGCTTGAAAAATTTTTGCATCCCTTCCGCATCCGCGCTCTTGTCCGGATATATCTCGGAATAGGTACCTTCAAGATACGCAGGCCCCAGTACCCCTGGTGCGCCGTGCCCAGGTCCGGCCACGAAAATCACGTCGAGGTCGTGCTTGACAATCATCCGGTTAAGATGTACCCAAACGAAAGACAGCGCCGGGCTCGCACCCCAGTGGCCGAGCAATCGGTACTTCACATGATCCGACTTCAGCGGCTCCCTGAGCAGCGGGTTGTCCTTGAGGTAGATCATGCCCACTGAAAGATAATTACACGCCCTCCAATAAGCGTTCATCAGTTCCAGTTCTTTACTCGCTAATGGATTTTCCATAGTACCCTCCTCCCGTTTCTTTGAGTGTTTTGCAAGACTTTAAAAGGTCTTGCGAATAGCCATATTTCAGCTATTTTCCGATTTAAAATTCCGTTCTATCAGGGACATTCCCTAATTATGACTTTCCCATGCCAGCCGGCATCTGTAGTCAAAACTACCGTTCTCTCTATTTCTCCTCAAGTAGTCTCAAGCCACAGCGATTTTCAGACCGTGGTATGGCTTAAGACATTGTAACGTATTCATGCAGTTTCATGGCGTATGAGAAAGATAGTTAAAAATTAGGCGTATTAGACCAAAGAATGAAAAACATTGCAATCATTTTATTTTTACAATTAACAACAAGTGGTTGGAAAACAGAATCGGCACTCAGAGATGTCGACTCGCGGCTGCGGATGATGGTGCTGATGATTTGCTTGTTGCCTCCGATGTTTTTCGTTACCGCCTGGGTGCGTATGGAGATGAGGCGCAAGGCGGTAAACGCGATGGACATGGTATCTTCGGCGGACTCTTTTCTTTCGTTAAATGGAAATGTATCCGGGCTGCGCTGGCATTGTGTATTGAGGTTAATGCGACCTGCCTGATTCACAAAGGTATCCATCAACCTTACACCATGTTTGGAGTCTGTCCCAAAGATAGCAGCCTGCCAACCAAAATTTGAAATAGGGGGATTTTATTTCTTTGCCCTGGCTTGGCCGGCGACCGCATCCATGGCTTGTTTTACTTTTTCAGGATCGCCAAGATAGTAGTTTTGTATTGGCTTTAGATTGTCCTCCAATTCGTAAACCAGAGGCATTCCCGTGGGGATATTGACTTCGGGAATCACATCGTCGGGAATGTTGTCAAGATACTTCACAAGGGCGCGCAGACTGTTTCCGTGGGCTGCAATAAGGACTCGTTTGCCCGAGCGTATCGCGGGTGCAATCACTTCATGCCAGCACGGAAGAAAGCGTTCCACCGTGTCCTTCAGGCACTCCGTGAGCGGAATCTGTTCTCTCTTCAATTCTTTATAACGCGGATCATTCGCCGGATTCGCAGGATCGGTTTCCTTTAAGACCGGGGGGCGGACGTCATAACTACGCCTCCAGATTTTGACTTGTTTTTCCCCGAACTTCTCTGTCGTCTGGGCCTTGTCAAGACCTTGCAAAGCGCCGTAGTGTCGTTCGTTCAGGCGCCAGTCCCGGATTACGGGTATCCACATAAGATCCATCTCGTCCATAACGATCCAAAGGGTTCGTATCGCCCGCTTCAAAACAGAGGTGAAAGCGATATCGAAGACGTATCCCTGCTCTTTGAGGACACGACCTCCTTCCCTGGCTTCTTCAACACCTCTTTCTGAAAGGTCCACGTCCGTCCATCCCGTAAAGAGGTTTTTCTTATTCCAGATACTTTCACCGTGCCTTATGAGAACAAGTTTATGCATAGTAGTTAACTCCTTATTATTTCCACCCTCGCCGTTAATGGCGGGAGGATGTGTTTAAATCGTCCGAGGACATCACTTCCAAAGGCTTTTGCGGTCTTTACCATAGTAATCCCCTAAAATCCTCACCACCGACTTTCAAAAACCACGACGCTGTATGAAGAGATACGACAGAACAGTGCTTTCCTTTGTTATGTTTTGTCCTGTGGAAAAGAAAGTAGGTAACACTTTAGTTTTTTGAAAAACTACAAATTAATATATTTACCTCACAGTGTAGTGGCGAAGCATTTGCCGCAACTGGCGTAAATATACTCATCTTGTATTCCGGCAAATGCTTCGCCACTACCTTTTCAAAAAACTAAAGAGTAACGAAAATAGTAATTTACTTTTTTCGACCTGGGCAATCATAAACTAAAAATGAAGATGATTGCAAGTTTTTTAATTTTTTCAGCAAAAAATGACAAAAAATGGTAAAATTGCTCTTATGCACCGGATAGAGAAATAAAGAACTTTCGTGCCTTTGTTTTGCTATGAACAGAAACGCCCCTTGCCTTGATCAAGAGGGGAGCATCAAAGTCTCATCATGAGGATTTCTGGATGGATAAAAATCGTTGTCTTTTGCCTTTTAAAACTCAACCTAACCCGAACGAGTCGGAAAAGACACTATAAATATTTGAACCATCAGATTCTTTTCCTTGATCGTTTAATCCCAAAGGGATGACATGTATATAGAAACAAGCAATGATCGTAGGATACGACCCCATCAGGGTCGTATGACCACGGCAATATTGGAGGCTACAAACATATGAACCCTTCAGGTTCAGTTTTGCATCAAATAATCATGACCCGAACGAATCGGAAAAGTATTTTTTTGATAGTAGATGGTGAAATAAGTTTGTCCTGGTGAAAATCAGTTTTTATCATTTTGAATTTGTTCGGAATATTCTGCGCAATAATAATTTTTCTTCCGACTCGTACGGGCTTGTCTTTTAAAAAATAGAAAGTACGACATACTACAAATCGGCTTATATGCCTTGTATGGTGAGGCATTCTGGTTTTTCATAAATATATTTTGCCGAAAATGTCAAAATTATCTTTGTAAGACACTAATTGAGAGGAGAACGGTGGTTTAAATGGGATTTAATGTCATAGGATCGTCTGGCAACCTCATAAGCGTCAAGATAACAGGTAGACTAAAAAAAACAGAACTTGATCAAATGCAGACAATTGCTGCAGAACTTATGAAGCATGAGGAGAAGATCAAAATACTGGTGATCTTAGAAGACTTCCTCGGATGGGAGAAAGGAGCTGATTGGGAGGATATAAGTTTTCAGTCAAAACACGATAATGATATTGAAAAAATTGCGATTGTTGGAGACGAAAAGTGGAGAAATCTGGTATTTGCATTTACCGGAAAACCTTTCCGACCAGTTGAAGTAGAATATTTTACTCATTCACAACTCGATCAGGCGCATGCCTGGATTGCCTCATTATAAAAGGATAAATGATATGAGCCTCGTCATAGGAAGAGGAGCAACCCAATCCCCCTGTTTACCGGGTTCAACCGTGTATGGCATTTTTTGTACTTTCAGAAAGACTCTATAGGGAAGCCCATTATCACGGTTAAGTTGTTTAGCGTTATGAATAATTGCATTGCGCAATGGTTGAGCAATATATTGGTTATAGTCAAAGATACGAATTTTTTGTTTTTACATAAAAAGAGGTCATTCCTTCTGCATAACAAAAAGATGGTAATGCCCTTTGAATAATGATATAAACAGAACGATGTGGGCTGGTATTCCTACAGCTATTTTTCTTTCATCTGGTTGTATAGTATTGTTCCATAAAAACTTCGTTTTTATGTACGTTTTTCTACACACCCACTATCTAATAAGGTAGGTCAATCGTCCCCGATTGACAATAAAACGTCGGTTGACATCAAAATGGCAAGCGGGGACGCTTGCCCTACCGATAGATGGGGAGGTTTTGGCGCGTTGCTCTCTGAGTCAAAAGAGTTCCAATAACTTTTAGCAATTTAGAAGTAAGAAATAAGGAGGAAAACGTGAGAGTGGCAAAAAAGTTCTTTAGTTTTTTACTTGCTTTACTGATGATCACATCGATTGCGGCATGTACAAAGCAGGTGCGATATTCTGGTTTTCTTTCAAATTATTCCGGTTTGGAGAAGGGTCCAAAGGGAGGGGTTGACCTGGCGTATATAAAACAAGACGTTGATTTTAAGAAATACAAGAAGATCATGATGGATCAGGTGGTCTTCTATTTTAGCAAAGAGTCGGAATACAAAGGCATCCGGCCGGAAGAAATGCAAGAGTTGGCAGATAAATTTCACAAAAAATTCGCAGAAATTGTAGGAAATGACTATCTTTTTACTGACACGCCCGGAACCGATGTGATTCGTATCCGTACCGCCATTACTGATATAGAACAGAACAATCCTGGAATTGGAGCCAGAACTACCACACTGCCTGCGGGGATTGTTGCCAGTTCATTTAGAGAAAGGATGATAGAAGAACATACGGGTGTTGGAAGCGCCTCCATGGAAATGGAGGTGCTTGACTCTATGACAAATGAACGACTCGCCGCTGCTGTTGATACGAGGTCTTGCGGGAAACTTGCGGGATGGTCTAAGTATGGTGCAGTAGAGGAAGGCTTTGAATTCTGGGCAAAGAGACTCAAGAAACGTCTGGATGAAATTCATGGCAGAGAATAATAAGACGCAGTGCGACACTTATGTCGTTGTCCTGCGAGCCGAACGTCGCGCGACCTATGGGTCAGCGCTAATTTGTTTTAACCGAAAAACATAAAATTTTACAAAGAACGGTGTTCATTATGAAAAGAGCGGGGTTTTTTCTGGTTGCAGTTGTTATACTATTCCCTGTCCTGATGTCTTCAGTACTTGCGCAAACGACTTCCGTTAATCAATCCCAAACAATTGCATCAGATGGTCAACGGGCGCTTTATATCCTGAGTCTTCCGGGGATATTTACCTTTTTCATGCTCATGCTGGGGCCTATCAAAGTATTGGTGCCGTTTGTTAAGATGACAGGAGGCGCTGATGCAAGGCTTCGGCGTAAACTCGCCTTCATGTCAATCCTCATCTCCACTGCTAGTTGTCTTATAGCTGCTTTTCTAGGTCAAAAGGCTATGAAAAACCTGCATATTTCAATTTCTGCTATCATGCTTGCAGGGGGGATAATTCTTTTCCTGGTGGCGCTGCAAATGGTCATGCAGATGTATTCGACACCGCGCAGGGATGAAACGCCGCCTGCCGCTCCAACGCTGTCTATGGCTGTTTCTCCGCTCTCTTTCCCTACGATTGTCACCCCGTATGGTCTTGCAATTCTCATCATCCTTATGGCGGCGGCGCAGGATGCCACACGGCAGATCGGGATTATTGGGGCATTGCTTGTGACCATGATGCTCAATCTCCTTACGATGCTGTATGCTCAAAAAATATTAAAGGCTATTGGCGTCATAACCCTGCAAATCCTTGGCAGCGTGCTCGGTGTGCTGCAGGTTGCACTTGGAATAGAAATCATACTTCAAGCCTTAATAAAAATGGGATTGATGATAAAAATGTATTAAAAGAAAGGAAAGCTGAGTAGAGGAAAATCCCAAATAGCAAAAAACAATTTACACGTCAGAGCCACCAGCTTAACTTGTGGCTTGATTAGCCCTGCAAGGGTGTCGTTACTGGCAAGGGGCTGTCCAAAAAGTGGTATGGGGGTGTGTATACCCATAGAAAGCACCTTTTTGCCGCCTGTAAGCGGGGCAACTTGCCATTATACAAGCCTACACGGGAAATAAATTTGCGAAAACTTACTTTTTGGACAGCCCCGCTACGACTTTATCCCCTAATAAATCTAAACACCCTTCATCACGAAGGCGTGATACTGCCAGGGTTGTACATCCATATAAAGCCCCCGTGATTGCAAGTCATTCCCGTCACGTTCATAGCGTGCAGTACCAAGCATGTCTTGTAAAACCCACTGTTTGTTCGCAATGTCCTGGAATGGAAACCGCACATAACACTGGCCCTGTTGAGGAGAGTAGTTTACCGCTACAATCAGGCGCTGGCCGTTTGCTTCCTGCCAGGCAAAGGCAATAAAACCATCCGATGTCAAGTTGCCCTCCCAGGCCGGGACACATTCCAGCAACTTCCACTCGCCTTCACGAACGACCGGCTGACGGAGGACTCCGAGCAAACGGTCATAGAACTGCTGCAAGCCGGCAATAACAGGTTCAACAGGCGCCCGGACGAGGTGCGGAGAAATCCGTTTCATGCGGCCCTCGAACTGTCCCTGGTGGAAGAAACGCAGGCCAGGTGTCAGGAAGGTGATAACTGCCGCTGCTTCGTGAACTCCCGGCGGGAACGTGGCGGCAGCCCGCGGCTCGTCATGGTTTTCCAGAAACCGCGCCATTCGGTTCTGGTAATCCATCCCAGCCCTGAAGTGCTCCCGGACAGGTCTGGCGTGCTGTTCGCGCAAACGATCGTACAGCCGTTTGTCGTACGTGTAGTCGAAACCCTGCTGCTGCATTGTCCATTCCATATCCCAGTAAACCTCAGCCATGAGCTGGAAGTTTGGATGTTTCTCCCGGACGCGCTGGATCGCCTTCTGCCAGAATGGTTCAGCCCGGATGCCCCAGGTGCGATCAAAGACTTCCGGCAAGACAAGCATGGCCATGTCGCAGCGCACACCGTCACATTGACCGGCGATTCTCTGCAACTCCCCGATCATCGCTTCCTGAGTAGCCGGATTGCCATAATTGAGCTGAATAACGTCCGGCCAGCCCGGGAAGTACGGGTCCCTGCCATACGCCAGGAGCAGGTCACCACGTCTCCGCCTGATCCATGTGTAGTTCTGCGGCATCCGGTGCAGATCCAGTTCCGTACCGGTAACGTAAAATTCCGGATGCTCTTCTACCCATGGATGATCCATGCCCGTGTGGTTGGGGACGAAGTCAAGCATCAGACGCAACCCGCGTTGCCGGAGTCGTTCGCGCAGGCGTACAAGCGCCTCATTCCCACCCATGGCATGATGTACCGAGTAATTGGTAATCGCAAATCCTGAACCGCTGATATCGCTCTCGCGTAAGTCCGGCAAGGTCTCCTGAAACTCCTTTCGCCATTCCTTGTTACTCCGGGAGACCTGCTGCCCGATAATCCCTGTCTGCCAGACGCTGAGAAGCCAGATCCAATCGAACCCCAGTTGAACCAGACGGTCAAGCCCTGAGTCCGGGATGTCATCCAGTGTAGCGGGCCTCCCCAGCGACCTGGACAAATCCGTCAGCCAGACCCGGGTATTAATCTCGTACAGTGTGGGATAGCGGAGTGTCGTCATGGTTTTACCCTCCCACGGGAAGCATCCCGTTTATCTTTTTTGTCCGGATCTCCGGTCTGTCCACTCTGCGCCGGTCTGTCTACCTCGATGACGGCGGCTTTCCTTCCGAGTTCGAGGAACTGCTCGGCCGTGCTGGTCGCAAAGACATGCATGACCCGTGAGATAATCCCGGTCCATCCGGTCTGGTGGCTGGCGCCGAGGCCGGCGCCGTTGTCACCGTGAAAGTACTCGTAAAACAGGATGCAATCGCGCCAGTGCGGGTCTTCCTGAAACTTAGGGGATCCACCGTAGACCGGTCGCCGCCCGTCCTTGTCCCGGAGAAAGATGCTGGTTAACCGACGCGAGATCTCCTCGGCCACCTGATACAGGTTCATGTGCCGTCCTGAGCCAGTTGGGCATTCGACGGTAAAATCATTTCCGTAGTAGGTATAATAGTTTAGCAATGCCCGAATGATCAGGGCGTTTACCGGCATCCAGATCGGTCCCCGCCAGTTCGAGTTGCCCCCGAACATCCCGCTGTCAGACTCTGCCGGCAGGTAAGAAACCCGGTATTCCTGGTCCCCCGCACGGAAGACAAAAGGGTGGTCTGCATGATAGCGGGAGAGAGACCGTATCCCGTAAGGGCTGAGGAACTCGCCCTCATCAAGCATCTTAGTCAGCACCCGGCGGAGCTTGGTTTCGTCCAGGATCGATGCAAGCCCCCGGCCTGCGTAACCGGGTTTCAATGGGTTATGAATAAAGGCAGTCAGTTCCGGGCGGGATTCCAGGAACCATCGGAACCGCTCCAGTATCTCCGGGTACTTCTTCCCTAGTTCTCCTTCAAGCGCGGTGGTTGCACACAGCGGCAGCAAGCCTACCATCGAGCGCACCTTCAGGCGCTGAGACTTGCCATCAGGCAACCGAAGCACGTCGTAGAAGAAACCGTCCTCCTCATCCCACATTCCTGTGCCCTCACCCACCTGAATCATGGATGAGGCAATCCACATATAGTGCTGGGCGAACTTGAGACACATGTCCGTATATGACTCCTCCTGTATTGCCAGGTCTGCAGCCATCTCGAACATGGTTTGGCAGTAAAGCGCCATCCAGGCAGTGCCGTCTGCCTGTTCCAGGTAGCCACCGGTGGGAAGCGGGGCGCTGCGATCAAACACGCCGATGTTGTCCAGCCCCAGGAAACCGCCCTCAAAGACGTTCTTGCCAAAGCGGTCCTTGCGATTGACCCACCAGGTAAAGTTGAGGAGCAGCTTCTGAAAAGTGCGCTCGAGCCATCGGAAGTCGCCCTGCCCATTCTGCATCTTCTCCAGACGATAGGTGAAGCTGGCGGCCCAAGCATTTACCGGCGGATTGACATCGCTGAAGTTCCACTCGTAGGCCGGAATCTGCCCGCTGGGATGCAGGTAATGCTCCTGGAGAATTATATCCATTTGCTGTTTGCCAAAATCACTATCCACCATTGTCAATGCAAGGACATGGAATGACAGATCCCATGCAGCGAACCAGGGATACTCCCACTTGTCCGGCATAGAAAGGATGTCGGCATTGTACATGTGGTGCCAGTGGTCATTGCGGGGCGCTGCGCGACGTGACGGTTTGAATGGGTCGGAACCGCGTTCCCCGAGCCACCGGTTCACGTCGTAATAATAGAATTGTTTTGTCCACAGCATGCCTGCCAGCGCCTGGCGCATAACATTGGCTGCATCCGCACCGAGTGATGATGGAATGACGGAGGCATAGAACTCATCCGCTTCCTGCTTGCGGTTCTGCAGCACATCCCCGAAATGGCTTCCAAACGGTCCCATCCCTTTACCGTATGCCTGATCAAGCCCAGCCGGGGCAATGCGAGTGAGCCGAAGACGGATTACCTGGCACTGACCAGGCTGTATAGTCAGGCGATAGTGAGGCGACGCCTTCGTACCTTTCTTTTCCGGGTTTACAGCTTCCTTCTGCCCATGAATGATGTAGTTGTTAATACCGTCCTTGACGTACGGAGTCCGGTTAGGGACGCTAAGAAGGCGTTGGGTGTTGGTTTCATTCTCCGTGAAAAGCAAGGATGATGTCCCTTCGCAGTACAGGTAGTGTGGGTCCTCCTTGGGATAGGACGCCGCAACCACGCTGTATGCCGCGCTCCTTTCCGTCTGAGAAAGCTCAGGTTTGTCAATACCGGCACCCCAGGACCACAGGTTGCGGAACCAGAGCGTTGGTAGTACGTGCACCTCGGCAGCCTCTGAGCCTCGGTTATGGACGCTGATTTGAATCAGGATGTCCTCGGGCGACTCTTTGGCGTATTCGACGAACACATCGAAATAACGATCCTTATCAAATACCCCAGTGTCGATAAGCTCGTACTCGAGTTCGTGCCGACCCCGCCTGCGATTCGTAACGACAAGATCGTCGTACGGGTAGGCTGCCTGCGGGTACTTGTAGAGATACTTCATGTATGAGTGCGTCGGCGTACTGTCGAGGTAAAAGTAGTATTCCTTGACGTCTTCACCATGGTTTCCCTCGACGTTTGTCAGTCCGAACAGGCGTTCTTTCAGGATCGGATCCTTACCATTCCATAATGCCAGTGCAAAACAGAGCAGTTGCTTATCGTCGGAAATGCCTGCGAGGCCGTCTTCCCCCCAATGGTACGCGCGGGCACGAGCCTGGTCATGGGGAAAATAGTTCCAGGCATCCCCTGACTGACTGTAGTCTTCGCGCACCGTGCCCCACTGGCGCTCGCTCAAATAAGGCCCCCATTTCTTCCAGGGTACCTTCTTTTGGTTCGCTTCCGACAGCCGTTGCGACTCTTTTGTCAATTCATCCACCTCTTCCTCCTTCCATTCAAAGTAGTATTAAGATTCGTACAAGTCAACCCTGTCAGGGTTTTGAACCCTGACAGGGTTAGTGCATATTTTAGTGGTGGCAGGAGTTTCCTCCTGCCACCAATGATATCAGTTGATACAGCACAAGTTGCCGTCAGGAGGAAACTCCTGACGGCACAGGAAAACGACTCTTTTTTTGGATGCATCTCTTGAGACGCAGCGCCGATCGTTCGACTGAGCTCACGACGAAGTCCCTTGTGGTCGGCCAATTGCGGGAGATACCCCCCCGCGCTACGATTTCACATTGAAATTCCTTCACGTTAAATTAAGCCTTCGGTGACTTATAAATACATATTTCCACGACATCGGTCCACCCCCTTCACCCCAGCCAGCGGGGGACAGTCGTTGTCCCCCTCAATGAGGGGGATTAAGGGGGAGGCGAAAAGTTTGAAATTACTATACGTTAAATTAAGCCTTCGTCACTTTTTGCCTATCATAGAGTGGCGATTCATGAATTGCCACTCCATGATAGGTTTGAAGTTCCTTATCTCTTTACGTTAAAGTTTCTTATTTTACACTCGCTGCCGCCGGGGTCGCCGGGCCGGGATTTAAACTTTGCTGAAGCCTGATCATAGCCTGCTGGCTAACCTTGATAAACCCTCGCCCGGGCCGGTCGAGATCCATGATCACCAGAATAACCATTGCCAGAATGACCGACATCATTGAAGTGGGTATCAAATTCCGCCGTTCAGACAAACCGCATCCGTAGCCGGTGATCATTATCGTCATGGTCCCGCATACAAACAAAAGCGCCAAAACCATTTGAGGAACTCGGTTCTCAAAGGCGGCCAGGCGTTTGGCGTGAAGGTCGATCATTTCATTCAGAGAATTCAGAAACAGCGGAACATACGCCGATGCAGATACCCTTTTAGCTTTACTGGCGTCAACGGCACACGCCCAAAGTTGATCAAGTAACTGTTCTGACTTGACGATGGCCTCACGGAGCTTCCCAAGCTGTTGTCTGCCTTCTAACCGCACATCGACGTATTGGCGCAGCAAACCGGATATTTCCATCCTGTAGGGTTCGGGCAGCAGTTGCGCCCGCAAATATGTCGTACCAATGGTGTTGGCCTCTTCGAGCACCAGTTCCTTACGGAGATCATAACGCGATAGCGCCATAGAAAAGGTAAACCCCAAAAGGAGTGCCAGTATACCGAGAATCGCCGCGTCAATGGTAGTAATCCACGTTCTTGTCGATTCATCAGCCTTTGGGTGCATGAGGCGCCCGAATCGAAAGCCGCCTTCAAACGCCAGGAAGAATAAAAAGATCGCGCATACAAAAATTAATCGCAAATCTACGCTATAAAGTAACCCGCTCACTTCTTTTTCGAGCATCGTTTAGGATCCTTTAATTTTTATATGAACATTTTATATTTCACAGCCAGGCATATTACTAATTTGTGGGAACTGTTATAACTGGAGCTTCACCCTTTTCCTCTTTTTCCACGAGGGTAAAGATATACATCAGGAAAGAAAATATGCGCTTTGAAGGCACGTCTTTATCATCAATCCAGAACCAGTAGTCCCGATAAGGGATCGCTATGAAGGCGTCTGCCGGTTTCTCATGTGAATTTTGTATTCTTATTAAAGACGCAACAGGGGCGCCTTGTGTTGACATCTCGGTAAATGTGGGATCCACACGCTTTTCAGCCACATGTACTTCAGGCACTTCGATAGTGGATGCCAAGTCCACAAGGATTTCCAGAATTGACCGGCTCAGGATGGCGATTTCTTTATCATTGGCGGGAATTGCCCCATAGACTACCCTGAATTCATTGACATCAGCGCTCAGTCCAAGGATCTTTCTGTTGTCAGCGATGTCTTTTTTAACCTTTTCGTCCTTCATTTCTCTAAAGACGAACAATACGGTTTCTTTCCCCTCCTCCTTTTGAAGCCTCATGCCTATGTTTCCTGAAACCTGGACTTGTCGCATTTTTTCAAGGAGCGGATAAAATTCCGGATCAGCACTGCAAAGCCGCACACCCCCTCCAAATCGATTCCGAACGCCGTTTATTGATTGTATGCCAAGACGAAAAACAAGATCGATAGGATATCCACCCTGTACCAAGGTGAGAATGGCAACTGGAGGAATGGGTGTCATTAAACTCCGGGCAAACTTTTCTCCTACGATCGGCGTATAGGTTATCGTGGGGCGGTCTGCATACGTTCCCAGGGTACCGATCGATTGAGTTGAAGAAAAGGGGTTGTGAAACCACCCTGCATTCAAATTAATAGCGCCTGCTATCTGATACTGGCTGATCACGGATGCTACATCCATAAAAACAGGGGCGTCAGCATACCGTATCTTTACCATGTTCAGAAGCATCTGATGTTTCCATGAATCGGAAATGGCCGCAGTATATTCGAACCGGTCCCGTGACACCGTTCCTGGTCCTATACCCGCACATCCGACAAAACCGGCGAGTGACATAAGGAACGCTGCGCTGAGTAATCGGCCTTTGAAAACCATTGGCATGCCCCATGCTAAGATATATCTGAACAGCACATATTCTTCATCAAAAAAAGGCATTATACGTGCATACAAAAATTTTCCCAGTGAAAATTGCGTGGTCCGATTGAATCAGCCAATGAACTACCTTTTCCTTTTCCAAACCCGTACTTTTAGCCGTCTTTTCCCCCAGTTTAAGGATTCTGAGTGTTTCCGGAAACGAACTTCTATCTTCATGCCCTTAGCCCGCGGCCCGGTATCATCGGCAAGAATCCATGATCCGTCGCCATTTACCCCCCGAAAATAACCGGGTACGTCCAAACGGGAGCCGAAAGGAATCACTCTCGGATCAACTGCGATCCCGGCCTCAAAGGCATTTGTACCTGTGGCCGTAATCCCATTGCCTGTGCCTTTACAACATAAAGCACACGGGCAATATGCCCTAACCATCACTACCCTTTTTTGCTGAGTCCATTCTTCTTTACCAGCAAAACTGCCCTGAGAAAATGTAAAAACCACCATGGAAAAACAAACAAAGCTGTAAAATCGCTTACCACAAATCAACAGCCTATGAGAATAAAACCGGAATATCGTATCTGTTTTACGCATACTCCTGACCCGAAAATAAGATGCACTAAAAAGGTGTGAGTATTAACATGGCAACACTATATAGATGGAAAGCACCTTTTCATCGTTTCATTGTGTTACCTTCTGTAACATGGCAACTAACCCTAACAAATCGGAAAAGACAAAGTCTGAAGCACGAAATTCGTGAGCCGCCAACCCTGCCAACACTATAAACATTTGAACCATTCAGGTTCTTTTCCTTATCGTTTAATCCCAAAGGGATGACATGTTTATAGAAACAAACAATGATCGTAGGATGCGACCCCATCGGGGTCGTATGACCACGGCAATATTGGAGGCTATAAACATATGAACCCTTCAGGTTCAGTTTTGCATCAAATAATCCTGACCCGAACGAATCGGAAAAGTATTTTTTTGATAGTAGATGTTGAAATAAATTTGTCCTGATGAAAATCAGTTTTTATCATTTTGAATCTGTTTCGGAATATACTGCACAATAATAATTTTTCTTCCGACTCGTACGGGCTTGTCTTTTAAAAATTTAGAAAGTACGACATGCTACAAATCGGCTTATAAGTCTTGTACAGCAAGGCATACAGGTTTTTCATAAAAATATTTTTGCCGGAAATGTCAAAATTATTTCTGGTAGATCCTCTTCATGGCTGCCTCATTTCTTTTCCTGTGAGACAGACCTCAATTCGGCAGCAATTTCCCGGCTCAGGTTTTCTACTGTGCGGCTCATGGCTGCTACCATTGCCCTGTAGTTATCCGCGTCCAAACGTTCCGTAAAGTTCGACATCCGTGTTGTAAGTTCTTTTTCCTCAGGACCGCTTGAGATGGTCCATAATGCCTTCAATGAGACGTTGTTGCCAGGGCTGCCGTCCAGTTTGATAATATTCACCGTGAGCCAGTAGTCGACCTTTGCATGGCGAATCCAGGGATACTGAAAAACATGGTCTGTTGAAAGCAAGGCCGAAAGATTCTCCGCCAAAACCATGGAAATATTTTCTTTAAGGGAACCCGCCCACCTTTCAAATTCTGCGTAATGTAGTTCATTCTGGCTATTCTGGGTTACGATTTGCGGCCGGTCCAGATAATCGGGAATCTCAATCGGGTTGATGCCTATGGATATTTTCTTATCTGTTGAAGGATTTTGTTGTTTTTCGCCCTGATTACCCAAGGAGTTCAATATATAAAAGTTTGACGGTGGAGTACTGGCACAACTAACCATTAGAAATGGGACTAGCAACAAACTTATCCTTTGAAAAAGGAAAAAACTCACATTCTTCATATCCTCTCCTTTACACCTAACCCGAATAAATCGGAAATGCGTAGCGCGGGCGGTTTATCCCCCGCCTTTGGCCGACCACAAGGGATCGGCGCTACATTTTTTGCTAAATATGTCAAAATATTTTTTATTAGATACTATTCAGTATTTTTTATGAAATTTTGATATTATTCCCTCTTTTTGCCGCTTACTAAAGACTCAGGATGTCGTTCGAGATAGTCAGCTAATATCTGCATTGAACGGGCGGCGGCATTAAGTTCCTTAAGCATCCTGTTTGATTCATACACGAGGCGTGAATCCTCTGAAAAGGTATCTAAAGTCATTTTGGTCTTTATGACCAATTCATTAAGGGATTCAACCGTTTTAAGAACGATCGACGTTCGCGGGTCAACCTGATCATCCATATGCTTTACCAGTTTTCTTGCATCCCGTAATGTAAGACTTAACGACTTTACACTTTTCTTTATATCGGGAGAATTAACCATTTTATCAATTCCTTCTGCTATGTGATCTATTCTGGCAAAAAGTTTCTTGATCGGGAGCTCCTCTATCGACTTGGTTAACTCCTCAAAGGAAGTTGGAACGGTTGGTATTTCCTGATATTTCTTAATAATTCCTGTTAACTTGACAGGTTTCTCAGGTAAAAAATCGAGGGCTATTACCAACTGACCCGTTATAAAACTCTGCATCTGGAGTTGTGCCCGCAAACCCCGCTCAATGAGTAATTTCATACCTCGCTCAGGATTCCTTTGGCGAGGAGCGCCAGTAGCCCATGTAATTCTCTCTGGCTCTAATTCTACGAACACTGGAATGCGTAAAGAGCTATCAGATGGACTATATAACAGGTACATATTAACCACAGAACCGACCTTCACCCCTTTAAACATAACAGGAGCGCCAACGTTTAAACCTTTTACGGAACTGTCAAAGAACATTACCGCCGTGTAGGTCTTTCTTAAAAACTTGCCTGATCCGAAGATAAGGATTGCAATAACAACTAATGCTATCGCACCCGTAACAAATGCGCCAATTAGTGTCTTATTTGCTTTTTTGCTCATATCCCGACCTCTTTCTCATGTAAAGCCTCCTCCTTTTCCCCCGAAAAGAACCCGATGTGAAATTCCACCGGCTTCTCATATAATAAAGGCAGATCCTTAATGATCGCCTGTTTGTAATCGATAGATGCTACAATTTCCCGCGTAATCACACTATAAACATTTGAACCATTCAGGTTCTTTGCCTTATCGTTTAATCCCAAAGGGATGACATGTTTATAGAAACAAACAATGCTCGTAGGGTGCGACCCCATCGGGGTCGTATGGCCACGGCAATATTGAAGGCTACAAACATATGAACCCTTCAGGTTCAGTTTTGCATCAAATAATCCTGACCCGAACGAATCGGAAAAGTATTTTTTTGATCGGAGATGCTGAAATAAATTCAGCATTACATTTTCCGTTTTTTTCATTCCGAACCATGTGCTGAACTTGTTTCAGTATTGTTTCGGAATCATCTGCACTATAATAATTATTCTTCCGACTCGTACAGGCTTGTCTTTTAAAAATTTAAAAAGTACAACATACTACAAATCGGCTTATAATCTCTGTATGGTGCGGCATTCTAGTTTTTCATAAAAATATTTATGCCGAAAATGTCAAAATTATCTTTGTAAGACACTAATGCCAAGCTTTCATTCCCCACACAGTGAAAGTTCTTTATCAACCCGATCGACAATTGCGATTTTGGTGCTTTTAGACTCACCCACTTTGTCCAGATATTCCAAATGAATATCGAATCTGTTCGGAGGTCTCGTAAAGTCTTGCCCCGTATTTTCCTCTTCCAACTTCTCCTGAGGATAAGCTGGAATACTCATCGCAAAAACAAGAACTACGGAAAACATACTGATGAAGCCCTTCCACTTTACTGGAATATTCATTTCATTTATGCGATATGGGTGATAGGACAAAATTGTTTACACGTGTTTAACTTGATTTTTTGTAACTATTCAGCATATTGTCGTCCACAAGCACTCCGGGCAAGCACAATATTGATTCGTAATCCCAAAGGGATGTCATTATTATAGTACATTGATGTGTAAATATAATTAACCCCGAAGGGGTGGCATAGTATCGTCATTTCCGCGATATTTCACCCCTAATGGGGTTGAATCTTGTGGTGTCTGTTTTTTCTATAATCATGTCATCCCTTCGGGATTTTCACGTCTGCTTGTATTCTCTATTGATCTTTTAACTATTCTAAAAAAATATCCTCTGTCTGTTTCACTGAGTAGTTACGATTTTTTAGACTCTGAACTATTATTTACTATTTGCTTTTCCCTCACCACGGGTTAAGAAGTCAATCACCCTGGTATCCCGTGATTCTGAAAGCAATACTTTCGGGTCTCCGGATGCAATCATTGTCCTGCTATCGACATCAAGGAAAACGGAATTATTTCCTATGGCAAATATACTTGCCAGTTCATGTGTTACCACCACAATGGTTGTGCCGAGACTGTCCCGTAACTGTATGATCAGATCGTCAAGAAGACGTGCACTGACAGGGTCCAGTCCCGCGGAAGGTTCATCAAAAAAGAGGATGTCAGGGTCCATCGCCATCGCTCTGGCAAGCCCAGCCCTCTTCCTCATACCTCCGCTAATCTCTGACGGATAAAATTCCTCAAAGCCCGCCAATCCTACCAGCGCGAGTTTGAGTGAAACGACTTCCCCGATCTGATCCTGAGACAAATCAGTATATTGCTCTAATGGCAAGGCAATATTCTCTGCAAGAGTCATCGAACTCCATAAAGCTCCACCCTGATAGAGAACGCCGAATTTCTTCGTAATCCGTTCACGCCCTTCAGTGTCAGTTTCCCAAAAGTTCACCCCCCCATAGAAAACCTGGCCCCTCAAAGGTTCTTTGAGCCCGATCAGTATCTTCATCAAGGTGCTCTTTCCACAACCACTGCCGCCCATAATGATAAAGACATCTCCCTTGTTAATAGTAAAATTCAGATCCCGCATGAGCACAAAACTACCGTAGCCCATATCTAATCCACGGACTTCTATCTGAGGAACCTTTTCCATTGTTTTTGTTTCTTTCGGCATATTCAAATACCTAAAACCTGGCATACTATGGTAATAATTGCAGTCGCTACGATGATGCTTACAATACTGGTAACTACAGCGGATGTTGTTGCATATCCTACCTCTGAGGCGCTTCTTCCGCACTGTAACCCCCTGAGGCAGCCTGACACTGCCACGAGCACTCCAAAAACTGCGCTATGGAACAACCCAACCCAGAAATGAGTCAGACTCACCGCGGATTTTGTCTGGTGATAATATTCCATCACACCGATATCAAGCATGCCAACGCTGACAAGCATACCGCCCAGTATTCCCATCAGGTCCGCATAGACACACAGCAGCGGCATCATGAGCGCAAGTGCGAGCACCCGGGGCAATACAAGAAATTCTATCGGTGAAATGCCTAAGGTCTTCAGGGCATCAATCTCCTCGTTTACCTGCATCGTGCCAATTTGTGCTGCGAAGGAAGCCCCGGTACGGCCGGCCATGATAATTCCCGTCATGATAGCGCCCATGACACGGAGCATGCCTATTCCGACAAGATTAGCCACATAAATTTGCGCGCCAAAAAGCTTCAATTGAATGGCGCCAATAAAGGCGAGGATTAATCCCACCAGGATGCTGATGAGAGAGACAATTGGCAGGGATTGGGCGCCCGTGTCCTGTATGATGTTCAATAAATCGATACGACGAAAACTCGCCTTGCCACGTAATAAACTGATTAAGGCAATGAATGTATCGCCGATGAAGGCAAGCATTTCTTTTGACGAATCAATAGCAGCGAAGGTAACATCCGCAATACGCACAAAGAAAGATTTATATGCAGTTTCCCTGGTTACCCCTTTCCGTTGATGTTCAGACGAAGCAAGGAAAAGCAGTTTCTGTACACCCTGAGGCAGGCCATCCCTCTGTATCTCAATTTTACTTTGAGCACACAAGGTAATCACTTTAATAAGGAATATCATGAGGCCGCTGTCCCATGTTGAAAGGCCTTTTGTATCGAAGGTGATTTTGCGGATACCGGGGCTGAGATGTTTTTGAACTTCATCAACCGGTGGGAGTTCCCTGGTCATCTTCCACTCTCCGGTCAGACGGATAATCATGGTATCATCCAAAGGTTGAAACCTGAGCATGGATTCTGCAGAGTTTTTTGTATCCATTATGATCTGTCTCCGTCTCGAAAAACTTACATAAAAGCGCTGACTTACGATAATATCCCCACGAAGATACCATAATGAAGAGAAAAAAGAAACACAATTTTTCAGTAGATGGGTGGGTTGTAGCTCCCCCCGTAGTTAATATTTTACAAAGACAATTTTAACATTTTCGGCAAAAATATGAAATTAACCCTGTCCGGGTTTAAAACCCTGACAGGGTTGGCTCGCGAATTTTGTGCTTCGGACTTCGACTTTTCCGATTTATTCGGGTTAGGAAAGAGAAGAATCGGTTCACAATTTGATTGGTGATTCAGATTTCGTTTTACGCAGTATCCCATGGTAATTGCAGCACCTGATAGTTTCTACGATAATACCGCCCTACCATTCTTATTTTCTCGCCTTTGGCTTTTAATATCATGGGAAAAATGACTTGTTATTTTGTATGTAATTTGATATATTGTTCGCCTAAATGGGAAAAAATGTATCTCCGATTTCCTAATCCGAACGAGTCAGAAAAGACACTATAAACATTTGAACCATTCAGGTTCTTTTCCATATCGTTATCGTTTAATCCCAAAGGGATTACATGTTTATAGAAACAAACAATGATCGTAGGATGCGACCCCATCGGGGTCGTATGATCACGGCAATTTTGGAGGCTATAAACATATGAACCCTTCAGGTTCAGTTTTGCATCAAATAATCCTGACCCGAACGAATCGGAAAAGTATTTTTTTGATAGTAGATGCTGAAATAAGCTCGTCCTGATGAAAATCAGGATTCCGCATGACATTTTCCGATTTTGTCATTCCGAACTTGTTTCGGAATCTTCTATGCTATAATAATTTTTATTTAGACTCGTACAGACTTGTCTCTAAAACTTAAAAATACGGCATATTATAAGTCGGCTTATACGTCAAGGCATTCTGGTTTTTCATAAAGATATTTTTGCCGGAATTGTCAAAAGTATCTTTGTAAGATACTAAGTTATACAACTGGAATAGAAATTTTTTCAAAACCTGCACTGCAAGGAGGGCAATAAGGGTTCTACGTTAAAATAATTTTGGATGTAAGGTGAGAAGGTAAATTTAATGGAATCAAAGAGAGGAGAAAAACTATGAAAACAAATAGTATGCGCACATTTTTCTGGGCAGGATTCGTGGCAATTATGACATGGACCGTTACTGTTGTCGCGCAGGACAAACCATCGGACAATATGCAACTCGTCATCGAGAAGGTACGGGCTGACAAGAAGCTCCTTGTCGCTGAGAACATGCATCTAACGGAGAGTGAAGCAAAGGGCTTCTGGCCTGTCTATGCACAGTACCAGGATGAACTGTTCCTTATTCGTACAAAATCGGCGGAGTTGATTAACGCGTATAGAGATGCCTATGATAATATGACCAACGATACTGCCATAAAGCTGCTTAATGAGTACCTGAACATCGAGGCATTGACGCTGAAGCTCCGCAAAGCCTATCTCCCCAAGTTTCGTAACGTATTGCCTGATACTAAGGTTATGCGCTACTATCAGATTGAGAACAAAATTCAGGCAGCGCTTTATTATGAGGCTGCTATAAGAATACCACTCACGATAATGGATAAATAGTCATTCAAAAAGGAGAATATAACTATGAGACACCTTCATTTGAAAGTAATTCTTGTAATGTTTGTATTCACAGCGGGTATACTCGCTTATGTAAATTCTGCAAGGGCAGATTCCGCAGAAGAAATTAATCACGACGCCAGAGAGGCCCTGCAGCAACTGTATGAAAAATCTCCGTCAGCCAAGGCACTGGGAGAAAAGGCGAAGGGCATACTCGTCTTTCCATGGGTATACAAAGGAGGCTTTATTGTGGGAGGGCAGTACGGTGAGGGCGCTCTCATCAAGAATGGAAAGACCGTCGGATACTACAATACCATTCAGGCTTCATATGGCCTGCAAGCGGGGATGCAAAAGTTTGGATATGCGCTGTTCTTTATGAATGATTCTGCAATGAGTTGGCTCGACAAAAGTGATGGCTGGGAACTCGGTACTGGCCCGACTATCGTAGTTGTTGATGCCGGTTTCGCCAAGACATTTTCAACCACAACCCTGCAGTCACAGATATACGCTTTTTTCTTCAATCAGAAGGGTTTGATGGCAGGGATTGGCTTGCAGGGCACAAAAGTTACTAAATTAGATAAGTAAGAAATGTGCTACTCCAGGACAAATACTACGAAAGTAAAGATAATTTTCTTATTCAGGCACAGTGTTTTGCGGATTGCAAAGAGTCCAAAGGGAATCCAAACTTTACCGAATCTTTTTTCGTAAATACTGCCTCTGGCGCAGGCCCACAAACCTGTCTCTCACCAATCATCACAAAAGGTACCAGGCACGGACAAACTTGTTTGTCCGTGCCATCCTAAAGACGCTTAAATAAAAATTCATAGAGCACATCTAATATTTGATTCGTGCCCATTCAAAACAGTTCCCGAAAGTATTCATTCACTCTTTCTGATTCATTTTCTTGTGTTTGTTGTTAAGAATAAAACTTACCTGCTTTTTCACGCATCTAAAAAAGTTCCTCCGTTCATACGTGCGCCTGGCTTCATCCTGGGTTTTCAGGTATAACACCAGCAGATCCCCATATAGATTGCTTAGCAAACAGCGATTATCCCATACCCGCCATTCCCTCACGCACATCAAATGCATCCGTTTTTTAATGAAACTCGTTAAATATTGCCTGACGCAGGACACAGTAATACCGCTTGTCAAACGGTATCCAGGCAGATTCAACTCAAGTGATCTTCGCATGACTACGTGTTAATATTCCGAATAGCATTTTATCAGCACAAATCAACAGACTCGGTAAATTTCATTGAACACCATGCAAATGCTGCTAAAATTATGTAAAGCAAAAACCTTGAAATCACTCGAAAGGAGAAAAAAAGGGAACTATGTTACATGGAATTATCTTTGATATGGACGGCACGCTTACCAAGCCAAATGTAGATTTTGCAGCACTTGAACGGGAAATCGGCGCCAAGGTGGGGTTTATTATCGATTATGCGGAAAGGTCAAGCCCCGACGAGCGCAAAAGGGCGCTGGACATCCTTGAACGTTATGAGGCACAGGCAGCAATGGAGTCAGAACTCAATGAAGGGGTATTGGAGATGCTGGAATTTGTCTCCAGAAAACGGCTAAAAAAGGCCCTTTTGACCCGCAATTCCCGCAAATCGGTGAATACTGTGCTTCGTAAACATAATTTACATTTCGAATTCATTGTGAGCCGGGAGGACACAAAACCCAAACCCGCACCCGATCCCATTTTTCTCCTGAGCAAAAAGATGGAAATCCATACCGATCACTTGCTGATGGTGGGTGATTACAAGTACGATATCATGTGCGGCAAGGCTGCGGGAACTAAGACGGCCCTGCTGCGCTATGCGGAGTACGTGGAAACGGAGGTGACACCCGACTTCGAAATGCAAAGCATCCGGGAGATCATCCATATTGTCGAACATTTTGAAAAATTGAGTACAGATTTGAATGGAGGACACGGTGTATAAAAACGGATTCATTTTCTTCATACTCTTAATAACGGGCATTTTCACTTTTACCAGGACGGTTGTGTCAAAGGAAGTACCTGCAGCAAAAAACCTTGATGAAGTCCTTACAGAAATGGAAAAGGTCAATTCGGCATTTAAAACTCTCAAGGCTGATGTGGTGTATACGCGTACGATTACGCTGCTTGATGCTACGGAGGTCTCACGAGGGGAAATGAGTTACAAGAAGCCCAAGAGACTGTACCTGGAATTTTTTCCCCCGCGCGATGAGGTTAATATCGTGGATGGAAAATACATATGGGTATATCACCCAAAAGAAAAGCAGGTTGAAAAATATGAAATGGACAAAAGCAAACAGTCCTCACAGAGTCTCAGTTTTTTTGAATTCGGTTATGGGGAATCTGTGGATGCGGCAAAAAAGAATTATAAGATTTCCCTGCTGGAAACGAAGGACAACGGCGAGAAGCTTTCTTATCTCCTGGATTTACTGCCAAATGATCCTAAATCACAATACTCTGATATTCGGTTATGGGTGGAGGAGGGATTTTGGCTGCCGGGCAGGATAGAGCTCTATGAGAGCGATGGTGAGGTAGTGAATGTCATTGAACTCAAGAACATCAGGCTTAACAAGGGCATGTCCGACAAGCTCTTTGTATTTGATGTGCCACGGGGGGTTGAGGTCATTGAGCCATTTAAGTAAGGTTTAGATAACCGGAGTAAGGCAACCCGTGAATCCTGATTACAAGCTCCTAATCCGAATAAATCGGAAATACGTAGCGCGGGCGGTTATGGTTCGACAGGTCTTCGGCGTGAGCTCAGACGAACGCTCACCATGCACGGTTATTACATCTTGAGGCTTGTCAAAGGCTCAGACGAACCATCGGCGCTACATTTTTTGCTAAATGTGTCAAAATATTTGTAACTATTCAACATATTGTCGTCCACAAGCACTCCGGGCAAGCACAATATTGATTCGTAATCCCAAAGGGATGTCATTATTATAGTACATTGATGTGTAAACATAATTAACCCCGAAGACATTCTATATCAAGCTCTTTTTTTCTTTTTTTAAAAAAGAGTTAAAAGCCATTTAAGGATCAATGACTACAAAGCCATGGCCCAGGGGACATTTTTTATTTTGAGATTATGAATATGCACCATTTCGTCATAGGTT